>FWWM01001684.1_pt1 | contig 65471 bp, 40 predicted proteins | sample 2228351 | NCBI WGS metagenome assembly FWWM01 (sample SAMEA103939774, study PRJEB20133) | metagenome
GTCCAAAGAACTTCTGAAAGTGCAGTCAGGCGCGGAAACAATCGGTAATCAACAAGATGTTGAGGCGCATATTCAGTCCACATATTTCCTTCACTTCCGAGAACATATTTTGCTTCTTCTTCTGAAAGTTCATCGGGCACAGGATTAAATGAATAGACTTTCGGAACATCCGTTGTTTCAATCGGATAATCGAAATAGCAATGACTTGTAGGAGAAACAATTACATCGTGATTCATCTTTGCGGCTTCAATTGCTCCTTTAACTCCTCTCCACGATTGCACTGTGGCTCCGGGTGCCAAGCCACCTTCAAGTATTTCATCCCAACCAATTATTTGTTTTCCTTTTGAGTTAAGAAATTTCTCTACACGCTGAATAAAATAACTTTGTAACTCGTGTTCATCCGCAAGTCCTTCATCTTTTATTCTTTGCTGACACTTCGGACAATTCTGCCATCGGTCCTTTGGTGCTTCATCACCACCAATATGAATGTATTTTGATGGAAAGAGTTCAATCACTTCTGTTAATACACTTTCAATAAATTTAAATGTTTCTTCATTGCCGGCACAATAAATATCATTATAAATTCCCCAGAGAGTTCCAACTTCAAATGTACCACCTGTGCAGGATAGGTTCGGATAAGTTGCAATGGCGGCAGTTGAGTGTCCGGGCATTTCAATTTCGGGAACAACTGTTATAAATCTTTCAGATGCATAGTGAACAATTTCCTTTATATCTTCCTGCGTATAATAACCACCATATACAGTTCCGTCATCATACTTTCTGTAAGCACCAATCTTAGTAAGCTCGGGATATTTTTTTATTTCAATTCTCCATCCCTGATCTTCAGTAAGATGCCAGTGAAGCACATTCATTTTTTGTAATGCAAGCAGATCAATATATCGCTTAATAAAATCTTTTGTCATAAAATGCCGGCAGCAATCGAGATTTAAGCCGCGCCATTTGAATTTCGGATAATCTGTTATCTCAGCAGATGGGATTAATAATTCAGTTAAATCAGAGGTCATCTTTTGATTGTAAATAATCTGAATAAGTGTCTGAACTCCATAAAATAAACCGTTGTTTGTATTGGCTTTAATACTGATTTTATCCGGAGTAATCAGAAGATAATAACCTTCGGGATTTTTGCCGATTTGATTTAATTCCGATAGCTCTAAACTTACAGAATTTGTCTCGTCAGGTTTATCATTGTCAGATAGCTTTATTCCAGCTTTGGAAAAAATAAACTCTTTAAGATATTCTTTAACATTATCACATTCCTTTTGCGAATAAATTTTCGTCTGTGATGAAAGTATAAAATTTCCATCAAGTGGAACAAGTTTTTGTGGTTGAGGGATTATATTCATTTGTGCAAAGATTTTTGTTAATGAAAGTACAACTAAAAGGATAATTATTTTTTTCATATTCGATTTCCTCTTTAAGAATCTCTACAAATTTAATCATTAAAAAGCTACATCAATATTTTATTTCACCATTGGCAACTATAATATTTTAATTCATCATTGTTTTTTAAAAGAAAATAGATTTGTTTAAACAAGGTGGAATTAAAGAGATTTTTTCTTAATCTTGTTTTGATCTCATCATTCAAACAACTGACTGAATTGTTAATATGAATGACATCAGGATTATCAGATACTTATTTCTTCTGATAATTTCATTTTATTGCATTCGGGCGTACTCTCAGAAAATTCACTTTGAAAGAATTTCAACAAGTGATGGACTATCAAACAATCATATCAATGATATTCTTCAGGATAAATCCGGTTTTCTTTGGATTGCAACCGATGATGGTTTAAATCGCTATGACGGATATGAGTTCAGAGTTTTCAGAAATATTGTTGGCGATAAGAACTCACTTGCAGATAATTCAATCTGGTCGCTGGCAATTGATAAGGACGGAAAAATCTGGGCTGGCTCGAAAACCGGCTGGCTTAGCTGTTATGATCCGGTTTATGAGAAATTCAGCAACTGGTATATCGCTTCAGATTTGTCAAAAGAAAATACGATTACCACAATCTTTATAGATGATGAAAAAATATGGTTGGGCACATACAGAAGCGGACTTTATTTGTTTGATCCTAACACGGGGGAAATAAAAAACTGGAAATCAGATCCTTTTGACTCGAGCACAATTTCATATAATTATGTTTCTTCTATTGTGAAAGACAAGAATGGAAATTTGTGGATTGGATGCTATAGTGGATTAAACAGATTTAAACCATCTGAGTCAGAGAATTTCTTTCAGAGATTTTATAAGAATAAAAATAATTATAATTCTCTCTCAGATAATTTAATATGGAATCTGACACTCGATCAGCAATCAAATATTCTCTGGATTGGAACATCAAATGGTTTAACAGCATTAAATCTTAATTCAAATCAGTTCACACGATATGAAATTCCTAATCCTGATAACCTGCAATTCGGAACGGGCGCCGGAAATGTTATTCGGGAATTTTACAAAAATGAAAAAATTATCTGGGTTGATTCTTATGCCGGTTTGCTTAGAATTAACCTTACAACAGGCAAAGTTGGCAGATTTCTGAATGAAAAGAATAACCAATTCAGTCTTCCGGGTAATCGTATTAATAAAATCTATCGCGATAATTCCGGTGTAATTTGGATTGGTACTGATAATGGCCTGGCAAAATTTTCTCATAAAATGACGAAGTTTAACTACAGTGTATCTGAAAAATTTAATTATCTGAACAGCGATTTATTATATGATGTTAGTTTAACTGCGCTGGCTAAAACTACAGATGGTACAATCTGGTTTGGTACTGAAAAGGGTCTATTCTATTCAGAACCAAAAGAGAAAAAAAGACAAATCAAAAAATTCAATCAACTTGGTGATATTAATATATGGTCTCTGTCTGCAGACAGTAAGAATAATCTCTGGATCGGTACTTATGGAGAAGGTATCTATCAGATAAACAGCAGGAATAAAAAACTCACAGACTGGGATTTCGTTGATAAGAGAATACTGTCTATCTCCAGAATGTTCAACAAATCAATTTTTGCTGATGCCGAAGATAAAATATGGATTGGATACTGGGGTTTGGGTTTAGCCAAACTTGATCCTGAAAAGAAAACTTTAAAGACCTGGTTGCATAATAATAATGATTCAACAAGTTTAAGTTTTGATGATGTTTGGGTAATAATGCAGGATAACAAAAAAAGATTCTGGTTTGGAACAAACGGAGGGGGAATAAATATTTTCAATGAAGAAGATTCATCCTTTATTCATATTACTGCAGATGAATATTCACCTGCAAGATTAAGCGGAAACAGTATTTACTCTGTTTGTGAGTCCAGATTCTCTACCAGAGATAAAACAATTATCTGGGTTGGAACAGCAAACGGTTTGAACAAACTCATAATCGATGAAACGAATCCTCACTTTCAGAAAAGTATTTCTGTAATAACCTATAATGTAACTAACGGACTTCCTGATAATTCAATAAAAAGTATAATTGAAGATTTCAGTGGCAATCTGTGGATCGGTACAAGTTCAGGTATTTCCTTTTTGAATATTGCAACCGAGAAATTTACAAACTTTAACATATCAGATGGACTGATAAGTAATGATATCAATCTATTTGCGGCTTTGATTTTGGACGATGGCTGGATTCTGATGGGCAGCAAGTCAGGTCTGAATTATTTTGACCCTGAAGAAATAAAATCATCTGAATTCAAACCCCCCGTTTTAATTACTGATTTCAGAATCTTTAACAAATCACTTTCTGTTTTAAATAATACTACATTAAGTAAAAGTATTCTGTTTACTGATGAGATAGCAATTCTATATTCAGATAATGTTTTTTCAATTCACTTCACGGCGCTTGATTTCAACTCGCCGCAATCAATTAAATATTCTTATATGTTGGAAGGGTTTGATAGGGATTGGATCATAAGCTCTGAAAGCCGGTTGGTAACTTATACTAATCTGAATCCCGGCAGATATGTCTTCAGATTAAAGTCAACAAATAGTGATGGTATCTGGAATGATGAAGTTAAAACTCTTACAATTATTATTTCTCCTCCCTGGTGGCAAACACACTGGGCAGTTGCACTTTACATTTTAATTTTTGTTCTTGGAGTCTGGGGAATAATAAAGTTTCAGGTTAACAGAGAAAAACTTCACAACGAATTGAAAAGACAGGAGTTCGAGGCACATCATCTGAGAGAAGTTGAGAAGATGAAATCAAGATTTTTCGCAAATCTTTCTCACGAATTCCGGACACCCTTGCTTTTGATAAAGGGTCCGCTTGAGCAACTGATAAGCGGAAGTGTTAAAGATAATCTAACAGAATATTACCAGTTAATTAAGCGTAATGCAGACGGGCTTCAGACTTTAATTGATCAGCTGTTAGAACTATCGAAACTCGAAACTGAAAGCATCCCTGTAAATAAGCAGCTTAACAATTTAATTCCTGTGATAAGAAACTGTATTCAGAATTTTTACTCTCTTGCAAAACAGAAAAATATTAATTTCTCATTCAACTCTTATTTCGACAGTATTGTTTTTTCATTTGACCGCGATAAGATGGAAAAAATAATAAACAATCTTTTGAGCAATGCAGTTAAATATACTCCAATTGATGGCGAGATTTCTGTTGATGTTGATTTGAATGATATAGATTGTCCGGCAATATTAAAAATTTCAGTGAAGGATAGTGGTCCTGGTATACCTGAAGAACATATTCAGAAAATCTTCGACAGATTTTATCAGATTGATGATGACGGAAAAAGAACAAATGGTTTCGGAATCGGTTTAGCACTTGTTAAAGAATTGGTTACAATTCAGAACTGGGAAATTAATGTTGAAAGTAGAATTAACGAGGGATCTAAGTTTACAATTTCAGTGCTTCTTTCGAAAGAGGATTTAAAAACAATTTATGATTCAGGCGAAGATGAACTAACAGAAGCCGAATCATCAATAAATAATTTCAGTGAAAACCGTGATGGTGAATTCAGTGAAGATAAACCAACTATATTGTTTATCGACGATTCAGAAGATGTAAGAATTTATGTGGGTTCACTTCTTAAAGAAAAATTTAATTTGTATGTATGCTGTAATGCAAAAGACGGAATTGAGATTGCATTAAAGAATTCTCCGGATTTAATAATCAGTGATGTAATGATGCCGGAGATGGATGGTACCGAACTTTGCAAGAAAATTAAATCAGATTTTCGTACAAGTCACATTCCAGTAATTTTACTTACTGCAAAAGCGGCAGTTGAAGATAAAATTGAAGGTCTCGAAACAGGTGCCGATGATTATATTATGAAGCCGTTTTCATCTGAAGAATTATTCATCAGAATAAAAAATCTTATTGAACAGAGAAAACTTCTGAGAGAAAAATTCAGCAAAGAAATTTTAATCGGGACTGATGATCTGGAAATAAATTCACTTGATAAGGAATTTATAAGGAATGTGAATGAAGTTATTGAGAAAAATATTCAGGACTTTGCATTTGATACTGATAAACTTGCCGATAAAGTATCCGTTAGCCGAAGTCAGCTAAACAGAAAAATCAAAGCACTGACAGGACTTAGTCCCGGTGAATACATCAGAAACTATAAAATGAAAAGAGCCGCTCAACTAATTTTAGAAAACAATCTGAGCATTACACAAATAGCATTTGAAGTCGGATTCTCAAGTCCGGGACAATTCACCAAAGCATTTAAAAAACATTTTGGTTGCCTTCCTTCAGACTTCCGGGAACACTGTAAGTTTTAGTAAAACCAAATCTAATCTTACCAAACAAATAATATTTAACATTAGTTAATATTTCCTTTTCTTTCAATCCAATTGACACAAAAGAACAAAACTTTGGAATAAAAAAACAATTTCACCCCAGCCGCTCAAAATAATTTTACGATGCAGATAAGAAGGTTTTTCCCATAAAAAACTGAAATGCGTTGAGCATTTTGATGAAAAGAAAAAAAGATATAAAACAATCAGAGGTTAAAAGCTTAAACGGATTTTCAGATGATGAATTGAAAAATCTATATAAAAAGGAAAGATGGATGACAATTGCTATTTATACATTAATAGTAATTACGACTTTATCAATCGCACTGATAGCTTATGTTCTTTTAACAAACCAATAAATAAAAATCATAGGAGGATTGAAATGAAAAAATTGTTTGCACTTTCGTCTCTTTTAATTACATTATTTCTCTGTGCAGAGCTTATCTCACAGGGAATTCCCCAGACAATAAATTTTCAGGGAGTAGTTAAAGATGCTTCCGGTAATATTGTCTCTGATGGAGATTACACAATCACATTCAAACTATATAATACTGAAAGTAGTGGGACTGCTCTTTGGACTGAAACAAAAGTGGTAAGCGTTTCCGGAGGAATGTTCTCAACATTACTGGGAAGTGTAACACCAATAAATCTTCCTTTTGATGTACAATATTGGTTGGGAGTAACATTAGCATCTGAACCGGAAATGACTCCAAGAACACCACTTTCGTCGGTGCCATATAGCAGAATAAGTTTAACAGTTCCTGATGCAAGTTTAACAGCGGTAAAGATAATGTCCGGAGAGGTGGTAAAGAGCATTAACGGAGTAAAGGATAATGTTAACCTTGTTGCTGGTAGTAATGTAACAATCACACCAATCGGACAGAATATTACGATATCTGCAACAGGTGGTGGTGGTGGAATAGGTGGAAGCGGAACGCAGAACTATTTGCCTGTTTTTACAGGGGGTACAACATTGGGTAATTCTATACTTTATCAATCAGGCAACAGAGTTGGTCTTGGTACAACCTCACCTGATTATTCTTTCACAATAAATGCAAATCTTACAGCAGGGCTTGGACTGAAAATTTCCAGAAATGGAGGATTAGGTATGGCTTTTATTGAAGAAAGTCAGCCAGTTGGTGAAAAAGGTTGGATGTTTGAAGTTTTTGAGAAAAAATTCAAACTCAATACTACGGCTGATGACGGTTTCAGTACAATTAAAAATTTGATTACTTTCGATAGAAATGGAAATGTTGGAATAGGAACTACAAACCCACAATATCCATTACATATTTCAACAAACAGAAGATATGCCGGCTATTTTACTACTGATAGTTTATCTGGTGTTACTCACGCTGTTCACGGAGAATTTACTGGAACCGGAACTTTAGATGCCATTGGAGTATATGGAAAATCAGTTCCTGCCGATTATTATGGATATGGTGGATTTTTTGAAGGCGGCTTTACTGGTGTTAAATGCCGTGTCTTCCCAACAGGAAATGATTATTACTACGGAGTAAATAGCACGGTTGATGGTGGTGCGGGTTATAATTTTGCACTTCTTAGTTATGCACATGGTACAGGAACCAAATACGGAGTTCGTAGTTATGCAGAAGGAACAGGAACTAACTATGGGATATTAAGTTCTGCATCGGGAGGTACTACTAACTGGGCTGGGTATTTTTCTGGTAATGTTCATGTAACAGGTACACTCAGCAAAGGCGGCGGCTCATTCAAGATTGATCATCCACTGGATCCTGCAAATAAATATCTCTATCACTCCTTTGTTGAATCCCCAGATATGATGAACATCTATAACGGAAATATTATCACAGATGCCTCTGGATATGCTACCGTTACACTTCCCGATTGGTTCGAAGCACTGAACAAAGATTTTCGTTATCAGCTAACTGTTATTGGTGATTTTGCTCAGGCAATCATATCACAAAAAATTCAAAACAATCAGTTTACAATCAGAACAGATAAACCAAACATAGAAGTATCCTGGCAGGTAACCGGAATCCGTAAAGATGCTTTTGCTGAGAAATACAGAATACCTGTGGAGGAGTTAAAGAATCCCGAAGACAGAGGCAAATACATACATCCGGAAGCTTATGGATTACCTGAGACAATGAGCATTGATTACAAGAATTTAAGCAGAGAAAAAGATAGAGGAAATAAATAAGAAAAGCACGCAGGGAGGTAAAATTCAATCAGACAGTCGGATTTAATAACCGGCTGTCTGAGTGATAAATAATGAAAGGAGATTAAAAATGAAAAACATAAAATTAGTATTCATAATTACACTTATAATTTTCCCTCTGCAGTTATTATTCTCTCAACACCAGATTCCGTATAAAACTATTAGTTCTGGTGGGATGAAGACCTCATCATCTACCCATAGCATAACATTTACTATTGGAGAATCAGTAATAGGTAAATGTTCAAATACAGCTCACTCGGGAGCAATGGGTTTCTGGAGTCTTTATCAAGCAGACATTTTAACTTCAGTTGAGGAAGAAGAAACACTTCCTGTAGAATACAAACTTGAGCAGAATTATCCCAACCCTTTTAATCCCGTAACTAACATAAAATACTCAGTGCCGGAAAGAGCAGTTGTAACAATAAAGATATACAACATTGCGGGAGAAGAAATAGCAACATTGGTAAATGAGGAAAAAGACAGGGGTTGGTATGAAGTGAAATTCGGAATAAATGATTTGTCAAGCGGCATATATCTCTGCAGAATGCAGGCAGGTTCTTATGTAAATATCAAAAAGATGATGCTGTTGAAGTAAGAAATCAGATAAGAAAGAAGTTTCTATCAGAGGAGGATAAAAGATGAAATTATCTTTAATACTCCTGGTTATTTCGGTTGCTACTAATTCTTTATTTATTGAGAGCGTTTTTTCACAACAGCCATCGTTAAGATGGCTGGGGGTAATTTCAGATTACCAATGGAGTGAAGCATATGATGTTTCTGATGACGGAACATTGGTTACAGGTGTTCTTATTAAATCCAGCGGGTCATTTGTCCATCCCTTCAGATGGGAAGAAAGTTCAGGAATGCAGGATATAGAATCTGACTCTAATATGCTCAATTATGCCTATGGTATTTCCGGAGATGGTTCCACGATTGTTGGGATGTATAATACAGGGGTAGCATGGAAACCGTATTATTTTACTAATTCTATTGGTAAAGTGCCACTTCCAACACTGGACAACGGGCGTTCCGGAAGAGCATATTCAGTAAATTCAAGTGGTAGTAAAATAGTTGGGCAAAGTGACTCTTCCTATTTTAATGTTTCTATACATGCTGTCTTATGGGAAAATAATACCATTATTGATTTGGGAAGAAAATGGCCTTACGGCTCAAGTTGTGCAACAGGTATATCGGGCGATGGTTCAACCATAGTAGGATTTACAATGGATAATCCATATTCAAACACAATTGCTTTTTGTAATAACACTTCATTAGGAACCTTAGGTGGATTGGCTAGTTATGCAAGAAATGTTTCTTATGATGGTTCCACTGTTGTTGGCTGGTCAACTGATAGTCTTGATCGTATGCGGGCGTTCCGTTGGTCTTTGTCAGGTGGTATGTCAAGCATTCATACTCTCGGCTTTTCATACTCAAGTGATGCATATGATGTTTCTGCAGATGGGTCGGTAATTGTTGGTCAAGCTATAGATCCGGGCGGAAGTACATTTGCTTTTCGTTGGACTGCTGAAAGGGGTATACAAAATCTGAATATTGAATTTTCTGATTTATTAACTCCGGGATCAAAATTAATTATTGCAAGGGCTATTACGCCAAATGGAAGAATAATAGTTGGTTATGGTGTTAACAGCTCTACCGGCAGAAGAGAAGCATTTTTGCTTGATACAGGAGAACCAACCGGAATTTCAGACGAGAATTATACAATCAGTGAATTTCAGCTTTATCAGAACTATCCCAACCCATTTAACCCAAGCACAACAATCAGATACACAATACCAGCCTCAACCCTAAATACCTTCTCCAAAGGAGAAGAGACTTTTGTACAATTAAAAGTGTATGATGTTTTAGGAAATGAAATTGCAACTTTAGTGGACGATTACAAATCGTCAGGAAATTATGAGGTTGAGTGGAATGCATACAATTGTGCAAGCGGAGTTTATTTCTATCAGTTGAAAGTTGCAGATCCCGAAATAAAATCGGGACAAGGTTTTATACAGACAAAGAAGATGATTTATTTAAGGTAATTTCATTTAAGATTTCATCGAAAGGTAAAACAATGAAAAATATTTTACTTTTATCTCTGTTGATAATTTGTGAAGCATATTATGTAACAAATGCTCAGGTGGGTGCATCCTGGATAAGAAGATATGACGGGAGTTTTCACAGTGATGATTTTATTACAGCCTTGGCAGTTGATCGCAATGGGAATGTATATGTAACTGGTTCTTGTCATGATCTTGAGGGAGAGAGTATTACTACTATTAAGTATTCCTCTTCCGGTCAATTAAAATGGGTAGCAAAGTTTAAACCAAGTCAATATGGTAACAGACGAGCTTATGGAATTGCACTTGATGACTCAATGAATGTATATGTTACTGGGCAATCGAACAGTTTAGAATTCCAAAACGCCATCGTTACCATCAAGTATGATTCGAGTGGACAGCAAAAGTGGTTTAAATACTTCGGACCAAATATAGGTGGGGGAAAAGCTATTACCTTAGATACACAAGGAAATATTTATGTAACAGGATATTATACATTTGATGTTTTAGGATTTGACTACATTACAATTAAGTACGATTGTAATGGAGAACAACAATGGTTTGCCAGATACACTAATTCAGTTTACGGAAATGATTTACCTTCTGCAATTGCAGTTGATGATATAGGGAATGTTTATGTAACAGGCACAAGTTATGACTCAACCACTCATTATGATTTACTAACGGTAAAATATAGTTCACTTGGTCAGCAGTTGTGGGTAAACATATTTGATGGCTCGGGGATGGGTTCTCAAATAGATGATTGTGCTAATGCTCTTTCAATTGATCGGGCAGGTAACATTATAGTTGCAGGCGGCATTAAAGGTACTGGTAGTCTTGGTTCACCACCCGAATATTTCCAGGACTGTATTACAATCAAATATAATAGCAATGGTGATACTCTCTGGACAAGAAAATATGATAGTGGCAGAGGAGCTGATTGGGCAAGTGATTTAACTATTGATAATGATAATAACATTTATCTTGCTGGAACCGCACAAGGAGTTGGCACAAATGGTCAGGATTATTTGTGTTTAAAGTATAACTCCGCGGGTGATTTAATCTGGGATCGTTATTATAATGGGAGACCCGTTTATGGTGGTGAAGATAATGCAACCAGTATTGTTGTTGACAATTTAGGTAATGTTTATTTATCTGGAGAAAGCAAAGACGGACCTATGGATTATGATGATTATGCAACAATCAAGTATAATTCATCGGGAGATCTTCAATGGGTTATCAGATATGATGGACCAGTTAATGGAGTTGATAAAGCTAAAGTAATTTCATTAGATACCTCAAATAATGTTATCGTTTCGGGCATCAGTAAGGGTGTTAACACTTATTATGATTTCTTAACCATAAAATATGTTCAAACCGAGGTGGTTACCACAACTTTGAGCGCGAATGTTGCTTCAGGAAGTCAAGTTCTTGAAGTTGTCAGCAATACTGATTTTTCAGTTGGTGATAGTTTAATTATAAACCCCGGTGGAGAAAACGAAGAAAGTAATTTAATCTCCGGTTTTGGTTCTATACTTCTCCAAACGCCACTTCAATTTGATCATTATGCCGGAGAACTTGTAACTAAGTTCACTCCAACTTCAGTTGAAGAAAATGATTTTACATTACCCTCAACTTTTGAATTATATCAAAACTATCCCAATCCATTTAATCCAAGCACAAAAATAAGATACACAATACCAACCCCAACCCTAAATTCCTTCTCCAAAGGAGAAGAGACTTTTGTGCAATTGAAAGTGTATGATGTACTTGGGAATGAAGTGGCAACATTAGTAAACGAGGAACAGAGAGCGGGAACTTATGAAGTAGAATTCAACGTACCGCACGAATCCGTTCGTGCGATAACAAGCGGAGTTTATTTCTATCAATTGAAGGCAGGAGAATATGCTCAAACAAAGAAGATGATTTTATTAAAGTAATATTAACCTTTATTAAAGGAAGAAAGATGAAAATTGAATTTATATGGAAAATAATTTTTCCGGTAATTCTTATTAATACTTTATTCCTGGTTTATAGTTGTAAAGAAAACAGTAATCCAGTGGATAGCAACGAACCATTTGCAACCTCTACTAAAACAGTTACTCCAGAAGATGGTGGCTTAATTGAACTGACCAATAAAAATGGTGATCAGATTAAAATAATCATTCCACCATACGCCGTTAAAGGCAATACATCAATAACTCTTCAGGCACTTAATGATGTTTCTCCTAATCCGTTTTCACAAAATATCCTTACAACGATCCGGATTCTTCCTGATGGGTTAATGTTGGATTCGAATGCAACAATTTCTGTAACCTTTAAATCTGCAGTAAGCGATACGGCTCATTCAATTTTATATTATCGCAAACAGAATGATCTCGCATATCCTTTGGAAACAAAATGGCTTAATAACAATACCGTGGTTGGGAAAATCTTTCACTTTAGTGATTATGGCGGGGCTAAACCAACAAGAGGGGAAGTGTCTGATCAGGCAAATAAACTAAATAATGATTTTAATTATGGTCTTTGGGATTGGCAGGGATTTTCTCAATATGTTCTGGCAATGTTGAAGTATATAGAATTTTCTCAGCTTTATGGTGATGATGAAACTGCCCAGAGTTTACAGGATCAGCTTGAACAAAAAATTATCAATCAGGTTAACGCCTTTCTTGATTTACCAATTCCTGAAGAACCCTGTGGTTACTATTTACAGACATTGCTTAAATACAGTGCAATGGTTTTTACAATGGTAAGTAATGAACAGTTGGAGCAGAGAATACAAAACAGATTGAATGAAACACTTAATCGTTGTTATGTGAGAGGAGAGTTAGAGTTTGATTATCATTATTGTGTATCAGCAGAAGGCGGAGAAATATGCAGAGACATAACCGGCTTTGTTCCTTTTACTGTTAATACAACTGTTGAACCACACGGACAAATCCAGGGAAGCGGCGACCTTGATTGGACAGGAACAATGACCGGAATACCTGCTAATTGTATTTACAATGAGGTGGGAACTGTCAGTGTTAATTTAGGTGGGGAAATGACAATTGATGAATTTGGAGTTCTATGGATGGAATTTGAAATAAATGAGCATGCTTCCGGAACGGTTACAGCCGGTTGTGGAGATCAAATCGTTACATTGCCATTTAATCCGCCAGATGTAAATCATAATATCAGATTATTAGCTGAAGATGGCGCTGAACTTATTATGCCCATTCCGGGAGCTAACGGAAATTTCAAATGGAAGTTGCATTTAACTCATCTTCCTTAATAAAACGAAGGATTGAATAAATTTTTATTAGAATGGAAATTTAGTCTCAATAGCGCAGTTAATTTAATTTCTATGAATAGAGCGTGGAGGATCTTATAAGTTCAAAGTAAAATGAATTTACAAAAAAATCTTTATGGTGAATATCCTATGAAAACTTATAACAATCGTAACATTCTAATGTTACTTATTCTGTTATTTTTTCTCGTGGGGTTATTCGGCTGTAAGGAAGACAGTAATCCCATTGTTGGAAATGATTTTATTAGTGCTTCGGCAGTAATATCTCCCTTGTCCGGAGGTCAGGTCGCTTTAAAAACCGACCAAGGCGATTCAGTTTATCTAATTTTTCCCAAATATGCTGTACCAAATCCAACTCAAATCCGAATAGAAATTCTGAAAGATGTTTTACCAAATCCATTCGGGAATAACTTAATACCAACAATCAGAATTTTACCCGATGGACTAAAATTAACTGAGCCAGCTGACTTAAAAGTAAAATTCTTTAACCCGCAAACCGATACCTCGCAGATAGTTTTGTATTACCTCAAACAATCTGATCTGGCTTTCCCGCTGAAAAAAACTTCTTGCTCTGATAATACCATCAGAGCAAAAATATTTCACTTTAGTTATTATGGGGGTGCTGCACCTACTAAAGGAGAAATTGAAGGTCAATCTGATAAAATGAAAACCTCATCCGGATTTGATCCAATGGACTGGCAGGGATTTTCTCAATTCGTACAAGCAATGCTACAGTATATTGAAATGCTTCAAATGTTAGGAGAAGATGATAAAGCAAATGATTTACTAAACAACCTTGAGCAAAGAATTGTTGAACAAGTAAATGCTTTCCTGGATTTACCAATTCCTAATGACCCTTGCGGAGAATATCAGCTTGCATTGTTTAAGTATGGAGAGATGGTTCAACTGATTACTTCTAATAATCAATTGATTGAAAGAGTTGCTGATAGAATTAATGAAATTCGTAACCGCTGTGCAATAAGAGGACAATTAGAGTATGATCATGACTTTACTTATTTAGTTTCTGGTGGTACCATTCATCGGAAAATAACCGCGATGATACCTTTTTATGTTAATACAATTCATCAGCCGTTTGGTGAAATAGTGGGTGAAGGTCAGGGAAGTTGGGATGGGTTAGTATCAGATGTATGTACCGGTTACGAAACTTTAATCGGAAGTGTTTCACTTTCGGGAGAATTGACGGCTGACAGTTCGGGTTTAGCTTGGCTTATCTTTAACACAAATGAAGTCTGGTCAGGTAGTGTTACTGCAGTCTGTCCAAATGGCACAAAAACTTTCCCTATGAATACAGGAGCACAGTTTGATGATTTAAGATTTAGACCAGAGAATGGTTATACAGTCATCAGACCCGTTCCGGGAGCTAGTGGAAATTATAAATGGATATTGCATCTTCAATTACAACCATAAGCTGATCATTATGAAAAACTTGTTGCATCTAAACTTAAAATAATTTCAGCAATACATTTTTAAGGTGAAATTATGGAACAGACAGATAATCCTTTAGCATCAACTGACAATACCGCGATGAATAATGTTTTGGATAATGATAATCGCATAGCCCGATTAGGTGACAGACTGTTAGCCCTTATTATTGATGGTTTTGTTGTCATCGCAATGTTTATACTTACAGGTATGATTATCGCTTCCCAATTCGGTAGCTTTACTGAAACAGGATTTTCTCTCGAAGGTACACCAGCAATTTTGACTTTCACATTCACAACTTTGCTCGCATTTCTTTATTTCTGGATTCTTGAAGGACTCTTTGGAGCAACTTTGGGTAAAGTTATGACAGGAATTAAAGTGGTTGAAAAAAGGGGTATTAAGTGCAATCTGAAATCCTCTTTCATAAGAAACCTGTTACGGTTGATTGATGGAATTGCTCTTTACCTTGTCGGATTTCTGATAGCAATCTTCTCAAAACTCCGACAGAGACTCGGAGATCATCTTGCCAATACAATTGTTGTTGAAGTCAGACCGAAAGGTTTTATCAGAACTCTGGCAGGTTTAATTTGGGTGCTTATAATTGGTGTCTCGCTGTTTTTCTCGTTCAAAATTTATAGCCAATATTATCAATCAACTCTTCAATCAGAATCTGAAAATCAGAATGTATCTGTTCTTGCCGAAGGTGATTTGAAAATTGTAAACTTCAGTTTTCTTAATTCAAAAGATGGGAATCCACTCTCTGAACGCTCATTTAACACTGGTGAAAAAATATTTTCGAAGTATGATATAGTTGGATACACTATCAATGAGCAGGGTTTTTATGAGCTTGAAGTCAGTATCAGTGTTTTTGATCCCGAAGATAAATTAGTACTTCAACCCTGGTCAACCAAAGTGAAAGAACAACCTGAAAAATCAAATTCACCTGTAAAAGGTACTTTTAATTTTGAACTTCCGGATTATTGTCCCACTGGTGATTACAAGATAAAATTTTCTGCATTCGATGCAGTAAAAAATAAAACTGTTGAGTTGGTCGAAAAATTTTTCTTGAAAGCCGAAAAAGTTCCTGTAGCTGATAAACCCGAAATAAGAGATTTTTACTTTTCTCTTTCTGAAGATGGTGAACCATTGGAGTTTGCAGTAATAAGTCCGGGCAAAACCATCTACTCAAATTGCAAAATTGCAGGTATGAAGTTCGATAATGATTATATAAATGTAGCGGTTGATTTAAAAGTTTTTGATCCAAATAATAAGTTATTGATTGATAAACCAACTTTGATAACTATCAATGATGAATTCATTTATCATCCTTCAACATTTTATCAGAATATTTCTGCTTGGGTATCATTACCTTCTGATGCTTTGAAAGGAACATACAAATGGAAATATACATTACAGGATAAGTTTGCAAATATCAGTACTGATTATCTGACAAAATTCGAAGTGAGGTAACTAACTCTGTTTGAATTTTAAAGGAGTAAAACAATGTTAAAAGTTTTTTGCTTAATTGTAATTTGCAGCATTAACATCTTCTCTCAATCAATCCCATCTGCCGGGTTTGAACAAAATAAAAAATTAAAGTTAAAAGATTACGCCGGAGACTGGATCGGAACCGGCTGGGGTTGGGAAATCAGATTTAAACAAACTGCGGGTGAATTTGCGAAGCAGTTCGTAAAAAGTAAAGTTGATCTTCCATTTGAAAATGAAAAGATAATTATGTCACTGATGGTTGTACACACAACTAACTTCTACCTTAACATTGATGAAAAGGGTAGTGTTAAAGGAACTGCAGTAATTAGTTATGATCTTATACCAAACCTATGTGGCTTGGCAGCTCTGACCAAACAAGTTAATGAAAGAATAAATATGCTTCAGCTATTTCCCACTATCTTCAAATGGGCTTCAGAACTCGGAAGGAATGCTGTACAGAATTTTAATTTTCATTGGTATGAATATCAGAACAATCTTGCAAAAAATATTGATGAACTTAGTGCTATCACTAAAAGATTTCCTAATGTTAATCCCGGAAGCAAAGAAGCTGAAGAAATAAAAAAAGACCTGCTTGGTTGGATAAAATCTAATTCTACAAGCGAAGATGTAAATCGCCTTGCATCTTTAGTTGTTGCTAAACGATGCGGAGACAAATCTCATTTGATAGCCGGACTGGATTGTGCAGATTTAGCGTCTCAGTTATTTAGTGAGGTTGAACTTGAAGATACTGAACTAAAGGCGTGGAGTAAAATGGCTATGGAAGAAATTGTTAATCAGGTGTTGGGCTCGCTTTCAGATGAGTTAAGAGAGGCATTGCAATCAATATCAAAAGAATCGGAAAAAGGGGAGGAGCTTTGCAGGTGTGGTGTTGGTGCTTCTGTTAATGCAGGAACTAAATATGGTCCGACTACAATTGAAGAGCTGGTGCTGCAATTAGGTCCCGATGTGGCAACAACTCTGCTATTTGATGTGTCGCTTGGAACTCCTCCGCTTGGACTTGTTATGTCAATTCCGGGAGTCACACAGGTTCAATATTATTATAAAGGATTAAAGAATGGACCGGAGAGCAGAAGATTTAATATTTCGGGAAAATTAGTCGAGGGTGGAAATCCCAAACTTTATCTTAAAATGGATGGTGATGTTAAAGATGGAGATAAAAACTTAACTGTTGAGTATATGGTAAACTATAAAAAAGAATCCGGACAATTTCCTTGCTGGAGTCCGTTTCTTGACGACGGAGCTGATGTATATGACTCGGGTTATGAAACTTTGTTTGAGCTTAAAACAAAGAATAAAACATTTACAATAAAGGATAGCAAATCCGGGAAGGTTAAGCAAATTACTGTTCCTCTTAAAGAATCAACCAGAAGAGAAGTTTATCGTGACACTCCGTTCGCATCTTTTCGTGAAACCGGCACACACAGAAATAATAAATCTATGTGGCACGAGTATGAATATGTATGGAGCGCATATAAACTCACTCAACCAATAGACGAAGAAATAAAACAGAAAAGAGAAGAGAAAAAACAACGGGAAGAATTTATAAGAGAGAAAACCAAGCAAATGCAACAGACAGGTGATATTGTGATTAATCTTTCTTATCCACCGGGCGAGACAACTCCCGATCCATCATCACAGTCGGTAATAGAAGATATTGCTGTAATACTTAAAAATTTTCCCAATGATAAATTTTCAATTGCTGTTTGCTGCGACTCCCTTGCGGATGAAACTCTTTTTAAAAAAAGAGCGGATTACTTAATTAATATTCTTGTCTCCCGTGGTATCAGGAAATCTCAGTTGAAATCAGTTTCGTGTAATATTATTGATGAAATAAAAACCAAAAGCAAATCAGATAATAAAAACTGTGTTATTATTTCAAAATTTAAAAAGTAGAAGGGATTATCATGAAACACACTCAAATCAGAACTGTGTTCATAACTTTATTCGTTACTGTCATTGCATTCAACCAAGCAGTAATAGCTCAGAAAACATCATTAAAAGTTTATGGAATTAAATCCGGAATAATTGAATACAAACACACCGGCTCGAGAAGCGGATCAAGTGTTATGTATTTTGATGATTATGGATTAAAAAGCGCTGTTAAGAATGATCTTAAATCATTTGGGAAAACTGAGACCGGTTGGGTGATTTCACTGAAAGATGAACAATACATTTTTGATCCCGCAAAACCCAAGGAGGGAATTAAAATGAAAAACCCTCTTCTTGAAGGTTTCTTTGAGATGGAACAGAAGGACTTTGGCAAATTTGTAAAAGAATTTTATGAAAAAATGGGATTTAAAAAATCAGGCAAAGAAAATTTTCTTGGTAAAGAATGTGAAGTATTTAAGGGAGATTTAGGCAAAGTTCTTATATGGAACGGCATAATGCTTCTTTCTGAGAGTGATTTTGCCGGCGTTAAAAGCAGACAGGAAGCAATTTCAGTTAAAACAAATATTCCGGTGGATAAAAAATATTTCGAGATACCAAAGAATATTACTTTCAAAGAAGCTCCCTCATTTGATGATATTGATAAACTAATTGAAGATTCTGAGGATGAAAAAGAATAGCAAATAAAACACATTGAGTTGAGAATTATTTAGGGCAATAGGTTGTAATTCAATAAACTTTACCGCACCTGAACTTATCTCAACATTTCTATTTAAAGAGAAGGGTTGTTTATATCAGTGCACAATGATTTTATATCTTATCAGAATATTTTTATGTAAAAAACTGTCTCATCAAAGAAAAGAAACTATATCTTTATTAAAATATTTTAATAAATCTGAAAGAGTCCGTTTTTGCAATTATATTATTGTTTACTTAAGTTTCAGTAGTATTTATTGCTTTCAGGGGAGTATGATGCAATTAATCCAGAAATTTTCATTCCGGTGTCTGACAAGTCACTTTCTTCTTATTCATATTTTGTTTCCCCTGATCAAACAAACTTTTTATAAACATTCATCATCATAAGGGATATTTATGAAATCCTCTACTTTTTTATTTGTATTTTTTTGGGGGGCAATTGCAACAATTGCGCAAGTTAATCCTGATTCAGGGCTAGTTGCATATTTTCCATTTAACGGCAATGTACTTGATGTTACAGGAAATGGATACGATGGAACAATAAACGGAAACGCTTCTTTAGTCCCTGATAGATTTGGCAGCCAAAACAAGGCATTTACTTTCCCCGATCAATCAAGCAGCGTTTCGATTGCTAATTCTACTAATTTAAACCTTGAAAATGGCTTTACTCTAAATGCTTGGATAAAATACAAAAGTGGAGGTACAAAGGTTATAATATGTAAGCATGTTTGTGGATATGTAAACGGATTCATTTTTTGGATTGATACTGATGGACAATTAAAATTGCTGCTCGGTCAAAGCGGCTGGTCTGTAGTTGGAACAAATCAAACTTTTGTGGAAGATGAATGGTATATGGTAACGGCAACTTATGATTCGGGTACATCAACTGCCAAAGTATATGTTGATGGTCAGCTTGCCGGAAATGGAAGTGTTGCTTACAATAACTTTAGCCCCAATCCAGTTTCAATTGGCGAATCTTATCAAAATAATTGCGTTGCCGGCAATATGGATGGTGCTGTAGATGAAGTTAAAATTTATAACCGTCCATTAAGTGATGCAGAAATTCTTGATGAATACAATAATACTCACAATGATCTGGTTTTATTCTTACCCTTTAATGTTAATGCCAATGATGAAAGCGGCAGTGGAAATAATGGAACAGTAAATGGTGCTTCTTTAACTCAAGACAGATTTGGTATAAATGACCGTGCATATCAGTTTGATGGATCGAACGATTACATTTCCATAGCAGATAATCCAAATTTATTTTCGGACGAGTTAACAATTTCCTGGTGGTATAAGTTAACAGAAACTCCCGGAGCTGCATGGGTCGTTATAGGATGGGTAGATGGCGGACATAGATATCAACAGTTCTTCAGCGGTGGACAGTTAAGTTATCTTAATGGCTATAATGTAAACCAACCCGGTTTATTATTTAATCCAATTTACGGTTTAAATGATTTAAATGTCTGGAAAAATGTAGTTGTAACTTATAAAAAGTTGACCGAAACAACTTCAACAACATCAATTTATGTTGATGGAGAATTAAAACAGACCGATAATCACACGGTTGCGATGGACTACGTCCCGGGAATTGAATTTAAAATTGGTAAAAATGTAAACGGAAATTTCTTCAAAGGCTCGTTGGATGATTTTAGAATTTATAACCGAATACTGGATTCATCTGAAGTATTAGCTCTATATCACGACTCGACAACTTTCTTTGGAGACAGCTTGATTGCATACTTCCCATTTAATGGCAACGCAAATGATGAAAGCTTTTTACAAAATAATGGAACTGCAATTAATGCTTTATTAACCAACGACAGATATGGTGATGCTGATAAAGCTTATTACTTCAATGGTTCAGATAGCCGGATTCAGGTTCCGGAAAATTCGTTTTACAGCTTTGGGACGGGAGAATTTACAATCAGTTCGTGGGTTAATGCATCAGAAATAAGAACAGCAAGAATTGTTTCTGCCGGATTTCATCAGAATGATGGGATTTGGGGATTGGGTTTTGGAGCTCATCCTGTGTGGGGAATAGGGAACAGAATTAATTACTTCGTTTTTAGTGACGGTGGTTACAGAGATTTTTCTTCTGATGAAATTATTGATTATAGCCCCGGTCAATGGATTTTTGTTGCTGCTGCAAAATCAGGGAATGAAATTAAATTTTATACTAATGGATCCCCTGCTGGTTCTGTCGCAATCAATTACCCATCAAACGCAAACAGTTATTTAAGTATTGGCTGCAGACAATATAACTATGATAATCTTATTGAATTTTTTAATGGTAAGATTGATGAGGTTAAAATATTTAATAAGGCACTTTCGGATCAGCAAATTAATGATATGTATAAAACAACCACTACCGCGCCTAATTTAATATTTCCGGGCAAGGATTCAACTATAAGCACACTTACTCCTGTTATGGACTGGGATAGTTTGGTTACAGCAACTAATTACACAATTCTTATCGCAACAGATTCGCTGTTCAATAATATTATTTTGTCACAGTTTTCAAATCAATCATCCTACTCAGTTGAAAGTGGTGCATTAACTGCAAATATAGATTATTTCTGGAAAGTAAGAACAAATAACGATGGCGGAATTGGTCCCTGGTCAGAAATAAATAAGTTTAGAATAACACTTACTGATGTAAAGAATGAAAACAGTATTCCGAAAGAGTTTGTTTTGATGCAGAATTATCCTAATCCATTTAATCCTTCAACAAAAATTAAATATGTAATACCTTCATCAGTCATCCTGAGCTTGTCGAAGGATGACGGGTCTAATGTCACTCTTCGACAGGCTCAGAGTGACATATATGTAATACTTAAAGTATATGATGTTTTAGGAAATGAAGTTGCCACATTAGTAAATGAATACAAACCAGCAGGAAGTTATGAAGTTGAATTTCAGTCGGCAGTCCACAGTCATCAGTTTGCAAGCGGAATTTATTTTTATCAATTGAAGGCGGGAAATTATTTAGAAACAAAGAAAATGATATTAATGAGATAGACGGTACAGATATAATTTATAAAATATTTTAGTCATAAAAATTTATTTATAAACTTATCTGATAAGAATTCTTTTGGTTACTTATCTGGTCTGAAATATTTTATTTATTAGCTAAAAAATCTGTGAATAATCTGTGTTATCTGTGGTAAACTTATCTGTCTGCAATCAGGAAATATGACCCTTCCTGGATCTTATACCCGCAGCCAATAACAAAACTGACATCACTGCAAATAAATAAAACAAATCAAATGGAAGAGCTTTTTTTAAAGTGATGGTTGAATTATCGCCAGATAAAACAAATGCTGCCCAGTAATATGGATTTGCAGAATAATTTTCTTTGAAGAATAACTTTGCTTTTCTCAACGCTTCGGCTTTATCATAACCCTCACCTAAAAACCCATAAAAGCTTTGCATAAAAAGCGAGGTGTATTTATCATTTACATCCCAGAGCGAAACCACAATGCTTTTAGCACCAGCTTCAAAAAATGATTTTTGCATTCCGATTATTCCTTCGGTAGCATCAATACTTCCAAGACCGCTTTTACAGGAACTCAAAACTACAAGCTCGCTATTCAACTGAAGGTTGAGAATTTCCCCCATCTCGAGAAATCCATCTGATTCACGCCCCTCTGTCTGTGATAAAATTATAAATGGCTGATTGTTATGAACGAATGAGTGTGTGGAAAGATGAATCACGGATTTTTCACCGACATTTTCAATAAAGATTTTCTCTGAAGCATCTGAAGCCAGCAGCACTGTTGTTCCGGCATACATACTTTTTATTTTTTGGATTTCGTCACGGGAGTATTTTAATGGAAATAGTTTAATATTTCTTGTAGAAAAGTTCTGATCGCTGAGCAAACTGCCGCGGTAACTCAAAGCGAAATCACTGTTGCTAATCTGCGGATCCCCAACAAGCAAAAGCTCGCCTTTTGGGTCCGATAATTTTTCCTTTTGCATCAGGTAGACCGATACCGATGGTGCGTAGGAAATTGAAAAATCTTCTATAAGAAATTTTTTGTCATCAAAATAATATGGACTTTCGTCTTCGTTAAATTTACTTACCAGAAATTCCATTGGAACGACACTTAATTCTACAGGCAGTGAAAAAATGAGTTTACTGTTTTTTCCAATAAGCTTTTCAAAAGGTTGAATTAAAATCTTATAAAGTTCGTGTGCTGCTTTAGCATTGAATGAAAACAAATCCTGATTATAGTATATTTCTTCATCTATCAAACTGTGATCATATAAAGGGCTTATCTTCGTAACAATTTCCAGAATTGTTTCTTTATTCCCATAAAGCTTCAAAGGGATGAATTCGCCTTTATTGAGGAGGAAAGCATAATTTCCGTTATCACTCAAATAGTAAGAAATAAAACATTCATTATCATAAAGTTTAACAAGATCCCGATTGACATTGAATGCGGGAGTTTTATATTCAGAATTAAAGTTATATCTTCTGATTATCTCCATTCTGACTGAATTAATTTTTCCGAGAAGTGAATCCTTTTCATCATTTGAATAAATACCGGAATTTAACTTCCACTGCAGATCATAAAAGTCAGTAATAAGTATTTTATCGTCAACGGCGTTCTGAAGTTTAATTTCATTAAGATTTTTGAAAATGTTTCTTGCCCTGAATTTTTCTATTGTGTTAAAAGCATCTTCAAACCTTTCTTTTCTTAGATAAAGATTTGTAAGTCTGAGATAGCTGTCTTTCAAGCCGGCGAAATGCAATATTTCAAGCTGGGAATTCTCTGTGTAACCGGAAGAAATTTTTTCAATCAAATCAATGGCAGTAAGATAGTTTTGTTCAGCTTCAGTAAGATTATTTGTTTTTTCATCAGCAAATGCCTGATAATATTTTGCTTCAATGGCGGTGTTAAAGTCATTAGACTGCAGAGAAATTGTGTAAGCATTTTGCAAATATTTTTTTGCAGAAGAAAAATTCTCCCGCTTAAAGTTCAATAGTCCATAAAACAGATTCTGCAGACCGGATAGTTGGTCAAATCCGTATTCTTTGGATTTTTGTTTTGAAAAATTTAAAGTTCTCTCTGCTTCCGAATATTTATTATTTCTTATGAAAGTATATGCTTTATATGTTGGAATGAGCGCTTCATAATAGATATCAGAATTGTTTTGAGCGAAAGAGAAAGATTTTTCAAAATATTCGTTTGCAGTATCAAAGCTATCAATATCGGAATAAGCCAATGCAAGTTTAAAGAATAAATCCTCTCTAATGTAAGGGTCTGATATTGAATTAAGATTTGCTTCAACTTCCTTAAATAATTCCAATGCGTGTTTTGGTCTGCCGAGATTGTAAAACAAAGTTCCAATACTTATTTGTGAAATCGCTTTCTGATCTGCATTATTAATTTTTTCTGAAAGTTCTTTTGCCTGCTGATAATAATCGAGAGCTTTCGCATAGTTTGAAAGATTTGAATAAGTGTCTCCGAGTCCACGCAGATTTAATATTTTCGACACAACATTTTCATTGGCATAATTCAGTCCTTCTTCAAATGCTGTGATTGCGGATGAAAAATTTGCAGTCTGTACATAAAGCAGTCCAATGTTTGAAGAAAGGTTTGCAAGTCGTTCACTATTCTTAAGTTTTTTGTAAAGTTCAAAACTTTTTTCATAATTCTTGCGGGCAGAAACGATATCACCTGAATAAGTGAAAGAAACTCCTGTTTCAGAATATACAAGTGCTTCGGATTCTAAATCCTCAATTTCTTTTGCAAGCGAAAGAGCTTCACTGAGTTTACTTTGTGCTGCATCAATCTCTCCAGCGTAATCATCAATTATTGCAAGATTAACCAGTGCTTTGAGTTCTTCCTTTTTATTCGAATTTGCTTTCGCAATTTCATAACCGGTTTCATAGACCATTTTAGCATCTTCAATTCTGTTTGATAACAACAGAAGCGAACCTTTTGAGATAATAAATCTGCAGTAGTCAGGATTGCTTTTCGGATAATTGTTTAACACTGAATCAATCAGTGAAAATGATTTCTGATAATTTCCCAAAGCTCTGTAACAATGAGCAAGCAGATAAACTGCTTCATAATCATTTTGATTTTCAAGCAATTTGATTGCTTCATTATACTTGCCGGAATTATAAAATATCAGGGCTTTCAGAAAGTCAGAAGAATATTTGCTCAGTTTGTTTTTATTTAATGCTTTTTCAATCTCATAAAGATTATCTGTTATCAGTGCAAGTGAAACAAGCTCGGTGTAGTATTTATAATCTGCTTGTGGATTAGTGAAATTCTTATAAAGAATATCGAAAGCTTCATCAAACTTCTGATTTCGTTTTAACAACAGCGCTGTAAGAAAATCTCTCTCAAAATCATTCTTCAACTGTTTAATTGATTCTTCTGTTTGTGCTTTATCAACTTTCTGAGATGTTAATGCAAAGTATAGAGAGTCGAATAGTTCAGAGGAGCGATTACTTTTATTATTGAGATGATTATCAGATTCAGTTGTTATAAATCCGATTGATATGACAAATACAAGTCCAATCAAAAGCGATGCAATTAAAATCCCTGACAAAGTTCTCATAGTCATAAATTAATCTAAGTTGATTATTGTAAGGACCTGATAAGTTCTTCAGCATTTTTGTAGTAACTTCCTTTTTCATCAATTACAATTTGAAGATGATTTATTGCAAGCTCTTTTTCTTTAACCAACAGATAAGCTTTCCCGATAAAGAAATGAGCATCGAGCTTTAAATTCTGAAACCTGGTATTTTGATTCAGGTCAATTGACTTTTGCAGGTGATCAATTCCTTTGAGAACATCTTCCTTGTTAAAAGTTCTGAATAATCCGATAAAATCTTTTTCGGCTTTATTTATATAAGTTAATCCAAGCACAAAGTGCGTATAAAATACAGATTCCTGATCAGGATTTAACTGAAGGTCCTCATTAAAGTATTTAATTGCAGACTGATAATCATTTTTATCAAGTGCATCAATTCCGCGCTGGAACAATTCTGTTGTTCTGCCACGGGTGTTATAAAAATCTTTTTCGGCAAATGGTTCTTTCAGATAACCGGGAGTTGTTAAATCTGAATAAATGAAAAGTCCCAAATAGATAACTACAACTGCCGCAATAGCAGTAACAGCATATCGGAACGAGCTATATTTTTTTCTGAAGATTATCTGAGTAATCGGAGTGTACGACTTTTCTGTTTCTTCAGATATGCTTTTGCTTACGAATTGATCAACATCGGCATATTCTGAATTAAATTCTCTTAAATTATTCTGACATTGCTCACAAACTCTAAGATGATCTTCAATTTTCTTTAACAGAAAAGGCAGTACCATACTGTAATTTGATGAACCATTTTTGAACAGGACATATTCACCGAGCAGTTCTTCATCAATGTGTTCATTTCGCTGCAAAGAAGTTTTAATTGCATTGTATGCAGAAATTGTTTTTGCAGCTTCAGGATCAGAAATACTCTGCTCTTTCAGCCAAATCTTTTCAGATTCAGATAGTTCTTTTTTCTCTAACAGTTCAATTATTTTTTCAAAGTCAGTCATCTCATTAAACCTTATGTTTCTCGTTAAACATTAGTAATATCAATCGTAAAAAGGTGACATTATTTGAGTTTATTTTTTATTTCCTCAATTGAGCGATAAAACATTTTTTTCACTGCCGCCTCGTTTTTATTCAGCTTTTCGGCAATCTCATTGAATTTCAGGTCGCCCCAGAATCTTAACCTCAAGATTTCCTGTTTTTCATCACTAAGTGTATCCATTAACTTTACAATTGCGTTTACATCGTGAAGATTATCTGTTGAAGTAAAAGTGTCGTCTGCAGTAATTGATTCCCTTAGCTGCGTAGTTTTTTTCAAATTGTTTTGCTTGTAAAATCTTACAAAAGTGAGAAACAATACTCTTCGCAGCCAGTTTTCGATTGATTCAATTTTCTGATATTGTTCTGCAAAAGCTATATAAACATTTGCCGTCAGGTCGTCAACATCATCTTTATTAATGATTTTTTTACCGCGATACTTTGCAAGGAAGTATGAATGAGAAATTTCGTGGATATGCCCTGAAATTTTCACGAAAGCATCGTGATTTCCTTCTTTTGCTGATTCAAGAAGTGAATCAAGTTCAGATTTGGATAAATTTAAAAAGTCGATTTTTTATCTCTCTTTATTGTCACTAATTGATTATTATTAACACTAAAATAAAAAACATTCGATATAATGATAAAGAGACTCTTACTAATCAGTTTTATTCTTCTTTTAACAGGCAACAATTTCGCTCAGCCAAATATAAGGATAGAGCCAAGAAATGTTGTCTTTAAAGACACTTTTAACAGAATCAGTTATGCAAAAGTAATAAATCGTGGTGATCAACCACTGAGAGTTGACAGTCTGAATTCACATAATCCGTTTTACATAGTGAGTTTTGAGGGTGGTTTAGTGACACCATTTTTCATTCAGCCTAACGACACTATTGATGTAAGTATTCTTCTTTCGAATTTTTACAACATTACAGTAACTGATACAGTTGACACTTTATGGTTTTTCAGCAATGATCCGGAAAGCCCGAGAGATTTGAGAATCAAAATAGATTTCTTTGATGACGATGACCGGGGAACCTGTGCCGGAATTATTACCGATGATCAGCTTCAACCTCTTTCTGATGTAAAAATTTATTTTCTTTACTGGGGAATTTATATAATTGATTCTACTTCAACTGATGTAAACGGAAATTACTCGGCGCTACTCCCGAAAGGAGGTTATACAATAGCAGCTGAAAAGGATGAATATCAAACAATCTTTTACGGAAACACACCAGATCCTTATCTGGCTTATCCGGTTCAAATTGATTCGGGACAAACAGTTAATCTTAATTTGCAAATGCCTTTCATCGGAAATACAGGACTAAGAATCTCAGGAAGCTTAATTGATTCAGTCGGAAATATTTTAGTGAATAAAGGAGTTGTAGTAATACGTAAAGGAACGCACACACCAACTTTGCTAAAAGGAAATGCCGCTGCAATTGATTCAAATGTTTATGCCGGCTTTGTTAAATCGGATGGGAGTTATTCGATAACAGTAAAAGACACGTCATATTATTTTATTCAGGGCTATTCAGATTATTATCTGCCATCATATTATAACGACAGAGGTGTTCCTGCAATTTTCTGGCAGGAAGCGGATTCTGTATTCGTAAATCAGATTCTTTATGATAAAAACATTGTTATGAAAAGAGATTCATCTTACGGCGGAGGAGATGCAACGGGGAATCTGATAATTTCGTTTAATGAGTCTAATGATTATGAGGGAATTTCTGTTCTTGCAAAATCTTTGTATAACGGAGCGTTTTACTCATACAACTTTGTAAAGAGTGATGGATTGTTTAAAGTAAGCAATCTTCCTTATGGAACATATCAATTAGTTGCACAGAAAATCGGTTTACCGATATCTGTAAGCGAGCCATTCGTAATTGACTCATTAAATCCAATAGCAACAAACCTGTCAATTATTTTCAACACTTCATCAGTACACGAAGAGCAATTTATACCATCAACAATTGAATTGTATCAGAACTATCCAAATCCATTTAATCCGTCAACAAAAATCAGATATGTAATACCTTCATCAGTCATCCCGAGCTTGTCGAAGGATGAGGGGACTGATGTCACTCTTCGACAGGCTCAGAGTGACATATATGTAATACTTAAAGTGTATGATGTGCTGGGAAATGAAGTAGCAACTTTAGTTAATGAAAACAAACCTGCAGGTCAATATGAAGTTGATTGGGATGCACACAAATTTGCAAGCGGAGTTTATATATATAAATTAACAGCAGGTTCATTAAGCGCAAGCAAAAAGATGATGGTAATCAAGTAATTAAATGTAGGACAGACTTTAGTCTGTCATCTCTTTATTTATCCTTATTCAAGGACAGACTTTCAGTCTGTAGTCTCTTATTCTTCAGACAGACTTATGATCTGTCATCTAAAAATCTTGGAGGCAGACTTCTGGTCTGCCCTCTCTTAGTCTGTGGGACAGACATCCGGTCTTTTATTTATTACTCTTTGGGACAGACTAAAGTTTTTTTTCTTCAGCTTCAGACAGACTAAAGTCTGTCCCACATATTTTATTTTGTATGGGAAGGGCTCACATATAGGGACAGGTCGCTCTTCCCCTAATTTCTAAATGAAATCTCCGTTGAAATTATTCCAATAGTCCCGAGATTCATCCCGGACAAACAAATAATCTCTCCCAAATTCTTTCCTGACTTTAGTCCAATAACTTACTAGCGGTGTCGTTCCGCTGGAACTTTGTGATATTGTTTGGTCATTTTTTCTATTAACATTTCGTCCCAACAGGGACTATCTTAATTGCACACAGATAACACAGATTGAACAGCTTTTCATAGATTTGTTTTTGAAATTGGTTGTTGAAAATTGTTCATTGAAAATTGATTTTTTTTCTTTCCAGCTTCAGACAGACTAAAGTCTGTCCTACATATTTTATTTTGTATAGGAAGGGCTCCCGTAAAGGGACAGGTTGCCCTTTCCGTATTAATATTTTAATTGCATACAGATGACACAGATTAAACAGATTTTCACAGATATATTAACTGCTTTGCAGACTGTGAACTATAGACTGAAGACCTTCATCTTTGCATTCTGCCAGCTGATCCGCATGTGGCGGATTGCCTATTGTAATTGGTTATTGTTGCAGACTGATGACAGCAAACCGTAAACTTCAGTCTATAGCGGGACAGACATTTTAATTTATTTCATTTTCAATCCTAATTGCTTAATTTGTAGTGCAAATTAATATAATAAAGGAGATATAATGCCTATTGGTGCTAACAAAGTTGTAACGCTCAACTTTACATTAAAAGACGAACAGGGAAATATTCTTGACGCTACTGAAAATTCTCAGCCATTTTCTTACATCAGTGGACAGGAACAAATTCTTCCAAAGTTAGAAATGGAAGTTGATTCAATGTTGATTGGAGGAAAAAAACACATCTCAATTCCGGCTTCTGAAGCTTATGGTGAATATAATGAAGAAGTTGTTCAGGTGGTCGGAAGAGAAAATTTCCCACAGGACTTTCTGCTCGAGGTGGGAATGCAATACATAGCTTCTGCTCCCGATGGAACCAAGATGCCTTTTACAATTACAAATGTTGAAGGGGATGATATCACAATTGATTTCAATCATCCGCTTGCCGGAAAAGATCTTGAATTTGATGTGGAGCTTGTTGATGTTCGTGATGCAACTCCGGAAGAATTGGCTCACGGTCATGTTCACGGTCCTTATGGACACCATCATCATTAATTAACCGTTAAAAGAAAACAATTAAGAAAATGAGGATTGATACTATCGATCCTCTTTTTTTGTTTTATATGGATAAGAACCAGGTAAGTAGTTTCTCCGAATTACGGAAAATTATTGAAGAGAATTCCGCAGTGTGTTTATATCTAAGCACAACCGATTGCAATGTGTGTAAAGTTCTTAAACCAAAGGTTACGGAACTTCTTAAATCAGATTTTCCTCAGATAAAATTCATTTACATTGACCTGAATAATGCTAAAGAAATAGCCGGACAGCTTTCGGTTTTTTCAGTACCAACTATAATATTTTATTTTGACAGAAGGGAAACGATAAGAGTATCACGAAACATCTCAATTGAACAGCTTTCGGCACAGATTGAACGATATTATAAACTAATGTTTGAATAAATTAATTCTCATCAATAAGCTTAATACTTCCTTCCTCGGGAATTTTAATCACATATTTTTTTCCTTTTGAATTTTTTAGTGAAGTATCACGAAGCCAGGGATTATAAAGTTTTAATGTCTTATAATTTATTCCGAGCGACAAAGAGTAATCAGCAAGATCAGAGATAGACGAGTCGATTTCTATTTCCCTGAACTTTAATGGTGAATATAAATCTCTCTCATCCAGATTATATCCATATTTCTCGGGATTTTCCATTATCAGTTTTATTGCTGCAATCCGCAAAGCATATCTTGCTGTTTCAACTCCAAGGACAAGATTGTAATAATTTTTTGCTTTTTGCAGACCACTCCATTTTTCAATTCCATTCATACCTGCATTATAAGCTGCCGCAGCCATTGTCCAACTACCAAACTTTTCATATGCATTTTTCAGATATTTACAGGCTGCTTCAGTTGATTTTTCAACATGATATCTTTCATCAACCTGATCATTTACTTCGAGTCCATATTCAACTGCAGCAGATTTAATAAATTGCCAGAATCCGGTTGCACCCGCAGGCGAAACCACATTTTCAAGATTACTTTCGGCAATTGCAAGATATTTGAAGTCATCGGGTATTCCGTTCCTCTTTAATATCGGTTCAATCACCGGGAACCATCGGTTTGCCCTTTTTAGCGCAAGTAATGTTGCAGAATGCCAGTAAGTATTTACAATTATCTCTCTGTCGAGTCTTTCATATACTTCAAAATTTTCTAATGGTACTTTTTCTCCAAAGAGATAAAGTTCAGATGGAATTTCCGGTTGAGAAATGATAAGTTTATTTATCGAATACTCTGTTCTATTTTCAGTATTGTTATTAAGTTGAAAACCCGATATAAGAAAGAAAACAAGAGTCGTAATTAAAATGCCTGATAGAAAAAAATATATTTGTTTCATAGTTTTATTTCTGATTGTTTCAAATAGGAAATTAATTTGGTGAAAGATTAACTTGTTGTTTAATTATTAAACGGAATTTTTATCTGCACTGTGGTACCAACTTCGCGAATTATTTCATATTTTCCGTTGAGTTGCATTACAAGAAGATTAATCAGTTTCAGACCAAGTGTTTTGTTGTCTTCGGGACTAACATTCACAGGAAACCCAACTCCATCATCTTTAACAGTAAGTTTCAATGAATTGTTTTGTTTCTCAAGAGTAATATCAATCCTTCCTTTTTGTCTGTCTATAAATGCGTGTTTAATTGCATTCGAAATTATTTCGTTGACCAATAAACCAATTGGAATAGCCATATCCAATTCAACAATAATATTATCAATTCTATAATTGATAATAAATTCTTTTTTGCTCGCAGCATAGACTGATAACAGGTTATCTGCAACAGATTCAAGATAAACTGATAAGTCAACCGCGGAATAATTATCACTTCTGTAAAGATATTCGTGAATGATTGCTAAAGAACGAATTCTGTTAATACTTTCTCTGAACAGTTCTTTCACACTACTGTCTTCAACCATCTGGCTTTGAAGTTCAAGTAATCCGATGATAATATTAAGATTATTTTTAAATCTGTGGTGTGCTTCTTTGATAACAATTCTTTCATCAGGATTAAGATTTTCTTTTTCAATCATAATGGTATCAGTTAAAGTGATAATTAGTGTTCAAAAGTATTTATTTTTACGGAAATAATTTTTGGCAAATTTTCTAATGAAATTTTTATGGAAACTCTAAAGGCAATTATAAAAAGAAGAAGTATAAGAAAATATAAGTCAGTTAAAATTGATGACGAAAAAATTAATCTGCTTCTTAAAGCTGCAATGTATGCACCAAGTGCAATGAATCTTCAGCCATGGCATTTTATTGTTTTGAACTCTGATGATATACTGAACAAAACCGTACAATCAGTTCCTCATGCTGAAATGATTAAACAATCAGGAAATGCTATCTTAATTTGCGGTGATGCTTCTCAGGAGAAAAATGAGAGCTGGCTGATTCAGAATTGCTCAGCTGCTGTACAAAATATTCTGCTTGCTGCTTACGAACTTGGACTTGGAACCTGTTGGATTGCTGTTCATGGAATGAATGATGTGGTGAAAAATCTTCAGAAACAATTTAACTTACCTTCAGAAATTGTCCCCATTGCTCTGATCGCTCTTGGAATCCCGAATGAAGAGGTTGTGGCAGAAGATAGATTCAGAAAAGAAAAAATCCATTACAATAGGTGGTAATTCATTTTTTGTGTTCCTTTTCTTTGCAACACTAAGTAGCAAAATAAACATTGAAGCAATACGGGAGTTTACATGGAGATAGTTAAGTCAAATAAAGATTATGATCCACGAATGCACTCGGCTGAACACATTCTTAATCAGACAATGGTCAGAATGTTTAACAAAGGAAGATCATTCAGTAATCACATCGAAAAGAAAAAATCAAAGTGCGATTATCACTTTGATAGGAATCTTACTGATGATGAAATAAAAACTATTAACGAAAAAGTTAATGAGATAATTCAGCAGGACTTACCTGTTTTCGAAGAGTTCGTAAATCGTGAAGATGCAGCAAAGCATTTTCAGCTTTCCCGTTTACCTGAAGAAGCCGGCGATATTATAAGAATAATCAGAATCGGTGATTATGATGCTTGTCCATGCAGCGGAGTTCATGTAAAATCAACTAAAGAAATAGGAAAGTTTCAAATCATCTCAACAAGCTATGAAAATGGTGTATTGAGAATAAGGTTTAAGTTACCAAACAATTAAATAAAGTGAGTTAATTATGAAACAGATAACTATATTGATAACAGTGTTATTACTATTCTCCTGCAGTGAAAAACAAAATCAAATATCAGAGGTAAATCAGGTGGAAAAACTGAAACAGAAAATTTCAAAATTTATTCCTGTTGAAATACAGTTTGATGAAACTCTTTTAAGCGAAAGAGAAAAGATTGTACTTGAAAAACTTTATCGAGCATCAAAGCTAATTGATTCAATATTTCTTGATCAGGTTTATTCAAAGAACCATCTGATAAAATCAGAATTGTTGTCAAAACTCTCAGACAAATCCATTGTAAACAATCCTGAGGAAAAACTTAAATATGAAGTTCAGCTTGAACTCTTCAGCATAATGTTTGGTCCTTTTGATCGGCTTGAGGATGATGAGCCATTCATTGGAACAGAGAAGAAACCGCTTGGAGCAAATTTTTATCCGGAAGATATGACCAAAGAAGAATTTGAGAACTGGATTAAACAAAATCCTGATGATGAAAAATCTTTCACTTCTGAATTTACAGTAATAAGAAAACAAGATAACAAGCTTGTAGCAATTCCTTATAGTGAATATTACAAAGAAACATTAACTAAAATTTCAAGTCTCCTGAAAGAAGCTGCCGAGTATGCTGATAATCAAAGTCTGAAAAAATATTTATTATCAAGAGCAGATGCCTTTTTAAGTAATGATTATTATCAAAGTGATATGGACTGGATGGACATGAAGAAACACAATATTGAGGTTGTTATTGGTCCGTATGAAGTTTATGAAGACGGATTATTTAACTACAAAGCATCGTTCGAGAGTTTTGTAACAATTAAAGATCCGGTTGAAACTAAAAAGCTTGAAGTGTTTGCAAAATATCTTAACGATATAGAAAAAAACCTTCCGCTTGATGACAAACATAAAAATTATCAGCGCGGCAGTGAATCACCAATAATTGTAGTTAATGAAGTGTTCACAGCGGGAGATACAAAAGCAGGAGTTCAAACACTCGCTTTCAATCTGCCGAATGATGAAAGAGTGCGCAAAGCAAAAGGTTCTAAAAAAGTGATGCTTAAAAATGTGCACGAAGCAAAATTTAATAAATTATTGAAACCCATTGCAGAAATTGTTCTTGAACCCGAACTGCCTCAGTATGTTACCTTTGATGCATTCTTCAATCATACTTTGATGCACGAGATGTCTCACGGTGTAGGTCCCGGCTTCATTACTGTTAATGGCAGGCAAACAGAAGTTAAGAAAGAATTAAAAGAAACTTATTCTACCATTGAAGAATGTAAAGCTGATATTCTCGGGATGTACAATAACATCTTTATGATTGAAAAGGGCGTTTATCAGAAAGAAATGGAAAAGCAAATCTGGGTAACTTTTCTTGCAGGTGCTTTCCGCAGTATGAGATTCGGAATTGGTGAAGCACACGGCGGCGGCAATGCAATTATTTATAATTATCTTCTTGAAAAAGGCGCTTATGAGTATGATGATAAAAATCAAAAAGTGAAAGTAAACTTTGAAAAAATTTATCCTGCCCTAAAAAACTTGTGCAATTTAGTTCTGACCATTCAGGCAGAAGGAAATTATCAGGCGGCAAGAGATTTAATCTCGAAGTATGCTGTAAAATCACCATCAATAGAAGCTTTGACAAAAAAACTTGAATTGCTTCCTGTTGATATTAAACCGGTTTTTGAAATTGAGCAAAGGTTGAGATGATTTATTCGTTTTAAGAATAATTCCGACCAGCAAGATTGAATATTTACAATATTAGTTTACTTATAAAACTTTTGGCATCGGGCAAAGTTATGACCTGATAAAATTATTCGGACTATTCTGCAACATCAGCACGAACTCGCCTTTCAGATTTTCTTTTTTTGCAATGTTAAAAATCTGCAATGCTGAGCCTCGATAAAATTTTTCTTTTTCTTTTGTAATCTCGAAGGCAAGAACAATCGGAACATTTTCTCCAAACACCTTTACAATATCTTCGAGCAATGTCTGTAAACGATATGGCGTATCCAGAATAACTATTGTTTCCTTAATTCGCTTTAAATCGAACAACTGTTTTTTTCTGATTTCCTTTTTAGGAGAAAGCCAGCCGTAGAAATAAAATTTATCAAAATCAAATCCGCTTCCAACTAATGATGCAAGTAAAGAGCTGGCTCCAGGGATGGGAACAATCTCTATTTTATTCTGAATTGCGAGCCCGATTAGATAATGACCCGGATCAGAAAACAATGGAGTTCCACAATCCGAAATTAATGCACCAGTTTGTCCCTCTTTAAGCTTAGCAATCACCTCAGATGAAATTTCCTTTTCATTATGCTCATTAAGAGCAATTAATTCTTTTTGAATCTGATAATGTGAGAGTAATCTTCTCGCTTCTTTATATTCTTCACAAATAATAAAGTTACATTCTTTAAGAATTCGCAATGCTCTAAGCGTAATATCTTCATAATTGCCGATGGGAGTTGAAACGATGTAAAGTTTTGATTTCATTTAATAACTTTTCCTTTAAAACTCTGATTTTTTGTCCTTAAATTTCGCCTCGGATTAATCATTATTTTGCTTAATGAAAAAATACAACAATTCATTTTACCTTTCAGAACTCAATTCTATAATTGGAAAAATATCTGATAATTATTTTCAAATTGTAATTAAACATCGGAAGGTTATTAAAATGAAAGCGATGAACTTATTGCTTGTATTGCTATTATTCAGCTCCCTGTCATTTGCTCAGGAAAGTCAGTCTTTTCTAGCACTTAAATCTACAGGTGTAGAAGACTTTATAAAACAACATCCGGAATATGATGGCAAGGGCACAATCATAATTGTACTTGATACTGGTGTTGATATGGGAATAGATGGATTATTAAAAACATCAGGCGGAGAGGTAAAAGTAATAGATGTTCAGGATTTTACAGGTGAAGGTGAAATGGAATATTATTCCGCTGAAAGAAGAAAAGGTGATGATAAGATAATTTTTGAAAACCCGGATAAAAATTTTTCAGTTAAAGCAGATATCGGAAAATTAATCCCGTCAGCTGATGATAATTATTTTATCGGAGCATTTCCGGAAAATCATTTAATAAATTCTAACAGTGGTTCAGCAGATTTAAACGGTAATGGGTCAACTAACGATGTTTACTATTTTATCGTATATAAGACCATTGATCAGTTTTGGGTTGTGTACTTTGATCAGAACGGAAACGGTGATTTGTCGGATGAAAAACCTTTGAGAAATTACAAAGAAAAATTTGATGCATTTACAATTCAGAGAGCAAAAGGATTAGCACCATTTACCATAGCGCTGAACATTTTCCCCGAAGAAAATAAAGTTGTGTTTTTCTTTGATGATGGCTCACACGGCACTCATTGTGCGGGAATTGCTGCGGGTTATAATATTGGTGAAGCGGGAATAAATGGAGTCGCACCTGGTGCAAAAATTATCGCCCTGAAGATTGGGCATAATAATTTTCCCGGAGGTGCAACTGTAAATGAGAGTATGAAGAAAGCATACCTTTATGCTGATAAAATCTCAAGAGAGAGAGAAGAACCCTGCATTATCAGTATGAGTTATGGAATAGGAAGTGAAATTGAAAATCGTTCAGAGATGGAAAATTTTCTCGCAAAACTTCTTAATGAAAATCCTTATCTATATGTAAGTGTCAGTAATGGAAATGAAGGTCCCGGCATTTCTTCTTCGGGGTTGCCGGCTTCGAGCAATTATGTTTTTTCCTCAGGCGCAGTGCTTGCAAAAGAAGTTGCACGCGATAATTATGGTAATGATTTGCCAAAAGATATAATTCTTCATTTCAGTTCCAGAGGCGGCGAGGTAACAAAACCGGATGTGATTTCACCGGGCGCTGCAACTTCCACCGTTCCGAATTTTACTGCTGGTGATAAATTCTGGGGTACAAGTATGGCGTGTCCATATTCTGCCGGAGTTATGTCTTTGTTATTAAGCGCCGCAAGAAAGGAATATCCGGATGTTAAAATTCCTGCTCAACTTCTATATAAAATAATAAGAGAGTCAGCTACTAAGTGGGATGAATACACTGTATTGGATCAGGGCGGTGGATTTATTAATGTACTTAATGCTTACGACTTGCTGAAAAAATTTTTAAACAATGGAGAACATAAAAATTTTGAGACCTACACGATTGGTTCATTTGCTCCAAATCAGCCGGATAACAAATCAAATAATCTTTATATCAGAGATGGTTCATTTCTTACAGGTGACGAAGTTTTTGCTTTTACCATAAAAAGAGAAAACACAATTAACTCAGATAAGTTTTACAGAAAATATAGTCTGAAGACTGATGCCGATTGGATAAAACTTATTCAGAAGAAAACTTATATTCGTAATGATCAACCGGTAATCGTAAATGTTAAAACTGATAAAACAAAACTTGGAAATCCCGGCTTATACACTGCAAAAATTATCGCAACAAGAGATGATGCAACAGCATTCCCGGAGTTTGAAATGATTGCAACGGTGGTGATTCCTTATGAATTTAATTCAACAAACAATTACAGAATGATGTGGAAAGATGAAATAGTTCAGCAGGGAATGATTAAAAGATACTTTATTAAAATTCCGGCTGGCCAGAACTCGATGAAAATTACTTTGAGCAGAGACAAAATGTCAAAGAAATATTCGCGTTGCAGATACTTCTTACATAACAACGATGGAATTCAGGTTGATGTTTCTCAGGTTTTATACTCAGTTAATAATGATGAAAAGATTGAAAGATATTATTTTGATCTGACACCCGGCATTTATGAAATAATTGTTGATGGATTTTTCCTTGCTTCCGAACCATCAGTTTACAATCTGGAAGTTGAATTCAATTCGATAAACAGAATAGGAAGCGAACCTCTTTCAGAAGACAAATCCTCAATTGAACTGGTGAATTATTTCAATGAAACAAAAACTTACAACCTAAGCGGAAAAATAATTGGGTTAAAGAAAAATTATTTTGTAAGAGTTGATGGTAATACAACATTAAAAATCCCTTTTAAACTTATCAGAGGTCAGAAGTCTAAAGAATTTTCTTTCGAGCTAACCAAAGAAGATTTTAACAAGGTAACGGATTTTTCTTTTCAGATACTTGATACATCTGGAAAAGCAGTAAGTAAAAATGCTCTTTCCTATCGAAGCGGTGGAAATGTTAGTATCGAAATTCCGGAAGACAAGGATAGTATTGAATATGTTTTGGAACTTGTGCCGGCGTTTGTAAGCAAAGAATTATCAGCGAAAGTAAAGGTAAATGAAATAATATATTTCCCATCTACATTATCAGTAGATGTAAAATGCGATGGAAAAACTTCAGTAACCCTTTATCCCAACAATATTAAAAAACTGGATGTAAAGTTTCCGAATCCTGTTATAGATTATGCCGAAGATTATACAGGTTTTGGAAAAATTTATTTTAATTCTCCAACATCAAATAAAATTGAATACGAACTTCCTATTAACTTCAAATATTAAAAGGTGAAGTATGAGTGAACACACAAGCGGACCGATTAAAGGTCTACCTGAGAATGCATACACTGAACTTAAGCCGGGTGAAGTGTATCGTCCCATTATGTCTCCCGAATCAAATCCACAGGAAATAACCCCTTACTCTGTAATATGGGGGTTGCTGATGGCAGTATTGTTTTCTGCTGCCGCAGCTTACCTCGGTTTGAAAATCGGACAGGTGTTTGAAGCAGCAATTCCGATTGCGATTATTGCAGTTGGTCTTTCGGCTGCACTCAAAAGAAAAGGTGCTCTTGGTGAGAATGTGATTATTCAGTCAATCGGACAAAATTCCGGTTTGATTGTAGCCGGTGCAATTTTCACAATTCCTGCACTGTATATCCTAAACCTTGAGGCACACTTCTATCAGATATTTCTTGCATCTGCATTCGGAGGAATTCTCGGTATTTTATTTCTGATTCCATTCAGAAAATATTTCGTAGCTGAAATGCACGGCAAGTTTCCATTTCCAGAGGCAACTGCTACAACCGAAGTCTTGGTTGCAGGGGAAAAAGGCGGTAAACAAGCTTTGGTGCTTGTCGTCAGTGGTTTAATTGGCGGCGTTTATGATTTTATTATTGCAACTTTCGGTTGGTGGAGTGAAACTTTTACAACAAGGGTTTTTGGATTTGGTGAAATGCTTGCAGATAAATTTAAACTTGTTTTCAGACTTAATGTCGGTGCTGCCGTTATGGGACTTGGATACATTGTCGGTTTAAAATACGCTGCTATCATCGTCGCCGGCTCGTTTGTTTCCTGGTACTTACTTGTTCCTGTAATATCTTACATTGGTGCCGGATTAACAGAACCATTCGGTACCGGGGCAACAAAACTTATTTCAGCAATGAGTGCAGAAGAAATATTCCGGCAATATGTTCGACATATAGGAATAGGTGGAATTGCAATGGCAGGAATTATAGGGATAATCCGTTCATCAAAAATTATTCGCGATGCAATTTCGCTTGGTGTAAAAGAAATTTTTGAAAAGAAGGGTGGTTCGAACAATACACTAAGAACTCAACTTGACCTCCCGATGAAAACTATTGTTATTGGGGTAATTGCTACTGCGATTTTGCTTCTCGCATTTTTTCACTTTGGTGTCTTAAATAATCTTGGCTGGGCTTTAACAGGTTTACTGATTGTGTTGATAATTTCATTTTTATTTACAACTGTTGCTGCCAATGCTATAGCAATAGTCGGAACAAATCCTGTGAGCGGAATGACTTTAATGACATTGATTTTATCATCAATTATTCTTACATCTGTTGGATTGAAGGGTCAGCAGGGAATGATAGCTGCATTGATAATCGGAGGAGTTGTTTGTACTGCACTTTCAATGGCAGGTGGTTTTATAACTGATTTGAAAATCGGTTACTGGCTTGGTTCAACACCCAAGAAACAGGAACAGTGGAAATTCCTTGGTGTTCTTGTTTCGGCTTTAACAGTTGGATTTGTTATTATGATATTGAATGAAACTTACGGCTTTGTTGGCGAAGGTGCTTTGGTTGCACCTCAGGCAAATGCGATGGCAGCAGTTATCCAGCCGTTGATGGACCAACAACCAGCGCCCTGGACACTTTATATTGTTGGAGCAATTCTGGCTGCTACTTTAACAATGATTAAAGTACCAGCACTTGCATTCGCACTCGGAATGTATATTCCACTTGAATTGAATACACCATTACTTGTTGGTGGTCTGATTGCTCATTATGTATCGACAAGAAGTAAAGATGAGAAACTTAATAATGCCAGAAGAGAAAGAGGAACATTGATTGCATCGGGATTTATTGCCGGCGGTGCATTGATGGGGGTTGTGAGCGCTTTCTTAAGATACCTTGGGTTTAACTGGGTTAATGTTGAATGGGCAGAATCGCATTCGGCAGAATTATTGGGTATAGTTATGTTTGCACTGATTTGCTTTTATATGATATGGGATGCACTGCGAGGGAAAGCAGAAGAGTAAAATTTAAATGCCTTCGGGAGAAAAAAATTCCCGAAGGCAATTTTATTTATTAAACCAAAGTTTTTAATTTCTCAATCAGATTTTCAATTTCAACATCAAACCTCTCATCTGTTCTTCTGATCTTCACTTCAACTTTTCCGGCTTTAAGTTTTTTCTCTCCGATTACAACCTGAACCGGCATTCCAAGTAAATCAGCATCATTAAACTTGAACCCTGGCGATGCATCTCTGTCATCATATAATACTTCAATACCGGCGGAGGTTAATTGCTGATAAACATCTTCACAGGTTTGTGCTACTTTTTCATTCTTTGGATTTATACTGATCAGATGAATCTGGAAAGGAGCCAGAGTTTTATTCCACACAATTCCTTTTGTATCATGATTCTGTTCAATGTAGCAGGCAATAACTCTCTCAACACCTATTCCGTAACTTCCCATTATAATAGGTTTTTCTTTGCCGTTTTCATCGAGGAAAAACGCCTTCATTGATTCTGAATATTTCGTGCCCAGCTTGAATATATGTCCAAGTTCTATTGCAGGAAAAACTTCGAGATGTTTTTCACATTTCGGACAACCTTCGCTGGACTGAACAATTCTTAAATCAGCATATTCAATGTTTTTCACATCACGAAGTAAATCAATTCCACCAATATGATAATCATTTTTATTAGCACCACTGAAGAGATTATTTCTATTTTTTAATCTAAGGTCAGCGATTATTCTTCCTTTAAATCCCACCGGACCGATTGAACCTGCATCAGCACCGGTAATTTCTTTTAATTCATCGGGATGTCCGGGGCGAACTCCACTTCCAAGAACTTTCTCAAGTTTTGTTTCATTCACTTCATCGTTGCCCTGCATTAAAATCAAAACCGGTTCACCGTTGTAAATATATACTCTGGACTTGGCACAAACTTCTTCTTCAGTATTAAGGAAAGCACATAACTCATCAATGCTGCGAACATTCGGAGTGTGGATTTCATAAATTTCTTTTGATTCATCTTCTCTTTCTCTAACACTCACATTTGAAGTTGCCACTTCAACATTAGCTGCATATCCACAGGATTCACAATAAGCAACAGTATCTTCTCCCGCTGCTGATTTGACCATAAATTCTTCTGAGCCGGTTCCTCCCATTGCACCACTCGAAGCACCAACAACAAAATATTTTAAACCACATCTGTCGAAAATTCTCCGGTAAGCTTTATCGTGCAGTTCGTAAGATTTATCCAATGCTTTCCAGCTTGTGTCAAATGAATATGAGTCTTTCATTAAAAATTGTCTGCCACGAATGACACCGCTTCTGGGTCTTGGTTCATTTCTGAATTTTGTCTGTATCTGATACCAGATCTGAGGCATATCTTTATATGATTTAACAACATTTCTTGCGTGGAATGTCATTATCTCTTCGTGAGTTGGTGCAAGAACATAATCGCGGTTTTTTATGTGGAACAAAATATCACCAAACGCTTCAACTCTTCCTGTTTCTTCCCATATTTCTTTTGGGTTTAATGCGGGAAGATGAAATTCCTGTCCACCAATTGCATCCATTTCTTCACGGATTATATTGCAAACTTTCTTAACAACTTTATATCCAAGCGGAAGAAAAGAATAAATGCCGGCAGAAACCATCCGAACCATTCCTGCTCTCAGCATCAGAATATGACTTGGAACTGTAGCATCGCTTGGCACCTCTTTTAATGTTGGGACAAAATATTTAGATAAACGCATAATTCCTTTTGTGTTATTATTGATATTCAGGGCTCAAAAATAAAGATGATAAGAAGGTTATCAAAGTTCTTTCAGATAAAGTTATATCTGCTATTATGATAAACCAGAAGTGTATTATATCAATTGTGAGTAAAATTTTTTTAAGTATGTTTGAGCCAATTATTTTTTTATTTCAGAAATAATTGGATTAAGAATGGAAAACTCACATAATATACCTTTGATAAGCGTTCTGCCCTTTGTTCTTATGCTTGGTGCAATAGCAATTCTTCCTCTCACCTTTAATCATTTCTGGGAAAAGAATAAAAATAAATTGATTGTTTCAATTGTTCTTGGAGTTCCGGTTCTTATTTATCTGCTGATAAATGGATTTACACACGAGATTGTTCACACGATGCTGTTTGATTATGTCCCATTCATAATTCTTCTTGGCTCTCTTTTTACAATTACCGGCGGAATATTACTAACGGGAGATATTGAAGCCAAACCAGCAATCAATACTCTCTTTCTTGGCATAGGCGCTGTGCTTGCATCATTTATGGGAACAACCGGTGCTGCTATGCTTCTGATTCGTCCCGTTATTCAAACTAATAAAGAAAGAACTTTCAAAGTTCACACAATTCTATTTTTTATAGGAATTGTTGCAAACTGTGGTGGATTATTAACTCCGCTTGGCGATCCCCCATTATTCATGATGTATCTGAGAGGAGCTCCGTTCGAATGGTTCTTTAAACTTGGAATTGAATGGTTTTTTACAAATGCTATACTATTAATCTTGTATTTTTTAGTTGACACTTACTATTATAGGAAGGAACCGGCATCTGCAATAACAAGAGATGAAACAGCTATAAGACCCATAAAAATTCAGGGTAAAAGAAATTTTATCTTTCTTGCCGGAGTTGTTCTATCTGTTGCTTTTTTAAACGAACAATATCTCTTTTTTATTAATCTTAATCCTTATTTCAAGTTTGTAAGGGAAGCTGTTATTCTTCTGATGGGATACTTATCTATATTGTTTACACCAAAGTTATTAAGAACATCAAATAACTTTACCTGGCATCCGATTGAAGAAGTGGCTTATTTGTTTTTGGGAATATTTATCACAATGATTCCTGCACTGCTTTATCTTGAGACCAATGCTAGACATTTGGGCGTTCAAACAGTTAGTCAGTTTTATTATTACACAGGATTGCTCAGTAGTTTTCTGGATAATACCCCAACTGCTGTTACATTTCATTCTCTTGCTTTAGGGCTTGGTATCACAACTGGTAATCTTGTTGCAGGAATACCTGAAGAGCTATTAAAGGCAATTTCTACTGCAGCAGTTTTCTTTGGTGCAATGACTTATATTGGAAACGGACCTAATTTTATGGTTAAAGCAGTTGCAGAAGAAAATAATATAAAGATGCCGGATTTTTTCAGTTATATGTTAAAATTTTCAATAATCGTTTTATTGCCGGTTTTTATAATTGTTCAGCTTTTATTCATCAAATAAAAATTTCTAAACAATAAGAAATAGATAGGTAGCATAACCGATTAACAACAAGATTCCCTCCAATCGGTTTATTTTGAAACCAGTATAACTTAATGGCAGCAGAATCAAAGCTGCTGCCAGCATCACACCAAAATCAAAATAACTCATATCTGCTGATTTAATCGGAACAATCAATGCACTAATTCCAAGAATACTAAGGATATTAAAAATGTTTGAACCGACTGCATTCCCCACTACTATATCAGATTGCCTGCGGATTGCAGCTACTATTGATGCAGATAATTCAGGCAAGCTTGTGCCAACTGCTACTACGGTTATTCCAATTACAGCATCGCTGATATTAAGTTTTTTCGCAAGCGCTACTGCACCTTTAAGAAATAAATCTGCCCCATAAAACAGTAGCAATAATCCTAACGCTATAAATATAATTGAAAGGGGAATATTCAGTTTGCTTTTCAGCCCTTGCTCAAATTCATCTTTTATTTCATTACTCTCTTTTAGTGAAAGAATAATATTAATTGCCGTGTAAGCAACTAATAATAAAATAAACACTAATCCTTCGTAGAATCCAAGGGTGTTATCAGATAAAAAAATTATGAGGAGAATTGTAAATCCAATCATTATTGGTATCTCGCGTTTGATAACATTTGCATGAACCAGCAAAGGTCTGATGGTGGCGGCAATTCCGAGTATCAGCGCAATATTTGCAATATTTGAACCGATAACATTTCCAAGTGCAATGGAACTGCTGCCAACTAATGCTGCTTTCAAACTAACTAATAGCTCAGGTCCACTGGTTCCGAAAGCAACAACGGTTAATCCAACAACAAGAGGAGAAATTCCTATTTTAATCGCCAGAGATGAACTTCCGCGAACCAATCCTTCTCCACCAAGGAATAAAATTATTATTCCTCCGATCAGATAAAAAATTATTTCTATCATAATTCCGCTTTAAGATTCTTTTTAAAAAAACAACTATTTACTAATGTCAACTAAAATTGACAATCTTTTGAAACAAATAATATTTTTACAAAGCAATAATAAATAATTGTGGGGATTGTTCTTTGTAATTAAAAATTATTCATCTTCATTCACAGGGGTGGAAACAAAATGAAATAAGTAGTATTACTTTTCTGCATAGTTTTTTTTCATTCTTTTAATTACTCACAGGTTAACTTAAACATAATTCTTCGTACACCAACACCTTCAAATCTTTCTGAATGGCAAACTGATCCTTCAATAGTTCAGGTCATTATAACCAATCAAACAGCGCAAAGTTATCCAAACAGTTATATTTCGTTTAGTATAATTAACGAACAAAATGTAACTGTTGCACAAACAAATGATAATGATCCCTCATTACCAAGAATAAATATTCCTGCAGGACCTTCAACTGTAATATTCAATGGTCCACAGATATTCAATGTCAATGCAGTAACTTTTGATCAGAATATCAGAAACATTGCTGCTATAACTAATTCAATTCCCGAAGGCAATTATCAGTTTTGTGTCAGACTATTCGATCAGAATGGAAATAATCTTTCCGCAACCGGAGAAACCTGCACAAACTTTTTCATAATGATTCCCGATCCACCGTCTCTTGTTTCACCGATAGATAATGAAATAATAAATAATCCTTTTCCAAACTTTATCTGGATGCCAGTTACTAATATTCCACCGGGAACAATTATAAACTATAAGTTAAAAATCTGCCCGATATTTGACGGACAAGCCCCCAGAACTGCAATTGATAATAATCCGGTATTACTGGAAAAGAATAATATTCAAACTACTTCTTATTTGTATCTTCCATCAGATTTGCCTTTCAGCTACTTTGCTGATGCTGTTGGATTTGTCTGGCAGGTACAGGCATTTAATCAGTTTAATGTACCCGCAACAAGAAATGATGGTAAAAGTGAACTTGGTACCTTCAGATTTAGTTCAACTAAACCAACATCAATGGAATTAGTTTCTGTTTACCCGGTTAATAATGATACCATTCCGTGGAATCCGCCTCATTTGATTGTTAAGTTTAGCCCTTATTCGGATGATATAAGAAACATTAACTTTACTCTAAGATTCAGAAAAGAAGGAAGTCCAACCGAACAGGTTCTTACGAGAAATCTTAACTTTCCCTCTGGTCCGATGAATAGCCAGGGATTAAGCTCTGAAGATAAAGCTTCATTATTGTTTGTTAATGTTGACGATACGAGAAACATAGTTAGCTGGATGAGAAATCTTGAAGAAGGAAGTAAATACTTCTGGAGTGTTACAGCTGATATTATTAAGAGTAATGGAGAAAGCATTTCTCTTTCAACCGCCCAATCATCTTTTGTATATGGATTAAGGAAACCACAATTAAAAAGTCCTGCCAATGATTCAACAATCACAGCAGGAAGCAGTTTAAAGATTAAGTGGCAGATACCTCAGCCGGAGCAACTTAATTTTAATCATACAGATGTTCTGCAATCAAGTGGGTTTCACGCTTATGGTTCTTCATCAAATGCAAGTGCCAAATTCAAAGTTGAGTTCTCGAAACAAAATTCTTTCGATTCAATTTACAATTCTCAGATATACCGGTTTCCTTTTACAGGAAATTATACAACCGGCCAAAGTTGTGATAGTTTGTTCAATGAAATTTCAAAAACATTCGCATCAATAACTGACACAGGGGATTTTTACTGGAGATTAAAATATCTGAACTCGTCTGATGAACCATATTTTACAAGTGATGTAAGAAAATTTAAGATAAATCCGGTTACCTCCATAAGCTGCTTTGAAATGAATGTTCAGATACCGGAGAGATATGCGACAATAAATAATACAAAGCCCAGATTTTCTGTTTCGATTAAACCTCAGTTTAGAAAGAGTGCAATAACCGGAGGAAGAATAAAAATCTGGTCAATGCAATCCCGCTCTGAATTGCCGGATAATGTTAAAAGCAGAACCCCTCTTCTTGATACGAAATTTACGGGAAATGATGATAACAAACTATTTGCATTTTCAACTGATATGAGTGGGTTCACAAGATATGATCTTAATTTTATCAACAGAGATACATCAGCAGTAACATTTAATGCAGACACGAATAAACATTATTTGTGGAACTTTACATTAAACTTTAACAAGGATTCAATCCGGGCAGATAGAATGCCTGCGATTCAAATTTCGTTGTATCAAATGACGGAATTTTTTCCGTTTCCTCTGAAATAGCATCTTACTCGAATGCCTGTGCAGGTGATTGTATTGTGAGTGCGCCAACCAATACAACAATATCAACTGCTACATTTGCTCAGGATACTGTAATAAAAATTGGTTAGTTTAATTTAAAGTTAAAAACTGTTTCTGGTGGCGGAGCTTCACTTTCGGGAGAAGGAGAAATCGAAATTCCGTTTTTACGAACTTCTATTCTGGTTGAGTTCAATGGATTGAAAGTAAATACAGAAAATCAGGTATTCGATGGAGAAGTATATGCTAAAATTGTTGATGGTGCACCATATCAGAAATCAGAGGGAAATGATTTTGAAGGTAAAGTACTAAGCTTTGCTGAAGATAAACTGAAGTTCAAAGCCATTCACGAATATTCAGGAAGTCTGGGAAGACTTGTCAGTGGTTTTGTTGGCAATGAAGCTGTCGGACTACCCATTGGATTTGATAGAGAAATACAGGGACATAAAGTTGTAATTGGCATAATAGGAATGAAATTTACTCCAACAAAAGCGGTATTGAATGCAGCAATGTATACAGAAATTTCTGAGTTAGGGCCTGATGTTAGTTTCGGTCTGGGGGCAAAAAACATTTGCTTTCATAAAAACGGATTATCGGGAATAAGCAGTGCAAAACTATATCTTGCTCAGGATTTTGGTTACAGAAATGAGGGAACATGGAGTTTCTTGTTTAAAGCTCCCACACCAACAGATCCCGGAACTTATGCAAGCTGGGATTGCGAAGGATTTAAAGACTTTTACATCACTGCTGAAGTTGAGTTTCCCCCATCGTGGTTAAAACCAGCAACTGATCCAGACACAACAAGATTAGTCAAAGCAAAATTTACTACCCGTACTGAAAAAAGCGGTAACGGCTGGCAATGGATGGCTTCTGCTAATCTTGAAGAATGTGAAATTACATCTGCTCCAGGATTTAAGCTTTTAGTTCAGGATATGATTTTTGATTTTTCTTCAACCCGAAATCCGGAAACAATTTCGTTCCCGAGTAACTACACAGGAACCACAACTAATGAATGGAAAGGTTTCTTTATAAGAAGAGCAACACTGACTTTACCTGACAAAATAAGAACTTTTGAAAATGAAAATCCGAATATAGTTGTAGATAATCTGATAATTGATAAAACAGGTTTTACTGCTAAAATAATAGCAGCAAACATCTTTCAACATCCGAAAGGGAATTTCGGAGGTCTGGGCGGAAGTATAGATTCTCTGAAAATAAACCTTATCAGCAGTTCATTAAGACATGGAAGTTTCAACGGAAGGATAAATGTGCCACTCTTTGATACGACATTTACTTACTCGGCAACGCTCGCAAGAAACAGTGATTCAACAAAACTCAAATTTCAATTTCTAATAGTTCCTCCTGATACAGCAGAGACCAGCTTTAAGATTAAGTTAAGCTTATATCCAACTTCAAAAATTGAAATAACTGACACATCGGGTGAATGGGTTGCAAGAGCTATCCTGAGCGGTCAATTGAATTGGGCTGGCTCAAGTGGAAAATTATCTCAAATAGGTTTATCAGGAATTACTTTTGAAAACTGGGGTTTAACTACTAAAAGACCATTCGCAATAGAGGGCACCTGGAATTTTGCCAGTCCTCAACATAGTGTTTCCGGTTTCCCGATAACCATTAGTGATATAAATTTTGTTAATCGTGAAAGAGATGGTCAGTTTGGAATTGGTCTCAGTTTTAATATTGGGGTAAATCTTCAACCGGGTTCAAATGCGATCAGCGGAAATACCACTTTAACTGCCTGGGCAAAACTTGCTTCAGATACTGGTCCAATATCTTTCACATTTGACGGAGTTGAGCTCGAAGGAATCTCTATCAATGCAGATCTTGGTTCGGTTAGGATAAATGGTTCCGTTAATCTCTATGATTCTCATCCAACTTACGGGAATGGATTCAGAGGCGCTGTAGATGCTGTATTTGTAAATCAGTTTTCAGTTTCGGCAACAGCACAGTTCGGAGCGGTTAATAATTTCAGATACTGGTATGTTGATGCAAAAGCACTTATGGCAACAGGAATTCCTGTTTTCTCAGGGGTTGGTGTTTATGGTTTTGGTGGAGGTGCCTGGTATCATATGAACAAATCAGGAGAAACAAATCTTTCTTTACCACCTAATCCAACCGATACTTCATCTATACCTGGCAGAACAAATTCCGGTTATAATTATGTACCAAATGAGGATGTATTATTTGGCTTCAGAGCAACGGTTATTTTAGGTACACATCCATCGCCCGATGCATTCAATGGTGATTTATCTCTCGAAGGAGAATTTCTTTCGGATGGAGGAATAAATCGTATAACTATTCTTGGCAATGGATATATGCTATGCAGTATTACCAACAGACCAAGTGCAAAAGTTCGGGCTGATGTGAATATGGAATACAATGTACCGACCAGAACTTTTCACGGTGTATTTAATGTAACTATCAACGCATCACCTTTATCCGGTGGTGGTCAAATGGTACTACATTTTGCACCAGATTTATGGTTTATTAAAGTGGGAGAACCTGATAATCGTATTTCACTTAATCTTGCAAGCTGGCTTTCTGCAGGTGGATATTTAATGATTGGACAGAATTTACCGGCTCCACCACCACTTCCATCAGAAATTCAGTCTCTGTTTCCAACATTTACATCTCAACCAAGAAACACAGCAATCAGTCAGGGCAATGGCTTTGCATTCGGTGCACAGGTTGATATAAATACGGGAAGAAAAACATATTTAATATTCTACGGTCAGGCGAGATTTATTGGTGGTTATGATTTAGCTTTGCTTAACTATGGAACAGGCACAACCTGCGAAGGCAGTAGTGGTACTATCGGTGTTAACGGTTGGTACGCGATGGGTCAGATTTATGTATATGCAAATGCTTCTATCGGACTTCATGTTGATTTATGGTTTACAGAGGGTGATTTTGAAATACTAAATCTTGCAGTGGGAGCTGCTCTCAGTGGTGGAGGACCCAATCCAACCTGGATGAAAGGAGTAGTTGGTGGCAGGTACAGTATTCTTAAAGGAGCAGTAAAAGGCACTTGTAATTTTGAATTTAAATTAGGTGAAGAATGTCTTCCGATTGTTGAAAATCCGCTCTCAAGAATTGATTTGATTTCTGATATAAACCCGGCAAATGGTTCGACCGGTGTGGATGTATTTGTAGAACCACAGGTTGCAATGAATTTTGAAATTGACACGCCATTTGAACTTCAGGAAATGCCCACATCTTCTCAGCAACCTCAGGTAAGAACATTCAGAATAAAACTCAGACCTCTCAGCCTAGTGCGTAAGAGCGATAATGCATCTGTTGCCGGCAATATGGTTATATCACAGGACAAATATTCAGCTTATTTCAGCCCTTTTGATGTTCTTGGTGCAACAAAACAATATAAGTTCAGAGCGGTTGCATACGGTGATGAGTATATTTCAGGAAGCTGGCAACCAGCAAGAAGAAATGATGGGACAATTATCGAGCAAACAGTTGAAACTAATTTTACCACAGGTAATGCACCCGATTATATTCCACAGAGTAATGTTGCTTATACATATCCGTTAAATGGTCATAGTCATTTTCTTCAGAATGAGTGCAGAAATGGATTGGTGCAGCTTAAGGCCGGTCAGCCAAATCTTTTTATACCTCGTGAAGGTTATAACCTTGAACTTATTACACGATTTATTCCTCTTGATTTTAATGTTCAGCCGATTGATGTTCCATTTACTTACAACTCAGCTTCAAGATCAGTTCATTTTCAGATTCCTGAACTTTTGAATAACAAAGCTTACTTTGTGCAGATCATTAAGAAAGAAACAAAACAGACAACCATACAAATCGGACCAGGAGGAATACCGCTTGTAAACATTGGCTCAGGAATAGGCCAACCAATGCTTTTAACGGTCAGAGAAAGACTTCTGTTGAGTAATCCGAATGCGAACATTTATCTCTCACAAAGAACAATTTCGGCTTCGAGAGTAAAAGCAGGAGAACGACTTCTTTATGTATTTTACTTCAGGACCAGTCAGTTTAATTCTCTTGAATCTAAACTTTCATCTTATAATTACTCATCAACAGAAATTCCTCAACCTCTTGGTCATTTCGAATATCAGATTGCAAAATATAATGGTAGTGAGAGATTTGATTATTTTGATCTCAATCCACACACTTATCAGAGATCGGGAAATACTTATCAGATAGGGCCATTTGTAAAAGTCAATGCTGGTGAAAGAACAGCTAACTGGCATAATACATTCGCTAATCCTAATATCTATGATCAGATCCAATGGATGAGAAGCAGAAATCTATGGTCAGGTAGTGTAGCTTTTGAGACAGCATTAGTGGGATTAACAACAACACCATTAGCAGAACTTGAACAACCGTCATCGCCTCCGAATATAACTGATGTAACGCAGATGATTTATTCAGGTTATTCACAAAGTTCAGGTGGTAATACTATCCCCGGATTATCAGGCATTGGAAATTTACTTCAGATTCAGGCAGGTTTGTTGCAAATGTCTGTTCCTCCTCTTTCAATAAGGTATAATCACGGAGTAATTATTCCTCAGGATTTCGTGAAACTTAAACAGAGAGCTGCATCATTGCTTGCAAATCCGTTCTCGAATTTAAGTTCCTCGGAAAGGTCGAGACTCAATCAGATTTTAAACAGAAATTATCAGATGATGTTCCGAGGTAATTACCCGTTAAAGTTTTACTACAGCTACTGGGGTTGCCGTGGTCCCGATGATCCGATACCAACCTATAACAAGTGGTTTGTGTATTAAACTTTAACAAACGCTGAAGGTAACAATTATGGAATTTTCTGATAATAACATTTATGGATTACGAAAGAATAATGTAATTCAAAACATTTTAAAAATTCTTTCATCCATAATGTTTTTGCTCAGTACACTTTTACTATCAGGAGTTTCTTTTGCTCAGAACTTCGGAAATTATATTAAGGTTGGCGGGTCAATTAATCTGAGTGATAATTTTTATTCATCCAGCGGAATTGACAGAAGGCAGCCCGCTAATGTGGTTCGTGGAATTTTGCGAACAACTGTTACAATCTACGATCAGATTCAGTTACCATTTGAATTTTACATTTCATCTCAGGAAAGAAAATTTCAGCAGCCGTTCAATCAGTTTGGAGTAAGTCCACGAATTTCAAACTGGCTAACATTGCATGCAGGATATTTTTCATCAAGAATTTCTGATTACACCTTTGGTGATTTAAGGTTGCTTGGCGGAGGCGTTGAACTTACTCCCGGCAATTTCAAACTGAAATTTCTCTACGGAAGAAGCAGAACAGCAACTGAATCAAACGAATTGCAGGCTTTTCCCGGAATGTACAAGCAAAATGTTTATGCAGCATCTATAGGATATGGTAATGAATCAGTTGCGTTCTTTACACTTAATTTATTTCACGCAAAGGATGATAGTCCCTCAATCAAAAGGGATTCGCTTACAATAAATCCTGCTGAAAATCTTGTCAGCTCGTTGCGGTTTGGTTTTCAGATTGTTGAAGAACTAAGCATAATGAGTGAAGTTGCCATATCAGCATATTCAAGTAATATTTCCGCAGATAAACTAACTGATATAGACTTTCCGGAATTTTTATTTACACCAAACATCTCATCAAGAATTGATGGTGCAGCAAAATTGCAGATAAACTTTAAGCCATCAAATTTCTGGTCTCTGAGATTTAACGGACAGTGGATTGGTCCCGGATTTTATTCTCTTGGTTACTCGCTTATGTCAAATGATATTATGGAATTTTCTCTTTCACCTTCAGTCAAATTGCTGAACAATAAACTCAATATCAGAGCGCAGGCAGGTATCAGATACAATAATCTCAGAAACAACAGATTAGCTACCACCAGCAGATTCACCGGCTCTTTTAATGCTAACTGGCAGGTTAGTCAGTCGTTTGGAATAGACTTTAATTACAATAACAATCAGATAACTTCTAAACATACTAATGATACTCTGAAACTTTCCAATGTTTTTAATTCTGTTATGATTTCACCCAGATTTTTTTTCGATGCTTTGGGCGGAATGAACACATTAAATCTGAATTACTCATACCAGAGCTCACTCGATAAGAATGTTTTAACATCTCAGTTCTCAAATAACAAAACTCATTCTGTTGGTACAATTCATTCACTTTCTTTGCCAACTACCTGGTCATTTACGACATCCATATTATTAAATAAAACCAGTACTTCATTTGTAAATACTCAGGTCGTGAGTATTTCCGAAAATGTTGGAAGAAGATTATTTGAAAACAAGTTGAGTATTTCTCTTGGTAGCGGAATTAATTTTATCAAAAATACTGTCAATGACAGTCAGATATTCTTTAATCTAAACTCAAGTTATAGTCTTGGTAAATATGGTTCTATCAGTTTTAACTTATCTAATAACAGTTACAGAGCAGACAGTGAACTTACAAAAAACTATCAGGAACTTTATGGAAGTTTACAATACAATATATCATTCTAACACTAACACATTGTTATTGCGGAGGAAATAAGATGAAAGTTTTCAACCGGAAAAACTTATTGCTTGTTTTAATTGTGTTCGTTATAACAAAACCTCTCGTATCTCAGGTTAATGATAATTCAGAAATTACTGCCGGGAAAGCTGAACTAATACTCATTGCCAGAGCAGATAAAGATTCTGTTGTTTTAAGATGGGCTCCTTCAACTCCGGGTGGTTGGGTTGTTGCAAACAGAATTGGCTACAACATTGAGCGCGTAAAACTCAATCCTGATAACCCATTCAACCCGGATGATTTTGAAAGATTAAATTCAGTTCCTGTTAAACCATTATCACTGGAACAATGGAAACAAACCGTTTCTGAAGAAAATATTTTCTCCGCAATAGCATCGCAGGCAATTTATGGTAAGCTTTTCATTCCGAAAGCTCTTGATGAAAATAATCTGAATGCCTTAAAGAACTCGGCTGATGAACTAATGAACAGATATACTTTTGCTCTATTTGCGGCTGATAATGATGCTGCTACAGCAAGTGCAATGGGTCTCAGGTGGGTTGATAAAAATCTACAGGAAGGACTATCTTATGTTTACAGAGTTTATGTCGCTGAAGTAACAAATGAGTATTCCTTTGATACAGCTTTTGTGGTAGTAGATGTTAAGGCAGCAGAGAAAATTCCATCTCCATCAGATTTAACTTTTGAAAGCGGTGATGGAAGCATCAGATTGAAGTGGAAAGAAAATCCTTACGAAAAATTCTCCGGCTTTTATATCTATCGCTCTGATGATGGAATTAATTATAAAAAATTAAACGAGATGCCTCTTGTTATTGCTACACCTTTTGGTGCAACGGAAGAAGCCGAACCTTCTTTCACAGACACAATGACGATCAATTACAAGAACTATTATTACAGAGTTTACGGCATTACTTCTTTTGGTGAGCTTAGTGAGCCGGCAGAAATAAAAGCTTATTCTAAAGATTTAACAGCTCCACAGGCACCAGTTCTTGATAAACCCAAACAGTTTAATAATGATGAAGTATCTTTGACCTGGAAATTGAATGAATCCAGCAGTGACCTTGCCGGATTTGTGATAGCAAGAAGCAATAATCCACTTTATAATTTTGAAATTTTAACATCTAAACCATTACCTAAAAATGTTTTTAGTTTTGCTGATAAAATTTCACAACAGGAAGAAGTCTATTATTCTGTGGGTGCTGTTGATACAGCTGGAAATGTTGCTTTCTCTCTTCCTCAGATGGTTATATTAATTGATACAATGCCCCCTTCAGTACCTAAAGGATTAACCGGTGCAATTGATGTAAATGGTGTTGTTACATTAAAATGGAATTCTGGACCGGAGTGGAATTTGTTTGGCTACAGAATACTTCGTGCAAATGATCCAAACCACGAATTCCAGCAACTGACAGGAGAGGTTTGGACTGACACAACTTTTACAGACACTGTAAATATTAAAACACTTACAAGATATGTCTATTACAGAATTGCTGCTGTCAATACAAGATACCAGCATTCCGAACTTTCTCCGGTTCTTGCTCTTAAACGACCCGATATAGTTCCACCCGTTGCTGCTGAATTTAATAATGTTTATGTAACCGATTCAAGTGTAGTTCTTGAGTGGATTACCAGTCCCAGCAAAGATGTTGCTCATCAGAGATTACTTAAAAGGAAGCAAGGCGAATCCTCGTGGCAACAAATTGATTCATTATCGGGAATTATTTCAAGTTATGTTGATAAGAATGTTGAAAAGACTCTAACATATGATTATACAATTGTAACTGTTGATAGTTCGGGACTTGAGTCGGCACCATCATTTCTTGTAAGCGGAAGACCTTATGATACAGGAAGAAGAGTGCCCGTGAATAATCTTACTGCAAGATATGATGATAAAAATTCTTCTGTTGTCTTAAGCTGGGATTATAAAAATCCACCAAAGGAAAAATACTGGTTTGTTATTTACCGTGGATATGAACCCGATAATACTTTTGAATTGAAATCGGTTGATAGTAATACTTTTAATTATTCAGATAAAGAAATTTCCAGAAATACGAAATATTATTATGCAGTTGCTGTAATGACTTCGTTTGGTGGTCAATCCGAAAAAGTTGTTGTGGAGGTAAATATTCCTGAGAGATAAGTTTTATAATCAGACATTTTCCACAAGATAAACTTTATCGTTCCTTCTTACTAGTGAAGGAACTTTAATTGTTAATTCATCACCTCTAAAAGCTTGAGAGTTTTCAATTTCATTAACTCTCATTTGCTGAATCTCAGTTTCAATTACACCTGTAGTTTCTCCCATTATCAGAATTTTATTACCCCTTTCCAGCTTACCTGATTCAATCAGAATATGAGCGATTTCAGGTTGCTTGTAATAATTCAAAACTTTTCCAACATAAACTTTTCGGGTAGTTGCTTTGCTTCCTTCAACTCCGGCATAATCTTCAGACGAAGGGATACCAAAGTAAAACCCGGATGAGAAACCTCTGTTATAAACGGTTTCGAGTTTAGTCAGAAATTCTTTTTTCTTTTCAGTAGTAAGCTTTCCTTCAAAATAAAGATCAATTGCTTTCCTGTAAACATTAACCACTTTTGCAACATATTCAGGAGCTCTTTTTCTTCCTTCGATTTTGAACGAATCTATTCCTGCTTCAATAAGCTGATCAATAAATTCAATTGTGCAAAGATCCTTTGGGGACATAACATAATCTTCACCTATTATAAGTGGTTTTTCTGTGGCTGAATCAATCACTTCATATTCTCTTCTGCAAGGTTGTACACATTCACCACGATTGGCAGACTGACCAAAAAGATGATGGCTCATAAAACATCTTCCACTGATTGCAATACACATCGCTCCGTGAATAAATGCCTCTATTTCAAGATCTGTGTTTGCACGAATCTTTTTTATCTCATCCAGCGAGCATTCTCTTGCAAGAACAATTCTGACAGCACCAAGTCGTTTGTAAACCGATGCTGCAAGTGAATTTGAAATTGATCCCTGAGTTGAAATTGCAAATGGGAAGTTATGCCTGTGGCAAATCTCTGCAACTGCTAAATCCCAGCAAATGATTCTGTCAATTCCAGATTCTTTTGCTTTAATGATAATTTCTTCAACTTCATTAAGTTCTTCTTCAAAGACAATTGTATTTAAGGTAAGATAAGTGCGGACATTATTATCTTTACAGTATTGACTGATCTCCTGTAATTCTTCAATGGAAAAATTTTTTGCTTTGGCTCGCATATTAAGTTTATCAACACCAAAATAGACTGCATCAGCACCACTATTAACAGCGGCTCTCAGCATTGTCCAATCTCCCGCGGGAGCCATCAGTTCTGGTTTAGATTTTGCCATTGGTCATTCGACATTAGTCATTTGATTCGGGTATCTGATCATCAGACTGAAGTAAGTCAATAGAAGACTGTTTCCCTATTGAATTAATGTAAGCGTTCAGCTTTTTCCCGATTAAATCAATATTTTTTAAGAATCTTTCAAACTGGTCTTCTGAAATTAATTCTCTGTTTTTAGCTTTTGTTAGCCAGGTTTTTGTTTCAAACAGAGAACCTCTTGAATAGTAACACAACTGTTTATTTTCCTTATAAAAGAATCTTCCGAATCCCTCACTTAAATTAGCAGCTAATGAATCTGCTGCTTTTACCAGCTGTCTTCCTACCGTATCTTTTAGAAAGTAATCCCAGTTTATAACAATCTTCCATATCTTTTCACCCAATTCCATCAAAAGTTGATATACCTGAAGTTCCTCTAACTTCATAAAACCTCCTTAAAAAATTTTTAAGTGAAAAGTTATATAAATTATTTTTACCAAAGACTAATGACAATTGACCAGCGCCTAACTTCTCTCCTCCCAAACCTTTGCTATTTCAACAATGAGTTTAACTGCTTCGTACATGTCCTGTACGGCAACCCATTCAGTCTGTGAATGAAAACTATGTTCACCTGCAAAAATGTTCGGTGTTGGTAATCCCATAAAACATAATCTTGAACCATCCGTACCTCCACGGATTGGATGCATTATCGGTTTTATCCCGATTCTTTTCATCGCTTCGACAGCATATTCAGTTACCTGAGGATGTTTGTCAAGAACCTCTTTCATATTTCTGTACTGCTCAATTACCTGAAATTCCATTCGTGAACCGGGGAATTTTGCTACCGCTTCTTCAGCAAGTTTTTTTAACAATTCTTCATATTCTTTTAACTTCGGAGTTTCAAAATCACGGATGATAAACTTTAATGTAGTTAACTCTTCATTACCATTGAATGCACCGCAATGAACATATCCTTCTCTGCCTTCTGTAGTTTCAGGTGAAAGTCTGTCCTTTGGCAATGATTCAATGAATGAAGCTGCTATCTTAATAGAATTAATCATTACACCTTTTGCATAGCCCGGATGAATGTTCTTCCCGAAGAACTTTATCACCACGGCATCGGCAGAAAAAGTTTCTGTTTCAATCTCACCTCTGCTTGAACCATCAACAGTGTAAGCATATTTCGCACCCAGTTTCTTCAAATCAATCTTTTCTGTTCCTCTGCCAACTTCTTCATCTGGAGTAAAGCAGACCTTAATATCGCCATGCTTTATTTCCGGATGAGTAAAAAGATAATTTATCGCATCCATAATTTCTGCTACACCGGCTTTATTATCTGCTCCAAGTAATGTTGTACCATCAGTAGTAATAATATCATAACCTATCATATTCTTAAGATCAGGATTTTCGCTTTCTTTGATTATCCATCCTCCGTTTTCTAAAACTATGTCGCCGCCCTGATAATTTTTTCTGATAATTGGATTAACATTCGCCCCGCTGACTGCAGGTGAAGTATCAATATGTGCAATAAATGCAATAGGTGGAACATCTTTATTTGTGTTTGATGGGAGAGTAGCCATTACATATCCCCAATCATCCATATGAGCTTCCTTCAGACCCATCTGTTTTAACTCTTCAGCTAAATCTTTAGCAAGAATTTTTTGTTTTTCAGTGCTTGGAAAAGATGTGGACTCTTCATCGGATTGTGTATCGTATTTAACATACTTTAAGAAGCGATCAACACAAGTAAATTTATAATTCTGGTCGAACATACAAACCTCCGGTAATGGTTAAATGTGACATTTTTACAAGTAAAAATTGTTGTTTGATAATATTGCTAAAAACTTTATTGCTAATTTAACCTTATGTTTTTTACTGACAAATTCACATAAATTGGAAATATTAAACAATGGGTTGGTTTTACGATAATTAACTGATATTAAAAGTTAATGGAATAATATTATTAAATTTAGTTTATCTATTAGTATGATTTTTGATTAAATTATAACTACCTAAAATTGATTTTTAAGGAGAGCTAAAATGTCTTTCTGGGATAATATAGACGGTTTACAAAGAATACTAAGCATCGTGATCATTGCCTGGGCGGTAATCTCTGCTGCTCTTGGAGTATTTAGCTGGAAAATTCAATCCAGAATATCTGAACTAACTTCTCTTAAACAACTGGCAATGGAAAGAGAACTTAATGATGCCCAAAGAAGATTGACTGAGTTTAGGGATAAACCAAGCTTTCCCGATCAATCATTGCTGACCGAAACATTTAAACCTAAACCCGAAACCATTGTTATTCCGAGAACAATTATAGAGAAGACCGAACCCGAACCCACCAAAGTAACTCAAAAAGAAAAAGAAGAAGAACCAAAAACTCAACCTCAGGTTGTAACTTTTGAAAATAGTGCTGAACAGAAGTTTATTCAATTCCTTTCAAATAAACCAAAAGGTGATTTTACAATTAAATGTATTTCCGGTGACGAAGGTTCATTCAGATATGCAAAAGATATTGAAAAGTTATTAATTGCTGCAGGATATAAAAGCAATGGCATTGCTCAGACTGTGTTCAGAACACCGCCGAAAGGAGTTTCAATAATTGTTAAAGGGATTAATTCTGCACCACCATATGCTGGTGCGATTCAAAAGGCATTTGAGTTAATCGGAATTGATGCGCCTGCAGAAGTAAATGCTTATTATCCTGAAAACACTTTGACAATTGTAGTTGGTCAGAAAGCAGATTAAAAAAGAAGAGGATGTTAAAATCCTCTTCTTAGAACTTTTTCCATATCTGCTTTAATCATTATTTCAACTAAATCCGAGAATTTTGTTTTAGCTTTCCACCCAAGAAGTCTCTCTGCCTTTGATGAATCTCCAATAAGTAAATCCACTTCAGTTGGTCTGTAATAATTCGGATTTACTTTAACCAATACATCTCCCTTTTTCAATCCTGTTGTGAAATCACTTCGTGTCCTCTCCTTGTTAATATCAAATCCAATCAGTGATTTAGCTTTATCAAGATCAATATGTTTTATTTTTCCAACTTCATTAACTCCCTGACCAATCCATTCCAGTTCTATTCCAAGATGCTTGAAAGTAAGCTCAGCAAATTCTCTCACAGTGTGAGTTTCACCTGTGGCGAGAACAAAATCATCTGCTTCCTTATGTTGTAGTATTTTCCACATTCCCTCACAATATTCAGGTGCATAACCCCAGTCTCTTTTTGCATTGAGATTTCCCAATGCCAAATCTGATTGTAATCCTGCCGCAATTCTTGCGGCTGCCCGTGTAATTTTTCTTGTTACAAATGTTTCGCCACGCCTCGGTGACTCGTGATTAAACAGAATTCCGTTACAGGCAAAAAGTTTATATGCTTCTCTGTAATTAACAATTATCCAGTAACCATATAGTTTTGCAACTCCATAAGGAGAACGGGGATAAAATGGTGTTTTTTCACTTTGTGGCACTTCCTGTACTTTACCGTAAAGTTCAGATGTTGATGCCTGATAAAATTTAACTTGTCTCAATCCTACTTCTCTTATTGCATCAAGGAATCTTAATGTTCCGAGAGCATCAACCTGTGCAGTATAGTCAGGAATTTCAAAAGAGACCTTAACATGGCTTTGTGCAGCAAGGTTATAAATTTCATCAGGTTGGATTTTTTCCAGCAAGCGATTCAGGTTACTTGTATCTACAAGATCGCCATAGTGAAGAAAAAGTTTTTTATTTAGTATTTCCGGATTTTCATAAAGATGATCAATCCTTCCAGTGTTGAATGAACTGCTGCGTCGAATTATTCCGTGCACTTCATATCCTTTTTCAAGAAGTATTTCTGTCAGGTAACTGCCATCCTGACCAGTGATTCCCGTAATCAATGCTTTCATTTGTAAATAATCCCTAAAAATATTTATGAGCCATTCAAAACGATATGATTTATTTCTTTTATTTATAAGTTTTGCAAAACAAAAATATATATTTGCTTATAACTAATAAACTTCTGTAATTACTTTGATTGACAAAAAAGAAATTATCAGATGCGGGATACATTTTAATAACAGGCAGTTTCAGATTAATAAGTAATTCGAAATAATTTTTGTGAAAGAAAAAGTAAGATACATTTCTGCGGATTTGCTGCGTGGAATTGTAATCATAATTATGATAGAAGTGCATGTGTTTAACGCCTTCCTTTTACCTGAACTTAAACAGACCGGTTGGTTTAGTGTTTTAAATTTTATCAATGGATTAGTTGCACCATCATTTTTGTTTGTATCAGGATTTGCATTCCAGGTTTCATCAGGTGGTAAGTTGGATGAAATGCGAAAACTTGGCAAAGCATTCTGGAAAAAAATGATGAGGATATTCCAGATAATTGTTATTGGTTACGCACTTCATCTGCCTTACTATTCGTTTTCTAAAATAGTTTATAAATCAACTCCCCAACAGTTACAAAGTTTTTTTGCTGTTGATGTTTTACAATGTATTGGTATTGGCTTGTTGTTTTTATTTTTTACAAGATTGTTAATCAAATCTGATAAAGCATACCACTACTTTTTAATCACTTCAATGGTCGTGGTAACAATAATCTCTCCGCTGTTGTGGAAAATAGATTTTAATCAATATGTTCACCCATTAGTGGGAAACTATTTTAACAGATTGAACGGTTCATTATTCCCGCTCTTTCCATGGCTCAACTTTTTATTAGCAGGTGGAATATTTGCAAAGTATTTTGTTGATGCGCGGGAAAGAAATGAGGAAGAGAAGTTTATTAAGAATATTACAATTGCAGGTGTAGCTGTTTTGCTTTTCGGTCATTTATTTTATTCGGGATTATTCCCAAAAACACTTACATCAATTCTTCCAAACCCGGTTTTCTTTCTTGAACGATTAGGTTACATATTTGTACTGTTTTATCTCTGCTGGCTTGTTGATAGAAAAACAAATGCAAAAAATTCATTTATAATGGACGCAAGCAGAGAATCACTGCTTATTTACTGGCTTCACTTAATAATTATTTATGGTGTCTTCTGGGGCGGAAAAAGTCTTGCAAGCATAATTGGAATGACAATGAATGTTATTGAAGCAATTGGTGCAACAATTATTTTAATTGCACTAATGATTCTTGCTGCAAAATTATGGGGTTTGGCAAAAAAGAAATATCCAAAGCACACTTCTTTGTTTATTAAAGCTGCTGTAACTGTTTTGTTGGTTAATTTTATTATCAATTAGAAGTAATACAAATACTTAATTTTAAAAACTCCAGCACGATCTGTTGTGTGCATTTTGTTAGGAAGTAAGTTTTTGTTTGCATCATATTCATCACTTCGGTCTTTAATTTCATTAATGGCAAGATAAATCCAACTCTTTGGGGCAAAATTCCAGCTAAATAAAAATCCTGCAATTACTCGTTCCATTCTGTCTGTTGATCGCACAAAAACATTATCAACATAAACTCTTAAATTGAGATTATTAAATGGTGTAAATGAAAAGAAAGGGCGAGCATTATATGTAATATCTTCAATTTCATTTTCAGGATTTCCCTCAATAAACATTTCATAACTGCTGCCAATTTCCAAAATATCAATTGGTTTCCACTCTGCACGAAAACCAAACCAGGAGAAAAAGGAAAGATATTCTCGCGAGAAATTATAAGTATGTTCATATCCACTCCACATATTAGCATTCCATTTTTGTGAAATATCAAACCAGGAACTTAGATTGATGGAGTAAGAATTATACTCAACATTTTCATCCTTACTTTTTGCGAAAGAAGAATTTATTTCATAACCCCAACCAGATCTAAGTTGCATATTAAAACCAATAACACCACCATAGTCTGTGAACAAGTCAACATCTTCGTAGTTAACAGTGGGACCAAAGTAAATAAAGATGTTGCTGATTTCACCCTTATCATAATAAAACCGTGGTCCAGTTAACAACAATGAATTTAAACTTCCATTCCAGGGAACAAAACCAATCTGCCTGATATTAAAATCTTTTCCTATTGCTCGGATGCGAAATAAATTTCCCCAGTTACTTGTCATCTGATTAAAGCCGGCAGAAAAAGCATAATCACTGTTCGAATTTTCGAACGACTTAGCGAATTGATAAGCAAGCTGCCAGTCAGACCCTCGGAATGCGCCATCGATATCAACAACACCGTATGTATTATCTTTTGTTTTCTTACCAACCATCAATATACCGATTGAAGAATTTTCAAGAATTTTTTTCTTTATTCTACCAGCTCCGAATATTGCTCTTTCCTCGGTTAGATTTTCTTCATCATCCATATAATCAACTTTTCCGGTCATTGCAAGGAATCCTCCATATTCCCAATCATCAATTCTGCCAAAAGCTTTTGTACCAAATATCAAGGGAACCTCCTGTCCATCTGGTAATAGTTTTCCAACTCTTCTTGAATAGAATAATTCTAAAGGACGGTAGAACCCGGAATTACTTTGTCTCCCGGCGGGATTAAAAACTTCATTGCCTTGAGTAAAGAAAGGACGTCTCTCGTTAAAGTAAGTTTCATATCTGGAGATATTAAAATTAAAAGGATCAGCTTCTATCTGAGCAAAATCAGGATTGGCTGTTAACTGAAAAGTAAGTTTTTCGGAAGGATTATAGAAAACATCCAAACCTGCTGCGGGATCAAATTTGTATTTGTTGCTTCCCAAATATTTTGTTTTAGCTAAACCAACCGGGAAAATTTCAAGATTTAATCCTGTAACGCTGGGTGTAAAGTTATCAAATATTAATTTGCCAAATTTTGAAATTCTCATTCCTTCGCTTTTTTCATACTCACACCAATAGAGGTCTTCTCTTGTAATTGAGCGCCAGCGATCGAAATCAATTCCCCATTCTGTTAAGTTTTTATCATATTTAATTGATTTGAAAGGTATCTTCATTTCTACTACATAACCCCATTCGTAAATTTTTGAGGTTGCAAACCATATTCCGTCCCAGCTATAGTCGCGGTTTCTGCCATCATCCAATAACCTTGAATCAGCTAAAACCCCCGAAGCATTAACAGCAAACTTATAGGCAGTTTGTTTATCATTGAATGTATCAAGCATTATTGAAACTATATCTCCAGTGAACCAGTCTTGCATTCCGGCATTAGTCTGAAGATTATCCGGGTTATCATAACAAATAATTAGACAGTATATTGCATCTTCATTGGCAAGTACTTTTGCAATTGTCTCAACAGAGGGTTTTTGTCCATAGAAAGGATCGAACTGAAAAAAATTATATGCAGAGTCTGCAGCATTCCACTCACTTTCAATCACTCCATCGATTGTAATTTCCGAATGAATTTTCTTTAGGCGAAGAATTTTATTCGAATTTTTATTCGGAGAAGCAAGCACTAGTAAATGAAGAATTGTAATAAGCAGAAAAAGTTTTTTCATAAGATTATTTTTCTGATAAATAATTTCAGAGTTAAAATTGTGAAGTCAGTTGAAAAAAAATAATGAAGTTAGACAAACGGCTAATAATAAGTATGAATGATAATATAAATTGATTTTCCCCTTAAAATGTTTAAAATAAAAATGCCCCTTAACGAGAAGGGGCATAATTTGTTAACCTAAATAAGCTTTAAGTCTTGCGCTCTTTTTAGACTGTCTCAGGTTTCTGAGTGCTTTTTCCTTAATCTGTCTTACTCTTTCCCGGGTAAGATTAAATCTTTCGCCAATCTCTTCCAGGGTAGCCGAATGATCTCCATCAATTCCGAAGTATAACTTTATTACTTCTGCTTCTCTTTCTGAGAGTGTGGAGAGAACATTTGCAACTTCCTTTTTGAGAGATTCGGTCATAAGTTTCTGATCAGGTAATGGTTGATCTTCATTCGGAAGAATATCAATTAAAGAATTCTTTCCATCATCTCCTTCTTTAAGAGGAGCATCCATTGAAACCTGACGACCAGCAATCTGAAGTGCATAAGCAACTTCTTCAGAACTCATATCGAGCATCTGAGCAAGTTCATCTGTGGTTGGTTTTCTTTCATATTCCTGCTCAAGATCTCTGTAAGCTTTACTGATTTTGGTCAGGTTACCAACTCTGTTGAGCGGTAAACGAACAACTCTTGACTGATCAGCAATTGCCTGCATAATAGATTGTCTTACCCACCAAACGGCGTAAGAAATGAACTTAAATCCTCTGGTTTCATCGAACCTTTCAGCGGCTTTTATTAAGCCGATATTTCCCTCGTTTATTAAGTCACCGAGGGACAATCCCTGATTTTGAAATTGTTTAGCAACGCTCACAACAAAGCGGAGATTTGCTTTAATAAGCTTTTCTTTAGCTTTTTCATCTCCCTTTTTAATTCTT
>FWWM01001686.1_pt1 | contig 65403 bp, 64 predicted proteins | sample 2228351 | NCBI WGS metagenome assembly FWWM01 (sample SAMEA103939774, study PRJEB20133) | metagenome
TCAGAGAACAACTGTCGATACTTGAGTTGCGCCTTGTCTCGTGCATACCAAACCAAAAAATCCCCGACTCGACTTAGCGCCGAAGATGCAAACCCGCTGGTTGTCGCAAAGTAAATCTGGGAAACAAAGTTCCCTGCCCCGAACACCTCGTCCATCAGTTCCCGGACGTGGTGCACGTTCTCGTCGCTGATCTGCACGAACACGCTGCCGCTCTCGGTCAGCAGCTCCCGCGCCAGCAGCAGCCGGTCGCGCAGGTAGGTAAGGTAGGAGTGAATGCCCAGCTCCCAGGTGTCGCGGAAGGCGCGGATCTGCTCCGGCTCGGCGGTCAGGTCCTCGTCCTTGCCGTCCTTCACGTCGCGCTTGTTGACGAAGGGCTGGAAATTGGAGCCGTAGCGGATGCCGTAGGGCGGGTCGATGTAGATCATCTGCACCTTGCCCGCCATGCCCTCTTTTTCCAGCAGGGAGTTCATCACCAGCAGCGAATCGCCCGCGATCAGGCGGTTGGTCCAGCCGTGCTTGTGCTGGTAGAACTCGATGGCCTGGCGCAGAGGCTCCTTGCGCTCTTCCTCGAACAGACTCAACTGACCACTATCCACTATCCCCTGTCCACTATTCCCCTTCCTCACCGCCTCGATGATGGTGCGCGGGTCGATGCGCTCGTGGACGTGCAGCGAGACCGTTGGTACCTCAAAGGAGGTGTGCTCGGCCTTGCCGGCCCAGACGAGCTGCGGGTCGAGGTGCGGATCATAGGCGTAGGTCTTTTTCTTCTGGCCGGTGTCCGGGTCGGTCTCGGGCGTTACCAGGCCAACCGGTGGGTTATTGACCCGCTCCTTGTCGCGATGCTCGTAGGATTCGATCGGGCGTTTGGCATCTTGCTTCTTGCGTGCCATCAAGTCTTTCCTAAGCGTGATGAGTGACCAGTGGTTAGTGGCCAGCGAAGTGATCCGAGCATTCTGCCCATTCTCCACTCACCACTATCCACTACTTCTGTTGGCCTAAGGGGATTCAAAACAGCTCCATCTGCAGCGGACGATTCCGAAACAGCCTGGTTTCCAGCGGCGGGAGGGGAAGGTCCAATTTCAACCTGCGGGCGGCCAAACGGAATCTTTGCGCGATCAGGTCGGCGAAGATCCCTTCGCCGCGCATCCGATGACCGAAGCGGGGATCGTTGGTGTGGCCGCTGCGGGTCGCTCGGATCCGGCTCAGCACGTGCTCGGCCTGGAGGGGGAAGTGGGTGCGCAGCCACTCCTCGAACAGATCCGCCACTTCCAGTGGCAGCCTGAGCAGCACGTAGCTGGCCGAAAGGGCCCCTGCCTCGGCGGCGGCCTTGAGGATGGATTCCAGTTCGGGATCGGTCAGGACCGGAATCACCGGTGCCACCATCACGCTCACCGGGATGCCCGCCTCGCGCAGGGTGGTGACCGCCTGCAGGCGGCGGTGGGGAGCGCTGGCGCGCGGCTCGAGTTTGCGCGCGATCTCGGGTTTTAGGGTGGTGATGGAAAGGTTGACCCGGACCAGGTTTTTGTCCGCCATCGGCCGGAGCAGATCCAAGTCGCGTTCCACCAGGGTGGATTTGGTGGTGATGGTCAACGGATGGTTGAATTCGCTCAGCACTTCCAGGATCTGGCGGGTGATCCGGTAGCGGCGCTCGATCGGCTGATAAGGGTCGGTGTTGGATCCCAGGGCGATGGGGGTGCAGCGGTAGCCGGATCGCTGCAATTCCCGGCGGAGTAAGCTGGCGGCCTCGGGTTTGGCGGTAAGCTTGGTTTCAAAATCCAATCCCGGCGACAGGCCAAGATAGGCGTGGGTAGGGCGGGCATAACAGTAGATGCAGCCGTGTTCGCAGCCGCGGTAAGGGTTGATGGATTGCTCGAAGGGAATGTCAGGCGACTGGTTGCGGGCGATGATGGTGCGCGGGGTTTCCAGGAAAACCTCGGTGCTCGGGGCAGATGGAACGTCTCTATTTTCCCAGCCGTCGTCCACCGTTTCGTGCCAGGTGGTGTTATAGCGGCCGGCAGGATTGCTGACTGCGCCCCGGCCTTTGTGCGGTGCGATCGGCTTCATGGCAAAGATCTGGTAAAGTGGCATCTGGTATAGCGTACGCGCTATTACGCGGAGGATGCAAGCATGCCGATCGACCGGCGTTACCTGGGGTTGTATGGGATGATCGTAGCGGCGGTGATGGGCGCCCTGCTGGTGGGACCGATCCCGCAGGATCCCGCCTATCACCGCTTTGTAGACATTCGCGCCTGCGGCGTGCCTAATTGTCTTAATGTGCTCTCCAGTTTGGCGTTTGTGCTAGTGGGTGGATTAGGGCTACGGAGCGTGGCAAATTGGCCTGGGGAGCTCAAGCCAGCATTCCGAGTGTTCTGGTGGGGGGTGTTTTTGACCGGCTTCGGCTCGGCCTGGTATCACTGGGCGCCAGATGACACCCGCCTGGTCTGGGACCGCCTGCCGATGACCTTGGCTTTTACCGGCTTGTTCGCCGCGGTGCTGATCGATCAGTTTGGTTTTGACCTGTGGGTGCTTTGGAGTCTGGTAGCGATCGGACTGGCCAGCATCGGTGCGTGGTTGGCATTCGACGATCTTAGGCTGTACGGCCTGGTGCAGTTTCTGCCGCCGGTGTTGATCCTCTTGATTTTCTTCTGGTTTCCACCTGGACGGATTACGCGCCGCTCGATTTATCTGGGATTTGCTTGTTACGCTGCGGCCAAAGTGGCCGAATTTTTAGATGCGGAAATTTTTCTTCTCACCGGATGGGTCAGCGGGCACACCCTCAAACACCTGTTGGCGGCGACCGCCGCAGGTTGGCTGCTTTCAGGCAGGGTTTCTGAGAAGGCGATGCCTACCTAGGCTATCTGGAGAAATGGATTGGTTGGCGCTTTCGGCAAAAATGACATCATTGTAACCAAACCCGCTCTCTTCCGGCGGATTGCCTGCAAGGGGTTTACTAATCGGTATTCGGTATAATGACTAGTTGATAATCAAGACGAGGGCGATCATGCCGGAAACCATCACCGCCCCCTTCATGCTCGATCTGACAGGTGCCGAACTCTCCCCCGAGGAGCGCGAATGGCTGGCCCACCCCGGGGTGGGAGGGATCATTTTGTTCGCGCGCAACTATGAAGATCCTGCCCAGATTAGAGAGTTGATCGCTGCCATCCGCCGCGCGGCGAAAAAACCGATCCTGATCGGCGTCGATCAGGAAGGAGGCAGGGTGCAGCGGTTTCTTGAGGGGTTCACCCGTCTGCCGCCGGCGGCCAGGTTCGGTGCCCTGTATCTGCGGGATCGGCAGGCGGCGCTCGAAGCGGCGGAATCGGCTGGTTTTCTGATGGCGGCGGAATTGCGGACGGTGGACGTGGATTTGAGCTTCGCCCCCGTGCTGGATGTGGACAGTGGCCTCAGCGAGGTGATCGGCGACCGGGCATTTGCTACCGAGCCTGAAGCGGTCGCCGAGTTGGCGGGTGCATTTGCCCGCGGGATGCGGCGCGCCGGGATGGCGGCGGTGGGCAAGCATTTCCCAGGGCATGGGGGAGTGGCGGCCGATTCCCACCTGACCTTGCCCGAAGACGGGCGACGGCTGTCGGAACTTGAAGCATGCGATCTGGTGCCGTTCTGGAGGTTGATCGGGGAAGGGCTAGAGGCGGTGATGTGCGCCCACGTGCGTTATCCCGAGGTGGACTTGCTCCCGGCCGGGTTTTCCCAGATCTGGCTTGGGGAGATTTTGCGCCGGCGAATGGGATTTGCCGGGGCGATCTTCAGCGACGACCTGGCGATGGCGGGGGCTGCTGGGATGGGGGATCTGCGCGCGCGCGCAGAGGCGGCCCTGGCCGCCGGGTGTGATATGCTCTTGGTGTGCAACTGTCCGGCCGCAAGCGTCAGCCTGCTCGATACTGTGGTGCGGCGGTCTGATCCGGCGCGCGGCCAGTGCATAGGCAAGCTGCGGGCGCGCCTGGTCGGGCTGTCGCCGGCTGCGGTCCAAGCCGCACGGTGTATGGTAGAAACCTTGTGGGACACAGAACAATGAAGAAAGCGCATACATTTCTGCTGGGTATTTTTGGCGGTCAAGTGGGCTTGCTCCTGTTTTTTGGGATGTTCGAATTCGAAAAGATCATCGTTGCCCTATGCGGGGGGATGTGGATTGGCATCGGCATTGCTGTGTTCGTGCTCAAGCATGCCAAGCGCTATTGGTATACCGAGGTGTTGGGCGGAGTCTTCGGGGTCCAGGCGGTGACGTTCATCGTCCTGGACATGGCTAAGGTAGACGAAGGGTTGGTGGAGAAGGCCGGTTTTCTGGCCATCGGCGCGTGGATCGGGATCCTGATCGGAATATTGCTCAATACCCTGGATACGATGGAAAATCGCCTTGTGGTTTTGGAGTCTTCCGGCGCCAAGTCCGACGATGATCAGGCTTGAGGAGATAGAACGCGTCTACCTGGGCGCACAACGCCTGTACGCCCAGGCCGAGGTCGAGGCGGCTTTGGTGCGGATGGCCCAAGCGATCGGGCGCGATCTGGCTGGCGCCAAGCCGGTGGTCCTGTGCGTGCTCAACGGCGGCATCATCGTCACCGGCAAGCTGCTGCCCAAGTTGGCTTTTCCGCTGGAGCTGGACAGCGTGCACGCCACCCGCTACCGGGGGAATACGAGGGGTACGGAACTTAACTGGCTACACGAGCCAACCATAGACCTTACCGGCCGGGTAGTGTTGCTGGTGGATGACGTGTTGGACGTGGGGGTGACCTTGGCTGCGATCCGCGATTATTGCGTCAGGCGCGGAGCCAGCGGGGTGAAAATCGCAGTGCTGGTGGATAAGCATTTGGCCAGGTCCAAGCCCTGCCAGGCCGATTATATCGGGCTGACTTGTGACGACTGCTATCTTTTCGGTTACGGAATGGATTACAAGGGCTACTTGCGCAATGCTCCGGGTATCTTTGCGGTGAGGGAGGAATGAAGCTGGCGGTGATCGGCGGTTCGGGTTTGAGCCGGCTAGAAGGCCTGGAACAGATGCGGCGTGAACCCATCTCGACCCCTTATGGTGCACCTTCGGCTCCGCTGGTCTTGGGCCGCCTGGGGGGGGTGGAGCTGATTTTCCTGGCCCGCCACGGCGAAGCCCATACCCTGCCGCCGCATAAGATCAATTACCGTGCCAACCTCGCTGCGCTCAAGCAAGTTGGTATCACCCATGTGATCGCGGTGGCGGCGGTCGGCGGCATCACTCCCCGGATGCTCCCTCAGTCTCTGGTGGTACCGGATCAGATCATCGACTATACCTACGGCCGCGCCCATACCTTCTTCGAATCGGAAGCCAGTCCGGTCACCCATGTGGACTTCACCTATCCTTACAGCGAGCGGCTGCGGCGCAGGCTGCTTCAGGCGGCTGAGAGCCTCGGGCTTAAGGCGATCGATGGCGCCTGCTACGGTTGCACCCAGGGGCCGCGCCTGGAAACTGTTGCCGAAATCCGGCGCATGGAGCGGGACGGTTGCGATCTGGTGGGGATGACCGGGATGCCGGAGGCCGCCTTGGCCCGAGAGTTGGAACTGGAATACGCTTGTTTGGCGGTAGTGGTCAACTGGGCCGCCGGTAAAGCTGAAGGGGTGGTGTCGATGGCGGAAATCGAGCGCCATCTTACTGTTGGCATGGGAAAAGCAACGCAGTTGCTCAAAGCCTTTGTCAGGGGGTGAAATAGCGGGCGCACTTTTACCCAGAAAGCATGGGAAAATTGTCGCTCGGCTTACGGTGGGGATGTGTGGGGAGATACCCGCACCAATACCCCGAAGGCGGGGTGGTCGAGATAGTGGATCTCGTTGAATTTAAGCTGCCGCTTCTCACGCAGTCGGTGTACTGTGCCGTCAGCGGCGCGGTATTCCATATCCACGATGGTATACAGGTATTCGCCGCGTTCCAGGCGCACCACGCCTTCCACCGTTTCCCGGTTGCCGACGTGATAAGGAGCGTTGATGCGGCCTGGATCAGCGGGCTGGATCCAGGCCAGGTGCAGGAGGGGGCGAAAGCTTCGGGAGCGGCGTAGCTGCTCATAGGCGGCATAAAGCCCGGATTGGCTGGCCGGCAGGGGGTTGGGTTCACGCGTGTCAGAAGGCCAGGGAAAAGGCGGCTGGTCTAAAAGATCCTCGTCGGTGTCGAGGGGCTGGGCAAAGACCACCACCGCCACCTGATACCAAGCTTGCGCCTCTGTTGCCACAACCTGAGGGATGGAAGTCAGAACGATGACAAGCACGAGTGCAAGCTTTATGAGCGGCATGAGAGTCAGGGCCAGATTCTGGCAAAGTCAAATTCGATCCGGCAGCTGCCAAGATCAAAGGGTTCTCGATCCGAGGTCGTGTCCTTTCGCTTGACATAGCGGCCGTCCTGCCAATCAAAGAGTTTGGCTTTTTTCTGCTCAGGATAGACCAGAATATAAAAACGCACCCCTTCCCGCGCGTAGGGATCGAACTTGATCCGTTCGTCCCGCACGGCCGTGGACGGGGAGAGAATTTCAAAGATCAGCCCGGGGGCACGGGCCGGATAATCCCCCTCTATGGGGCCGCAAACCACCATCACGTCGGGCCGAACCACGGTGTCCTCGGCGACGATCCAGTCGGTTTCATAAAGGGTCTGGCACTGGGGGCAAGATTCTAGTCGTTCATCCAGTTGACGGGCGATTTTCAAACCGATGGGTTGGTCTAGGCTAGTAGGGCTGGGAACCATAGCGTAGGCGATGCCTTCGATCAGTTCCCAGTCACCTTCCCAACGCCTAAAGTCTGCCACTGTATAGTGAGGCAGGAGTTCATGCGGGATCATGCTCTAGGCGGTCGAATTGAATTCTGTTCATGGGAGTTTGATGCCACCACCCAGATTGCCGGGGATGCCGCCTTTAGGGATGACCAGGGAGCTGGCCTGTTCCTGCTGCAAGCGCTTGAGTTCCTCCAGGGTTTCCTTGAGCCCCTGCTGCGCTGCCGCGCCGTATTTCTCGGCCGCCTCGCGTAAGGTTTTGGCCTCGATCTCGAAGCTCAAAGGCAGACTCCCCGCCGGGGTCAGCACCGTGGCCTGGCCGACGAAGATTTCTTTGCGCCTGGGATCGGGCGATCCTGCAGCGGTGACGGGGATGAGGTGCTTGATCGTGCCTGCCTTAAGGTCGGTGTAGACTTCCTCCCGATAGAGGTGGTCGGGGTCCATATGGGCGTTTTCTTCGTACATGGGGAGATCCTCTTGAATTGATAATTTAACTATCTTAACAGTTCTTATCCCAAACTTGGGGTCAGGGCATCCAGCAGCCGGCGGACGAATGCCAAGCGTTCGGCTGGCTGCTCCAGCGCTGCCTGAAAGCGCAGTTTCTGCGGACCGTCGAGGCGGAAGACTTCAGGCTGGGTTTGCACCATCCGGATCAGCTCGTCCACGTCGATGCCAGGTTCGGACCTGAACAGGACCCGTCCGCCCGCGTTGCCGCCGTCGATTTTCTCGATGCCCAGTTGGGCGGCCTTGAGCTTTAGCTCTGCCAGGGCGAACAGGTGTTTGGCAGGCTCGGGCAGGGGGCCGAAGCGGTCGATCATTTCCACTTGCAGATCCTCCAAAGTCTCAAGGTCGCGCGCGTTGGCGATGCGTTTGTAGAGCACCAGGCGGGAGTGGACGTCGGGCAGATAATCGTCCGGAATCAGGGCCGCCAGTTTGAGCTCGATCTCCACTTGGGCGTCGGGGACTTCGAAATTGATCGCCTGGCCCGACTTGAGCGCCGCCACCGCCCGCTGCAGAAGTTCCGCGTAAAGAGCGAAGCCGATTTCCTGGATTTGGCCGCTTTGCTCGTCTCCCAATAATTCCCCGGCACCGCGGATTTCCAGATCGTGGGAGGAGATTAAAAAGCCTGCCCCCAGTTCGCCGCAGGCCTCGATAGCCTCCAGGCGCTTGATCGCATCCCTAGTCATCAGCGGTTTGGGTGGCACGATCAGGTAAGCGTAAGCACGATGGTGGGAGCGGCCCACCCGCCCGCGGAGTTGGTGCAGTTGAGCCAGGCCAAACAGGTCGGCACGATTGATCAGGATGGTGTTGGCGCTGGGAACGTCGATGCCGCTTTCGATGATCGTGGTGCATAGGAGCAGGTTGAAACGCTGATGGTAGAAATCTAGCATGATCCGTTCCAGCTCGCGTTCGGGCATTTGACCGTGGGCGGTGCGGATGCGCACCCCCGGCGCGAGACGCTGGATTTCTTCAACCACCCGGGCCATGGTTTCGATTTTGTTGTGGACGAAATAGACCTGGCCGCCGCGCTTGACTTCGCGCAGAATCGCTTCCTGAATCAGGGCATCGACCCATTCGCTGACGAAGGTCTGAATCGGATAGCGGCCCTGGGGGGGGCTGGCGATGATGGAAATATCCCTAAGTCCGCTCAGGGACATGCTCAAGGTGCGCGGGATCGGGGTGGCGGTGAGGGTCAGAAGATCCACTTCGCTGCGCAGTTGTTTGAAGTGTTCCTTCTGGCGCACGCCGAAGCGGTGTTCTTCGTCGATGATGACCAGCCCTAAGTCCTTGTATTTGACCCCCTGCTGGAGCAGCTTGTGGGTGCCGATCAGGATATCCACTTTGCCGGCCGCGGCGTCCTCCAGAATCCTGGTCTGTTGCCTGGATGGGATAAAGCGCGACAGGACTTCGATCCGGATCGGCCAGTCGGCGAAGCGGTCGCGGAAAGTTTGACAATGCTGCTGGGCGAGCAGGGTAGTGGGCACCAGTACCGCCACCTGCTTACCATTCTGGACCGCCACGAAGGCCGCGCGCATGGCCACCTCGGTCTTGCCGAACCCCACGTCGCCGCACACTACCCGATCCATAGGTTGGGGAGCTTGCATGTCGGCAAGGACTGCGGCGATGGCGGCGGCTTGATCCGGTGTTTCCTCGAACGGGAAAGCGGCAGCAAAGGCAGCGTAAGCGGCTTCGTCCACCTCCAAGGCGTGGCCGGTAGCAGCGGCGCGCCTGGCATGGATTTCCAACAGTTCTGCTGCGACGTCCCGGATCTTGGCCTGCGCCCTGCGTTTGGCTTTGTCCCACTGCTCGCCGCCCAGTCTGTGCAAGGGTGCGGTTTCACTGTCGGCGCCGCTGTAGCGGCTGATCAAGTGGAGCGAGGCGACCGGCACGTAGAGCTTGTCACCGCCGGCATATTCCAGGGTCAGGAACTCTCCCTCCACCCCGCCTGCTTCCAGCCGCACAAGGCCTAGGTAACGACCTACCCCATGGTCGCGGTGAACCACCGGCGCGCCTATGGTCAGTTCCTGCAGCTCAGCGATCAGGTGCTCGATATCGTGGGCGGTGTCGCCTTTCCTGTGCTGGCGTGCTTTCTCCCCCCACAGCAGGGCTTCCGGAATCACCGCAAGGGGTGGCTCGCCGCTCCACAATCCCTGTTCCAGTGGGGCGACGGTCAAACCCAGGCGAGGGCGGCGGGCGAGAAAATCCTGCCAATCCGCCACCGGTTCGGGGCGCAGGCCCAGTTTGCCCAGGGTCTCCTCCAAGGCGGCACGGCGGCCGGGGCTGTCGGCACTGAACAGGACCGGACCTTGGACACGTTCTAGGAAACCCAACAGCGCCTGTGCCGGCTGTTTCTTATGCGGCTGGAAATTCAGCTCCGGCAGAGAGTTGGCGGCGAATTCGACCAGCCTGGTATGTTCCCCAGCTTCGGTCAAATAAATGCGGGGATAAGCGCGCACGCGTTCGGTTAACTCCTCCGGGGTCAGATAAAGGGCCTCCGGTGGCAATGGGGGACGGTCCAGGTCGCTGCGGCGAAGTTGATAACGGCTCTGGACCTCGGCGAAAAACTCAAGCGCATTCTGCCCCTCGGTGTTGAGAACCAGGGTGGTCGTAGGGGGTGGCAGGTAATCGAACAGGGTTTCGGTCTGGTCCAAGAACAGGGGCAGGTAGGATTCGATCCCACCGGGAAAGAATCCTTGACTGACGTCCTGGTAGAGCGCGCTGGGGCCGGGTAAATCCGGGAAAGCGGTGCGAAAAGCGCGGCGGAATCGCTTGATGCTGGCCGCATCGGTGGGAAATTCGCGCGCCGGGTAGAGTTCGAAGGCGTTTATTTTGGTGACCGAGCGCTGACTTTCCGGATCGAAGGTGCGGATGGATTCGATTGCGTCGTCGAATAGCTCGATCCGAAGGGGAGTGTCGTAGCCTTGCGGAAACAGATCGAGGATCGCGCCGCGCACGGTGAACTCGCCGTGCTGCTGGACCTTGGGGACGGATTGATAGCCCGCCTGTTCCAGTTGGCGCCGGGCAGTGTCCAGATCCAGCCGGTCACCGACTTTTAGGGAGAGGCTGTGGACTAGGATGTGGTCCCGTGGTGCCAACCGCTGCATGAGCGTGGCGATGGTGGTGATCAGCACACCGCACTGGGTGCGGGGCAACTGGACCAGGGTGCGCAGGCGCTGGGAGACGATTTCCGGTAGGGGCGAGAAAACGTCGTAGGATAGGATCTCCCAGTCCGGAAAGTGCAATACCTTAGACCGCTCGCCCAGGAAGAAGACGATCGCGCGCTCCACCTGCCCAGCGCTGTGGCTGTCGGCAGTGACGACCACATACAGGCGGGGGTCTGTCTCGATGGCGCGGGCAATGGCCAAGGCTTCGGCAGCACCAGCCAGTCCGCGCCAGCTGAGCGGGCGGTCTGGACGATTGGTGGTCGGAGGATGGAGCAAGGGCGATTCTTTTGGAATATGCCGCCGCGCAATATTGGTCATGGATAGGCGATGCAGTTAAATTGAGCAATCTGAATTAAAAAAATTGCAATTTTAAGAAATGGCTGAAAACTCATTGCGGTTTTACTGTGGTCAATCCCAAGGATAGCCAGGCCTGCATGCCGCCACGGTACCACTTAAGTTTCTCCGCTGGATAACCTTGGGCGATCAACTGTTTGATCACCTCATAAGAATCAGGGTTCCAATAGCCGTTGCAAAATAACACCAGGGTTTTAGCGCTGCTATAATCCCATTGATTGCCGGTTTCCTTCGCCCCCAAATACTTCTCGAGCAGGTGGGAAAGATCTTTGCTGAAGCTTGCGAATGGTAGATTGATGGCTAGGGGAATCGTCCCCCGCTGGTACCATTCGGGTAAGCGGGTGTCGATAATCATGATCCGGTCGTCGGTCACGGTTTTTTGCAGGAATTCGATCAATTCCAGTTCTCCCAGGGTTTCAACGCCTGGCGCTGCCGTGATAGGTTGGATACAAAATGGCGGACAAGAGCGCGAAGTTTTGTCAAAAGGTGGTTCAATCGTATGCATCGGATCTTGCTCGCGCTGGATAGCGACAGTCCGGGTGGGAGTTTTGATTTCGATTTGCTGAATATTTTTGGTGATGTTTACCCTAAGTGGTTCGGTGGGCGTTTTTGGTTGGGCATGCGCCGATAAGTGAACGGTGAATATCCAAAGAATCGCGGTGAGGTAGTTAATCAGTTTCATAGAATATTGATTATGAAAACCAAAAAATAAGCTATACTACTTTCCAGTTTAATTTGGATTTGAGGAATAAACTATTGGATATGCAAATCGAAAACCAACTGCAAGAACTCTCTGCCGAGGAATTACGGCGGGTGATTGAGGAAGCCCGGCGGGCGCTCGAACTCAAACAGAAGCAGAGGCGGGAGGAAGTAATTCGCAAAATCAGAGAATTGGCAACTCAAGCGGGGATTGAAGTCGAGATCCGGATCAAGCCCAAGGCGGAAACCAAACCTTCCCGCCGGGGAGCTAAGCTTCCACCCAAATACCGCCATCCGACCGAGCGTGCTTTGACCTGGACCGGGCGCGGTCAAATGCCACGCTGGCTTAGGGAATTGGTTGCCCAGGGTCGCGACCGGGAAGAATTTCGCATCCAGGACTAATTTCATCTTTTCAATCCAAAAAGCGCCGGGTCAGGCCAGCATAAGCATCGATCCGCCGATCGCGTAAATAAGGCCAGATCCGGCGGATTTTTTCACTTCTTGCCCGATCCAAACAAGCGCATAATATCTTTTCCTCGTCCGTATCCGCACGGGCAATCAATTCCCCTTGGGGGCCGGCGATAAAACTATTTCCCCAGAAATAAATTCCGGCCGATTGCCGGCTCGGATCCGGTTCCAGACCGATCCGGTTGCAGACCAACACCGGCAAACCGTTGGCAACGCCATGGGCGCGTTGGATCAGCTGCCAGGCCTCTAGTTGACGGCGTTTTTCCTCTTCGTCATCGTGCGGATTCCAACCGATGGCGGTGGGATAAAGCAACAAGTCGGCACCGGCTAAGGCCATCAGGCGTGCCGCTTCTGGGAACCACTGGTCCCAGCACACCAATACCCCGAGTTTGCCCACGCTGGTAATCACGGGTTCAAATCCTAGATCGCCGGGGGTGAAATAAAATTTTTCATAATAACCTGGGTCGTCGGGAATATGCATCTTGCGGTATCTCCCCGCCAGCGAGCCGTCTCGTTCCAGGATCACCGCAGTATTGTGGTACAGGCCGGCAGCGCGCTTTTCAAACAGCGATCCGACGATCACCAGCTTGAGTTCTGCCGCCAGGGCAGCCAAAAATTCCGTGGTGGGACCTGGGATTGGCTCGGCTAGATCGAAATGGGCAGGGTCCTCTGTCTGGCAGAAGTAAGGCAGGGGATGAAGTTCGGGCAACAAGACCAGTTCGGCTCCACGAGCTGCGGCCGTGTGGATGGCGCGCTCGGACAGGGCCAGGTTTTCCTGCCGGCTGCCGCAGCAAGGTTGTTGGATCAGGGCGACGTGCAGGCGGTCTGGCATGGAAATTCCTCAGAGCGGATAGGTTGTGGATACTGCATGGTCATACAGTGCAGGCTGCCATATTGGTGAATCAGGGCGCGTGCAGGGATGGCGACGATCTCCCGCGCGGGAAAAGCACGGCCCAGCAAGCTTTTGGCTTCGTCGTCGGCAGGGTCGTCATAGACAGGAACCAGCACCGCCCCATTGATGATCAGAAAGTTAGCATAGGAGGCCGGCAGGCGCCGTCCGGCGGGATCATAGATAGGGCGCGGCAGCGGCAGCGGAATCAGCCGGTAAGGTCTGCCTGCCAGGGTTTTGAAGCGAGCCAGTTGAGCAGCCATGGCCCTAAGCGGTTCGTAGTGGGGGTCGCTCCGATCGGCGCAGGATTGATAAACGATGGTTGTAGGAGAGCAGAATCTGGCCAGGGTATCGATGTGAGCATCGGTATCATCGCCTTCCAGATGGCCGTGATCCAGCCATAGAAAACGTTCAAACCCCAAGTGTTTTGCCAAAATCTCCTCAGCCCGGTCAGGATCTGGGTTGCGATTGGGGTTTCGGATTGAACTGCAGGTGGCAAGCAAGGTCCCCAGGCCATCGGTTTCTATGCTGCCCCCTTCCAATACCCAGTCCACCCGCCGGTAAGGGACCGAGCCGAAGATGCCTTGCCGGTATAAGTCCTGACCTAGGGCGTCATCCTCTTGCCAAGGGTGTTTGCCGCCCCAGCCGTTGAAGCGGAAATCGACCAGGTAGCCTGAGGGTGTTTGCGCCCTGCCGTTCCAGACGGCCAATGGGGCCGTATCCCGCAGCCAGGTATCGCGGTAAGCCGCTCTGCCAAAACGGACTTGTGCCGCCGCGACCGGGTATTGGTTCAAAACCGCTTGGATCCGGGCGCGATGGTCCCCGTCCCGGCAGACGATCACCACCCCCTGCCGGCGGCTGATGGCAGCCACCGTCAGGGCATAAGTATGTTCCACCGCTTCCAACCAGGGGGCAAAGTCCCCGTTGGGGTGAGGCCAGGCGAGGAGGACGAATGCTTGCGGGGCCCACTCAGCCGGCAGCATTATTTTGTCCACTGCAGCATTTCCTCGGCATGGGCCAGGGTTTGCTCGGTAATTTTAATTCCCCCCAGCATCCTGGCGATCTCCTGCCTGCGGTTATCTCGGGTCAAGGGGAGAACCTGGGTTTCTGCTTCGTAACCGTTGGTGGTCTTGGTAACCAAGTGGTGGTGATGGGCTTGGGCAGCCACCTGGGGCAAATGGGTGACGCAGAGCACCTGCTGGTACTGGCCTAGTTCCCGCAGGTGACGACCGACGATCTCCGCCACGCCGCCACCGATGCCGGTATCCACCTCGTCGAAGATCAGGGTGGGGACTGATCGGGCTTCGCTGCAGGCTACCTGAATGGCGAGGCTCAGGCGGGATAATTCCCCGCCCGAGGCGACTTTGGCCAGGGGCCTTAGAGGCAGGCCGGGATTGGTGGTGACCAGGAATTCGACCCGGTCCAATCCTTCTGGACGAGGTTCGGCGGTAGTCTCGGTTTGGATGTCGATTGCGAACATCCCGTGGGGCATGCCCAGCTTGCGCATCAGCTCAGTGATGCGCGCCGCAAGTCCTTGGGCCCATTCGCGCCGGCGGGTGCTCAATTGGGAAGCCAGTTCCCGGTAACGGCGCTCCAGATCATCCAGCTGTCGTTCCAGTTCCGCAATCTGCTCTTCCTGATGCGTCAATTCGTGGAGCTCATCGCGCATCTGTAACAGACGTTGGGGAAGCGCGTCGGGGGTAGTCCGATGTTTGCGGGCCAGGTCGTGGAGCAAGCCCAATTGCTGTTCCAGCAGCATCAATCGGTTTGGGTCGGCTTCCAGGTGGCTAAGGCGCTGGCGCAAGGCGTGACCGGCCTCTTCCAGCTGGATCTGGGCGCTATGCACCAGTTCGGCCACTTCCCGGAATTCGGGCGCCAGCTCGATGAGGGACTCGAGTTCCCGCGCCGCCTGATCGATCAGATCCACAGCCGAAGGTTCTGCGTCATAAAGGAGGTGTAATTGAGCTTGGGCGCTGGTTAAGATTTTGTCCAGATTAGCCAGACGGGTATGCTCCTCGAGCAGGGCGGTAAAATCCAGAGCCTCGATGGCAGCGGCTTCCAGTTCCTGGATCTGGAAGCGCAGGAATTCCTCCCGCAGGGTCTGATCAATGGCGCTTTGGCGTAGCTTGGCTAAGTGTTCACGGCTGGTACGCCAGGCACGGTGAAGCTCGGCAAGCTGGAACAGCAGGGCTTGATTGCCGGCGTGGGCGTCGAGGAGCTGGCGTTGGGCTGCGGGTTGGCGCAGGCGCAAGTGGGCGTGCTGGCCGTGGATTTCCACCAGGTGCTGACCTAGGGTTTGCAGGGCCTCGAAGCTGACCGGGCGGTCATTGACGAAAGCCCGGTTACGGCCTTTAGTGGCTATGGTGCGGCGGATCAGGCAAGTCTCGCCGTCCTCCAGCTCGTTTTCCCGCAGCCACTGACGAGCGGCTGGTGCCTGGGCGAGGTCGAATTCCAAGATCACCTCAGCCCGCTCAGCACCGCTTCGAACCAGGTCGGCATCGGCGCGCCCACCCAGACCTAGGTCTAAGGCGGTGAGCAGAATCGATTTCCCGGCGCCGGTCTCTCCGGTCAGGGCGGTAAAGCCTGCTGACCACTCCAAATTCAATTGCTTGACGACTGCAAGATCGCGGATGCTCAATCCAGTCAGCATGTTCAGGTCAACCGTTGCTCCAATTCAATTTGACCCGCAAAATCTCAAAAAAATCATAATCGACCGGGTGCAGCAGTTTGAACGGTTCGTCCGCCTTGCGGATCCGGATGTGGTCGTCGAACCGAACTTCGGGAATCGAAACATTGTCACAGGAGACCTCGGCGCGCATCTCCTTGGCTGCGCCGAAGGCGATTTCCACTTCACTGTCGCCAGCGATGACGATGGGTCGATTGGTCAGGGTGTGAGGGTTGATCGGCACCAGCTCGATCGCATCTAGGGTCGGATACAAGATCGGGCCGCCGCCAGACAAGGCATAGGCGGTAGAGCCGGTGGGCGTGGAGACGATCAGCCCGTCGGCGCGCTGGGAGTTGAGGAAAAGACCATTGATGTGGGTGATGATCTCGATCATGCTGGGGGTGATCCAGCGGTGGACCACCACCTCGTTGATCGCCAATTCTTCGTGGATGACTTGGCCGCAGCGTAAAATCTGGGCGCGCAACAGGATCCGTTCCTCGGCCCGATAGTGGCCGGCCAGGATTTCGTCCAGCTTGGTCAGGGCTTGCTCTGGGGAAATATCCACCAGAAAGCCGACCCGGCCCAGGTTGATCCCGATCACCGGCGTATCGAAGGCTGCCACGGCGCGGACCGTGTTGAGCAGGGTTCCATCGCCCCCTACTGCGATCACCACCTCGCATTCCTTGCCCAGCTTCCAGGACGGTCGGACTGATTCAGCCGGCGCATTCAGCAATAATTGGCGGCTGGCTTCCTCAAGCAGGATTTCGAATCCGCGCCGGTTGAGATGATCGTAAATCGCCCTAAGGGTAGGGCCAACCCGCTCGGCATTGGGTTTGGCGATGATGCCAATGGTGCGGAAACATCCTTTCACAAGGCGTACGAGGCGACTAAAAAAATCAAAATTAATTATATTAGGTGTTTCTTGACAATATATCTAGAGATTGCTAGTTTAGCACTCTCTCAAAAAGAGTGCTAATGTTTAACTATGACGGTAACTTAGGTTCCAGTCCATGGAATTGACCGAACGTGCTCAACACCTTTTGAAAGTGCTGATCGAGCGCTATATTGACGAAGGTCAGCCAGTGGGTTCCCGCACCTTGGCGCGGGATGCAGGGTTAAACTTAAGTCCGGCGACGGTTCGCAATGTCATCGCGGATTTGGAGGAGATGGGGCTGGTAGCCTCGCCTCACACGTCCGCAGGGCGCGTGCCTACGGTCAAGGGGTATCGTTTGTTCATCGATTCATTGTTGACGGTCAAGCCGTTGGAGCAGGAACTGACCCGGCAGTTGTGGGAAGATTTCGAGGCGTTGGAAGATCCGCACGAATTGTTGCAGACGGCGTCTCGATTGCTCTCCCGCATCACCCATATGGCCGGCCTGGTGACTTTGCCGCGGCGCCAGCAGGTCGCCTTCCGGCAGATCGAGTTTCTGCCTTTGTCGCAGGGGCGGGTGCTGGTGATCCTGGTGACCGATGACCAAGAAGTCCACAACCGGATCATCCGTCCGACCAAGCCCTTTACCCCAGCCCAGCTCCAACAGGCGGCCAATTATCTGAATGCGCATCTTAGGGGTAAGCGTTTGACCGAGTTGCGCTCTGCCCTGCTACAGGAGTTGCAACAGACCGGGGAACAGATAAGTGCAGAGATCAGGTCGGTGCTGGAGATGGCCGAGTCGGTGTTCACGGGGGGATCTTTGGAGGAGGACTTTGTGCTCACCGGCCAGACCAATCTAATGGATTTCACTGAACTGGCCGATCGCGAGCGTCTTAGGACCTTGTTTGAGGCCTTTGATGAAAAGCGCAACTTGCTTCATCTATTGGATCAATGTATCGAAGCGCAAGGAGTGCAGATTTTCATCGGTGATGAATCCGGCTACCAGCCCCTAGAGAAATGCAGCCTGGTGACCCGCAGTTACGTCATCGAAGGCCGGATTCTGGGGGTGCTTGGCGTGATCGGTCCGACTCGGATGCATTATGAAAGCGTCATTCCGCTGGTGGACGTTACGGCCAAACTGCTCAGTTTGGCCTTGAATCAGAAACTGGCGTCCCCATCTTGGACTTCAAGTTTAAACTAGCGGAGTAACTATGACCGAGGAGAAGAGCCCCCCCCAGGAAGAGGTGACGGCCCAAAGCGATATGCCAAGCAGTGAGGTGGCAGAAGCCGAGGAGTCCCTAGAGGGACTGCGGCAGAAGCTGGCCGAAGCAGAGCGCAAGGTGGAGGAAAACTGGGACAAGTTCCTGCGCGCCCAGGCTGAGATGGAAAACCTGCGCCGACGCATGGAGCGCGAGCTACAGAACGTTCAAAAGTACGCGATCGAGAAATTTGCCAAAGACCTATTATCAGTAGTGGACAGTCTGGAATTGGGACTTAAGGCGGCGATAGAAACCGATGACTTGAATAAGATTCGCGAAGGGATCGAGTTGACTTTAAAGCAACTTTTGACCGTGTTTGACCGGTTCAATATCCGCTCGATCGATCCTGTGGGCGAGAAGTTCAATCCCGAATTCCATCAGGCAATGGCTACCGAGGAAGTCAAAGGGGTGGAGCCCGATAGGGTGGTCAAGGTATTCCAGAAGGGTTACGCCTTAAACGATCGCCTCATCCGCCCGGCGCTGGTAGTGGTGGCCAAGCCTTCAGCGGCTACGGAGCCGCACATCGACGAGCAGGCTTGAAAATTTAAGCGGATAGCCCCATTTACAGCACAGCGGGCGGTAACGGACAAAAGTTAAGGAGATATGGCAATGGCAAAGATTTTAGGTATCGATTTGGGCACGACCAACTCGTGTATGGCGATTTTGGAGGGCGGTAAGGCGAAGGTGATCGAGAATGCTGAAGGCACCCGGACGACGCCGTCGATAGTGGCTTTCACCAAAGAAGGGGAAGTATTGGTAGGGCATCCGGCCAAGCGCCAGGCGATCACTAACCCGCAAAATACTTTCTATGCAGTCAAGCGGTTGATCGGGCGCAGGTTTGACGATCCGGTGGTGAAAAAAGACATGGATATGGTTCCTTACAAAATCGTGTCGGCCCCGAATGGAGATGCGTGGGTGGAGGCTTCAGCGTTGGGCAAGAAAATGGCGCCGCCGGAGATTTCCGCGCGCGTGCTGAAAAAACTGAAGGAGGATGCCGAGGCTTATTTGGGCGAGGAAATCAAAGAGGCGGTCATCACCGTGCCGGCCTACTTCAATGATTCTCAGCGCCAGGCCACCAAGGACGCCGGTCGCATCGCAGGTCTTGAGGTCAAACGGATCATCAACGAGCCGACTGCAGCAGCCCTCGCCTTCGGTCTGGACAAGCAACGGGGGGATCGCAAGATCGCAGTCTACGACTTAGGAGGTGGGACATTCGACATTTCCATCATCGAGATGGCTGATGTGGAAGGCGAGCGTCAGTTCGAGGTGCTTTCTACTAATGGGGACACTTTCCTAGGAGGGGAGGATTTCGACAAGCGTATCATCGACTACTTGGTGGAAGAGTTCAAAAAAGACACCGGCATCAATTTGCGCAACGATCCCTTGGCCCTGCAGCGGCTGAAGGAAGCCGCCGAAAAAGCCAAAATCGAGCTTTCCTCGACCCAACAGACTGAGATCAACCTGCCATACATCACTGCCGATGCGACCGGTCCCAAGCACCTGAACGTGAAGCTGACCCGCGCCAAGCTGGAGGCATTGACCGAGGACCTGATCGAAAAAACCCGCCATCCCTGTGAGATCGCCTTGAAGGATGCAGGGCTTTCGCCAGCCGATATCAATGACGTCATCCTGGTAGGCGGCCAGACCCGAATGCCAAAAGTGCAGGAGTTTGTCAAACAAGTCTTCGGCAAAGAGCCGCGCAAGGATGTCAATCCGGACGAGGCGGTCGCCTTGGGGGCTGCGATTCAGGCTGGTGTGCTGGGCGGTGAAGTCAAGGATGTGTTGCTTCTCGACGTGACGCCGCTGTCGCTCGGGATAGAGACTTTGGGCGGGGTGATGACCAAGCTGATCGAGAAAAACACCACTATTCCCACTAAGGCGACCCAGATTTTCTCCACCGCCGAGGACAATCAGACTGCGGTGACGGTCCACGTCCTCCAGGGCGAGCGTGAGATGGCCAAAGACAACAAGTCCCTGGGCAAATTCGACCTGACCGGGATTCCGCCCGCACCGCGCGGCGTGCCCCAGATCGAGGTGACTTTCGACATCGACGCCAACGGGATTCTCAATGTATCGGCCAAAGACAAGGCTACCGGCAGAGAGCAGTCGATCGTCATCCGTGCTTCCAGCGGCCTGACCGAAGCGGAGATCCAACGTATGATCCGCGATGCCGAACTGCACGCCGAGGAGGATCGCAAGTTCAAGGAGTTGGTGGTTGCGCGCAACGAGGCCGATGCCCTCATCCACGCCACGCGCAAGAGCCTGCAAGACTTAGGCGACAAGGTGCCGGCGGCGGACAAGGAACAGATAAACGCGCTCATCAAGGAACTGGAAACAGCCATGAAAGGGGACGACAAGGCAGCCATCGAAGCCAAGGCTCGTCAGTTGGCGGAACTGTCGGGTAGACTGGCGCAGCAGGTCTATAGCTCAACCGGCGGGGCAGAGGCTCAAGGTGCTGGCGAGCCTTCCCGGGCTGGTGGTGAGGAAGTGGTGGACGCCGAGTTCGAGGAAGTCAAGGACGACAAGAAATAACTTGGCCGGCGCTGCGTTAGACTAGGGCAACCACAGGGGGTTGTCCCTACCGAATATGGCAGAAGATTATTACGCAATTTTAGGTCTCTCGCGCAACGCCAGCGAGGCGGAGATCAAACGCGCGTTCCGCAAGCTGGCGATGAAATACCATCCGGACCGCAATCAAGGTAATCCCGAGGCCGAAGAGCGATTCAAGCAGGTCAAGGAGGCATACGAGGTCTTAAGCAATCCGCAAAAACGGGCTGCCTATGACCAGTTCGGCCACGCTGGGGTCCACGGCACCGCAGGGGGGGCTGGCTTTAGCGCCGACGCTTTCAGCGACATTTTCGGCGAGGTGTTCGAGGACTTGTTCGGCGTGGGCCGGGGCCGCAGTCGCCGCGCTCGGGCCAGGCGAGGTTCGGACCTGCGCTATAACTTGGAGTTGAGTTTAGAAGAGGCGGTTGCTGGGACCGAGGTGCAGATCCAGATACCGAGCCTGGTTCTGTGCGGCGAATGCGGCGGCAGCGGTGCCCAACCCGGAAGCATCCCGTCCGCCTGCTCGTTGTGTCACGGCCAAGGGGTGGTTCGGATGCAACAGGGGTTTTTCTCGATCCAGCAGACCTGTCCCAACTGTCAAGGCACCGGGCAAGAAGTCCGCCACCCCTGCCCCGGGTGCGGTGGCCGGGGCAGGATACAGCGGACCAAGCGGCTCTCGGTCAAGATTCCGCCTGGGGTAGATAGCGGTGATCGCATCCGCCTGGCAGGGGAAGGCGAGGCCGGTGAGTACGGTGGACCACCTGGGGATCTATATGTGCAAGTCCATGTCAGGGAGCATCCCATTTTTACCCGCGAGGGGGATAACCTGCATTGTGAGGTGCCGATCAGCTTTACTACCGCTGCTCTGGGAGGAGAGCTTGAGGTACCAACCCTAGATGGCAAGGTAATCCTCAAGATTCCGCCGGAAACTCAAACCGGTAGCTTGTTTCGCCTGCGGGATAAGGGAGTGAGGCCAGTGCGCGGCGGTCCTCCCGGGGACCTGGTTTGCCGGGTGCGAGTGGAGACCCCGGTACGCTTGACCAGAGAACAAATCGAACTGCTCAGAAGGCTGGACGAATCCCTCAAGGGGGGTGGCCACCATCACAGCCCCCAGGCCCACGGCTGGTTTGATGGAGTCAAACAATTCTTCGAAAAACTCAGGCCTGGCAAAGGGCGTTGACATGATCCGGATTGCCATTCCCGGCGCTGCCGGCCGTATGGGTCGAACCTTGATTCGAGCGGTGGCGGCCAGCGACGATATGCGCTTGACTGCTGCCACCGTTCGTCCGGATTCTGAGGGCTTGGGCAAAGATGCCGGAATGCTGGCTGGCATCGGGCAGTTGGGCGTTCAGGTTCGATCCGATTTAAAGGAATGCGCCGATTTCGATGTCTTGATCGACTTCACTGTGCCTGAGTCGTGTCAGACCTTCGTCGAGTATTGCCGCACCCGGGGCAAACGGCTGGTAATCGGGACCACCGGTTTGCGCGACCAAGACCGGGTGATGATCGAAGCCGCCGCGCGCGACATTCCCATCGTGCTTTCCCCCAATATGAGCGTGGGAGTGAATTTGGCATTGAAGCTGTTGGAGACGGCCGCCAAGGTATTAGGGGACGAAGTCGATGTGGAGATTATCGAGGCCCATCACCGCCACAAAGTGGATGCACCTTCCGGTACCGCCCTGCGGATGGGGGAGGTCGTGGCCAAGGCATTGGGTCGGGATCTCAAGGCCTGTGCCCAATACGGCCGCCAAGGCAATACCGGCGGGCGTGATCGCAGGACCATCGGCTTTGCCGCCATCCGCGCCGGCGATATCGTCGGAGAACATACGGTCCTGTTTGCCGGAGAGGGCGAGCGCCTGGAGATTACCCACAAGGCCTCCAGCCGGATGACGTTTGCCAAAGGGGCCCTGCGGGCGGCGCGTTGGCTGATGGCCCAGGAGCCTGGTCTCTATGATATGCAGGATGTGCTTGGGCTGGCTTAAGAATTGACGGCGCCGGTTTTCTGCTTTAAAGTTCAAACTTCCTAATGGCTTAAATCGTTGGCAGTTTTTCCAGTTCAAAGTGGGAATCATCGTTGGGTCGGCGGTTGTTTGACCAAATGATGAGGCTGAGGCCGAAAACATTTAGGCCGGGTATCGGCTTGGCGGTGGAAAACTGTCCAAGCCATTGAAATTTAGAAATCTAAAACCATAACTGTAAATAAAGTGGAGCAAGCACATGGCAAAACAAGTTATGATTCAATTTGCACTCGATTCCCTGGATCCACAGGTCACTCTGGATCTGGCTGCCAAAGCCGCCCCTTATGTGGATATCCTGGAAATCGGAACCCCGTGCATCAAGTACAACGGCGTGTCTTTGGTCAAGGAGATGAAATCCCGTTTCCCTGACAAGAAAATCCTGGTGGACCTCAAGACTATGGACGCTGGTGAATACGAAGCCAAACCTTTCTTCGAAGCCGGCGGCGACATCACCACTGTGCTGGGAGTGGCGGAATTGGCGACCATCAAGGGGGTGATCAAGGCCGCCCACGAGCACAACGGCTGGGCCCAGGTGGACTTGATGAACGTGCCGGATAAAGCCAAGCTGGCGAAAGCCGCCGCCGAAGCCGGGGCCGACATCATCGGCGTGCATACCGGCCTCGACCAACAGGCAGCAGGTATGACCCCGTTTGCGGACCTCAATCTAGTATCCGGCCTGGGTCTGAACGTCAAGATTTCCTGCGCCGGTGGGGTCAAGCATGAAACCGTGCAGGATGTGGTGAGAGCCGGCGCCGACATCGTGGTGGTCGGAGGTGCGATCTATGGCGCGCCGGATCCGGCCGAGGCAGCCAAAAAGTTCCGCGAACTGGTCGACGCGGCTTAAGGAGCCTTAAGGATGAATCCGCATCGGAAACTTGTCCTCGACAAGATCACCGAGATCCTGGACGCAACCCCGGACGACTACGAGGATCGCCTGACCCAAACGATCGATGAAGCCGGGCAGGTATTTGTCGGTGGTCAAGGGCGCTCCGGCCTGGTCACCAAGTTCTTCGTCATGCGCCTCATGCATGCCGGCTATAAGGCCTTCGCGCTCGGCGAGACAGTGACGCCGGCGATCCGCCAAGGCGACCTGTTCATCGTGATTTCCGGCTCCGGTGAAACCGGCTCGCTGATCGCCAATGCCAAGAAAGCCAAGGAAATAGGCGCCAAGGTCGTATTGATTACGGCCAAAAGCAGTTCGACCATCGGGGATCTGGCAGATGAAATCATCCAGATCGGGACGGATAACTCCTATAAAAAGGTGTTTGGGTTGCCGATGGGGACGATGTTCGAGCTGTCCGCCTTGATCTTTCTGGAAGCCCAGATTTCTCATGTGATCCATGAGAAGAATATCCCGGAAGAGGAGATGCGTTCGCGTCACGCCGTCCTGGAGTGAGCTGTACGTTCCAGAATGTGCGGCGGCCGGCCGGTCGTCACACTCTCCGAGTAAAGGCAAGTACCCAAATGGGTGCTTGCCTTTTTTATGAGACCTATCCCTAGGAGGTCATGGACACCCCAAGGGGTATCGCCTAGAATGAAACATCAGGGTAAATTTTATCGGAATTGGGATGCCCGGCTCGGATATCCCGTCTCGTCTGTCATGCTTTTGGGGGGTATGTGAGGGAAACAGCTATCCTGGCCTTGGAAAACGGGATGATTTTCCAAGGCGTCTCGGTAGGGGCGGCAGGGTGCCGGGTCGGGGAGGTGGTTTTCAACACCGCCATGACCGGCTATCAGGAAATCCTGACCGATCCGTCCTATGCGCGTCAGATTGTGACTTTGACCTATCCGCATATCGGCAATACCGGGGTCAATCCGGACGACGTGGAATCCGATCATATCCACGCGGCAGGTCTGATCGTACGGGATGTGCCCGCATTTCCCAGTAACTGGCGCACCACCTCGCCTTTGGCCGATTATCTCAAGCGCCAAAATGTGGTCGGATTGGCTGGCATCGATACCCGGCAGTTGACTCGGATCTTGAGGGATAAAGGTTCCCAACGCGGATGTCTGTGGGCAGGTCCTGACATCGACGCCCAGGCGGCGGTAGAAAGAGCAAGGGACTTTCCAGGGCTCAAGGGCATGGATTTGGCACGCGAGGTCAGCTGCCGGACGCCTTATGTCTGGAAACAGAGCCGCTGGCGTCCGGGTTTGGGTTATGGTGAACTGGATAGGCCGCGCTATCAGGTGGTGGCCTATGATTTTGGAATCAAGTTCAACATCCTGCGCATGCTCGCCGAGCGCGGCTGCGAAGTGACGGTGGTGCCGGCGACCACCTCCGCCGCTGAGGCCTTGAGTCTGGCGCCAGATGGCATCGTGCTGTCCAACGGGCCTGGCGATCCTGAACCTTGCGTTTATGCGATCGAGGCAATCCGGGAGTTTTTGGCGGTTAGAGTACCGGTATTTGGCATCTGTCTTGGCCATCAACTGCTGGCGCTGGGCTGCGGGGCGCGGACGGTGAAGATGAAGTTCGGCCACCATGGAGCCAACCATCCTGTCCAGGAACTGGCTACCGGGCGAGTGATGATCTCCAGTCAGAACCATGGTTTTGCCGTGGATGAGGCGAGTCTGCCGTCTTACCTTAGGCCCACGCATCGTTCCCTGTTCGATGGTAGCCTACAGGGAATCGAGCACACCAGGCTTCCTGCTTTCGGTTTTCAGGGTCATCCCGAGGCCAGTCCTGGTCCTCACGATGTGGAGACCTTGTTTGACCGGTTTATCGAGCTAATGGCCAGCCAGCGTTGAAATTTCTCACCATCTTCGAACCATGCCTAAAAGAACCGACATTCAAACCATCCTATTGCTCGGCGCCGGTCCCATCGTGATCGGTCAGGCGTGCGAATTCGACTACTCCGGAACCCAGGCTTGCAAAGCCCTGCGCGAGGAGGGTTACCGGATCGTGCTGGTAAATTCCAATCCGGCCACTATCATGACCGATCCTGATACCGCCGATCGCGTCTATATCGAGCCGGTCGATTGGCCGACGGTGGCCAAGATCATCGAGCAGGAACGCCCGGATGCCTTGCTTCCCACCATGGGTGGACAGACCGCCTTGAACTGCGCGATGGACCTGTATCGTCGTGGCATATTGGAACGCTATGGGGTAGAGCTGATTGGTGCTAGCCCCAAAGCGATCGAACAGGCCGAAAATCGGGATCTGTTCCGCCGCGCCATGGTCGAGATCGGACTCAATGTGCCCAGGTCAGGAATCGCTCACAGCCTTGAGGAAGCACTTGGGGTATTGGAAGGGATCGGTTTTCCGGCCATCATACGGCCTTCCTTTACCTTGGGCGGCAGTGGCGGCGGCATCGCTTACAACCGCGAGGAGTTCGTCGAGATCTGCGAGCGCGGGCTGGAGCTGTCGCCGGTCAGGGAACTGCTCATCGAAGAGTCGATCCTTGGCTGGAAAGAGTTCGAGATGGAGGTGGTGCGCGACCGTAAGGACAACTGCATCATCGTCTGCTCGATCGAAAACCTGGATCCGATGGGGGTGCACACCGGTGATTCCATTACCGTCGCCCCCATCCAGACCTTGACCGACAAGGAATACCAGATCATGCGCGCTGCCGCAATTTCAGTGCTGCGCAGGATCGGCGTCGATACCGGCGGCTCCAACGTCCAGTTCGCGGTCAATCCGGAGGACGGCCGCCTGGTAGTGATCGAGATGAATCCCAGGGTATCTCGTTCCTCGGCGCTGGCCTCTAAAGCCACTGGTTTCCCCATCGCCAAGGTGGCGGCCAAGTTGGCGGTAGGCTATACCCTGGATGAACTGCGCAACGAGATTACCGGTGGCCTGATTCCAGCTTCCTTCGAGCCCTCCATCGACTATGTCGTGACCAAGGTGCCCCGCTTCGCCTTCGAGAAATTCCCCCATGCCGATGACCGCCTCACCACCCAGATGAAATCGGTGGGCGAGGTGATGGCGATTGGTCGGACCTTTCAGGAGTCCCTGCAGAAGGCCTTGCGGGGACTGGAAATCGGCGTCGATGGGCTGACCGAAAAGTTGGATCTTGCTGCCGAAGACGCCCGCGACCGGCTGGTGCGGGAGCTCAGGAGTCCTGGGCCATATCGCCTCTGGTATGTGGCCGATGCGTTTCGCTTCGGCATGTCGCTGACCGAGATTTACGGCCACAGTCGGATCGATCCCTGGTTCCTGGCTCAGATCGAAGCAATCGTCCGGGCCGAGGATTCCCTCAAAGCCAAGACTTTGGCGACTTTGGATGCGGACGAGTTGTATCGCTTAAAGCGGATGGGCTTTGCCGACTCGCGCCTGGCCTATCTCCTCGATAGCTCTGAGGCTGAGGTGCGCACCAGTCGCCACAAGTACGGTATCCGCCCGGTATACAAACGGATCGACTCGTGTGCGGCTGAGTTTGCCTCAGGAACCGCCTATCTGTATTCCACCTATGAGGCCGAATGCGAGGCCAATCCTTCCGGGCGGCGCAAGATCGTGGTGCTGGGGGGCGGCCCCAACCGAATCGGCCAGGGAATCGAGTTCGATTACTGCTGCGTCCACGCCGCCTTCGCCCTCAAAGAGGAGGGTTTTGAGACCATCATGGTCAACTGCAATCCGGAAACCGTTTCCACCGATTTCGATACTTCCGACCGGCTTTACTTTGAGCCCTTGACCCTGGAGGATGTGTTGGAAATCATCGACTTGGAAAAGCCGGCAGGGGTGATCGTCCAGTACGGCGGCCAAACCCCGCTGAAACTGGCCCGCGATCTGGAGGCAGCCGGAGCGCCGATCATCGGCACCTCGCCCGATTCCATCGACCTGGCCGAGGACCGCGAGCGGTTCATGAAGCTAGTCGATCGGCTGGGTTTGAAGCAGCCGGACAACCGCACTGCCCGTTCGCTGGAGGAAGCGATCCTCTGTGCGCGGGAGTTGGGTTATCCGCTGGTGGTCAGGCCGTCCTACGTGCTGGGAGGGCGGGCGATGGAGATCGTCTTCAACGAGGAGGAACTGCGCCGTTACATGGTGGAGGCGGTCAGCGTTTCCAACCAGTCACCGGTGCTTTTAGATCGGTTTCTGGACGACGCCGTGGAGGTGGACGTGGACGCGGTCAGCGACGGCGAGGTGGTCTGGGTCGGCGGGGTCATGGAGCACATCGAGCAGGCTGGCATTCATTCCGGCGATTCGGCTTGCTCTATTCCATCTTATGAGCTGAGTGAGAAGCTGCAACAACAGTTGAAGGAGCAGGTGTGCTGCCTGGCCAAGGCGCTGGGGGTGGTGGGCTTGATGAACGCTCAGTTCGCCATCAAGGAGGGTGAGATCTATATTTTGGAAGTCAATCCCCGCGCCTCGCGCACGGTTCCCTTCGTCTCCAAAGCCATCGGCCTTCCTCTGGCTAAGGTCGCGGCCCGATGCATGGTCGGGCAGTCCCTTTTAGTCCAAGGAGTGACCCGAGAGCGGCTGCCTCCTTATTATGCGGTCAAAGAAGCGGTGTTTCCGTTTATAAAATTCCCAAAGGTCGATCCCCTGCTTGGACCGGAGATGAAGTCTACCGGCGAGGTGATGGGAGTGGGCCTGAGCTTTGGCGAGGCCTATGCCAAGGCACAGCAGGCGGCCGGTACCTGCCTTCCGCTCCGCGGCAGGGTGCTGATGAGCGTGCGCGACCGCGACAAGGCCAGGTTGGTAACCATCGCCCGCAGTCTGGCGGAGAAAGGCTTTGAACTGGTAGCTACCCCAGGAACCGCCCAGGCTTTGCAGGCAGCGGGGATTGCCTGCACAGCGGTTAACAAAGTCGGTCAAGGTCGGCCACATATCGTGGACCTGATCAAGAACGGCGAAGTTAGGTTGATCATCAACACCACCGAGGGGAAGAAAGCGATCGCCGACTCTTTCCTGATCCGGCGCGAGGCGCTCCAACGCCAGATCACCTATACCACCACCTTGGCCGGGGCCTATGCGATTTGTCACGCCTTGGATGCGCTGGGCACTGGCCGAGTTTATGGTTTGCAGGATTTACATCGACAACTCATCGATTCAGAACAAGGGAGGTAGACGCAAAGATGAAAAAAGTGCCCTTGACGGTCAAAGGTGCAGAAAAGCTCAAACAGGAGTTGCATGAGCTTAAGACCGTGGTGCGGCCGAGAGTGATCCAGGCCATCGCTGAGGCAAGGGCCCATGGCGATTTGAGAGAAAACGCTGAATACCATGCCGCGCGCGAACAGCAAAGCTTCATCGAGGGGCGAATTTGCGAAATCGAAGCCAAATTGGCCAATGCCCAGATCATCGATGTCACCCAGCTCAACGCCGATGGCAAGGTAGTGTTCGGCGCAATCGTGGAATTGGAAGATTTGGAGACCGGGGAAACCATGACCTATCAGATCGTTGGGGATGACGAGGCGGATATCAAGTTTGGCCTGATCTCCATTTCCTCTCCGATTGCCCGGGCACTGATCGGTAAGCAGGCCCAGGAGGTGGTGGAGGTGAGAACGCCCAAGGGAACGCGAGAATACCAGATTCTGGCGGTGAATTACGAATGATGATCTGAACCTTGGCAGATGACAGAGGTCCAAAGTTGAGTGAAATGCTAAGTAAAACTAACGATGGCAAGAACCCGTAGCAGCGGCCGCTGGTTGGCGGAGCATTTCAACGACGCTTACGTTCAGCAGGCTCAGGCGCTGGGTTACCGTTCGCGGGCGGTGTTCAAGTTACAGGAGATTCAAGCTCGTGATCGAATCTTGGCAGCGGGGATGACGGTGGTGGATTTGGGCGCCGCCCCTGGCGGTTGGTCCCAATTTGCAGCAGACCAAATTCAACCCGGCGGCAAAGTCGTCGCAGTGGATATCCTACCCATGGATCCTTTGCCGGGAGTCACTCTCCTCCAGGGAGATCTGACCGAAGACCAAACCTGGCAAAGCCTTAAGTCCATGCTTGGGGGTACCTTGGTAAATGTGGTATTGTCAGACATGGCGCCTAACCTGAGTGGTAACCGTAGCGTCGATCAGCCGCGCGCCATGCATCTGGCCGAACTGGCTCTGGATGCTGCTGGGCAGCTCCTGCTGGAAGGTGGATGCCTGCTGACGAAACTTTTTCAAGGAGAAGGGTTCGAAGCATTTCAGAAGCGCCTACGCCAGCATTTTGCCAAAGTCACGACTCGTAAGCCTAAAGCTTCACGGGTACGAAGCCGAGAGGTGTACTTGCTAGCCCAAGGGTTCAAGCGGTAACCGGGTGATAATTGAAAGAGGCGCAACTTTGAGGGCAATACCTCGGATGTATTGGTAATTCAACCAGAAGGACCTGATAAGGAGAGCGCATATGAACAACATGCTGAAAAACATCCTTTTGTGGGTAGTGATCGCAGCGGTATTGATGAGCGTTTTCAACAATTTCGGGGCGCGCAGGGCGCCAGGGGCGACGCTGTCATATACCCAATTTATTAGTGCGGTGCGCGAAGGCCAAGTGCGGGAAGTGGTGATCGACGGCAACGCCATCAAGGGGATAACCGGAGGAGGGCAGAAATTTGTCACCTACAATCCCAACGACCTGCATCTAGTGGATGACCTGTTGGCCAACAACGTCGAGATCAAGGCCGAGCCGCCGGAAGGGCAATCTCTGCTCATGCAGATCTTCATCTCCTGGTTCCCGATGCTGCTTTTGATCGGCGTGTGGATCTTTTTCATGCGCCAGATGCAAGGTGGAGGCACGGGAGGCCGGGGGGCGATGAACTTCGGCAAGAGCAAAGCCCGGCTGATGGAAGAAGACAAGATCAAAGTCACCTTCAAAGACGTCGCCGGATGTGAGGAAGCCATAGAAGAAGTCAAGGAAGTGGTAGATTTTCTCAAAGATCCGAGCAAGTTCCAAAAGCTCGGTGGCAAAATCCCGCGCGGGATCTTGATGGTAGGCCCGCCGGGGACGGGCAAGACCCTAATTGCGCGGGCGATTGCCGGGGAAGCCAGGGTGCCGTTCTTCACCATTTCCGGGTCCGACTTTGTGGAAATGTTCGTGGGGGTGGGAGCATCGCGCGTGCGCGACATGTTCGAGCAAGCCAAAAAGCACGCCCCGTGCATCGTCTTCATCGACGAAATCGACGCGGTCGGCCGGCACCGGGGGGCGGGTCTTGGCGGAGGCCACGACGAACGCGAACAGACCCTCAACCAGCTTCTGGTCGAGATGGACGGGTTTGAAGGCAACGAAGGCATCATCATCATTGCCGCCACCAACCGCCCGGACGTTCTCGATCCGGCGCTGCTTCGACCTGGCCGGTTTGACCGCCAGGTGGTGGTGGGCTTGCCCGATATTCGGGGGCGCGAACAAATCCTCAAGGTTCACCTGCGCAAGGTGCCCACTTCCGAAGACGTCGATCCCAAACTGATTGCCCGCGGCACCCCGGGATTCTCGGGGGCGGATCTGGCCAATCTGATCAACGAAGCCTCCTTGTTTGCCGCGCGCGCGAACAAAAAGCTGGTCGACATGGGCGATTTGGAAAAGGCCAAGGACAAAATCCTGATGGGGGTCGAACGGCGCTCGATGGTCATGAGCGAAGAGGAGAAGCGCATGACCGCCTATCACGAGGCTGGCCACGCCATCGTGGGGCTGACTGTTCCCGAGCACGACCCGGTGTACAAAGTCAGCATCATGCCGCGCGGGCGGGCATTGGGGATCACCATGTTTCTGCCCGAACGCGACCAATACTCGGCCTCCAAGCGCAAGCTGGAAAGCCAGATCTCCAGCTTGTTCGGCGGGCGCCTGGCCGAGGCGATCATTTATGGCGAAGACGCCATCACCACCGGTGCGTCCAACGACATCGAGCGGGCTACTAACCTGGCGCGCAACATGGTCACCAAATGGGGGCTGTCGGAGCGGATGGGGCCGTTGGCCTATGCCGAGGACGAAGGCGAAGTGTTTTTGGGGCGCTCGATCACCAAACACAAGCACATGTCCGAAGCCACGGCGCGGATGATCGACGAAGAGATCCGCGCCATCGTCGATCGTAACTACGAGCGGGCCGAGAGGATCCTGAAGGAGAACCTGGACAAGCTCCACCTGATGGCTGAAGCGTTGATGAAATACGAGACCATCGATAGGAATCAGATCGACGCCATCATGGCCGGCCACACTCCGCCGCCGCCTAAGGATTGGGAGGACACCACTCCGCCGGCGCAAGGCCAAGCCGCAGGTGGCGAAACCCCTCTGGGAATCAGCCCGATCGGCAAACCTGCCGGGCAACATTAAAAATTACCCAACAACCCTGCATCTCTCTTAAGATGCGGGGTTTTTTATTGCCATGCGTTAAGGTTAAGCGGCCGATGGCCTATACTAAAAACGGTTTAGATTTAAACGGATTAAAAGGGGGAATTCTGTGGCCAAGCGCTTTTTTGGTACGGATGGTATTCGCGGTAAGGTTGGCGAAGCTCCGATTACCCCGGATTTCGTTTTGAAATTGGGTTGGGCTGTGGGGCAAGTGTTTCGGGATAAAGTCCCCGCGCATGTGCTGGTGGGCAAGGATACTCGTATCTCAGGCTATATGTTCGAATCCGCCTTGGAGGCAGGCTTGTCAGCTGCGGGTGTGGATACCCAATTGCTAGGTCCGATGCCAACCCCCGGCATTGCCTATTTGACCCGCACCTTGAGGGCCAAAGCTGGTATCGTGATCAGCGCCTCGCATAACCCTTATCCAGACAACGGCATCAAATTCTTCTCAGCGGCAGGTAAGAAACTGCCGGACGAGGTAGAGGAAGCGATCGAGGCGCAATTGGAGCGGCCCATGACTACAGTCGCTTCTGATCGGCTGGGCAAGGCGACGCGCATCGCCGATGCGCGCGGACGTTACATCGAGTTTTGCAAGAGTACCGTGCCTGCCTGCATGGATCTGAGCGGGTTGCATCTGGTATTGGACTGCGCTCACGGGGCGACTTATCACATTGCCCCGCATGTGTTCAGTGAGGTAGGTGCGCGGGTGGATTGCATCGGCGTCAGCCCGGATGGGCTGAATATCAACGCCGGCTGTGGTTCCATTCACCCGCAAGCGTTGCAGCGCGAAGTTGTGGTTCGCGGCGCGAATCTAGGGATCGCCTTCGACGGCGACGGTGACCGGGTGCTGATGGTGGATCATACCGGTGCATTGGTGGATGGTGACGAGATCCTGTATATCATCGCCGCTTCCCGCATGGCGTCGGGTAAGCTGGAGGGCCCGGTAGTTGGAACCCTGATGACGAATTTGGGACTGGAGCATGCCCTGGCAGAATTGGGAATTGCGTTGCTCCGGGCCCAAGTGGGGGACCGTTACGTCATGGAGATGCTGGAAACCCATGGGGGTACTCTGGGAGGGGAGGGTTCTGGGCACATCATCTGTCTGGATCGCACCACCACTGGTGACGGAATTATCTCCGCCCTGCAGGTGTTGGCGGAAATGTGGCGTACCGGCAAGTCTCTGCACGAGCTCAAGCAAGGAATGCGCAAGTATCCCCAGGTACTGCGCAACGTGCGGGTGAAAGCCAAGCCTTCTCATCTGGAAGCCATTACTCCCTTATGGAAGGCCAAAGAGGCGGTGGAGCGCAAACTCAATGGCAGTGGTCGAGTGTTGCTTAGACCTTCCGGGACGGAGCCTGTCATCCGGGTCATGATCGAGGGGCAGGATGCGGTTTTGATCGATCAACTGGCGCAGGAATTGGCGGCTGTGGTCGCGCATACCTTGGCATAATTTGCCATCGATTGGGCAGCTGGCTAAAATCTTTGGACTTTTAGAGAGGGGAAAATGCGCCGACCTTTGGTTGTGGGAAATTGGAAAATGAATGGCACGCGTGCAAGCGTCCGTCGGCTATTGGAGGCCATCCTGCAGGGATTGCCAAAAGCCATTCCGGTGGATGTCGGCGTGTGCCCGGCGTATGTGTTCATTCCTCAGGCAGCCGAACATCTCAAAGATAGTCCAGTGCTGCTGGGAGCCCAGAATGTCGCTGACCAGGAGGCAGGCGCATTCACCGGCGAGGTGTCTGCAGCTATGCTCAGGGAATTTGGCTGCCAACTGGTGATCGTAGGCCACTCTGAACGTCGTCTGGTGTACGGTGAATCAGACGCGTTGATTGCTGCCCGCTATCAGAAAGCCATCGAGCACGGCCTGTGTCCGATTTTATGTATCGGTGAGACTTTAGAGCAGCGCGAGGCTGGCCAGACCTTCGAGGTTGTCGATGCGCAGCTAAATGCGGTTCTGGAGCGGGCCGGGATAGATTCCCTCACGCGCGCCGTGATCGCCTATGAGCCCGTATGGGCCATTGGCACCGGCCGCACTGCGACCCCCCCGCAGGCTCAAGAGGTACATGACTACATCCGCCAAAGGCTGGCGGCCCAGGATAGAGGAGTGGCCGAACAGGTCAAGATCCTGTACGGTGGCAGCGTCAACGCCGCTAACGCCCAGGCGCTGTTTGCCATGGCCGACATCGACGGTGGGTTGATTGGGGGGGCCTCGCTTCAGGCCGATTCCTTTCTGACGATTGTTCAAGCAGCTGGAGAAAATTGCTGATATGTACCAGCTTTTTATGGTATTTCATGTATTGATCGCGATTGCCATCGTGGCGTTGGTCCTCCTTCAGCAGGGCAAAGGTGCTGACATGGGGGCGGCGTTTGGGAGCGGTGCCTCTGGTACGCTGTTCGGTGCCAGGGGTTCGGCATCGTTTCTGTCCCGTACCACCGCGATTTTGGCCGCCATATTTTTTCTTACCAGCCTGTCTCTGGCTTATTTTGCCGATTTTCAGGATAATAAAAAAGATTTCATGGAAATCCTGAAGTCTGAAGGGGATCTACCTCCAATGAAGACGGGAGAGCCCACATCTGATGCACCGGTGGTAGTTCCTGTGGATGCTCCGCAATCACAGGAAACCAAAAAATAAATCGACTTCAGCCGACGTGGTGAAATTGGTAGACACGCCGTCTTGAGGGGGCGGTGGCGCAAGCCGTGCCGGTTCGACTCCGGCCGTCGGCACCAATCAAAAACCCCATCTTGGCTGACCGCCCAGAAAATCCAGCTGGCACGATGGGTCATTCGTAGCGCAACGCTTCGATGGGATCGAGGCGGGCGGCCTTGCGCGCCGGAAAATAACCGAAGATCACCCCCACGGCGGCGGAAAACAGGAAAGCGATGACGACGATGCCGCCGTTGAAGATGAACGGCACCTGAAGCCCCCAGGCAAGCCCCAGGGAAGCGCCCATGGCCAGCAGGATACCGATGACGCCGCCGAAGGAGGAAAGCACCACCGCCTCTACCAGGAACTGCATCAGCACTTCCCGCTCCAGCGCGCCGATGGCCAGGCGGATCCCAATCTCCCGGGTGCGTTCGGTGACCGACACCAGCATGATGTTCATGATGCCGATGCCGCCCACCACCAGGCTCACCGCCGCCACTGCCAGAAGCAGCGCGGTGAGGATTCGAGTGGTGCCGGTGAGGGTGTGGGCGATCTCCTGCATATCCATCACGTAAAAATCATCCTCTTCGCCGCGGCCGATGCGGCGGCGCTCGCGCATCAGGTGCTCTAGGTCGCGCTGCACCTTTGCCGTCGCGAAGCCTTGCCGGGCCGAAACCTGGATCAGACTCACGTCCCGGTTGCCGGCGATGCGGCGCCAGAAGGTTTTCAGCGGCAGCAGCACCACATCGTCCTGGTCGGAGCCCATGACGCTCTGCCCCTTGGCGGCGAGCACGCCGACCACTTCGCAGGCGAGCTTCTCCAGGCGGATCTTGGAACCGAGTGGGTCCTGATAGCCGAACAATTGCTTGCGCACGCTGGTGCCGAGGATGCAAACTGCCTTGCCAGCGCGCAGTTCACCGGCGTTGAACAGGCGGCCGCCTGCCAGCGGCCAGTTTTTCACCGTAAGAAATTGGTTGTCCACCCCGTAGATCGTGGTGGACCAGTTAGTATTGCCATAGATCGCAACTGTAGGCTCCATGGCGCTGGGCGCCACCGCCGCCACTGCCGGAAGCTTACCGATAGCCTGGGCGTCTTCCAGATCGAAGGCCTTGGCGGTGGAACGTTGCCCGTAGGCCATGCGTTGGCCCGGTCGGACGATGAGCAGGTTGCTGCCTAGGCTGGCGATCTGCTGTTTCACCTGAATGGTGGCGCCGCCGCCGACGTTGACCATGGTAATCACCGCCGCCACACCGATCACGACGCCTAGGATGGTCAGCGAGGAGCGCAGCAGGTTGCGGCGGATCGCCCGCCATGCCAGAATCAGCGCATTCCACCACATCAGTCCGGTCCTGCCTCGCTTGCGACGAGGCCGTCAAGAAAGTGGATGGTGCGCTGGGCGAACTTGGCCATGTCGGTCTGGTGGGTGACCATGACGACGGTAATCCCTAGGTTGCGGTTGAAAGCGCAGAGCAGTTCCATGATTTCTAGGCTTCGCGCCGTATCCAGGTTACCAGTCGGTTCGTCGGCGAGAATCAGCTTGGGTTCAGTGACGATGGCGCGGGCGATGGCCACCCGCTGCTGCTGGCCTCCGGAAAGCTCGGCCGGGGTATGGTGTTCCCAGCCTGCCAAGCCCACCCTGGCCAGGGCCCGGCGCGCCAGCGCCCGGCGCTGGGCTGTGGGCGTGCCGCGATAGAGGAGCGGCAGTTCCACGTTTTCCAAAGCCGTGGTGCGCGCCAGCAGGTTGAAACCCTGGAACACGAAACCCAGATACTGCCGGCGCAGCCGGGCGCGCTGATTGCGGGTGAGGCCGCCGACGTCAATGCCATTGAACCAATACCGGCCCGCGGTAGGGATATCCAGGCAACCCAAGATGTTCAAGCAGGTGGATTTGCCCGAGCCGCTCGGCCCCATCATCGCCACGAACTCCCCTGGATGAATCTGAAAACTCACCCCGCGCAGGGCGGGCATGGCGGCTTGGCCTTTGCCGTACACCTTGGTCACGCCGGCCAGCTCGATCAGGGATTGGCTCATTTGGCCTCTGTCTCCATATCTACCACCAGTGGCGTGCCGGGGCGGATGTCCCCAGCCGCCACCTGGGTCAGCGTGCCATCGCTGGCGCCTACGGTCACCGGAACCGGCACCGGCCGGCCGTCCTGCAACACCCAGACCCGCCGTTCTCGGCGGTTGGAGGCTTCCACGCTGATCGCCCTTCGCGGTGCCCTGGGTCTTGGGAACAACTTGGCGAGCACGCTGCCGCCAGACTCGGTCTCAGGCGCCTCGGTCGCAGGCGGGCTAAAGCGAAGCGCTGCATTGGGCACCAGCAGCGCATCCTCGACCCGGTTCACCACGATCTCCGCGGTCGCAGTCATACCGGGGCGCAAAGCCAGATCGGCGTTGTCCACCGCCAGCACAGTCTCGTATGTGACGACGCCGTCCAAGGTCTGCGGCGCATAGCGCACCTGTCTGACGACCGCCTGGAAACGCCGCTCCGGATAGGCGTCGACGGTGAAAGTGGCGGTCTGCCCCTCCTCGACCTGTCCCACGTCCGCCTCGTCCACCGCCACATGCAGTTCCATCTGGTTCAGGTTTTCGGCCAGGGTGAACAGCACCGGGGTCTTAAGGGAAGCGGCGACGGTCTGCCCAGGCTCAACCTCGCGCTTGAGGACGATGCCGTCGATGGGCGCGCGGATCACTGCCTTTTCCAATACCCTAAGGTTCTCGTCGAGCTGCGCCTGGGTTTCCTCGACTTGAGCCGAGGCCGAGGCCAAGGCTGCTTCGGCGCGCAGGAAAGCCGCCTGGGCGATCTCGAATTCTTCCTTCGAAGTCAGCGCCTTGGCCACCAACTGCCGGGCGCGCTGCAGCTTGTTGCGGGTCTCCTGCAGCGTCGCCTCGGCCTCCCGTACCCGCGCCTTGGCCAGCGCCAGGGCCGCCTCGGTCTGGCGCCGCCGCGCCTCGAGCTGAGCGGTGTCCAGTTTGGCTAGCACCTGACCCTGCCTGACCCGGTCGTTGTAGTCCACCAGCACGGTTTCGATGGTTCCCGACACCTCGGTTCCCACCTCGACCTGGTTGAGAGGCTTGAGCTCGCCGGTTGCGGTCACCGTAACGGTCAAGCTTCCCCGCCGGGCCTGGGCGGTGACGTAGCGCAGCTGACCATCGCCGTTCCCTATCCTCCACACCACCGCAGCGACGACCACCGTGAGCAGCGTCGCCACGCCGAGCCAAACGCTCAGCCGCCTGCTGTTTTCCGGTTCCTGACCCAGCAGTTGATCGATATTATCCTGCCTCATTGGAATATACTGAAGCTTTTAGGTCTTATGCCTCAGCGCGGGTTTTGATCTTGCCCCGGCATGCCGGAGGGCGGCAGATGCTCGACTTTGACCTCAAACCGGTTGTGTTTTCTGTCTTCCAGGAAGCTTTCCAGGGTTCGGCGCACGGTGGAGAAAGCCAGTTCCCCCCAGGGAATTTCGGTTTCCTCAAACAGCTTTGCCTCAAGGCTCTCCGGGCCGGGTGCGAAGCTAGCGTTTATCAGCTCAGCGCGGAAGAAGATATGAATTTGATCGACGTGGGGCAGGCTGAAGACCCTATAGAGGCCTAGCGGCCTGACCTTAGCCCGGGCTTCCTCCCAGGTTTCCCGCAGAGCGGCTTGATCCAGGGTTTCCCCAAGTTCCATGAATCCCGCCGGGAGGGTCCAGAGTCCATGGCGCGGTTCGATGGCGCGCCGACATAGGAGAATCTTACCCTGCCAAAGGGGGAGGCAGCCGGCGATGATTTTTGGATTCTGGTAATGGATGGTACCGCAGCGTTCGCACACGAAACGCTCGCGGTCCTCGCCGGCTGGGATTTTGATCACCAGGCGGGCACCGCAGTGGGAACAGAATTTCATTATTTGGACATCGAGGCGATCAGTTGATCTTCCAGTTCGATCCGGGTGGCCAGGGCTTCTCCCAGTTTGGACAACTCGCGCATCAGGATGGCGGGATCGGTCAGCTGGGCGTTTTCGCATCGGTCGTTAAACTTGAGGGCGACTTCGGTGGCTTCAGCAATGGCCGGATAAAGCGCCTCGGCAGCTTGCAGCACTCCCAGGCGCCGCTCGTTACCATTTATGATGCGGTGATAAATGCCAAAGTGACCGAGGGAGATGTAATCGATCATTACCTGACAAAATCGATCCAGGATGTTTGCCAACGCTTCTTGGTGCTGTTCGAACGGCTTTAGTTTGGCTATTTCCCAGTACAAGGACCACATTTGCTTGCGCTCCTTGAGGAGTTCCTTGACCATATGACTAGTGTTCTGACGGCGTTCGATGCCAAGGTAAGGATGTTCGGTCATGACAATCGTTTGCCCATGTGATAGTTTCACGCCTACTTTATGCCATCTTTGCGCTGACGGCAACGCTCAGCGGCTGGCTAGCATGGCGATTGAATCAACCCGACGGAGAGAGCAATGATCAGGAGCGTTTTGCTTGCGCTGGGGCTGATGGGGACGCTTTCGGCCTGCGTCACTTCGCCCACCGGGCGTTCCCAGTTGGTTCTCATGCCCGAGGCCCAGCTGGCTCAGATGGGGTTTCAGGCGTTCGAACAAATCAAGCAAAAAGAGCGCATCGAGACCGATCCCGCCATCAATGCCTACGTCTGCTGTGTTGTCGATGAGTTGACCCGCCCTCTAGGAGGGCGGTGGGAGGCGGTGGCTTTCACATCGGATCAAGTCAATGCTTTTGCCCTGCCGGGCGGCAAGATCGGGGTCTATACCGGGCTGTTGAAGGCTGCTCGCAATCAGCACCAGTTGGCGGCGGTCATCGGCCACGAGATCGGTCATGTCCTGGCGCGTCACAGCAACGAGCGGGTATCCCAGGAGTTTGCCGTGGAGCAGATGCTCGGCCTGATTCAGGCCATCGCCATGCCCCAGTCGCCCACCGGCCAGTTGTTGATGGGAGCCCTGGGACTGGGAGCCCAGTTCGGGGTGCTGATGCCGTTCAGCCGCATTCAGGAGGCCGAGGCCGATGTGATCGGTCTGGAGCTGATGGCCAGAGCCGGCTTCGATCCACGCGAGGCGATCCGGCTTTGGCACAACATGGATGCGATGGGTGGCCCAAGACCGCCGGAATGGCTCTCCACCCACCCCTCTCACGCCGCCCGGATCCAGGAAATCGAGCGGCAACTGCCCAGGGCGATGCCGCTGTATGAAGCCGCCCGGGCTCAGGGACGCGTGCCAAGGTGCAGCAAGTGACGGCTCGCCTGGTTCATTTAAGTTCAGAGGCGATGCGTTCGGCCAGTCGATCCACGGTTTGGCCCATGGCAGCGACAATGGCAGGATAATCGCTGCCCCGGACCGGATTCTCTAGGGTTTGTTTCCGCCAACTGAGGACTTCATCGCCACGCCGCAAACGCCAGGCGAATGTGAGCACACATCGGCCTTGCTGGACCCGAAAATCCTGGACTTGGATTTCCACCGTCCGTTCGACGGGCAGTGACGCAGGAAGCAGCACAATAGCTTTACCCGGCAGGCGGGCGGTCAAGCCTTGCGCCAATGCGCGGCTAAATCCTGCGGTCAAGGGTTCTGCCCAGCGGTGGAACTCGGCCAGATGAACCCGGCCGCCTTCTTCCACGGTCACGATTTGCGGCCGATCCAAATAGGGGGGAAGGCTTATCGGGGCAAGGCCGACCGTCTCTCGGATGACCACCGCCTGGGTGACGGCTGGGGTAGTAGGCAGAATGTAGAATTGGGTGGGTGGGCTGGTCCCGGTAATGGCGCAACCGCTAACTATCAACGTAAGGCTCGCGGTGAGGGCTTGGAATTTCATCGGCTGGTCTCCTGTTTGCCGCGCAACAGGGTTTCCGGTTGGGTTTGCAGCATTTCCGTCAAGACGCGCATCTCGCGCGCCGCGCCGCGCACCTCCTCCAAGGTGGTGTAGAAGTGATTGATGAGCAGAGCATTAGGGCCGAACGCCTCGGTCAATTCGGTGAAAGTCCGTTCGGCCTGATGCAAGGTGCCGCGTCCCTGTTGCAGCAGGGGCGCCACTTCAGTGTCCAGACGCTGAAACAGGTGCTGGGAAACCACCAGGTTTTGATCCAGCCGCTCGGCGAGCTGATCCAAGCGTGGCCCGAGCCGCTCGGTGAAATGATTCAAGTTTTCCAGAACCCGGTCCAATTTCTGGATCGAGGTTTTCCATTCCGGTTGACTGACCACCGCTTCGATATTGGACAAGGTAGAATTGAGCGTGTGGATGGCCTCCTTCAACGGAAGCTGGCGAATCTCGCGCACCAGTTCGCCGATGGTATTCTCGATTTCTTCCTGGCTGGAAGGAATGGAAGGGATTTCCTCCAGTTCCTTGTCCGTCCCAACCAGGCGAACGGGGGTGTCGGGGTGAAAGTCCAGATCTACGTAAAGCTGGCCGGTAACTAGGCTCTGCAGCTTGAGCTGGGCGCGCAGTCCGGCCTCGATCAAGTGGCCTAATTCGAGGCGTCGCCAGGGAAAATCTGGTTTGCCATTGATCTGCAAAGGCTTAAGGTCAACTTCGATCACCACGGGGGTGGTCAAGGTGCGGGCTTCGGGCTGATATTGAACCAGGATCTCGGTTACCTTGCCCACCTGGACGCCGCGCATCTTCACCGGAGCACCCACATTGAGGCCGTTGACCGATTCGGAGAAATAAACCACGTAGCGTTCCCGTTCCGACCACAGCTCACCGCCGGCGAAGACCATGAGGGAGAAGATCAAAATGGCCAGTGCGCCGAGCACGAATGCCCCGATCAGAGCGGGATTGGCCTGTCTGCTCATAGGGTTCCTCCGCGGGTCAGAAATTCGCGCACCTTAGGGTCGGGACAGGATTCCAGGAGTTTGTGGGGCGGGCCCTGAGCGATCATGGTTTTGGTCTGCGGATCTAGGAAGATGGAATTGGTCCCCAGCGCCAGGATACTGGGCAGTTCATGGGTGACCATGACTACGGTGGCTCCCAAGCTGTCGCGCAGCTCAACGATCAGGTCGTCGAGGCGTTTGGCGCTCAACGGATCAAGTCCTGCCGAAGGTTCGTCGAAGAACAGGATGTCCGGGTCCAAAGCGATGGCACGGGCAAGACCTGCGCGTTTCTGCATGCCGCCGCTGATCTCGTAAGGATAGTAGTCCTCAAAGCCCGATAGTCCCACCAGGGCCAGCTTAAGCGAGGTCAGTTCCAGGATCGTTTTGGCATGCAGGTCAGTGTATTCCTGAAGCGGCAGGCTGACGTTTTCGGCCAGGGTCATCGAGCTCCACAGCGCCCCGCTCTGATACAGGATGCCGATCCGGCGCAGGATCTGCCTCCTCGTTTGGACATCGGCACCCCAAAAATCCACCCCGCCGTAGAGCACCTGGCCTGCAGCTGGGCGCAACAGGCCGACCAGGTGACGCAGCAAAGTGCTTTTGCCGCAGCCGCTTCCACCCATGACGATGAAGATCTCGCCCCGATCGATGGTGAAATTCAAATCCTTGAGGATGATCCGGTCGCCATAGGCCAGGGTCAGGTTGCGGACGACGATGTGGGGTTGGGTCACGGTCAAAGACCTAAGCGGGTGAATAAAACGGTCAACAGGGCGTCGGCTACGACGATGGCGACGATGCTGGTGACCACCGCCGCGGTGGCAGCCTCCCCTACGCCCTGGGCGCTGCGTTGACATTGCATGCCGCGCAGGCAACCAGAAGTGGCGATCAGGACGCCGAAGACCGCGGCTTTGATCAAGCCGACGAGCGCATCGTGTAGATCTAGGGAAGTGCGGGTCTGATGCGTGTATTCCAGGACCGTGAGGTCGAAAACGCTGACTGCGGCGAGCGCCCCTCCGAAAATGCCGACTAGGTCGGCATAGGCGGTCAGCAAGGGAACCATGATGATCAACGCCAGCATGCGTGGCAGAACCAAAAACTCCATTGGCGACAGCCCAAGCGTCTTCAAAGCGTCGATCTCGTCGTTGACCTGCATGGTACCGAGCTGGGCGGCATAAGCAGCTCCTGTGCGGCCAGCCATGATCACTGCCGTCATCATCGCTCCCATCTCCCGCAGCATGCCCAGTCCGACCAAATTGGCCACGTAAGCCTGGGCACCGAACATCTGCAGCTGCACCGCTCCCACATAAGCCAAGATCAATCCCACCAGGAGTGCGATCAGGGTGACGATGGGCAGCGCGCTGGGGCCGCATTCTTCCAGGAGCAGCCACAGATCCTGGCTGCGGTAGCGGGCCTGGCCGCGCAGGAAGCGCAGGGCAGTCAGGGTGGCTTCGCCGATGAAGCGGATGAATTCGTAAGCTTCCTGCCCGAGACCTAAGAGTTTCAGGCCGATGCGCGCCAGCCGAGAAGGTTCAAGCCGGGCCCGACCGACATGAGGCGCGACAGCGGTGGCCAGATGCAGCAGGCGTTTTATTCCTTCTGGGACTGCCTCAAACTCCAGCTCGATGCCGGCTCTAAGGCAATGCTGGTGGAGTTGGTACAGAAACAGGATCAGGCTGCTGTCCCAATCCTTAAGGTCTGCGCCTTCGACGGTGATCCGCTTGGGGCGCTTTCCCAGAGCTAGGGCGATCTGGCTGATGCCGAGGCGGGTAGTGGACATCAGCCAGTCGCCGCCGAGGCAAACAACCAAGCACTCGCCCTCGGGGCGAAGCGAAAGCCGAGCGGTTTGACTGGATTTGGGCATTGGCTGGGAACTGTTGGGGGGAGGACGTTGTATTATGTAAATGTTGATTCATCTTACCGGAGGCACTGATGGCCCACAAGATGCGTGCCATGATCCTGGAACGGCCGGGCGCGCCTTTGCAGCCGGTCGAGAGGGAAGTTCCCCGTCCCGGATTAGGCCAGATTCTGCTCAAGGTCCGAGCTTGTGGCGTCTGCCGCACCGACCTCCACGTGGTCGATGGTGACCTGCCTGATCCCAAACTGCCGCTTATTCCCGGCCACGAAATCGTCGGCGAGGTAGCCGCGCTGGGGGAAGGGGTCGACCAGTTTTTGGCCGGTCAGCGAGTCGGGGTGCCTTGGCTCGGCCATACCTGCGGTGAGTGCCGGTTCTGCCGCATGGGCGGCGAGAATCTATGCGATGCGCCCGGATTTACAGGTTACACCCTGGACGGAGGCTATGCCGAATACGCCCTGGCCGATGCCTGCTACTGCTTTCTCCTCCCGGACAATTACGACGACTTGCACGCCGCCCCCCTGTTGTGTGCCGGCCTGATCGGCTACCGCTCCTATACCCTGGCTGGAGATGCCGCAAGGATCGGCCTGTACGGTTTTGGTGCCGCTGCCCACATCATCGCCCAGCTGGCGGTTCGGCAGGGGCGTGAAGTGTATGCCTTCACCCGCCCTGGAGATCGGCCAGCTCAGGAGTTCGCGCGCGCTTTGGGAGCGGTGTGGGCTGGGGACGCTGACCAACCCCCCCCGCAGGCACTGGACGCGGCGATCATCTATGCCCCGGTTGGGGCGCTGGTGCCTGCCGCCCTCAGGGCGGTTCGCAAGGGGGCAAAGGTGATCTGCGCCGGCATCCACATGAGCGATATTCCCGGATTTCCCTATGCCATCCTGTGGGGAGAGCGCAGCGTCTTATCGGTGGCCAACCTGACCCGCCGGGATGGGGAGGAATTCCTGGCGATCGCCGCGGCCGTTGAGATCCGGACCGAAGTCCATCCCTACCCCCTGATGGAGGCCAATCGGGCTTTGGAGGATTTGCGCCAGGGCAGATTCCAAGGAGCGGCGGTATTGGTGCCGTAGATTCATGTGGCGGTGGTGGTTGTGGTGGGGGATAGTGCTGCCCCTGTGGGCTGGCCCCAATCAGGTCGAAGAAGCGCGCCTGATGATGCATCTGGCAGAGGATTTGCACCAGGGTCGGGTCGTGCGGATCCCGCTTGGGGCGGGGGATTTTTTAGCGGTGCATGATCTTGCCCGGACCAGAAAAGTACGGGGGGTGGTGGTGTTTTTGCCGGAAGCCGGAGCGCGGGCCGACTCACCCATCGCCGCAGCGCTGCGCACTTATCTGCCGGCCCACGGTTGGGAAGTCCTGAGCCTGCAGCTGCCGGTCCTCGAACCTGAGGCGGGGCCGGAAGAATATCAGGCGCTCTTGCCGCATGGTTCGACAAGGCTCAAGGCGGCGGTGGGCTGGCTGCGGTCCCGGGGGGGCGGAAATATCGCTACAGTCGGCCACGGCTGGGGCGGGCTGGTGCTGCTTGAGTATTTGGCCAAACCCGACCCAAGGATAGGGGCGGCGGTATTGCTCAGCCTCGCCTGGCCCAAGCCGGCGGGCGACCAGGTCCGGGCTTGGCTGCAGGCGGTGCCGGTCCCGGTGTTGGATGTGTATGCAGAACAGGATCATCCAGAGGTTAAGGCTGTGGCGCTGGAACGCCATCTGTTGCTGAAAGGCAAAACGGCTTATCGGCAAATCCGGTTTTCTGCCGCCGATCACTATTATCGTGCCAGGGGCGAACTGTTGGCCAAGCGGATCGACGGTTGGCTGAGGCGAGTCGTCCCGGGAGAGAACAGCGATGAGTGATGCTGACCAAGTAACTGATGAAGAAGCCTTGTTCAAACAAGCGATGGCCGGTATTCGCCCGCTCACCGCCACCGACAAGCTGCCGTTGCCCAAACCCAGATCGGCTACCCCGGGGCAGGCTTATCGGCGTGAGGCGGCCCAGCGCCCATTGGACGAGGAGGGTTTCCTGCCCACCACCTTCATCGAACCGGTGGCGCCCGATGCCATCTTAGGATATAAACGTCCCGGCGTGCAGCATGGGGTGTTCCGCAAACTCAGCCGCGGTGAGTATCCGGTCGGGGCGCTGTTGGATCTCCATCATCTGACGGTTGTCCAGGCCCGGCGCGAGGTCCATCGCTTCGTCCAAGACTGCCTGCGGGACGAGGTGCGCTGCGCCCTCATCATCCACGGTAAGGGTGGCCGGGGACCTATGGCAGAGCCCCGCGCCATGCTCAAAAGTTGCCTGGCGCGCTGGTTGCCCTTGATGGCGGAAGTGATGGCTTTCCACAGCGCCCAAAAGTGCCATGGCGGTGCCGGTGCGCTTTATATCTTGCTGAAGAAGGGAGCGTTGCAAAAAGAACGCAACCGGCGCCGGTTTCAGATGGCAGAGCGATGACCGCCGTGTTTGAGATCGCCGCCCGCTTCGCCCTCCCCGGCCAAGTGTTGGCGGTGGAACCCTTGGGGGGTGGCCTGATCAACGCCACCTATCTGGTCGTCACGCCTCAGGCCAAGGGGGTTTTGCAACGCATCAACCGCGGAGTATTCCCGCAGCCAAAGCAGGTCATGGCCAATCTGCGCCGGCTCCAGGACCATTACTGCAGTTTACCCACGCCCGGCCTGCGCTTGCCGCATCTCATTCCCACCCGTAGAGGTGAGGATTGGTTCGAGGATGCGGCCGGAGAATGCTGGCGCATGTTGGAATACCTCGATGGGGTAACGCTCATCCAGGTCGCAACGCCGGCAGTGGCGGAAGCGCTCGGCAGGAGTTTAGGACGCTTCCATCGCTTGGTAGCAGGTTTGGATCCGGCCGAACTGTATGATACCCTGCCCGGCTTCCACGTCACTCCAGCGTATCTTGCGGCTTTAGACCGGGCCCGCAGCTGCTTTCGGGGTCCGGTCTTGCAGGCGCTGGGAACTTTGTTTGACTGGATCGACCGCCAGCGGGGCTGGGCAGCAGGGCTGGAGCAGGCCAGGCAGGTGGGGCGGTTGCCGCTGCGGATCATGCACGGGGATCCGAAATTGGACAACCTTTTGTTTGATCCAAGAGCTGGCCAGCCTCTGGCGTGGGTCGATCTGGACACGGTCAAGCCGGGCCTTATCCATTACGATATCGGCGACTGTCTGCGCTCGGCCTGTCGGCACAGTGACGGGCGCTTCGATCTGGAGTTGGCTGAATGGATCCTCACAGGCTGGCTGGCCGAGGCACGGGGCCTCCTTAGCGCGGAGGAAATCCGCTGGGTTCCGGATGCGATCCAGCTGCTGCCGTTCGAGCTTGGGGTGCGTTTTCTGACCGATTATCTGGAAGGCAACCGCTACTTCAAAGTGACCGACCGGGAAGAAAATCTCAGGCGCGCCTTAGACCAGTTCGATCTGGCGCGGGATGTTCGGCGCCAGGACGGGGCGCTGCGCGCTTTATGGCAGGCGCTCAGCGCAGCGCCTGAAAGATGAGCGAGTGGACCGCCGACTTGAGCAAAGGAAGCTCGTTATATTCCCGGCAGTTGGCGTTGACTTTGTCCAGACTGTCCAGCGCCAGGCGGACGACTTTCTCGGTGATCCCGGGGCAATGCGCCTCGATCTCCATCAGGTTGGAGAAGGGCATGGCATACACCAGCCGCGCGATGTGGTTGGCGAGGATGGCGATGGTGGTAGGATAGACCCGGTTGCCGGTGATCTGCTTGAGGGCCAGGACCGTGGCGGTATAAGAGTCGCCGCACCCGGTGGCGTCTTTGCGCACTGTACACCCCGAGGCCTGGATGAGCTGGTCGATCTTGGCGCCGGTTGCCGGATCGATAATCGGGATGTAATACTGGACTTTCTTGCGCGTGCCGGTCTTTTTGTCTTCGTATTTGAAGCTGGCGATGGTGGGGTTGGAACCGTCGGTGATGAACACGCTCTCCTTGACCCCGATGCGGTGCAAAATGTCGGCGCAGCGCTGAGCGGCGATGCGGCGTTTTTCGGGGTCTTCGGGCAGGACCAGGGTTTTCTCCCGGCCCAGTTCCGATTTGAAGATGCCGAAGATGCGCACGAAGCTGGTCCTGCCGCGCTGAGGCTTCTCGCCGTCGTGGTATTCCTCAAGGTGTGCTAAGAGCACGTCGTCGTTGCGGATGCAGGGAGAATTGGACTTGCGGATCCAGGCTACCGCCTCGCCCAGGTTCAAGGTCATGGTCTCGCACACGCCGATCGGCGAGGCATAGCGGTCGATGCCGTCGCGGATCTGGTTGGAGCCTACGCTCCACACCACCGAGTGCTCGGCCAGGTCGTTGCGCACCCTAACTGCCACGTCCCAGAAGATGAGATCGTCGGGCTGGTTGTGGAGGAGCAGAAAACGCGGGGTGCGCAGGGACGGAATCGGACGGTCGGGGTTGACCTGGCCGTAAGGAGTGCTGAAATAGATTTCCTCGCCGCTGGTTCCGTTCTTGATGAACACCGACCGCCGCGGTTTGCCATCCACCCACAGGATGTTGAGGTTAGCGAAGGGCTTGGCCTGCTGGCGCACCACTTCGAGTCTGTCCTCAGGCAGGGTCAGATACAGATGGGCTTTGGGCAGGTTGCTTTCGGGCAGATCCAGGGCGCGGCACAGGGCCTGGTTGATGATCGCGCTGTCCACCGTGGTGTTGAATGCGCCCCCGCCTAGCCCTCGCTGGACAGTGGTGGCCTGGAAAGAGAGCGGCAGGATCGCCGGCTGGGGGTCGTCGCTGACGATGGTCAAGGCGATCTCGCTGGCCGATTCCTCAATGTCGATCATCCGCGCTGGCAATTTGGGAATGCCTTGTTCGATCTTTTCTTGAATGCTGGGCGAGCGCAAGGATGCCACCTTCTGTTCCACCATCCGGAACACCTCGTCCGGCACCTCGATGCGGATGTCCTCGACCGTGCCGCACTCGATGGAGGTGGAGACGACGTCACAATCCGTAAGTTCGCGCTTCAAGATAAAGCTTAAACTGTCGGGAACGCAACCGACCGCCTGGAGGTTTTGGGGGATGCGCTCTTGCATGGAGATAACCTGGCTTCAAGTAAATTAGCGTTTTTGGGTATTGGTATGGGCAGGTTACGTTACCCCCACACCTGCCGGATTGTCAAGGCAACGGGAATCCCAGCGGGGTCTGGGTATCGAACAGGGTCGATGTCGCTGTCGGGGCGGAAGTCGTCACGCAACACCGAGCCAAATAACGCTATAGGGAGATCAGCGGCTTCCGCCGGAGCGGTGCCGGTCACTTCGCAGGGTTGGCGGCCGATCGCCTCCTGTGCCGAAGAGGAGGTCGAGCGGGGTCTAGCTTTGCTCACACTTGCAGCGTAAACAGCGTCGGATTCGACTGCTGCGCCTTGCGGTGGCGGTCCAGCCAGTCCCACAGCTTGCGGCGCACGCTTCCGTGCTGGCTAGCGGCTGTTCCAGACTTCCAGGGCGAGGCTGACGCGGCGTCTCACTCGATGGGATAGCGATACAGAAACCACCCGAACAGGACCACTGCCACTGCCAAAGACCCTAGCCCTTCCGCTGTGCTAGGGTGCCATTCGGCGGAGATCCAAGGGATACCCGGAAACATCAGCCCCAGGAAGGAAAAGCCGTTGCCCAGGATATGTGCGGCGGCAGTGACATAGAGGCTGCCGCCGCGGGCCACGTAGGCCCCGAGCATCAATCCCAGCGGCAGGGCTGCCAGGATCTGAACCGGTTTCAAGTGAATCAGGGCAAATAGCACGGTGCTGCCGAGGACAGCGCCGCGGATTCCGAACCGGTGGCGGAGAGCAGCAAGGAGGAGGCCGCGGAACAACAGCTCCTCGATCACCGGCGCCGCGCCAATGGCCACCCCGGCTAGGGCGACCCATTCTAAAGGTGCAGCCGGCCTAAACCCTGCCAGATAGTCACCCACCAGCGTGGATGGCGCGAGCCAAAGGATCACCGCATCGCTGGCGAAGGCGATTGCCTGGAACCACAGTACCACCCAGATTCCTTCAGCCCACCCCACCGGCCTGAGCCCCAGAAGGTATGGATCGAAGCGTTTAAGATGGATGATCAGGCCGGCCAGAAACCCCGCCTCCACCAGCAGAGTTGCCCGCCACAGCCAAAGCGGGCCCAACCACGCCAAAAGGGCAGCCGCGAAAAGTTGCACCGCCAGAGCATAGCAGCCAATTACAAACAGGACCGGACCGACGCTGAGCATGAGGCTTAACCCAAGTTTGTGATTTTTTGCCGGGGATCGGCGTAGGATTTTACCTTCTTTGCACGTGATTCCCACGATCGTGCTTACCTAAGCACAAAGCCATAGGGTAAAATTTTCGCTTTTGATGCCTATGCGTTAGGCTTGGGTGGTCGGCTGTCTTCTACAAGGAAACTTACATGCTCAACACTTATGTCATCGGCGAAGCGGGTCGACTGTTGCCGACCGATATCAGCGTGACACCTTCTGCGCTCGAGCGCGCGCTGTGGTTGGACCTGGTCGACCCCAACGACGAGGAGTTGGCGGCAGTTGCTGCCTTGCTTCGGCAGCAACTGCCGGATCCTGAGGATGTAGAAGAGATCGAGGCGAGTTCGCGCTTTTACGAGGACGAGGCCGGCCTGCATATTCATTCGTTGTTCCTGCACGAAGTCGAAGGCAGACCCCGCAACACCTCGGTGGCTTTCACCTTGACCGATGATCGCCTGATCACCTTGCGCGAGCGGGAAATCCCAGCTTTCCGTCTGTTGCGCATGCGCGCCCGCCACAATCCCCAGTTGGCCCGCAGCCCCGTCTATATGATCCTGAGCCTGTTTGAGATCAAGGTCGACGATCTGGCCGACATCCTAGAGGAACTCTATCGTGGATTGGAGACAGTGAGTGCCCAAGTGCTGGAAAAAAGCGACGCCGACCTGGAGGAAGCCCTAGACGCCCTGGCGCGCAGCGAGGACACTAACGGCAAGGTCCGCTTGTGTCTGATGGATACCCAGCGGGCGCTCACCTTCCTGCTCCGCCGGGGCCGCCTGGATTCGGAGCAGATCAATTGGGCCCGCGGTCTGCTCCACGATATCGAATCGCTGCTGTCGCACAACAACTTCGTGTTCGACAAGGTCAACTTCCTCATGACTGCGGCGCAGGGCTTCATCAACATAGAGCAGAACCAGATCATCAAGATTTTCTCCATCGCTGCGGTCGTGTTCCTGCCGCCTACCTTGATCGCCAGCATATACGGTATGAACTTCGACTATATGCCCGAGCTGCACGAAGTATGGGGGTATCCTGTAGCGTTGGTGTTGATGGTGCTATCCGGTTTGGCGCCCTACTGGTACTTCAAACGCAAGGGCTGGCTCTAGCGAAGGCAAAGTTCAGTAATAGCGCAACCGATACCACCAGCGCCCGAAGATTTCATGCAGGGCCAGGCTGGTACGGTAAAGTGCAACAGGATTGGGAATGAAAGCCAACAGGCCGGATTCCAGCGGGCTGGGGCGGGTATAACGGGTGCCGGCGGGGATGACCTTGAGGCCGGCATGTTCGAAGGCTTCCACCGCCCGGGGGAGATGCCAGGCATGGGTGACGACGAAGGCGGTGTCGATCCCATGGCGCTTCAGGATGGCGGTGCTGCCCCGGGCGTTTTCGAAGGTGTTTTGGCTTGCGATTTCCAACCAGCGGGCGGGGGTGCCCAGCTCGACCAGGACTTCCTGCATCAATTCCGCTTCCGGTCTTTCCTCGTTCAGAGGTCGGCCGCCGCTGGCCAGGATCGGAAGCCCGGTGCGCCGCTTAAGCCAGGCAGCGTACCGCAGGCGTTCCAAGCCCAGACTTGCGACCGTGTCGCCGCCGTACTCGGGCGCGTTGCGATAGCGCGTCGCTCCCAGCACTACGATGGCCTGGGCGCTGGGAAGGCGGTTTGGGTCCAGGGGTGGGTAGACCTCCAGTTGGCGGTAGAGCCATTGGCTGATGGCCGGAATAGCGGCCAAATACAGAAGCAGCAGGGCGGTTGCGACGATCATGCGGCGGTGCAGCCAAAGTCCCAGTCCGGCCAGGATGAGCACACATCCCGGCGGCAGAGCTAAGGTTTCCAGAACTCTAAGCAGGGCATATTCGTTTGCCAAGGGGAAGGCCTAGCTCAGGATAGCACGGGCCTGTTGATCGGCGTGGTAGGAGGAGCGCACCAAGGGTCCTGCGGCCACTTGCTTGAACCCCAGCTGTCTGGCCGTCACCGCCAGTTGATCGAACTCCGCCGGCGGCACGTAGCGTTTAACCGGCAGGTGATGGCGGCTCGGTGGCAGGTATTGGCCCAAGGTGAGCATGTCGCAATCGTGACGGCGCAGGTCTTCCAGTACCGCGATGACCTCGGCGTGGGTCTCGCCCAGCCCCAGCATCAGTCCAGATTTGGTTACCACCTTAGGCAGGCGCCGTTTCGCCGCGGCCAGCAGGTTCAGAGAGCCTTGGTAGTCGGCCCCCGGGCGGGCTTGGAGATAGAGGCGCGGCACGGTCTCTAGGTTATGGTTGAAGACCTCTGGGGGGTGCTGGGCGAGGATGTCCAAAGCTTTTTGCTCGCGCTTGCGGAAGTCTGGGGTCAGGATTTCGACCAAGGTGGCAGGAGCATGCCGGCGCACCGCCTCAATGCAGCGGGCAAACTGCGCTGCACCTCCGTCGCGCAGATCGTCGCGGTTGACCGAGGTGATGACCACGTAGCGCAGGCCCAATTCGGCCACGGCGGCGGCCAGTTGCTCGGGTTCTTGCGGATCGGGCGGAACGGGCCGGCCGTGGGCTACATCGCAAAAAGGACAGCGACGGGTACAAAGATCCCCCAGGATCATGAAGGTGGCGGTAGCGTGGCTGAAACATTCGTTCAAGTTGGGGCAGGCTGCCTCCTCGCACACGCTGGCCAGCCGGTACTGGCGGAGCAGGTGTTTGACCCGCCCCACGTTGGGATCGGAGCTCAAGCGAATCCTGAGCCAGGCGGGTTTGGGCAGGGGCTCGGCGGTCTCCACCTTGATCGGGATGCGCGCGAGCTTTTCGGCGCCGCGCTGGTGCGTATCAGGACAATTGCGCGAGGGGGCGCGCAGGTCCTCAGGCGAATTCTGCCCGGCAGGGGTTCGGATGGGCATAGGGTGTAGGGAGATGATGGATGGCCTCGGTGACGGTTTCGAAATCAAGTTGCGCCATCAGACAAGCGAGCATAGGCACCGCTACTTCGTGCGCTTTAACCAGGACCCCAAGATCTGCCAGACGGGTGACTTTGAGATCCTTAAGCCCGCACGGGTCGATGGCCCGGAATGGAGCAAGATCCAGATCTACGTTCAGGCTCAGGCCGTGGTAACTGCGGGAGTTCTTCACCCTCAGCCCCAAGCAGGCGATTTTCGCTCCTGCCACGTATACCCCGGGGGCCTGCGGACGCGCAAAGCCGCGGATGCCGTATTGCCGGAGCAGATCGATGACAGCGTTTTCCAGGGCACTGACCAGTCCCCTCAAGCTGAGCCCTAAGCGGGCCAAGTCGATCAGGGTATAGGCGATCAGCTGGCCGGGGCCGTGGTAAGTGATCAGGCCGCCGCGATCGGTCTCGATGAGTGGAATCGGCGTAGGGTCAATCCCGGGTGGTTGTCTCTGGCCTGAGCGGCTGCCTCTGGCGTGGCCGCGTACTCCCACAGTATACACGGGCGGATGTTCGAGCAGCCAGATCTCATCCGGCGTGGCCGGCGTGCGGGTGGCGGTGAAGCGCTGCATGGCCTGCCAGACTGGCAGATAGTCGCGGGTTCCAAGCCAGCGGACGGTGAGCGCTTTCACAGTGTCAGCACGACCTTGGGATGGGATCTAAGCTCGGCGTAGATAGCTTCCAGCTGCGCCCGGTCACGGGCACAGATGGTCACAGTCACGGCAGCATACTTCCCGCTGCGGCTGGGTCTGGTGGCGACTGCAGTTTCCTTGAGATCCGCCACATGGCGGCGGACGATGCTGACCACTTCCAGCTCGAAGGCTGGCGTGCCGAGACCGAAAGCCTTGACCTGCCAGATGCAGGGGAATTGGAGCAGGTCGTTCATGGGGCCTCCCGGAAGGCCTGTTTGTAAGCCTGGAAGAGTTCGTACATTCGCCAAAAGACCTCTCCCGGCAGGCCGCTTCCTACCGGTTTGCCATCCAGTTCCACGATCGGGACCAGTTCGCGGGTCGAACTGGTGTACCAAATCTCTTCAGCGCGGGCAAGTTCTGCCGCCTGGATCTCCCGTTCCTGATGGGGCACGGCGTGGGCTGCGGCCAGTTCTAGGATCAGATCGCGGGTGACGCCGGGCAGGAGCTGGGGTCCCTTGGGCGGGGTGACCAGAATTCCGTCGCTGACGATGAATATATTGCTGGCTGCCCCTTCGGTGACTTTGCCGCTGCGCACCAGGATCGCCTCCTGGCAGCCGCGCTCGATGGCCTGCTGGCGGAGCAGCACGTTGGCGAGCAAAGTGATGGTTTTCAGGTGGCACCATTGCCAGCGGATGTCCTCGCAGAGAATTGCCTTGGCCGGCTCCGGGCGTGCGGCAGGGCAGGGGTTGGCCATGGCGAACACGGTTGGCCGGATGGAGGCGGGAAAAGCGTGATCGCGGGTGGCATAGGCACCGCGGGTGATCTGAAGATACACCGACTGGTCCTGGCTGCCCTGGAGCAACTTAGTCAGGATCCGGCGCCACTCAGCGTGGGCAAGCGGGGGGTCCAAGCGAATGCCGCGCAGGCTTTGGCCCAAGCGCTCCAGGTGCTGATCGAGCCGGAATAGCTTACCCCCATAAGCCGGGATGACTTCATATACCCCGTCGCCGAACAAAAAGCCGCGGTCCAGGACCGATACCTTGGCTTGGCTCAGGGGCAGAAACTCACCGTTGAGATAAACGATCCGATCACTCACGCTGCCACCACTCCTGAACCTGGAGCAGTCCTTCATCGATCCACCTGCCGAAAAACCCCGCTTCAGCCACCGCTTGCAGGGCGACCAGGGGGTATTCCGCCATGGTGTGCTCGCCCAGTTGCACCTTGACCTTGCCTAGGACCTGTCCTTGCTCGACCGGAGCGATGATCCAGGGAGCGGTTTCCAAAGTCGTGGTCAGCTTGTCTTCTTCTCCTTTGGGAACGGTGGCATAGATGGGAGCGGTGATGCCCAGGGCAAGGCGGTCTTGCTCGCCTTTGTAAACTCGCGCTTCGGTGAGTTTTCCCGCATCCTGGAGTTTGCGGGTGGCGAAAAAGCGAAAGCCATAACCTACAAGCGCTTGTACCGCTTCAGTCCGGGCCTTTTCGCTGGGGGTTCCCATAACCGTGGCGATCAAGCGCATCCCTTCGCGCTCCGCGGAGGCGACCAGGCAGTAACCCGCCTCTTGGGTATGACCGGTCTTGACCCCATCCACGGAAGGATCGCGCCACAACAGCAGGTTGCGATTGCGTTGGGTGATGCTGTTGTAAGTAAATTCCCTCAGCTTGAACCAGGGATAGTATTGGGGAAGGTCATGGATTAACGCGCGCGTCAAGATATTCAAATCGCGCGCGCTGGTATAGTGATCCGGATCCGGCAGCCCGGTGCTGTTGGTGAAATGGGTGTTTTGCATCCCGAGCCGACGGGCGTGTTGGTTCATCAGTTCGGCGAAAGTTCTTTCATCTCCGGCGACGTGTTCAGCCAGGGCGATGGTGGCGTCGTTGCCTGACTGGACGATGACCCCCTTGAGGAGGACCTCCACCGGCACCTGTTGGTTGACCTCCACGAAGGTGCGCGAGCCTTCCGCCCGCCAGGCTTTCTCGCTGATCGTGACCAGATCTTCCAACTTCAGCTTGCCCTGGGCCAATTCATACAGCACCACGTATACGGCCATGATCTTGGTCAGGCTAGCCGGTGGCAGGCGCTGATCGGGCTCGAATCCAGCCAGCACCGTGCCGGTGTGGAAATCGGTCAAAAGGTAGCTTTTGGCTGTGAGTGCCGGCGGGGGCGGGGGTTCCGCCCTTGCCGGGAAGCTCAGGGACAATGTCAGCCAAATCAGGCTCAGAAAAAAACGCGCTGGTTTCATCGATAGAGGCTGAGTCTGTAAAGACTGTAAATCAACCCAGGACCTGAACTTCCACCGGAGCGATGCCGGTTTTGTGCAATCCCAATCGGTAGGCGGCCGCATAGGACAGGTCGATGATCCGTTTCCGGCGGAAGGGGCCGCGATCGTTGACTTTCACCACGATGCTGCGACCGTTGCGCAGATTGGTGACCTTGACATAGGTTCCCAGGGGCAGGCTAGGATGCGCGGCGGTCAGGTCGTTGAGATCGAAGATCTCTCCGCTGGCGGTACGTTTGCCGTGAAATTTCCTGCCGTACCAGGAAGCGATGCCGCGCTTGCGGTAAAAGGGGTGCTGTTTGGCGCGCTGGATGGGGGGGGTGGGTTGAGCCACATTCAGGTTGTCTTTGTTTGCTTCCAGGTCGAAACCACCTACCAGCAAAGGGATGGTCAGAGCAAGGCTAGTTTTGCGCATGTTTGGTCTCCTCCAGTTGGGATTTGATCATCTTCGCCAATTGATAGACTGCCATGGCATAGAGCAAGCTGCGATTGTAGCGCGTAATGACATAAAAATTGTGAAATCCCAGCCAGATTTCAGGGCTATTTTCCCCCTCCAGTTTGAGCACGTTGGCGGTAAGATTGTCTGGATAAGGCTTTAAAGGAAGGCCGTGGCGTTTGAGTTCCGCCAGGGTGAATTTGGGATGCAGGTCGGTGTTGGCGAGGCTGGCGGCCTTACTCGATAGCCGGGCGGCAATGGGTCGCCCGCTTTGCCAGCCGCTTTGGGCGAAGTAATTGGCGACGCTGGCGACCACATCGGCGAGACTCCCCCAGATGTCGCGCCTGCCGTCGCCGTCGAAATCTTCCGCATAATGACGGAAGCTCGATGGCATGAACTGGGGCCAGCCCATGGCGCCGGCATAGGAGCCGTAAGGCTCACGTGGATCCAGCCTTTCCTCGCGGCTGAGAAGCAGGAATTGCTCCAATTCCCGGGCAAAGAATTCGGCCCGGCGCGGATAGGCAAAAGCCAAGGTCGAAAGCGCGTCCAGCACCCGGAAGGAGCCGGTATTGGTACCGTACAGAGTTTCCACGCCGAGGATCGCGACGACGATTTCGGGGGGCACGCCGTAAGCTTTTTCCGCCTGCTTGAGCAGCTCCTGATGGCGCTGCCAGAACCTGACCCCCTCGTGGATGCGGCGCTCGGTCAGGAAGATTTTGCGGTACTGGTGCCAAGGCTTGGCTTCGGCGGGTCGGTCCATGGCGTCGAGGATGGATGGCTTGATTTGGGCATCGGCAAGGACGGATCTGAGCGAAGCTGGATCGAAGCGGTGCTGTTTCGCCATGCGCTCGATGAAGCGTGCGGCTTGGGGGAATTGGTCCAGGGGCAGGCCGAAGGCGCTTTGACCCCACCCCAGCAGCAGGCAGAAAGCAGCGGTTTTGTTCATCAGGATGACACCAGCTTGCGATGGGTGGACAAAGACATCATGATACCAAAGCCGGCGAGCAGTGTGACCACCGAAGTGCCGCCGTAACTGATCAATGGCAAAGGAACCCCCACCACTGGCAGAATGCCGATCACCATGCCGATGTTGACGAGCACATAGACGAAAAAGGTGAACGCCAGGCTGCTGCCGAGCAGACGGCTGAACGTATCCTGGGCCTCTAGGGCCAGGTACAGGCCCCGGCCGATGACGGCCAGATACAGGGCGATGAGGCCAAGGCAGCCCAAAAGACCGAAGTCTTCGGCCAGCACCGCGAAGATGAAATCGGTGTGGGGTTCGGGCAAAAATTCCAGATGGGACTGGGTTCCCTTAAGCCAGCCTTTACCCGTCAAGCCTCCCGAGCCGATCGCGATCTTGGCCTGGATAGCGTGGTAGCCGCGCCCTAGAGGATCTTGCTCCGGATTCAAAAACATCAGGATCCGGTCTTTTTGATAATCGCGCAGCAGTGACCAGAGCACCGGCAGGGCAGAGGCTGCCCCGGCTGCAAGGCCTACCAGGAGTCGCCAGGAAATCCCGGCGAAAAACAATACCGCACAGCCGGAACTCATCACCAGCAAGGCCGTGCCCAGATCCGGCTGACTGGCGATCAATCCCACCGGCAATCCTGTCCACAGCGCGCTCAGGGCGATGGCGCTCAGGCGCGGCGGCAGTGGCTGCCTGGCCAGGAACCAGGCGAGCAGCATGGGGGTGGAGATCTTGACGAATTCGGACGGCTGAAACCGGATCACGCCCAAGTCCAGCCAGCGCTGGGCACCCTTGCCGATGTCCCCCAGCAGCAACACCGCCACCAGCAAAGCGATGCCGATGCTGTACAAGAGCGGGCTCCAGCGATACAAGGTGCGCGGATGGACCTGAGCCAGGCTGACCAGCGCGGCAAACGCCAATCCCAGCCGCACAAGCTGTTTATAGACCAGGGAGAGATTGCCGCCGGTGGCGCTGTAGAGGATTAGAAGCCCCATTCCCGCCAGAAGCACGATGCCCGATAACAGGAAGGAATCCAGGTGGAGGCGTTGCCAGGGGTTCCTGGCGTGGGGGGGCTGGGCCAGAGTAAAATTCATGGCAGGCTGCGCTTGAGGTAATGATCGATGATCTGGCGCGCCACGGGCGCGGCTTCCGATCCCCCATGGCCGGCGTTTTCGGCGATCACCGCCACCGCGATGCGCGGGTCGTCGGCCGGGGCAAAAGCGATGAACAAAGCGTGGTCCTGCAGTTTTTTGTCTTTGACTTTGAGATTGCGATGGTCCTGAGTCTGCTTAACGCTGAATACCTGCGCGGTGCCGGTTTTGCCAGCAATCGTATAAGCTATCCCCTGGCTGAGGCGCCAGGCGGTTCCTGAGCGGTTGTGGACCACCCCGACCATGGCCTCGGTGACTTTGTCCAGGTACTGTTCGTTCGTATCTAAGCTTCCCTCCACCGGCTCTGGGAACAGCCTCCTCAGTCCCCCGTGTGGGGAGCGCTCGAAGGCTGCTACGTGGGGAGTTATGATTTTACCCCGGTTGGCCAGGATGGCAACCGCTTTGGCCAATTGCACTGCAGTAACCTTGACATACCCCTGGCCGATGCCGGCGATCACCGTCTCTCCTGGATACCAGCTCTTCCCTAGGGCCTCGCGTTTCCACTTGCGGGATGGCAGGATTCCGGGGCTTTCGCCTGATAGATCGATGCCGCTGGGACGACCGAAGCCGAACTGGCGCAAAAAAGCGTGCATCCGGTCGATCCCTAAGTGATGGGCGAGGTCGTAGAAATACACGTCGCAGGATTGGACGATGGCCGCCTTAAGATCCACTCCGCCGTGGCCGCCCTTGCGCCAATCGCGGTAGCGGTGGCTGACTCCGGGGAGTTGATAGAAACCGGGGCAGTAAAGCCGGCGGTGGGGATTGATCAGACCATAGTGCAGTCCCGCCAGTCCCACGAACGGTTTGATCGTCGATCCCGGCGGATAGATGCCGCGCAGCGCGCGGTCGAACAGCGGGCGTTCGGCAGAGGTCAAAAGTGCCTGATAGTCCTTGTGGCTGATGCCCAGAACGAAAGGATTGGGATCGAATCCAGGTTTGCTCACCATGACCAGGAGTTCACCGCTGTTGGGATCGAGCGCCACTACCGCGCCATTGTGCTCGCCCAGGGCGGTGTAGGCGATTTTCTGGAGTTCAATATCCAGGCTAAGATGCAGATCAGCCCCGGCTTGGGGCGGGGCTTCCTGTAACACCCGAAGCTCGCGTCCATAGGCGTTGGTTTCAATCTCTACGTAGCCGGTATGACCATGAAGCAGGGCTTCGTAGGATTGTTCCACCCCCACCTTGCCGATGTGGGTGGTGCCTCGGTATTCGGCCGGATCCAAGCGCTTCAGCTCCTGTTCGTTGATCCTGCCGACGTAGCCTACCAGGTGGGAGACCAGTTCCCCGTAAGGATAGTGGCGGATCAGCCGGGCCTGGATCTCAACGCCGCGCAGGAATGGGCGTCTGACTGCCAACCGGGCGACTTCGACCTCGGTCAGCCGCAGTTTCAGCGGGATGCTTTCGAAGCGCTTGCGGCGGCGCAGCTGGTGCTGGAATTGTTCGATCTCCTCAGGGGTAAGATCGATGATGCTGCTTAAGGCGGTCAGGGTGGCCCTCAAATCCTTCGCCTGCTCAGGGACGACTTCCAGGCTGTAGACCGGGATGTTTTCGGCCAACACCACGCCGCTTCGGTCATAGATCAGGCCCCGGGTGGGGGGCAGAGGCGCGATCTTGACCTGGTTGTCACGCGCCAGCATGGCATAGCGTTCGTGACCGATGATCTGCAGATAGATCAGGCGTCCGATCAGGGCAGCGGTCAGCAAAACGATGAACACCGCCGCGGTCACGATGCGGTTCAGGAGCAGCCGGTTTTCGCGCTCGACGTCTTTCAGCCGCAGTGGAGCCATGCGCTTAGGGCGAAGTCAGGCAGCGCTGCTTCAGGCTGCGGCACAAGGCCAGGACCAAAGGCCAGACCAGGGTCCCGGTCAGCGATGGCAGCCAATACTCCCAGCTGAGGAGGGTCCTGCCGCGCAAAGCTTCGAGCCAGAATGTCACAAACTGGGCCAGCAGCAGAAACAGGAGCACGAACGTCAGCTGATGGTTCAAGGGGAAAATCTGCAATCGGGCGTGGAAACGCGCACAAGGATAAGCGATCAGGGCGTAGACGAAGGCGTGCTGGCCCAAAAGCCTACCGGTGGCCGCATCGACCAAAAGGCCGATCAACCAGGCCAGCCCGATGCCGAACCGCTCCGGCATTGCCAGGCACCAGTAGATGATAACCAAAAGCACCCAGTCCGGGTTGAACGGCAGCACAAGTTCAGGCCAGGCGAACAGACGCAGCCAAAGAGCTCCCAGAAGGCTCAGGAAAACGCCCAAGTAGATTTTGTCAGGGTACATCGGCACTAACCCCCGGCTTGGCGGAGGCAGCATCCTGGGAGAGAAACGGCCTGGGTTCGGTTCGACCAAAAGTGATCAGAACCTCCCGGATTCGGTCCAGGGCCGCTACCGGTTTGGCGGCGATTTTGGCGAACGGCTTGTCCGGTTGCGGCTCGACTTCGGTCACGGTCGCCACCGGATATCCTTGCGGGAAGACCCCGCCTAGACCTGAGGAAACCAAAAGATCGCCTGGCTGGATGTCGATATTGTTGGGGAGGTTTGGAACATCCACGCGGTCCAGGTGGCCGCTGCCGACCGCAATGGCGCGCAGGCCGGTGCGGTTGACCTGGACCGGGATGGCGTGGCTGGGGTCGGTGATCAGGAGCACTTGGGCGTTGACCGGCGTGACCCTGACCACTTGGCCCACCACTCCGTCCACGCTCAGAACCGGTTGACCCACGTGGACGCCGAAGTGGCTGCCTTTATTGATTAGCACCACGTGTTCATAAGGGGCCAGATTCACCGCTAACAGCTCGGCGACCAGCATCTGTTCGCCTAGGGTGAACGAATTGTCGAGAAACGCGCGCAGGCGGTCGTTTTCTTTTTGCAGCGCTGCATATTTCAAGGTGTCTCGTTTAAGTCGTGCAACTTCCTGCTTGAGGCGCAGGTTCTCTTCCAGCAATTGGTCCCAGCTGATCAGCCTGGCGATGATTTGTTCGCCCAATTCCTGCGGCGTATGGACCAGCCATTGGAGCGGATAGACCGCTACGCCCAAGGCCGAACGCAGCCAGTCTATCCGGCGCGTATGGTCGGCGACCATCAGGACGCAGGCAGTCAAAAGGCACAGCCCCAAACGGAGGTTGAGCGAGGGACCGCGGATAAAAATCGGTTTGATGGCAAACCCTCCCTGGAATTCATTCCAGCGAGAATGTCGCCGGGCCTTTTTCGTCCAGCAATTCCAGGATCTTGCCGCCACCGCGGGCAACGCAGGTCATAGGGTCTTCGGCGATCTCCACCGGCAGTCCAGTTTCCTCGGCGATCAACCGATCCAAGTCTTTGAGCAGAGCACCGCCGCCGGTCAGGACGATGCCCCGTTCGGCCACATCCGCGCCCAAATCCGGCGGAATCTGTTCCAAGGCGACCCGGACCGCGCTGATGATGCCCGCCAAAGGCTCCTGCAGGGCTTCCAGGATCTCGTTGCTGTTCAAGGTGAAGCTGCGCGGAACTCCTTCCGCTAGATTGCGGCCGCGTACCTCGATCTCTACGACTTCGGCAGCTGGGTAGGCGCTGCCGATGGTGTGTTTGATCCGCTCGGCCGTAGCCTCGCCGATCAGGGTACCGTAATTGCGGCGCACGTAGTTGACGATCGCTTCGTCGAAACGATCGCCGCCGATCCTAACCGAGGAAGCATAAACGATGCCGTTAAGGGAGATGATCGCGACCTCGGAGGTGCCGCCGCCAATGTCTAGTACCATGGAACCGCACGCTTCGCCTACCGGAAGACCCGCTCCTACCGCCGCTGCCATCGGTTCTTCGATCAAATAGACTTCGCGGGCGCCAGCCCCCATGGCGGACTCCTTGATCGCGCGGCGTTCCACCTGGGTGGAGCCGCAGGGTACGCAGACCAAAACCCTGGGGCTGGGTTTGAACAATTTGTTCTCGTGCACCTTGCTGATAAAGTACTGGAGCATCTTCTCAGTCACAGTGAAATCGGCGATCACCCCTTCCTTCAGCGGGCGGATGGCGACGATGTTGGCGGGGGTGCGGCCGAGCATCTGTTTAGCTGCCTGGCCTACGGCGGCGATGTGCTTGGCGCCGCGCAGGCGGTCCTCGCGAATTGCCACCACCGAAGGTTCATTCAGGACGATGCCCTTGCCTGGGATATAAATCAGCGTGTTGGCGGTGCCCAGGTCGATGGAAAGATCGTTGGAAAAAAATCCGCGCAGGCGTTTGAACATAATTTAAAGGTTGCTTTAACTTGATGGGGAATCAGACAGGTTATCGATTATGATATAAAAACTTGAGGCGCAAGTTGCGTCAATGGAAAGTCGAGTCGGAGAATAGCATGACACTAACCCTAGAAGAAGTCACCAAGATCGCATACCTAGCCAGGATCCAGATCGAACCTAATGAGGCCGGGCGTTACGTTCGGGATCTGTCGGGTATCTTGGAGTTCGTCGCGCAGATGAACGCAGTGGACACCGACGCGGTGGCGCCCATGGCCCACCCTCTGGATCTTTCCCAAAGGCTGCGGGAGGACAAGGTGACCGAAGAGAATCAGCGCGACCTATTCCAGGCCATCGCCCCCAGGGTGGAGGCCGGATTGTATCTAGTGCCCAAGGTGATCGAGTAAGTTTATGCACACCAAAACCCTAAAACAGCTAGCCAGTGGGCTGCGCGCCCGGGAATTTTCCAGCCGCGAACTGGTCCAGCACTTTCTCAGTCGGATCGCCCGCCACAATAATACCCTAAACGCATTTGTCAGCGTGACCGAAGCAGCTGCCTTGGAAGCTGCAGCCGCCGCCGATGCCAGGTTGACGCGAGGGGAAGGCGGTCCCCTGACCGGTATTCCAATAGCGCAAAAAGATATTTTCTGCACCCTTGGAATTCGGACCTCGTGTGGCTCTAAGATGCTGGACAATTTTCTTGCCCCCTATGATGCCACTGTGGTGGCCAAATTCAAACAGGCAGGGATGCCGCTTCTGGGCAAGCTCAACATGGACGAGTTCGCCATGGGATCCTCCAACGAGACGAGCTTCTATGGGCCGGTCAGAAATCCCTGGAATCTTAGCTGCGTTCCTGGGGGGTCTTCGGGCGGTTCAGCAGCGGCGGTGGCGGCAGGTCTCACCCCGGCGGCGACCGGTACCGATACCGGCGGTTCCATCCGCCAGCCGGCGGCCTTGTGCGGGATCACCGGCCTCAAGCCGACTTACGGACGGGTGTCGCGCTGGGGGATGATCGCCTTCGCCTCTAGCCTAGATCAGGGCGGCCCGATGGCCAGAAGCGCTGAAGACTGCGCCCTGCTCCTTCAGGTGATGGCCGGTTTCGACCCTAAGGATTCCACCAGCGTGGATCGGCCGGTCCCCGACTACACCGCTACTTTGGGCGAGGATCTTGCCGGCCTTAAGATCGGGCTGCCGAAGGAGTTTTTTGCTGACCTGAATGCGGCTATGGCTAAAGTGCTGGAGGCAGCCATCGCCGAGTACCGCAAGCTTGGGGTCGAAGTTAGCGAAGTCTCCCTGCCCAATATCAAGCTTTCAGTGCCAGCTTATTACGTCATCGCTCCTTGTGAGTGTTCTTCAAATCTGGCGCGCTTTGACGGCGTGCGTTACGGCTATCGGTGCGAGAACCCCAAGGACCTGCAGGACCTTTACATGCGCACCCGCGGCGAAGGCTTCGGCGCCGAGGTAAAAAGGCGCATCCTGATCGGGACTTATGCCCTGTCGGCTGGCTACTACGATGCCTATTATCTCAAGGCGCAGAAGATTCGCCGCCTGATCGCCGAGGATTTCCAGCGCGCCTTTGAGACGGTGGACGTGCTGCTGGGCCCCACTACGCCGACCCCGGCGTTTAGACTGGGGGAGAAAGTCGACGACCCGATCGCGATGTATCTGTCCGACATCTTCACGATTGCGATCAACCTGGCGGGACTTCCGGCAATGTCGGTGCCGGCTGGCTTTCTGGACGGCAAACCGGTGGGGATGCAGCTTATCGGCAACTATTTCGACGAGGCGCGGCTGCTAAACGTCGCCCACCGCTATCAGCAGGTGACCGACTGGCACCGGCGCTTGCCGGAGCGGTTTGCTAACCCATTAACCTGAGGTATCGAGTCAATGGAATGGGAACCTGTCATCGGGCTGGAAATCCACGTCCAGCTTAACACCAAGTCCAAGATTTTCTCCGGGGCGCCGACCGCTTACGGTGCTCCCCCCAACACCCAGGCCTGCGCCATCGATCTGGGGATGCCGGGGACGCTGCCGGTGCTGAACGAAGCCGCAGTCCGGATGGCGGTCAAGTTCGGCCTGGCGGTGGAGGGGGAGATCGCACGCAGGTCCGTATTCGCACGCAAGAATTACTTCTATCCAGATCTTCCCAAAGGGTATCAGATCAGCCAGTACGAGCTGCCGATCGTCAAGGGCGGTTATCTTACCATCCGCGTGGATGGTCAGGAAAAGCGAGTCGGCATCACCCGCGCCCACCTGGAGGAAGACGCCGGCAAATCCCTGCACCAAGATTTCCACGGGATGAGCGGCATCGATCTTAACCGCGCCGGCACCCCGCTTTTGGAGATCGTCTCCGAACCTGACCTGCGCTCGCCGCTCGAGGCGGTCGCCTACATGAAAAAACTCCATCAATTGGTGGTCTACCTTGGCATCTGCGACGGCAACCTGCAGGAGGGTAGCTTCCGCTGCGACGCCAACGTGTCGGTGCGCCCCAAGGGAGAGCAAAAATTCGGCACCCGTACCGAGATCAAGAACGTCAATTCGTTCCGTTTCGTGGAGCGGGCGCTCAGCTACGAGATCGAGCGCCAGATCGAGGTGCTGGAATCCGGCGGGGCGACCGTCCAGGAGACCCGCCTGTACGACGCCGAGCGGGACGAGACGAGATCCATGCGCACCAAGGAAGAGGCCATGGACTACCGCTACTTTCCCGATCCGGACCTATTGCCGCTAGTGATCAGCGAGACCTTCATCGAGGAGGTTCGCAGCCAGTTGCCGGAACTTCCCGAGGCCAAGTATCAGCGCTTCATCGACCAATACGGCCTAAATTCCTACGACGCTGAGGTGCTGACTGCCAGCCGGCCGCTTGCCGATTATTACGAAGCCGTGGTCAGGCTCTCTGGAGGCTCACCCAAGCTGTGCGCGAATTGGGTGATGGTGGAGCTTGGTGGAGTGCTCAACAAAGAAAATTTGGAGATTACCCAGAGCCTGGTATCGGCTGAGCGGCTGGCGGGCCTGTTAAAGCGCATCGCCGACGGCACCCTCTCCGGTAAGATAGCCAAGCAGGTGTTCGAACTGATGTGGCAGACCGGCGAGGATGCCGATACCCTGATCGAGGAACAAGGCCTCAAGCAGATCACCGACCGCAGGGCGATCGAGCAGATCATCGCCGAGGTCATCGCGCAAAATCCCCAGCAGGTGGCGCAATACCGCGCCGGCAAGGAGAAATTGTTCGGTTTCTTCGTCGGTCAGGTGATGCAGGCCACCTCCGGCAAAGCCAATCCGAAGCAGGTCAACGAGCTTTTGCAGGCCAAGCTGAAAGGGTTTGAACAGTTTTAATTGAATCTTTCCATATCTATGCTCAAATCTCCAAAGTGGAGAGATTGGTAAGCATAGGTGAAGCCGCTGGGAGGTATCGGGCAGGCTGGCCGCCGAACACACGGCGGGCGGCCACCGCCGCTACGACCTCGCCAAGCTCAAGCCGGAGATGTTCCGCGCCAAGGCGGACGCTCAGCGCCGCACCGTGGCCTATGCCAGCGTTTCCAGTCACGACCAGAAGGACGACCTGGAACGGCAGAAACAGGTGCTGGAACTGTTCTGTGCCCGCCAAGGCTGGACATTCGAGGTCATCGCCGATCTTGGCTCAGGCATGAACTACCACAAGAAAGGCCTGAAGAAGCTGCTGGAGGCGATCATTGACGGCCAGGTTGGACGGCTGGTCATCACGCACAAGGACCGGCTATTGCGCTTCGGCGCAGAACTGGTGTTCGCCATCTGCGAAGCCAAGCAAGTCGAGGTGGTCATCCTCAACCAAGGCGAAGACACGATGTTCGAGGAGGACCTGGCCAAGGACGTGCTGGAGATCATCACCGTGTTCAGCGCGAGGCTCTATGGCAGCCGTTCGCGCAAGAACCAGAAGCTGCTGGACGGCGTGAAGAAGGCTGTGGAGGAGGC
>FWWM01001689.1_pt1 | contig 65349 bp, 54 predicted proteins | sample 2228351 | NCBI WGS metagenome assembly FWWM01 (sample SAMEA103939774, study PRJEB20133) | metagenome
CACAAGGCCATTGGCTCGCACCAAGAGGCGGCTGGTGCCCATGCCCCCGGCGCGGCCAAAGCAGCGGAGGAAGTTGCCGTCAAGGTCAAAAACTTGCACGCGCGCGTTGCCCTGGTCTACCACCAAAAGCTCGTTGCGGGTGTTGACCGCCAGCCCGGCGGGAAAGAAAAAGCGCCCGGCGGTGGTTCCAGGGCCGCCGATGGTTTTGACCCAGCCGCCGGCGGGGCTGTACACCTTCACCGCGTGCTCGCCGCCATCGGCAACGAACACCAGCTTGGCCTGGGGAGCCACGGAGATGGCGGTAGGCAGGGCAAACTCACCCTCTCCTCGCCCTAAGTAGCTCACCGGGCGAATGCCCGCGAGGTCGAAAATCCTTACGGCACCGGGCTCGGTCTCGGCCACGAAAACTCGCCCTTCGTCATCGGCCGCTACCGCCACGGGTTGTTGCAGCCCGGTCCAACGGGTTTCCAGCCGTCCGTAACGGTCCCGCACCTCCACCACCCCGGCTTTCGCATCGGCAACGAACAGCCGCCCGCTGGCATCGGTGGCCAGGGCTTGGGGTGTGGCGGTGACGGCTAGAAAACGAAGGTAGGTTACCTGGGGGGCAGGGACCGTGGGCGTTCCCCGGGAACTGCAGGTTTGTGCCAGCCCGGGCGTGGGGAAAAGCCCAACCATCGCAACTTGCGATGCAAGCGTGGCGACGGCAATTGCTTCCGTGAGGCCAAGCTTTTTGATGCGCCAAAAAATAGTCTTGGCGCGCATAGAACGCCTCCTTACTTGATGTGACACGTCAAACATAGGGCGCTACCCTGGTTTGACTTGCGCATAAACGGGGGGATTCCCGGATCGTGAACCTGATGGCAGGTGGGGCACTCCACCCGCCCTGAGTACAGCTTCACGTCGCTCCACCCGTTGCTGAGGTCCGGTGGGAGGTTGAACTTGGGGTCCTGGGCGGCGGTGGGGTAAAGCATGGCGATGGGGTGGTCGTCTCTGAGGTCGGTGCCTTGCCAAAAGGCTGGTGGGTCGCCGTAGTACTCGGGATGGCAGCGCTGACAGTTAGGCCATGACGTGGTGTCGGGGATGCCTCCGGGCCCTGGGGCGTTGATGAGGTCGTGTTTGTCGGAAACGTTGTTTCCGCGAATAACTTCCCAGCCTACCGTTCCGTCGTGGCAGCCCAAGCACAGCATGGAAATGGTGGTTTGGGGGTTTCCGGGCGTGGTGTTCATGGTGGGGCTGGAGTAGGGTTGAAAGACCTTGTCCAGGTCCACCGCCCGGTTCCACAGGGGAGCCTGAATGGGAAGTGAGGGGTTGGCAAAGTGGGGCGTGTGACAAAAGGCGCACACTTGGGTGGAGTAGGGGTCCCAGTTTGTGGAAAGGTCATGTTTGGAGCCTACGATGCTGGCACTCCAGGGGGGATAGGTCACCATGGGATCCAAAAGGAAGAGGCCCAACACGAGGAGGGTAATTGCTTGATTTTTCGATTTGCGCATAGCCATGCACCCCCTTTGGGGCGCAAGCAAACCCCGTGCCTTGCTACGACAGGGCGTTGGTGCTTTAGCGGGGCCGAAGATGGGGATTAATCCCCAACCCCGGTGGGGAGGGTGGGGAGAATTTCCCAGGTGGATGGCCCAGGGTCCCTGGCGGTGGGGGCGGATTTCCGGGTCCGTAGCTTAAGGGATCGTGGTTTTTCCCGTGGCAGGTGAGAAAGCAGCTGCCCTGCCCGGGACCGGTGGAAAGGAACTGCAGGCGACCGGAAGCGGCCGGGGCCACACCGGCCAGGGTGGTTTCCTCGCCAAAGCGAATTAACGCCCGGTTGTTAGGGGAGCCGTGGCCGTTGTGACAGGTGGCACAGGAAGCGCGCTCGTCCACCACGTGCTTTTGATGGTAGGGAAAGGGCGATTGGGGTGTAAGCACCTTTTCCCGCTGGTGGCAGCGGTAGCACAGGGCGTAGGCTTCGGGGCCTTCCCCCTGGCCGTCGGTAGTGGTGTAGGGAGCGCGCAGCAAGAAGCGGGTGGAAGACCCGTGGGGGCCTTTGGGGCCTTGAGGGTCGTCATTTCCGTGGCAATCCGTGCAGTTGATTTCCTTCCCCGACAGGCCGGGGCGGAGCGAAGGCGAGCGGTTGCTGCTGGGCCGGTGAACCGGGTGAAAGGACTGGCTGGGGTAGTCGAAGTAGCGGGAAATATCGGCGAGGCTTTGGGTGAGGGCCCCTTGGAAACCGTGGCAGCTTTCACAAAGCTCAAACTCAAACTTCCGGGGGTTTTTGGGGGAAAGCTTCTTTCCCCCGGAGGAGTTGACCGTTGTACCGCGGTGGGGGGCGTGACAGGAGGTACAGGTCACCCCCTGGCGGCTGGAGGTGGCCAGGGGGTCCAGCGGGTGCTGGTAGGGCAAAAGCAAGGCCCGGGAAATATCCGCGGGGTTGGCGGCTGGGTACAAAAGCCCGCGCCGGATCGCCTCCTGCCGCGCTCCCTGTCCACCGTGGCAGGTGAGGCAAAGCTCCTGCTGCGGTGCCCGGAGCATGGGGGAGTTGCTGCGGCCGTGACCCTGGTGGCAGGTGAGGCAGCCGGCCGGCAGCTGCGAGCGGTCCACGTGCCCGGCTCCCGGCGCCGCGAGAACCGGCCAAGCAGCTAGGCAAAGCGCGGCAGTTACCGAAGTTCGTGGCATGCCAGGCACACCTCATCCACGGTGGGTCGCACCCAAAAGTGGGGAACCACACCGGGTTGGTAGTAAGGATCGGCGTGGGGGTCGTGGCAGGTGGTGCACTGGAGCTTCCCGTCCTTGTCCAAGCGCACCGTGGGATCGGCGGCAATCACCGCCCGGGCCTTCACGCCCATATCCCGTTCCTCGTCAGGACCGACCGAGCTTTCGGGCAAAGGAATCGAAACCGGATGGCTTCCGGAGAGGTCTCCCTTTTCCCGCAAACCTCCAGCCGAGAAGGCCTTCAGGGTCTTGGCCGACGGGGAAAAGCCCTGGGCCACGCTGCCGTCGTGGCACGAAAGGCACAAGCGGGAGGCACCGTCCGGCTGCGGGGCCGGGACCTTGCCGCGTCCTGCGGAAACCTCCGGAACCCGGAATTGCCCCTGGGGCACCGGCCGCCCCCACAGGGGTGCGGACACGGTGGCGGAGTGGGGGACGTGGCAGAACTTGCACACCTCCTTTTCGCCCAGGACCTTCACTTCGCCGGGTCCAAAGGCCGAGAGGTTATGCACGGTATGCACCACGCTGGTGCCTTGCGCCCAGCAACCCGAAGCCAGAAGCAGGAAGCAGGTGGCAAGCCTCACGGTCCCTCCTGGGCCTTTACGCGAAACACCACGATGCGCCGAGCCAGCGCATCGGCCACCGCGATTTCCCGTCCGCGGGCGGCCATGCCGGCGGGCATGGAAAACAGGGGCTGGGAAGCCGTTTCTCCCCCCAGACAGGTGAGCAGCTGACCTGCGGGCGAAAACACGCTTACCTGGTTCAACACGCCATCGCTCACCCAAAGCTGACCTTCCCCATCTACCGCCAAACCCTTGGCGCGGGGGGTGCTGCCGGGGCTGTCCCCGAGCCCCCCCACAACCGCCGTCACCTCCCCGGAGTTGATGTCAAACGCCTGAATGCGGAAGTTCAGGGTGTCCGCCACCCAGAGGGTGGTGCTGGAGGCGGCCAAAGCGGTGGGGAAGTTGAGCTCGCCTTGGCCGACTCCGCGCTGGCCCAGGGTGGGGCGGGGGCAAACAGGGCCCAGGCAGCGCAGCTGATGGGCTGTGGTTTCGGCAACCCACAGCCCTCCACCTACCCAGGCCAAACCGGTGGGGCGCTGTAAGCCTTCGGCCAAATCCGCTTTGGGGCGCAAAGCTTCGTCCAAAAGCACCACCTTGCCGGCAGGGGGGTCGCTCACCGCAACGCCGCTTGGGGTGGCGGCCGCGAAGAGAGGCTCGGTAAACACACCTTCTGGCGAGCGCAGCAGTGAACCTGCAGCAAACCGCAAAACCCTCCGTGCCCCGGAATCCACCACCAGCAAATCCTCGCCCAGCCAAGCCACGCCATAGGGGCGCACGAAAAGCGCCTCAGCCCCCGAGCCCACCATGCGGCGCAGCCAAGGCATGGGGATGTCGGCGGTGGTTTGCATGACCGAAACCAGCTCCACCTTGGGCGAAGGGCTGGACCAAATGAGCTTGGGAACCGCAGTTGGGGCGGTGCTGCAGCTGGTGGCCGCCCACACTGCAGCCAGGGCCAGGGCCTTTCTCACCGGATCACCCCCCGGCGAACCGGAGCGGTGATGATGGGCAACCACCCGCCCATGCTCCGGGAAACCGTCCAGGTCAAGCCCCGATCCTTGCGCGGCGCGCCCAGGTTCCAGCGGTCCTCAAGCCAGTACAGCCGCAGTTGCAGTTGGTACGCGCCCAGATACCCCGTCATCGCCGCTTCCTGCCGCTTGGAGTCTAACCAAGGCTCGCCGGGAAGGCGACGGCGGTCTTGCCGGTGGCTCAGGGTGAGCCCCAGGAAATGGAACGGGCGCAGCGACAAAACCCCAGAAAAGTAGGCGAGTTCTTGTTTACGCACCGCGAAGTACTGGCTTTGGCCCACGTTGATGGCCAGGTTCCCCACAGGGAAGCCCGCCTGCAGGGTGTGGGTAAGGGTTTTGCTTTCCAGTCGGGGGAGGTTCCAAGTGGGGGTGGTTTCCCGCTGCCACCAGTCGGAAAAGGCGGAAAGCTGCACAGCACCCAAGTTTCGGCGGAGGGTGAGCCGCGCCCGTCGGTTGTCCTCAGTACCCAAAGCCAAAAGCGCCTGGGGTTCCGGTTGTGGACCCACGTCTTCGGCCGCTTGCCGCAGCTTGTTCTTGGCGTAAGCCAGCTCCAGCTCCCCTTGCAGGACCTGGGGCGATCCCGAACGCAGGGTAAGCCCGGCGGAGGTGCTGGCGTAGGAGCTGGTGGCGCGTTGGTCGGGGCCTTCTTGGGTGAGGCGTCCCAGAGCGGTAGCTGCCGAAAGGGCAAGCTGCCCCAGCTTCCCCTGCCTTTGGTAACTGGCGGTCAACCCCAAGCGGGGCACCTGGGTGGAGTAATCCCCGGCTTGCTGACGAGCGGCACCCACGTCAATGCCCAGGTCAAAGCCGCCCGTAAAGCTCCTTTGCGCCCTTAAGGACAGGTCATGTGTCACCGACGCTTCGCTCCCCTCGCTTTGGGCAAAACCTCCGGCGTAAAAGGCCGACAAAACCCAGGACGACGGGGTTTGATGGGTGAGATTTTGGCGAAGCGAGCTTTGAACGTACGAGCTCCCACCGCGGCCAAACTCCCGTTGCAGGCCGGAAAGGGAAAGGTCCCAGCGGGTGGTGGGCGTGAGGTTCCCGTGGGAATCCCAGGTAGCCGTAACGTCCCGGTACCTCAAACCCAGGACACCGTAGCTGCGGTCCTGGTGGTCCAAGCGCAGATGGTGCTGCAGGCGTTGGCCGCTGCCGCTCCAATCGAAAAACGCCCGCTTTTCGTCTTGGGTCTTGCTTCCTTCCAAAAAACGGATGGTGGATGCGTCAAAGCCCAGGAGGGCACCGGCCAGGAGTCCGTGGCGAAAGCGCAAGCGCCCGCCCCAGCTGGTGGTTTGCTCGGGTGTTCCGGCAAAGGTAAAGGCCGGCAAATCCGCCAAACCCTGGTAGTCAAACCGCGAGCGGGAGGCAAACAGCTCGAGGGGATAGGCGCTTTCCGGAAGCAAACCCAAGCGCAGGGAAAAGCCCGTGCGGTTGTTGTCCACCGCCATGCCCTTGGGGTAGCGGGAAAAGACCAGATCCAGTCCCAGGTTGAAGCGGGCAATGGCTGGGTGGACCAAAAAGCCGTTGAGGTTAAAGGCCAAACCCAGGACCTGCTCCTGGTACTGGGAAAGGACCTGGCCCTGGGAGGTGTTCTCGTAGCTCCGACCCCCGGCCCGCACGTTGGCCTGCCAGCTCCACTGGCCAAACTGCTGGGCCAAAGCCGGAGCAGCGAACAAGAAGCAAATTAGGAAAAGTTTAAGGTGCCGCATGGGCCAAGCTGGAATCCAGGATCACCACGGCGTGACGGCTCTTCACTTCGGCAAAGAAGCGCTTTTCCGCTTCAAGCCTCTTCTTTTCCCCAAGCTCCCGCTGAATGAGGGGTCGCGCTTCATCAAGCGTCATGGGCCGGGCCAGCCTCCGCTCCAGCACCCTGACCACGTGAAACCCTTCGGAGGAGCGAACAGGGCCTGAAAGCTGCCCCACCCGAGCGGTCCACACTTCGGTTTCCAGCGGTTCCACCAGGCGCCCGCGGTGCACCCAGCCCAAATCCCCGCCCTTGACCCGGTAAGGGTCATCGGAAAGCTGGGAAGCCAAGGTGGCGAAGTCCTCCCCTCGTTGCAGGCGGGCGACGAGGTCTTTTGCTTCTTGCTCGCGTTTTTCCCAGGTCTTGGCGTCGGCGGTAGCGGAAACCTTGAGGAGAATATGCTGGACGTGCAACGCTTCGGGCCACTGGAAACGCTCTGGGTTAGCTTTGAAAAAGGCCGCGATTTCCCCCTCACTGGCAGCCGACGGGTTAAGGATGAAGCGCTGATAGGCTTTTTCTGCCAGCAGGGTTTCCGCCAGGACCCGCTCGTGGTCTTTTCTGGTCCAGCCCCGGGCTTTTAAGGATTTTTGATACTCCTCCGGGCCCAGCTGCTTTTCCATGGCCGCCACCTGCAGCCGAGCTTCGGCAAGCGGCAAGGCGAGACCCCGGTCTTTGGCTCCCGCCACCAGAAGCTGCCGGCGGATGAGGACAGAAAGCTCTTTCACCCGCAGCTCCTGCAGTTTCTCCTCGCTCACCCGGGTGTGTTGGTACTGGCCCTGAAGCACCCGGGCCACGTTTTCGTCCAAAATCTCCCGGGAAATGGTCACATCCCCCACCCGGGCCACCGGTGTTTGCGCGCCCAGCGTTGCTACTGTTCCCAGAAGCGTGAGCAGTGCCAGATGTTTCATGGTCCCCCCAGCACACCGAGCGGCGGGAAAACCCGCCGCCCGGTGGACATGCTACGCCTTCGAAAAACTACTTGATGTGGCAGGTGAGGCACAGCGCCGAGCCGGTGTTGTCAGCGCGCAGGAACGGCGTGTACTGGGGATCGTGCACGTCATGGCAGGAGGCGCACTGCACGGTCCCGGCCACCAGCCAGCCCTGAATGGTGGGGCTGGTTGCTGGGTCCACCAAGCCGCCGTCGGCATTGGCCAAGGCCGTGTTGTACGTGAAGTTCACCGGATGGTCATCGGTCAGGTTCGTGCCAATGTTGGCGGTGCTGATGATGCGACCGGAGGCATCAATTCGTCCGCTAATGGGATTGACTGTAGGCGCACCGCTGGGTGGATTGTTGTACATGGCCAACACCGACACCGTTCCATCGTGGCAGCTCATGCACAGGAGCGAAACCGACTGCGAACCCATGGCTGCCCCGCCAATTTCCGCCGGGGTGGCGTTCATGGTGGGGCTGCTGTAGACCCCAAAGCTGGCAGTAGCTGTACCCTGGTGGTTCCACAGTGGATACTGGCCGTTGGCAGCGCTCGCCTGGTGGGGGGTGTGGCACACCACGCAAACCTCCGTTAACCCTTGGCCGGTGGGGGTGCCGCCCCCGGAGGCCCGCAGGTCGTGCTTGGAGCCCACGATGGAAGCGGCGCTGGCGAGACCCACCGCCAAGATAAGAGAAGCAAAGACAACCAAAACTTTCTTCATACATCCTCCTTTCCTGGGCTTTCCCTTCTGGGAAAGCCCCCTGTCGCATTTGATGCAAAGCAAATGCCAAGCGATACAGATTTCACCGCTTTGTGTAATCTTCTCGTAATCAAGCTGTTAACAAGGCGCGGTGGGGATGGATAAAGAGAAGGTGGGGAAAAATCCCCACCATGTGGGTTTCATTCCCCAGTGGTGGGGAGGTAGCGGAAGAGCTGAACCCTGCGGCCCAACTGGTCCACCACCGCAAACTCCCCCGGGCGGACGGCAATACCCGAAGCAATGCGGAACTGCCCCGGTTGCTCGCCGGTTTCCCCCACAAAGGTGAGCAGGCGCAGCTCGCGGTCGAAGATCTGCACGTTGTTAAACGCAGCGTCGCTGACGTACAGGCGGCCTTGGTTGTCAACGGCCACGTCCTTGGGCCGCACGAAGTTGCCAAATCCCACGCCCAGTCCGCCAATTACCTGCAGAAAGGTCCCGTCACTGTCGAAAACCTGCACCCGGGCGTTGATTTGGTCCACCACAAAAAGGTGCCCTTCGGCGTCAAAGCACAGCGCCGAGGGGAAGCTGAACTGGCCTTCCCCGGAGCCCCTTTCCCCAAAGCTTCCCACCACTCTGCCGGTCGCTGCCTCGAAGATCACCACGCGGTGGGCTTTGGAGTCGGTGACGTAGAGCTTTTTGCCGTCCGGGGAAACCGCGGCATCGGTGGGGTTTTCCAACTCCCCGGGTTTGCCGTACGCGGTCTTCAGTTCCCCCTCCGGCCCGTAGGCCAAAACCCGCTTGAGATCCGCGTCGGCCACGTACACCGTGCCGTCGGGTCCCAGCCCCAAGCCCAGGGGCGTCTTCAAACGCAAGCTGCCGGTGGTGCCAAACACGTCGTAGCGGCGGTTTTGCCGATCAAACCGCACCAGCGCGTGCAGGCCCGGGTCGGAAACCCACAGGCGACCTTGAGCATCGAACAACGCGGCAAAGGGCTTGCGCAGGAAGTCAAAAACCGCGTGGGGGGAGGCGCCGATTAGAGCTTTCTTCCACTTACTTTCAGCTTCCACATCGGCGCGCCCGGAAAGGATCGTCACCAGGCGGATCTTGGCTTCATCGGGTGGTGGGGGCCAGACGTAGCGGGCATAAGGGTCAGCCTCGGGTGTGGCTTGTTTGGGGGCAGAAGCACAGGCGGAAAGAACCGCGACCCACAGCAAAGACCAAACTTTCATGTTCACCCTCATTTGGCGTGGCAGGTTTCGCATGTAACCGGCTTGCCATCCTGCCCCTGGCGGGCGAGCGCCCGACCCTGACCCTTGTGGGGGTCATGGCAGGTGAGGCAGGAAAGCTCGCCGGTAAAGCTGCTTTTGTTGCGACCGGCGGCGGTGGGGGTGCCCAAGACCCGGTGCCCGGTCACGGGGTGGTTGTGGGTGCCGTCGGGGGTAAGCCGCAGCCGGGCCCACTGGCTCCACTGCTCCCGGGCAACCGTGAACTTGCCAAACAGCGTCACCTGCGGCTCTGACGTGGCCTTGGCCACATGGCAGGCGGTGCAAAGCTCGGGTCCTGCTTTCCGCAGGAGCTTGTCCTTGCCCTGATGGGGCTGGTGGCAGGCCTGGCAGCCCAAAACTTTGATGACGCCGTGAGCGGTCTCTCCCGGTCCGGGCAGCTGATCGGGGTGGCACTCACCGCACACCGAAGCGGGCGTGGCTTTCAGGAGGCTAGATTGCCGCGAGGCGTGGGGGGAATGACAGGCCACGCATTCGCCGGCTTCCACCGCCCCGTGCACATCCCCCTTGGCCAGGTTTTCTTCCATGTCCGAATGGCAGGCAAAGCACAGCTTCCGGCTGCCGCCTTCCATGACCTTTTGAGCGCTGCCCTCGTGGCAGGCATCGCAGCTCCCTTCCGCGAAGGGCGGGTGAGAAGAACCTTCCGCCAGCAGGTGCGCACCTTGGCTGCCGTGGGGGTCGTGGCAGCCCACGCACGCCAGCTTGTCCCCTTTGGCTTGCAGGTGCTTGGCCGCGAAACCATTGTCGCTTACGTCATGGCAGTTGCCGCAGAGTTCATTGACTGGAGCCTGGAGCAAGCCGGAACGGTCGGCCTGGTGGGGTTGGTGGCAGGTGAGGCAGTCTTCCTGCGCCGGGGGGTGCGGGCTCTTGGCTTGCAGCTTCTTTCCCACATCCTGATGGCATCCCACGCATAACGCTGGTCCGGCGGCTCGCACCAGGTGCGGTTGGGCGGAAAGGTGGGGGTTATGGCAGGCGGTGCACTGGCCTTTTTGCACCGCCCCGTGCACGGTTCCGGAACTCCAGGTTTTTTCCTGCTGGCTGTGGCAGGCAAAGCACAAGGCGGCACCGGTTTTTTGCATCAGCACCTTGATGCCTAACCCCTTCCGGTGGCAAGCCAGGCAGGTCTTTTCGGCAAAAGGCGGGTGGAGCTCCTGGCCTAAAAGCATGCCCTTCACGTCGCTTCCGTGGGGGGCATGGCAGCCCACGCAGGAGCTTGCCAGCACCGGCAGCAGGTGTTTGTCCTGCACGTCGCTTTCCCCGTGGCAGGAAAGGCACAGCTTCGGGGGTTGTTGCGACAACAGGTGCTTTTCTCGGCTGGCGTGGGGTTCGTGGCAGGAGGTGCACTGATCGCCCACGGGGGGATGGGCGCCGGTGAGGGTGAGGCTTGCGGGCTTGCTGAGCCCTTTATGGCAGGAAAGACAGAGGTCAGGCTGGGATGCGGCCAAGGCTACCTGGGTTTTCTCCCCTTCCTTGGTAAAGCGATGGCAGGTAAGGCAGTTCTTCTCCGCCGGAGGGTGAGCTTGCGCGGACGGGGGGAAGAGCTGATGACAGGTGCTGCAGCGGGTGGTCTCAGGGTTGACCAAGCTCGGATGCTGCTTGGCCACAACGGGGAGCGCCACCGAAGTCATAAGCAGCACCTGGGGAAAAATACCCAACAGCCACCGCCTTACAGCCAAGGTCCGCCCTCCTTTCTCTCCGGTTCCCACCGCGCAACTCCTTGCACGGGCTGGAAGTTACCCTTTGGCCGGGTTAAGCCGCAAAGCTTGCGGCTTGGCCGTCCTCGCCCGTTGAAGCAAGCTCTGTGCCAGCTTCCTGGTACGGGGCGGTTCATGCTTCATCCGACTCTTCCAGGTCTTTGGGCCAGCGACCGGCTTTCCGGTACTGCTTGACCCGGTACCGCAGCTGATCGCGACTAATGCGCAAAAGCCGTGCGGCTTCCGACTGGTTTCCCTTGCTGGCCCGCATGGCGTTCACAACGGCGCGAAACTCCAGCTCTTCCAGCGGCACCAGCTCCGCGGTGGGCTTGTGAGCTGCGGGCTCGGCCTCCACTTCCCCCCAGTTCAAAGCGCGGCCCACCACCACTCCGCCTTCCTCCAAGAGTGCGGTGCGCTCCATGAGGTTTCGCAGCTCCCGCACGTTGCCGGGCCAGGAGTGGTTTAAAAGCGCCGCCTCCACCCGCGGGGCAAAGTGGCTAAAGCGCTTGCCCAGGGGGGCGGCAAAGCTCTGCAAGAAATGGCGGGCCAGGGGCAGGATGTCTTCCCGGCGTTGCCTGAGGGGAGGCACCCAAATGGGGAACACGTTGAGGCGGTAAAAGAGATCGGACCGGAAATGCCCCTCGGCCACCCGTTGCTCCAGGTTGCGGTTGGTGATGGCGATCACCCGTACCTCCACCCGTATTTCCCGGGTGCCGCCCAGTCGACGTAAGGTCCGCTCTTCCAAAAAGCGCAGCAGCTTGGCCTGGAGGGCCAAGGGGATTTCCGCCACCTCGTCAAGGATGACGGTGCCGCCGTCGGCAAGCTCAAACACCCCTTTGCGGCTTTCCCGGGCGTCGGTAAACGCCCCTTTTTCATAGCCAAAAAGCTCGCTTTCCACCAGTTGCTCGGGAATCGCCGCGCAGTTAATGGCTTGCAGGGGGCCGCTGGCTTGGGGGGAGTTGGCGTGGATAAAACGGGCTAAGACCTCCTTGCCCACGCCGGTTTCTCCTTGAATGAGAACGGTGGTGGGGGCTGCTGCCACCTGTTTTGCTTGCTCGAGCACCCGCAGCATGGCCGGTGAGTGGGCAATGAGGGGGCCTTTAATTTTCGATTCCGTGAGGCGCCGGAAACCCTCGGCGTCCCGGGAGCTCCGACGCCAGGCACTGGCCTTCTCCGCCACCTCCAGCAGGGCTTCCTGGGAAACCGGCTTGGTGAGGAAGTCAAAGGCCCCCATCTTCATGGCCCGCACCGCGTCTTCCACGCTGCCCGAGGCGGTGACCACGATGATTTCGCTTTCCCGTAAGTTTTGCTTTTCCTCTTCAATCAAGTCGAGACCGAACCCATCGGGGAGACCGAGGTCCAAAAGCACGATGTCTGGGCAGTGCTGGTGCAGGTGCTCTTTGGCTTCCGCAAGGCTTCCCGCCTGGTGCACCTGAAACCCTGCCTGCTCCAGCCAGCGGGCCATGGACCAGCGGAGGAGCTGTTCGTCTTCAACGAGCAGGACCAATGCCATCCTAAGGTTCCTCGGTTGTCCTTTGAACTTGCACAGGCAGCAGCACCAGCACTTGGGTACCTTGCCCGGGTTGCGAGTCAATCCTGATGGTACCGCCGTGCTGGCTGGCGATTTGCTGGGCGATGGCCAGACCTAACCCCGTGCCGCCTTCCTTGGTGGTAAAGAACGGCTCAAAAACCCGCGGAAGGTTTTCCTTGGGGATGCCGCAGCCGTTGTCCGAAACCATCACCGCTACCCCGTCGCCCTGAGGGAAGGGCGTGGCGGAAACCGTGATGGCTCCGTTAGGGGGTGTGGCCTGAAAGGCGTTGGTCACCAGGTTGATGAAGAGCTGCGACAGCAAATCCGGATCGGCTTCCAGGGTTGGGAGCGCCCGGGGGATGCGAACCTCGAAAGTGATGTTCCGCCGGCGGGCCCGGGGTTCAAAGAGCGTAGCCATCTCGCGGAGAAGCTTAGCCAAATCCACTTTGACCCGTTGCGGCTTGGCGGGACGGGCCAGCGTCAGCAGTCGATCCAACGTTCCATGGGCCCGTTGCAGCTCCCGCAGCATTTGCGCAAGGATCTCCGGCTGGGGTGCCTCGCCTCGTTTGGCGTCCTGCACCAGGGTTTCCAAGGCCGCCATCACTGCAGCCAGAGGGTTTTTGATCTCGTGGGTAAGCCCGGCCGCCATTTCCCCCAGGCAAGCCAGCTGTTCTGCTCGGGCCATAGAAGACGCCAGGGCGTTTTCGTGCTCCTGCTCCTTTCGCAGCAGTTGCAGAATGGTGGCTTGCAGCTCTGCAGCCATGGCCTCCAGGTCGTACTTGGAGACCTTACCGCCTGGCGTGGCCGCTTGCAGGCTTTCCTGGATTTGCTCCAGAGGGCGGGCAATCACCAAAGCTTTAAGCCAGCTCATGACGATCAACAGGCCGAGCCACACCGTGGCAATGACCGCGAACCCGCTGCGCACCCGACCCTGGGCGGCCCGCAAGGGGACGGAGATGTCCTGCCTCATGACCACAAAGCCCAGCGTCTCGCCTTCTTGGTTGTGGCACCGCCGGCATTCCGGTAGGTTTTCCAGCCGACGCACGCCGGTGACCCAAAGTTCTTTTCCCTGTGGGCCACTCCACGCCGTTTTTTCCTTCAGGCTTTTGGCCACCAAAGCGGCGAGCTCTGCTTGCGGAAGGCTTGCGGGGTCCGTGGCAACGGTGACCCGGCCGCTGGAATCCAGGAGAGCAAGGCTGATCGTGCGGTAGTGCCGCTGACGGGTGAAGATTTGGCGGACCTCTTGGCTCCCATGAAGCTTCATTGAGTCGGCAAAGTAAGCTTCCACCTCGTTCAGAAGGGAAGTGGCGATTTGCTGGTAGTCGTTGACAACGCCGTGGATCGCGTGCCGGTAGATATAGCCAAAAAGGGCCGTAAAGGCCACCAGATGGATGAGGATTACCGGCAGCAAGGTGCGGATTCGCCAGTCGCGCACCAACGATGCGAGCTTCTCGGCGATCCGGTGGTTGCCGTCCGGCTTTTTAGCCTCTCCTTGTTCCTGCATATCCCCCCGCAAGCGGAGCCCCTTACCCCGCACCCTGCCCACACCAGTCTAGCGGATTTTCGCTCGAGCGTAAAAGGACCGTAACGGCTGTGTGTTTAAGGAAAGTTGAATTCGATTTTTTTTACTGCCCTCAGGCTGCCGCCGCGCAAACAAGCCCGCAGCATGGCGTAGCATGAGCGGGTGCGACGGAAAGTTCCGGCCTTGGAGCTTCTGGCTTACGCGGTGGTTTGCCTGGTGTGGGGTTCCACCTATCTGGCCATCAAGGTGGGTCTTGACTCCTTTAATCCGTTTAGCTTTGCAGCCCTTCGCTACTGGGCGGCGGCGCCTTTGATGGGGCTTTTGGCGGCCCGTGCGGGGGTGCGTTTTCGCTTTGAGCTGCGGCACCTGTGGCCAGCCTTTGGGGTGGGGGTGCTTTTCATCGGCCTGTGCAACGGCATGGTGTTTTGGGCTGAAACCCGCTTGGATTCCTCCTATACGGCGCTGTTGATTACTGCCAGCCCCTTGTGGACCGCGCTCCTCTCGGCGCTGGCGGGATCATGGCTGCCGGGGGAGGGACGGCTGGGTGTGAGGGGCTGGTTGGGCATTGCCGTGGGTTTTGTCGGCTCTTACTTCTTGCTTCACCCCGAAAAGGTGCTGCCTGAAAACTTCTTTGCCGCCTTGGTAGTGGAGGGATCGGTGGTGATTTGGGCGGTGGGTTCCCTCTGGGTGCGGCGGGTGCGGGAGCGCTACCATCCGCTGGAAATGGCCACGTGGCAAATGGTTTCCGGTGCGCTGGTGCTCAGCTTCATCGCGCTGGTGAGGGGGGAACGGCTTCTCCACAGCCCTTTGACTGCCGGAGCGGCTTTGAGCTTGCTTTACCTGGTGGTGTTCGGCTCATGTTTGGCCTTTTCCGCCTACTTTTTTCTGCTACGGGCCTGGCCGGCCACCCGGGTGGCCACCTCGGCGTACATCAACCCGGTGGTGGCGGTGAGCTTAGGGTGGTTGGTGCTGGGGGAGTGGCCCGGGCCGGAAGCCCTGCTGGGAGGGGTGCTGGTGTTGGTGGGGGTCAGCCTGGTGCTGGGCTCGCCGCAACCTCCCCCGGCGCCTGCCGAGCCAGAGTAAGTTCGGTGAGCAGCATCACTTGGCTTGGGGTTGACAGCCCTGGGCGAGCTTGTCATCATTACCTTTGCAGCTGCGGCTGCGTGTGGTAGCTGAGTCTTTTGGGAGGAGGTTGGAGGTTGAACCACAAGCGCCACAGCACCATTGTCATCATTCCCCATGCTGCTGGGCGGGTTTATAAAATCCACCTCTCTCCAACCCTTCTGAAGGTTGCTGCGGTCTTTGGTGTTCTGGCGGTGGTTTTGTCGCTGGTGGCGCTTTTGGGTTCCGGCAACTTCGTCCGCCAGCGCGCCCTCTACCGCTCGCTGGAAAAGGAAAACAAAGAGCTTCGCCGCACCAACCAGCGGCTGCAGGAGGCCCTGACCGAGGTCCACGCGCGGCTGGAGCAGTTTGAGCAGCGCACCAAGCAGCTGGCCATTGCTGCGGGGGTGGCCGATGCCCTGGTGGCGCCCGCCCTCCCGGGGAAGACCTCGGTGGGGACCGGTGGACCGCTGGATCGGCTCACCGGCAGCCCCGAACACCTCCTGCAGCGGGAAGAGCGCCTGGAGCGGCAGCTGGGAGCGGTGGAGCAGCGGCTTTCCGAGCAGCAGCTGCTGTTGTCCCACACCCCCTCCATTGCCCCGGTGGTGGGGGTTATCACCGATGGCTTTGGCCCCCGCATTGACCCCATCACCCGCCAGGCAGCGTTTCACGATGGCCTGGATATCTCCGCTGCTTACGGCACGCCGGTAAAAGCCCCGGCCGATGGTCTGGTGGTATTTGCCGATCGGGAAGCGGGTTACGGCCGGGTGGTGAAGCTCAACCACGGCTACGGCTTCGTGACCGTTTACGCGCATTTGGACCGCATCCTGGTGAAGGAAGGGCAGCGGGTCAAGCGGGGGGACGTCATTGGAAAGGTGGGCATGACCGGCCGCACCACCGGGCCCCATCTGCACTACGAGGTGTGGAAAGACGGGGAAAAGCAAAACCCCCTGCATTACATCCTCGACGCCTACTGATTTTTTTTGGAGTTGGGCCTAATGCTATCGGTGAGATCTGGGCAGAGCCTCCACGTGTCGTCTGAAAGCTACGCAGTGGTTTCCCTGGCCGAAGGGGAGCTGCCCTGGCCAGCTCTGGTCTCCCAGGGTTGCTACCCGCTTGATACGCGCACCTTCCTGGCCCCTGAACCGGCCTTAACGCACCTGCCGCCGGAAGCCCGGGTGGTAAGCAGCGGTTGGCGGCGGGTGGAGGTGTCTGGCTCCCATGCCCATGCCGGGCTTTTGGCCGCCGCCGCCTCGGCCCTGGCGGAGGTGGAGGTTCCGGTTTTGGTTTTATCCCGAGCTCAGGGCCTGTGGCTTTTTGTGCCCCATCAAAAACTTGGCCGGGCCTTGGCGGCTTTGCGCCAGGCCCGGCTGGAGAGGTTTGACACTACGGCCTAGAACGCGGTCACGAGACCCAGCGAAAGGACGTTTTGATCGGCTTGTTGATCACGAAGCAATTCGGCCACCACCCGGAAGTTCCGTGCCAACAGGTAATTGGCCGTGAGCGAGAGGTTTTTGACCTCCACGTTGGGAAGGTCGGAGGTCACGCGGTTGGCCAAAAGCGTCAACGCCCATCGTCCGTCCTGACCCTGGGGGAAGAAGTGCAGCTCTAAAAACCCACCTTTGGTGGCAAGGGCGGCCCCCTGCCGGCCCACCAGGAAGGGGTCATCGTCGGTGCGGCGCAGGTAGCAGAGGGAAAGCTGCCATTTCTCCCCGAGATCCGCCACCAAATCGGGACCCAAATAGGTCACGGTGTCGTTGGGTCCCTGGTCGGGGCCTGATTTGCCGCGGTAGCCAAAGACCCCAAGCCGCAGCGGTCCGAAGGTGCGGGCCAGGCGCAAGCTTGCCGATTTAAACCGGTTGTCGTCGAAGCGCTCGTCGGCGGGCTCAATGCCGTTGCCGTTAACGATTTGCCCTATCACCTCGATATCGGCCGGCGCATGCCAGGTGAGCACTAATCCGCGATCGTAGGTGAGGTTGGTGGGGCTGTGACCGACCCTGAGCTTGAGGATGGCGTAGTCGTTGCGGGAAAGGCGGAGCTCCCGCTTAAAGAGCGGGTCGGAAACCTGAAACTGCCCCACCATCAAATCCACCGGCGCACCAAAAACCGAACTGAACTGCACCCAGGTGTCCTCGAGCTTGATGGTTTCGCCCTTTTCCAGGATGCCGTAAGCGTAGTACGAGATTTTCTTGGAAATTTGCCCGCCGGTGAGCAGCTTCACCGACCATGGCCACTCCACATCGGTGGATCTGGGCTGCCCTTTGGAATCCACCAGAGAAGCGTACCCGTCCAGCCGCAGCGCCAGGGGGAACTCCCGGGGGAGCTGCAGCCAAGGGTCGCCCACGTCGTAAAAGGCGCGGGTGGGTTCCTGGGAGGGGTCCTCCAGGCGGAAGCCGCGGGCGGCAAACTCCTCGCCGAAGGGCTTAAGCCGCGGAAAGGGGGCATGGCAGGTGGAGCAGGAAAACTGGTACTTGCGGGCAAAGGCGGGGATGGCTTCGCTTGGGGTGACGTTGACGAAATAGAGCACGGCAAAAACCAAACCAATGCGGAAAAAGCGGGCAAGCATCAGGGTTCTCCTTTCTTTTTTAAGGCAAAACCGTAAACCACGTTTCGTGGCTGTTGATGAGGATTTCCTGGCTTTCGTCAGCGGGCACCTTGAGGAACTCGGCCACCGACGAAACCAGACGCGAGTAGTAAACGGTGGCCCGCACGGTCACAGGCCCCGGGGGGATGTTCTGGGGGAGTTTGAAGGTAAAGGTCTCGTTCACCGCCGCCAGGGGCGCCAGCCGGTAATCGGTGCCTAGCGAAGCGGTGTTCCACTGAGCAATGGTTTGCCTGCCTTTGGGGTCAAAGTAGGGCAAGCGGAAGATGCGGTCCCCTGGGGCCAGGTGCGGATAGCTACCGTCCCGCAGGAGGCCGGGGAAGTTGGGGACGCCCTTGATGTCGCCAATATCCTGGTAAGCCAGGGCGGTGGCCGAAGCAATGGTGTACTCCTCGCCGGCAAAACCCTTGGCGTCCACCGGCAGGTGGTAGACCTTGCCCTTGCTGTCGATGGCCTCCACGTGCAGCCACAACATGCGTTCTTCCGCGGAACCCGAGGGGACCTTATGCCCGGCCTTGGCGTTCACCACCGTGGCGGTGAGCTTCACGGTTTCGCCGGGTTCGGCTTCCCGCACCTCGGGGTGAATGCGGACCTCGATGACCCCGGCCAGCTTGCCGGGATCGTGGGCGCCGTGGAACAGGTGCTGGCGCACGTCGGGGAGCTCCTCACCCATGCGGGCCGAGCGGCCGGGCGCTTTGGGCATGTGGCAGTCCTGGCAAACGATGCCGGCCTTGCCGTGGGGGCCTTCCTTCCATTCCAGGTGGGTGGCCTTTACCCACACGCCAAAGGGGCTCTTTTCGTTGTGGCAGGTGCCGCAAAACTCGGCGGAACGCAAGAACGGCGATTCCCGGGTTTCATGGTGGGGGCTCACCAACCCCGGCCGCGGCCCGTACTTCACCTTGCCGGGGGAAACGATGTAGTTGTAGTTAAAGGGTGTGTCGCCGGCAAAGCCGGTAATGGTGTGGCAGAGGTCGCAGGACACGCTCTCGTTTGCCCGGGTGTTCTCGCTGGGCCGCTTGGGGGGAATGTCGCCAGCTAAAAACGCCAGCGGTGCGTGGCAGCCGTTGCAGCCGGCTTTGACGCCGGCCACCTTGGGTTCCTTTTCGGCATGGGGGAGGGCCAGCTCGAAGTACTCGATCTCATCCCAGTGATGGGTGTACGCCTGCGACATCATGGCTTGCTCGTACTGGCGGGCAATGTCCACGTGGCAGGTGGCGCACGCCTGGGGGCGCTCGAACCTGTCGTAAGGGAAAGCACCCAGCGCCTCATCACCCGCCTTCACCTGCCCCTGTCCAAAGCTGGTTCCAGCTGCCAGGGTAAGGGAAAGCACGCATGCGAGCGGGATCGCTTTCATGGTTACCTCCGTATCATGGCGTTTACCTTAGCCTCGCGCGGGGTATTTGTCAAGGAGAAGTCGTATTTCATAGGACTTTTCATTCGCTTCTTCCCCAGGGAAGCTAGCTCGCCGCCCAAAGAACATCCGTCGCTCAGGTTTCGTATAGGGAGGTGTCGGTGGAGGGAGCATGAGCAGAAAGGCAAAGTGGGTCCTGGTGGGCGTTTTGGCGGTGGGGGCCACCGCGGCGGTGGTGGCCTCCCGGCGAACGGATAGCAAGCTTTCCGCGGATCCTCCGGTGCCGGTGGGCAAAGCAGAGGTAGCCGACGTGCAGGTGGAGGTGGTGGAAGTTGGCACGGTGGAGCCTGAGGTGAAAGTGGACGTGAAGTCGGCCCTTTCGGGAAAGGTGGTGGCGCTGCCGGTGCGGGAAGGGGACGCGGTGAAAAAGGGCGATCTCATTGCCGCCATTGAGCCGGACGTGAACCAAGCGCAAACCCTGGCGGCGGTGCGCCGGGCCGTGGCCCAGCAGGAAATCGAGTTTGCCGATGCGGAAAAGGACTTCCTGGCCAAGGACGAGCTGCTGAAGGCGGGCCTTGTGTCTCTGGAGGTCCACCGGGCGGCGGAAACCCGCTACAAGCAAGCCAAGGAAGCGCTGGAAGCGGCGCGGGAAAAGGCCAAGATCGTGGAGTCTTCCGGGGTGCCCCTTTCCACCAACCCCCAGCAAGTGCTGCACATCCTCTCCCCCATGGACGGTGTGGTGATTCGCCGGCCGGTGGAGCTGGGGGAGGCGGTTACCGGCGCGGGGTCCTTTAACGCCGGCACCGTCATTGCCACGGTGGCCGACCTTTCCCGCATGATCGTGAAGGCCGGGGTTTCGGAGGTGGACATTGGCAAGGTGGCGGTAGGCGCTCCCGTGGAGGTAACGCTGGACGCCTTTCCCAAGGCCAAGTTCACCGGCAAGGTCTCGCGCATTGCTCCAGCGGCGCGGCTGGACCGGGACGTGAAGGTGTACGACGTGGAGGTGGTGCTGGACGCCCAGGGCAAGGAGCTGCGCACCGGCATGACCGCCAACGTCAAGATCCTGGGTGAAAAAGCAAGCAGTGTCCTCACCGTGCCGGTGGAAGCGGTGTTCCGTAAAGACGACAAGGACATCGTGTACGTGCGCAAGACCGTCACCGAAGGCAAAGCCCCCAAACCCAAGGCCACACCCAGCCCCGAGGCGTGGAAGTTCTGGTTTGAAGAAAGGGTGGTGGAAACCGGCATTGCCTCGCTTTCCCGGGTGCACGTGGTTTCCGGTCTTACCGCCGGTGAAGAAGTGGCCCTGGAGGATCCCACCCGTCCCAAGAAGAAGGAGTCCTAACCATGGCTGAGGGGAGCCCGCTCATTGAGCTTTCCGGGATCTGGAAGGTTTACAACGGCGGGGTGGAGGTGCAGGCGCTGCGCGGGGTGGATTTGCAGGTCAACCGCGGCGAGTACGTGGCCATCATGGGCCCTTCGGGGTCAGGAAAATCCACGCTCATGCACATCCTGGGTTGTCTCGACAACCCCACCCGCGGTTCCTACCGCCTGGCCGGCGAAGAGGTGGGGAACCTCCCACCCGGCCGCTTAGCGGAAATCCGTAACCGCTTTGTGGGTTTTGTCTTTCAGGCGTTTAACTTGCTGCCGCGCGCTTCCATCCTCCGCAACGTGGAGCTGCCGCTGCTTTACGGGGGAGTGCCGCGCAGCGAAAGGCGGGAACGGGCTTTGAGCATGCTGGCCCGCATGGGGCTTGCGGACCGCGCTAAGCACTACCCTTCCCAGCTTTCGGGGGGCCAGCGCCAGCGGGCGGCCATTGCCCGGGCGCTGGTCACCAACCCGGCGGTGCTTTTGGCCGACGAACCCACCGGCAACCTGGACCAGCAAACCGGGGCGGAGGTCATGGCGCTTTTTGACGAAATCAACGCCCAGGGGCAAACGGTGATCCTGGTGACCCATGACCCGCAGGTGGCGTCCCACGCCCGTCGCTTGGTGCGGCTGGTGGACGGGCGGATTGCCGAGGACGTGCGGAGCGAGCCGTGAGGGTTCTGGAAATCGTGGCCGACGCCCTGGCTGACGTGCGGGCTTACGGGGCCCGCACCGCGCTGCAAACCGTGGGTGTGGTTTTGGGCGTGGCCTCAGTGGTCGCTACCTTGGGCCTTTCGGCGGGGCAAAGGGCTAAATCCATGGAGTTTTGGCAGGAAACCGGCGGCACCCTCAAGGTCCGCGTGTACGCCAAGCCGGTGGACGCCACCCGCCTTTCCGCCAGACAGCGGGCCAGCAAGGGGCTCACCCTGGAGGACGCGCAAGCCATTGCTGCGAAGGTTTCCGGCTTCGACCTGGTGGAAACCGCCGTGCGTCAGCGGCTTTGGGTAAGTTCGCCGCTGGTCCAGCGGCGCTACACGGTCACCGGCATCACCCCAGGTTGGGCCGAGTTCAACGAGCTACGCCTGGCCCGCGGTCGCCCCATTACCGCCGAGGATTTGCTCACCGGCGCACCGGTGTGTGTGTTGGGGGCGGACCGGGCCCGGGAGTTCTTTGGCTCCGGCGATCCCCTGGGCAAGACCCTCCGGGTGGGGGATCACTCGCTGGTGGTGGTGGGAGTTTTGGCCTTTCGGGAGTTTTACTGGAACCGCGCCGATTCCTGGAACGCCCTGTGGTGGATGAACGAGCTCATCCTGGTACCGGCCACCACCCTGACCCGCCGCTACCTGGGGGCCGGGAGCAGCCGGGTGGATGAAATTGCCTTGCGGCTTGCCTCGCCCGAAGCCCACAAGACCGCGGTCCCTGCCCTCCGCAACCTGCTCCTTGCCCGCCACGGGGTGGAAGACTTTCAGATCTTCGACCGCAAGGACCAAATCGAGCAGATGGAGCAGCAGGGCAGAATTTACGACATTACCTTTCTGGTTTGCGGGCTTATTTCGCTGCTAGTCGGCGGCATCGTGGTGGCCAACATCATGCTGGCGTCGTTTACCGAGCGCATGCGGGAAGTGGGAATCCGCAAAGCCATTGGCGCCAAGGGCAGCCACGTGCTCATTCAGTTCCTGGTGGAGACCATCATCGTCAACGGCCTGGGCGGGTTCTTTGGCTTAGCTTTAGGGGTGGCCTTTGTCCATGGCATGGCTTACCTCTTGGACCAGGTGGCGGTGCTCACCCCCACCATGATCCTGGCCGCGGTGGGGTGCGCGGTGAGCGTGGCGGTGGTTTTTGGTTTGTACCCCGCCTGGAAGGCCGCCCGCCTGGATCCAGTGGTGGCGTTGAGGTACGAATGATGCGGCTTTCCCTTTCCGAAAGCGTTCGCTCGGCTCTGGTGGAAGTGTGGGCGCATAAGCTGCGCTCGGGGCTTACCCTTACCGGCGTCACCCTGGGCACCGCGGCGATGGTGGTGCTCATGACGCTCATGGCCGGGGTGCGGGAAGCGGTTTGGTCGGGGGTGCGGGGCCTGGGCTTTGACGGCGTGATGTTCGTGAGCGCCCAACGGCCGCAGTCGCTTTTGGGGCAAAAGAAGGCGTTTCAAAGCCGGGGGTTGGCCCTGCGGGACTCTCAGGCGTTGGCCAGCGAAGGGGAAAGCCTGGCGGCGGTGGCGGCAGTACGGCTTGCCGATCGCGTGGTGCAGGCAGGAAGCATCTCCAAACGGGTGCAGGTGTACGCGGTCACCGCTTCCTACGCCCAGGTGCACGACCGCCAGGTGCAACGCGGCAGGTTCTTCCACCAGGGGGACGAAGAAGCTGCCCGCCGGGTGGCGGTGCTGGGAGCCGAGCTGGCCACCAGCCTCTTTGGCCGTGAAAACCCGGTGGGGAGAACCGTCAAGGTGGGGGACGTGCCGTTTCAGGTGATTGGCGTGGAGGAGCGGCTGGGCAACCGCTTTGCCAACTCCGGCTGGACCCGCCGGGAAATGGAGGGCATCCTCATCCCGCTTTCGGCCTTTCGCGCCTACCTTTCCGGCGGGCAAGAGGTCAATCTCGTCACCGTGCGCACCGACCGCAAGGACAAGTTGGCAGCGGTGAAGGCGGAAATCGAAAGGATCATCCGTCGTTCCCACAACGGTATTGACGACTTCGAGGTGGAAAACGTCGCCGACGAAATGCTGCGGGCGGAAAAGGAAATCCGCGTGATCCTACGCAACTGGACCATCGTCCTTGCCGCCATTGCCGGCATTTCCTTGCTGGTGGGTGGCGTGGGGATTTACTCGGTTTTGCGCATTTCCCTAGCGGAAAGGCTTTACGAAATTGGCCTCCGCAAGGCCATTGGCGCTTCCGATCAAGCGATCCTCACCCAGGTGCTGGCCGAGTCCACATCCCTTTCGCTTTTGGGCGCTGCCTCGGGGGTCATTTTGGGTCTTTTGGTGACCCGCATGGCGTCCGGCGCCTTTGAGGCGGGTTTGCCCCCTTCCCCCGCGGGCCTAGCCTTTGCTTTTGGTTTTGCGGTGGCTGTGGGCTTTTTCTCCGGCCTCTGGCCGGCCCGCCAGGCCTCCCGCTTGAGCCCGGTGGAAGCCATGCGGGGGTAGCAACCTGGGCCTGGGCAAAGCGTGAGGTTGCCTTTGGTTTTCGGTAAGTGCTTTTGACCTAAACACGAGGCTGTTGCAAGTCCAAATGGCGTTTCACGTAGCATGTTTACTGCGGCCGATTCACCTCGCATAAATTAAACGGTCCTTGTGACACACAGTCCCCAAGAAGCCCGGGAAACAAACGAGCGGTCAACTTGACTTCCCCTGGGGACAGAAGGGCCCCGATTTTCGCCTCGCGAGGCAAGCCCGTGAGCAGCGAGCTGAGTTCAGGTTGGCGGAGTCGATCGAATCGGATTAAGCTCGCTTTTGAATAGAAAAACACCGAGCCAGAGAGCTCGCCACAAAGAACCACCTGGTAACGGCGGCCAGCTTCCTGGGCCGCCTGGCGCCATTTTTTCTCTTCCTCGGGCAACGTTGGTACGCGCAAGCGGTGCAACCAAAACAGGCTGCTGGCGAAAACCGCAATCGCTACCAGAGCCGACCCCGCAACACGATAAGGCTTCAGGCGAATCCCGTGAGCCGCTCCAGCAAATCCCTGGGCGCTCGCGAGAAGTAGGCCAGGGAGGCCCGGCAGCAAGAAACGAAGGGACCACCACGCGTCTTTGGAAAACCAGTAAAAGGCGTAAAACACGAAAAATGTGGCAAACCACACTATACCGGCGTAGAGGAAAAGGCGGGCCTTTTTGTTGGTTCTTTCAAAAGCAACTGCAGCGACGATCCCAAGAAACACGAAGGGCGTGAAGAATCGGCCCAGCCAAAGGAGGAAGTGCCAAGCACGCGGAAGAAAATACCGGGCCTTAAACCGCCAAAGGACGTCACCATACCCGACCTTGAAAGGGCCACCGAATTGGGCGGCGTTAAAGAAGAACACGGGTACCACTACAGCAAAAGCGGCAAGGCTAAAGCGAGCGAAGGTACCCAAGTTTTTTGGCAAGATCAGGAAAAGAGCCGCGAGGAGCAAAGCGTTGGTGGGTCGCACAGCTACGCCTAGCCCGAAGCAAATGCCGGCCCATGCGCCGTGGGCAGTGCTCTTTCGGCTCCTGGTGGCAAAGTACATGGTTGCCAAGGCCCATGTCATGGCTGGGCCGTCGCTCATGTTGAACATGAAGTAGCGCACGCTCACAGGGTTCAGAGCCAGCGCCGCAGTGACCGTGGTCGCTAGCCAACGGGAAAGGCCCCAGGCCCGGCCCAACCGGTAGCAAAAGACCAGGGCCAGAATAGCGTGGACAAGGGACACCAACCGAGCAGCTGTTTCCCATTCGCCGACCACACGGTAAGCCAGGGCGTAAAAGGCAGGAAGCCCCGGCGGGTAAACCGATGCCATGGCGGAACTGCCAGCGACAGGAGCAAAGCCAATCGGAACGAAGGCCCATGGAGAAACCGGCTCCGAAGCAACAGCGGGGTGGCGAGGCAGAGGCTCTGTCAGCCTACCGGCGGCAAAAGACCGGGCAAGGCCCAGGTAGCCGGCTTGGTCTGCACCGGAGGCTATTCCCGAAGTGTGGGGCCAAAGGCAGACAGCATAAACAACGAGCGCTCCCGCTAAAAGGTAACCCGCCGGGGCATGACGCGGCATGGCAAATTACCGGTTCATGAGCAAGTTCCAGAGGCTCGAAGCCGGTTGGAACTCGGGCTGTAGGCTGCAGGCCGAGCACTCCATATACTGGAACGCTCGGGCAGGATCCGGAAGGTTACCGCTGCAACCGGCACCCCTCCCCGAAGGCGTAAAAGAAACTGAATTACCGGCAATCACGATGTTACTCACCCTGGCAACGGCAATTCCGTACCCGCCGTACCGGTAAGTTGCATTGCGTGCCACCAAGTAGTTGTTAACAATTTGGGTTCCGGTTGCATCACTATACGTGCCGTTGCAATGACTCCAAGTCGGTCTACCAACGGCGATGGCAACGTCAAACCGGCCCCCTTCTTCAGGCCAACAATCCGGATCGCAAGGCGGGATATTAGGTTGTGGAAGAAGCTCTTCGTCTTTAGTAGAAAAGCTATAGTAGGTGCCCTGCCGGATTGTGTTATTGCGGATCAGCTGGTTTCGATACGCGCCCATCGAGATCGCGCCAAAAGCGAGGGTATTTGTGTTCTCGATCAAGTTATTTTCGACTGTTATGTTATTGACAAATAGCACGATTCCGACGTCGGTCACATTACGAACCGTATTACCAGAAACGACACCTTCACAAGCCATGGAAATCCCATCGGCCCACTTCAGATTTTGTGGAATTCCTGCATCGTGAATGTAATTATTTGTAACTACAGAAAACCCACACTGCCCGTAGCCATTGGTGTCCCGCCTGCCTTCGAACAAATGCAGGCAAGACCAACCCTGGGGGTAAGCGAGCTCGGTGTTTGTGACAAGGATCCCGGCGACCCCGGCACCTCCGAGCTCAACGAGTGCTCCCCTATCCGTGGTTCCAGGCCCGAACTGCCGGGCACCTCCATCGATCCTTAGGTAACTGAGCTCGACGTTGGACTTGCCCGTTCCGTTGACAGCCGTGGCAAATCTCCCATTAACGACTAGTTTCGCCCAGTTGGAAAGGCTCGCGGGTTTGCCCTGGGTGAAAATCTTCTGTCCGTTAAATCGATAGCGGATTGGTCCGTTCAGAAGGTACGTCTGGGTGGGACAAAGGATTACGTCTTGCCCGGCAGAAAGAAGCTGATTAATGCATTGCTCGTCACCCCCCCCCGCTCTAGGAAGTAAGCAGCCTTGGAGCACACATGTCTGCGCATTGGCTTCCCGTAATGCAAGAATCAATAACACTACGCTAAGTACACGACGCATCGTCAAGCCCTCCTTGTCGCAAAAGTCTAGCACGGCGGTCAAGGGGCGCTTTTTTGGCACAATGGAACTTGTGCCCGCCAGGGCCAGCGGCTTGCGGCGGATTTCGTTTATTGGTACCCAAATGGCTTCCAGCGCCTTTGAGGCGGGTTTGCCCCCTTCCCCCGCGGGCCTAGCCTTTGCTTTTGGTTTTGCGGTTGCTGTCGGCTTTTTCTCCGGCCTCTGGCCGGCCCGCCAGGCCTCCCGCCTGAGCCCGGTCGAAGCCATGCGAGGGTAAGCCCGGGGAGCACGGGTTCCCGCCTAGGCCGTCCTGGCGAAGTCGGAGAACAACATCGCCTCAAGGTGCGACTGTGAGAGGATTTTGCCGTGCGGGTTCGGTTTGGGTTGGGGCCGGGGTTTGGGGGTAGTGGGCGCGTCTTACGGGCGGAGCCTGTGGCGGTGCTGTACGTTCGGGATGGGCAGGGATTTTACGAGGCAGGCGGGAAACAAACGGCGGTGGATAATCTGGTAACGGTTTTGGAGAGGGAACTCACCGGTGGGACGTACGTGGCCCTGGGTTTTTTGGCTTACGAGTTTGCGCCGTACCTGGACCCGCTGGTGGCCGTTTGCCAAGAGCCTGCCCCGCTGCCGCTGGCCTGGTGGGCGTTGGTGGATTTGCAGGAGGCGGAAGAAAACCAACCGCAGTCTTTTGCCGCCGGGAACTCGCTTCACTGCTCTTTGAGTTCGCAGGAGTTTTGCCAGGGGGTGGAGGCGATCCGGGACGCCATTGGCGCGGGAGAGGTGTACCAGGTCAACCTCACCCGCCGCTGGGAGGTTGAGTTTTCGGGGGATCCCGCCGGTCTTTTCCAGCAGCTCGCCGGTGAGGTCTTGCCGCGTTTTTCCTTTTTTCTCCAGGACCAGGAGCAGGGTTGGGCGCTTTTGGGTCTTTCCCCTGAGCTTTTCCTCAAACGCCAGGGGCAGGTGGTGGAAAGCTGGCCAATTAAGGGCACCTGGTGGGGGGAACAACCAGCCAGGGCAGGAGAAAAAGAGCAAGCGGAGCTGGCCATGATCGTGGATCTAATGCGCCACGACCTGGGGCGGGTGTGTCGGCCCGGGAGTGTGCAGGTGGTTGCGCCGTGGCGGCCGGTACAAACCCGGGACGTGGTGCACCGGGAAGCAGTGGTGCGCGGCGAGCTACGGGAAGGCACAAGCCTTCGGGAGTTGCTGCGGGCTACCTTCCCCGGGGGCAGCGTCACCGGCGCGCCGAAGCTGGCTGCCTGCCAGCGTATTGCTGAGCTGGAGCCGGTGCCCCGCAGCGTGTACTGTGGCGCCTTTGGGGTTTTTCAATCGAGCGGTGACTTTACCTTGGCTATGCCCATCCGCACCGGGTACGTGGCGGACGGAAGGCTTTACTTCCATGCCGGGGCCGGCATCGTTTGGGATTCCGAGCCCCAGCGGGAAGAGCAGGAAACCCGGGAAAAGGTGCGAAGCTGGTTTCAAGCGCTGGGGGTGGAGCGTTGAGCTTTGTGCTGGTGGGACGCCGCATGTGGGCGAAAACCGCGGGCATCGCGCGCTTTCGCCCGCAGGAGGTGTACCAGGGCCTGGGGCTTTACGAGACCGTGGGCTGCCAGGACGGCCAGCCGCTTTTGTGGCAAGCCCATGCCGCGCGTTTTTCCCGCTCGGCCCAGGAGCTGTTTGCCAGCTCCCCGGAGCTGGCCGATGAGGGGGCGGTTCGGCGCTTGCTTTTGGCGTGCGGTTTCGCTTCCGGCCCGGCGGCGCTGCGGGTGGTGTGGTTTTACCCGCGGCGCGCAGCGGTGGTCTGGGCCACGCGCTTTTCCGTGCCGCGAACGCTGCGGGAACGCGGCGCGCATTTGACCACCGCTTTGCTACCCGCCCACCCTTTGACCCCCCACAAGACCACCAGCGTGGGGCCCGCCCAGGTTTTGCACCGTCAGGCGCTGGCCGCAGGTTTTGACGGGGTTTTGTTTTACGATCACCAACGGGTGGTGCGGGAAACCGCCACCGCCAACATCTTTGCGGTTTTTGACGGCGAGGTGCTCACCCCTCCCGCCCCGCCCCTGGCCCTCCCCGGCGTGCTGCGCGGCTACTGCATGGCGTCCCTGCGGGAGCAGGGATGGCCGGTGCGGGAAGCTCACTTTTGCCTGGAGGAGCTTTTGGCCTGCGAAGGCGCGTTTCTCACCTCCTCGCTTTCAGGGATTGTGCCGGTGCGCGCCATTGATGGTCAGCCGTTGCCCTTTCCTGCTGAGCTTTTCAGGGTTTTCCAGAGGGGAAACCTGCCGGTGCCGGGCAACCGCTAGCTCGCGTTAGCGCTGCTTTTTCCGCAGCAGCAGGACTCTCTCCACGCCCCGGAGGTCGTGCACCACGTCCTGCGGCTCCAGCTGGGGAGGGAGCGCCGAGATCAGGACAGAGGCTTGCCCTTCCCCCAGCTCCAGGGCAGCAAAGCCGCGGGCCTCCAGGAGGCGGGGCAAATCCTGCATCAAAGAGCGCACCAGCCTAAGCCCGTCCTCTCCCGCAAAAAGCGCCCGGGGATCCTCAAAGGTAAGCTCCGGCGGCAAGCGGTGGCGCATGCCCTCGGGAAGGTAGGGGAGGTTGGCCACCACCAGGTCAAAAGGGCCCCGGAAGGCGCTGGCCAAATGGGCGAGGGCCAGTCCCATAGGTGCTTGGTGCTTGTCTGCGTTTTTGCGGGCAAGGTGCAGGGCTTGCCAGGAAACGTCGCTGGCCACCACCGCGGCCTGGGGAAGCTCGCATTTCAAGCTCACCGCCAGCACCCCGGAGCCGGTGCCCACGTCCAGGACCCTGGGGCGGGGGGGAAGCGGCAGGCGCAACACCGCGCTGAGCAAAAGCTCGGTTTCCGGACGGGGGATGAGGACCCCAGGGGCCACCGCGAACTCCCGGCCAAAAAAGGGGCAAAAGCCCACGATGAGGTGAAACGGCTCGCCCTTTTGCCGCCGCGCCACCATTTCCCGAAAGCGGATGATGAGCGCTTCGGGGACCTGCTGCTCGGGGTGGGCCAGCACGAAGGCCTCGTCTTTGCCTAAAAGCCAGGCCAAAAAGGCCCGGGCTTCCCGTTCGGGGAAGAGCATCCCCTCCCGGGGTTTGAGAAGCGCTCGAGCCTCGGCTAAAAGCTCAGCGATGGTCACGGCAAGCCCAAAAAAGGCCTACGCGGGTGGCAATCAGCGCCAGTGTCAAGCTGGCAAGCAAGCTCACCTTGGCAGAAAAGCCAAAGAGCACAAAAACCGCAAGCCCCAAAAGCCCTGCCGCTGCTGCCCAGAGCCCCAGCGTGGGCAAGGCGGAAACCTCGGGTCGCTGCGGTTGGGAGCGGGCCAGGAGCACGGCAAAGACAGCCCAAAACAGGCCGGCCCACCACCCCAACCCCACCCCGTGGGCGATGCGCACGGTCACCTGGGCGGCCGGGGAAAGGGGCGGCGTCACCCAGGGGAGCGGCGGCACCATGAGCGCAGCCACCGCACCTACCACGCAGCCGGCGGCGGCGGCCCCCAAGACGAACTTCCCTTCCTGCAAAATGCGGAGGTTTTTCCAGGGTTTCATGCCGAAGCGGCAAGCTCTTCCTTCAAGCGCTCGGCCTGGAAGTGGGCGATGAGCGGGTCGAGGATGAGGTCCAGCTCCCCGTCCAAAACCTCCTGCAGACGGTACACGGTGAGGCCAATGCGGTGGTCGGTGACCCGGGACTGGGGGAAGTTGTAGGTGCGGATCTTTTCCGAGCGGTCCCCGGTGCCCACCTGCGAGCGCCGTTGCGCTGCCAAAGCTTCCTGCTGCTCCCGCTGTTTGATTTCCAAAAGCCGGGCTTTCAAGATGCGCATGGCCTTGGCGCGGTTTTGAATTTGCGAGCGCTCATCCTGGCAGGAAACGGCAATGCCGGTGGGGAGGTGGGTGATGCGAACCGCCGAGTAGGTGGTGTTCACCGATTGGCCGCCGTGGCCTGAGGAACAGAAGGTGTCAATGCGCAGCTCCTTGGGGTCAATTTGGATTTCCACGTCCTCGGCTTCCGGGAGCACCGCCACCGTGGCTGCTGAGGTGTGGATGCGGCCAGAGGCCTCGGTGACCGGCACCCTTTGCACCCGGTGCACGCCGGACTCGTACTTCAAGCGGGAGTAAGCGCCCCGTCCCTCGATGAGCACCACCGCTTCTTTCACCCCGCCCAGGTCGGCCTCGGAAAGCTCGGTAATGGTTGCCTTCCAGCCCTTGGCCTCCGCGTACCGCAAATACATGCGCAAAAGCTCGCCGGCAAAAAGCGCGGCTTCCTGCCCGCCGGTGCCGGCGCGAACCTCAAGGATGACGTTGCGGCTGTCGTGGGGATCGGCGGGGAGGAGCATGAGCTTGAGCTCGGCTTCCGCTTGCTCCAGCGCCTCGTTCACCTGGGAAAGCTCCTCCTCGGCCAGCGCCAGAAGCTCGGGGTCTTTTTCCTCGGCCAGCATGGCCCTGGCTTGCGCTTGCCTTTCGCGCAAGCTGCGGTAGGCGCGGATGGACTCCACCACCGGCGCCAGCTCCGCCACCCTGCGGGAAAGCTCGGCCAGGCGCTCGGGGTTGGCCAAAACCTCGGGGGAAGCCTGCTCTTCTTGCAGGCCCTGGAAGGTCCTTTCGATTTCCTCAAGCTTGGGGAGAAGGTCGTTCATGGGTAAAAACACCACGAGCGCCAGGGTCACACCGCGGCCCTGACGCTCGAGCTTTCCGTCCCGTTACTGCTTCTTGCCGTAACGGCGCTGGAAGCGCTCCACCATACCGGCGGAGTCCACGAACTTCTGCTTGCCGGTGAACAGCGGGTGGCACGCCGAGCAAATTTCCAGCCGCAGCTCCTTTTTGGTGGAGCGGGTTTTCCAGGTGTTCCCGCACGCGCAGTGCACCTCCACCTCGTAGTACGGTGGATGAATTCCCTCTTTCATAACACCTCCCGGCCCACCTCGCGGTGGGATGGTGAGTGTAGCAGCCTCGCGCCAAGGATGCAAACGCGCAACTTGGTGTTCTGGCGTTGGCTCGGAACGGCAGCTGCCGCTGGGTTACACTGGCCCGTGCGCTTTGAAAAGCCTTTGGTGGAAGGCGTTCTCCTGCGAAGGTACCAGCGGTTTTTGGCCGACGTGCGGCTGAACGAGGGGCAGGAGGTGGTGGTCCATGTCCCCAACTCCGGCGGGCTCACCGGCGTTTTTCACCCGGGCCGCCGCTGCTGGCTCTTGCCCACGGTTTCGGGGAAGCTGCGGTTTCGCCTGGAGATTGTGGAGGTGGGAAGCACGCTGGTTGGGGTCAACACCCTGCGGGCCATGCGCTTGGCGGAGGAAGCGCTGACCGCCAACCTGCTTTTGCTTCCCGGCCTGGAGCGGCCGTTTTCCGTACGGCGAGAGGTGGTCCCCGCCCCTGGGAGCCGGTTGGACCTGCAGCTGGTGGACCGACAAGGTGTTTTCTGGGTGGAGGTCAAAAACATCACCATGGTAGAGGGCGGCGAGGCGCTGTTCCCCGATGCGGTGACGGCCCGCGGGGCCAAGCACCTGCGGCTGTTGGCAGAGCTGGCGGCGGGCGGGGAGCGCACGGCGGTGGTGTACGTGGTGCAGCGAACCGACAGCCTGCGGGTGCGCGCGGCAGCGGAGGTGGATCCCCACTACGCCCGGGCTGCCTGGGAGGCGGCGCAAGCCGGCGTGGTGTTTGCAGCGGTGGAGGTGGCGGCAAGCCCCGAGGAGCTCAGACCGGTGCGGCCACTACCGGTGGTGTTGCAGCCTGCGGGCTAGCGGACGGCAGCCGCTTCCGTGAGCTGGCGGATGGCGTCCTCCACTTCCGCCACCACGTAATCGGGGGTGGAAGCACCGGCGGTGATGCCCACGCAGCGAACGTTTTCAAACCATTCGGGGCGCAAGTTTTCCGCGCCTTGAATGAGGTAGGTGGGTTTGAAGCGCTGGCAAATCTCAAAAAGATGCCGGGTGTTGGCGGAGTTTTTGCCGCCAATGACCAAAACCAGGTCCACCTCCGGGTCCTGGGCCAGCTTGCGGGCGGCGTCCTGGTTTTCCTTGGTGGCGTAGCAAATGGTGTCGGCCCGGTGGGTGTTGGGGTTTTGGCTTTCGATGTAGCGCACTACCTCTTCGAAGTCTTCGGCGTTGAGGGTGGTTTGGTACAGGATCTTGATTGCTGGGAACTGGCTCCAGTCCACGGCCTGGGCTTCCTCCAAGCTTTGTATGACGTGATAACAGGCGGGGTCCAAGTCGTGGGTGTAGCCAATGACTTCCCGATGGTGGCGTTCGCCAATGAAAACCAAATGCATGCCGGCTTCCAAGGCGCGCTTGGCTTCCTTGTGGATGTCGTACACGAACTTGCAGGTGGTGTCCAGGATTTCCAGTCCCAGTTGTCGGGCCTTGGCGTGGTACGAAGGCGGCACCCCATGGGCGGAAAACACAATCACGGGCTCGGTGGCCTCCTCCATGCGCTGCACGGTGCGCACGCCCAGCTTCTCTAGGTCCGCCACCACCCGCTCGTTGTGCACCACTTGCCCAAGGATGGCGGCCCGTCCCCCGCTTTGGGCAAAACGCCGCACCTTGATGTCGGCCACCCTCACCCCTGAGCAAAACCCGTACTTTTCCGCGCGCTTGATCTTCACACTCATACCGCCTCGGCTAACAGTTGGGCGCCAAAAAAGCTTCCGGACCCCAGCCCGCAAGGCGCTTCCTGTAGGCTTCGAAAGCTTGGCGCACGTCGTCCAGGTGATCCCCGGCAAACTTGGCGAGGAACGCCCGGGCCAGCACAAAGGCCACCACGTTTTCCAGGATCACACCTAAAGCCGGAACTGCGGTCACGTCCGAGCGCTCGTAAGCGGCCGGCTTTGCTTCCAGCGTGGTCAAATCCACGGAAGGCAGGGGCTCCCGCAAAGTGGAAATGGGCTTCATGGCCGCCCGCAGCACGATGTCCTCGCCGTTGGTGACCCCGCCCTCCAGGCCACCGGCGTGGTTGGAGCTGCGGCGCAGGCCCCGGGCGCCGGGCACGATGGGGTCGTGGGCGTTGGAACCCGGCCCCAACGCCACCTCCCAGCCGGCTCCAATCACCACCGCTTTGACCGCTTGCACCGCCATGATTGCTTGCGCCAGCTGTCCGTCCAAGCGCTCGTCCCACTGGGTATAGGAGCCCAAACCCGGGGGAACGCCCCGGGCCACCACCCCAACGATGCCGCCCAGGGTGTCGCCCTGGTGTTTGACGGCTTCCACGTAAGCCACAAGCTCCGCCTCTTTTTCCGGAAAGGGCGTGCGCAGGGGGGAGTGGTCGTCCACCTGGGCCAAAAGCTCAAAGGAGGGGGGCCCTGGGTGCAGCACCTTTTCCCCAAGGGCCAACACCCCCGAGCGAACCTCCACCCCGAAGTTGGCCAGAAATTGCTTACAAACTGCACCGGCGGCCACCCGCGCCGCGGTTTCCCGCGCCGAGGCCCGCTCCAGGACGTTGCGGAGGTCCTCCCGGTGGTTGAACTTCCAGGCACCGGCAAGATCGGCGTGCCCCGGGCGCGGGGCGGTGAGCTGCCGACGGGCGGCTTGCGCCGGGTCGGTTTCCCAAGGGTCCATGACCTTTGCCCAGTTTTCAAAGTCCCGGTTGCGGATGGCGAGCACCAGCGGCGAGCCCAGCGTGACTCCGTTGCGGAGGCCGGCCCGCACCTCCACCTGGTCCTTTTCGATTTTTTGGCGACCTCCACGGCCAAAACCGTGCTGGCGGCGGGCCAGCTCCCGGTCAATGGCTTCCCGGGAAAGGCGCAAGCCCGAAGGCAAACCCGAAAGCACGGCCACCAGCTCGGGCCCGTGCGACTCCCCGGCGGTGATGAGGGAAAGCATTAGCTCTTGCCTCCGCCCCCGGCTTCGAAAGTTACCGGCAAGGTCAGCGTTTGTTCCCCCCGCTGGACGGTAAACGGCACGGTTTCGCCGGGCTGGTGGTCGCCCAGGGCGTACATGTAGTCGTAAATGTTGTGCACCACCCGCTCGCCCACCTTGATCACCACGTCCCCCGCTTGCAGGCCGGCCTTTTCCGCTGCCGATCCGCCACGCACCCCGGACACCTTAACCCCTCGCCCTTCCCAACCATACTCGGGGATCAAACCGGTGCGCACCTTGAAGCTGCGGCGCGGACCTTCTTCCTGCGCCACTTTTTGGTAGGTGGGCCGCTCGGGAAGGTTGGCCACCGCCCGCACGGTGTCGGCGGCAAACTGCACCACCCTGGCAAAGCCCGGGTAGTTGAGCTTTTCCGCGTCGTCGCTGGGCTTGTGGTAGTCCTCGTGGGCACCGGTGAAGAAGAACAGCACGGGAATGCCAGCGCTGTAAAAGCTGGAGTGGTCAGAAGCGCCGTAGCCACCGGCGGAAGTGGTGAGCTTGAGGTGGTGGTTGCGGTTGAGCTTGGGGATGAGCTCCGCCCATTCCTTGGCGGTGCCGTAGCCGCCCACGGTGAGGGCCGGGCCTTTCTTTGGTCTTCCCACCATATCCAGGTTCACCATGGCCACCACCCAATCCTTGGGCAGGGGGAAATGCTGGAGCAGGTACGAGGAACCCAAAAGCCCCAGCTCCTCGGCGCCAAAGGACACAAACAGCACCGAGCGCTTGGGCGGATGAGCGGCAAGCTGGCGGGCAATTTCCAAAAGCGCTGCCACACCGGAGGCGTTGTCATCGGCGCCGTTGTGGACAGCGCGCACGTCGGGTGCTAGGGAGTTGCTCCCCGGGCCGCCAAAGCCCAGGTGGTCGTAATGGGCTCCCACCACCACCAGCTCGTGGCCCACTACGGGATCGGTGCCCGGCAGCATAGCTAAAACGTTGGCCGTTTCTCGCCGCTCCGGCTGGAGGTCGGCTTTGATGCGGGCGGTCACCGGAAGCGGCCGGGAAGCCGGCTCGCGGCGGGAGTCCATGCGCTCCTGCAGCTCCCGCAGGGTAAAACCCTGGCCGGCAAACAAGCGCTCGGCCAGGGGCGTGGCAATGGCCATCACCGGCACCCCGGCATCAGCAAAGGAATAGTCAAAGGGCACCTTCACCGGCTCGCCGGACTCCTTGGAGGCGGGACCGGTGGCGATGAGCACCGCAGCCGCCCCTTTGGCCACCGCGTCGGAAACCTTACGGCGCAGCGGCAGGTAAGGCGCAAAGGGGGAGGAAGGGTCGTCTCCTGCGGGGGAAAAGCGCAGCAAAAGCGCCACCTTGCCCTTCACCTCCACCCCTTGGTAGTCGTCGTAGCCGGCCTCCGGCGCGGAAATCCCGTAGCCCACGAACACCACTTCGCCTTCCGCTTCCCCGGATGCGGAAAAGGGCACGGGGGCAAATTCCTGGGGTTGGGCTTGTAGCGTCACGGCCCCGGAAAAGCTCAGGGCGTTTGCAGGCCCCGGGGTGACGTTGGCCACAAAGGTAAAAGGCTGGAAAAAGCTGCCCTCCTCCCCGGCCGGGGAAAGCCCTAGAGCGGCGAAGCGCTGGGCAATGTAGGAGGCAGCCACCTGCGCCCCCACGCTTCCCGCCCGCCGCCCCTCAAGCCCGGACGAAGCCAGGAAGTACACATCCCTCCGGAGACTGGGGAGATCCGCAGCAACCGCAAGGCCTGCGGCCAAAAGATGCGCAAGAAACGGAAGCTTTTTCATGCACCCTCCAGGGGGAGTTTAATCCACCCGCATCGCCGGCGAGAGCGGGGTATCCAAAGCTGCTCGGCAGGCGATTGCGGTTGTGCTGAGCCTGCAACGCTGTTTCGCAAACCCCGAGCCTATGGTAGCCTTCTTAAAAAAGGAGGACCTTATGCGGCTGGTTCGTTTTGTCCTGGCTTTATTGCTCACCCAAAGCCTTGTGGCTTACGGGGAAACCCGTAAAGAGGTGCCATTAAAGTTGGGCTCCTGGATGACGCTGGAGGCCTCCGAGCCGCCGGTGACCCTGCACCGTTGGCTCTTGGACAAGCACCCAGGCCCGGTGCCCAACAGGGACTGGTACTTTGACCCCGGCTACCACCAGCTTTTGTTTTTCCAGGTGGAGTTTTCCAACCCCACCGGTCACGATTACAACCTCCACTACCTGGTGGAGCTTCTGGACGGCAAGAACGAGGTCATTGACGGATTTCGCGGGGTGCTGGAGCTGGACGACGGCAAGGTCCACCAGCTGGTAAACGCGGTGTTCCCCACCTCCCAGTTTGGCCTCCGCCACGCCCGCAAGGTCCGCGTGCGCTTCACCGTCACCCCGGATTGATGGGCGCGGCGTGAGGCGATAGTTGCGCCCGTTTGCAACGAGTTAAGAAAGCTGGCAGTAGCCGTGCTGGCTACTTGTCGAAAAAAGCTCGGGAGCTGCGCACCGCATAAGTGACTTGGCGCGTTAAAACGTGCTCCTTGCATCGGGGGTGGGGAGGGCTTAGGATGATGGGTGATGCGGATCACTTCCCTTGCGGGCCTGCTTTTGGCCACCACGCTGTCGGGTGAGGAGCTCTTCGTGCCGGTGGCGGTGCAAAAGCAGGGGCAAGAGGGAGCGTGGTGGAACACCGAGGTTTGGGTGGTGAACACCACCGGTTCTGTGGCCCACTGGGGCGTGGTGTTCCTGCCAGCAGGCCAGGGCAACGCCGAGCTTTTGCGGCAGGAGCCGGAGCGCATCGAGGAGCTTGCGGGTTTTGCTTCCGCGGTGTACACGGATTTGGTACCGCAGGGAGAGCTGGGGGCGTTGCGCTTTGTGGTTTCCCCGGGGGTGGTGGTGGCGGCCCGCATTTACAACGCTTCCGGGCGGGTTTCCTCAGGGCAGGTGATCCCGGCGCTGTCGCGGCAGGAGGCGGTGCGCCGCGGGGAGGTGGTGCACCTCACCGGTTTGCGGCGAAGCGCCCAGTTCCGCACCAACGTGCTGCTGTTTTGCCCGGGTCCGGAAGGGGCTACCGTGCGGCTGCGGGTGGTGGGGGAGCGGGGTGAGGTTTACGGTGAGCAAACCTACGGCCTGGCCCCGGGGGGGCTTCTGCCGTTGGACGACGTGCTGTTGAGCTTTGGGGTGCAAAGGGCGGAAGCGGCCCGCATTGAAGCCAGCGGCAGCGCGCCGTTTTTCCTCTTGGCTTCGGTGGTGGACAGCCGTTCCGGTGCGGCTTCCCTCCATTGGCCGCAGAGGCCTGCCGGGTCCCGCTAGGAGTTATCGAGAAATCCAAGCGACAGGGAAAAAGCAGCTTACGCCGGTTTGGCTTCCCGGCGGATGAACACCAGGGTGCGGTCGTCGCCGGGGGTGGGGCTTTGGGAGTACGTGGAAAGCTCCTGCTCTACCTGCTCCCAGAGGTCTTCCAGAGGCAGGGTTCGGTAGGACCGGAGAAGCTCGGAAAACCGCTCCAGCCCAAACTCGTCGCCGTGGGCGTCGGTGGTTTCCGTGACCCCGTCGCTGTAAAGCACCAGAGTGTCCCCGGGCTGGAGGGCCACCTGCTCCTGGCTGTACTGCTGATCGGCAAACATCCCCAGGGGCGGGCCGGTGGACGTTAAGGCTTTGACCTCCCCTGGCGCGGTCACCAGCACTGCCGGGCAGTGGCCGGCGTTGCAGTAGGTCACCACCCCGGAAGCAGCGTCCAGCTGCGCCAAAAAAGCAGTGGCGAACTTGGAGGCATCGGTGCGGGCGTAAAAAAGCTGCGATACCCGGTTGCACACTTCAGAGGGAGGGAGGTTGAGGTGCAAGGGGCCGGCAAAGAGGGCTTCCAGGGAGGCCGCCAGCAGCGCGGCGCCAATGCCTTTTCCTGAAACGTCAGCCACCAGCGCTGTACAGCCGTTGTCCGAGCTTAAAAGCTGGTAAAAGTCCCCGGAAACCACCCGGGAAGGCACGTTTCCCCCCAGGATGGCGTAGCCGGGAAGCTGGGGGATTTCCTCCCGGAACAGCCCCACCTGAATGCGCCGGGCCAGCGCCAGTTCTTGCTCCAGGCGTTTCTTTTCCGCAGCCTTCAGGGCCAGACGCAGGTTGCGCAGGCGCATGGCCGCCACCGAAGCGAGGGGCACCACAAACTCCAAGTCCTCTTGGGTGAAGCTGCGCACCGCCAGGCGGGAGGCGCACACTAAAAGCCCCAGGGCCACGTCCTCGGTGAGCAGGGGGACCGCCAGGATGCTGCGCACCCCCACTGCACGCAAGCTCATGGCCTGCTGGAAGCGGGCATCGGTGAAAGCATCCACCACCAGCGCTGCGGCTTTTTTGTCCACCACCTCCCGGACCAGCGAGCGGGAAAGCAAAAGCTTGTCGTAGCAGTCCTTTTGGCAGCGGCTGGCGGCGCACGCAAAGGAGCCGTCCTCCCCTTTGAGGAAAATGGCGGCCTGGTCGGGGTGGAGTTGGTCGAAAATCTGGTCCAAAACCAGCGTCAAAAGCCCCTCTTCCGTGACCTGCGAGGCCAGGGCCTCATGCACCTTGGCCAAAAGCGACAGCCTTTCGGCATACCGGTGGAGCGTCTCCTTGGAAGCTTCAGCGGTGACCGGCAAGGCGTCCACGCCGCTGTCCTTGAGCACTTTGGCCACAGGTTTTAACAGCGTGGTTTCGCCTATTTCCCGGTCGGAAACCTCCGCCGGCGCGCCGCACTCCAGCACCTGGATGCGCACCTGGCCCAGCTGCAGGGCGTCGCCCATCCGGAGGGCTTGGGGTCCTGTGAGACGGTGGCCGTTAACGAAGGTGCCGTTGCGGGAGCCCAAATCCTGGACGGTCCAGCCGTGGGGTCCCGGTTCAAAGAGGGCGTGGCGGCGGGAAAGCGAAAGTTCTTTGAGGGAAAGCGTGACGTCCTCCGCTCGCCCCACGGTCACCGGGCCCTTGAGGAACGTGCGCTCAACGCTGGAACCGTCGGGAAGGGTGATGGCGAGCCTAAGCATGACCGGCCAAATGCGGGAAACCCGGGTGGATGCTCACGGGGTGCGCTCCACCTCCCCAGCCATGGGCACAAAGCGAACGGGAATCACGTCCTTTTCGCTGTACCCCTCGGCTTCACGGGTAATGACCTTGAGCTGCTGGTAAAAGGAGCCCACGGGGATCACCAGCCGTCCCCCCACCGCCAGTTGCTGGAGCAACGGCTGCGGGATCTTTTCCGGAGCGGCGGTGACGATAATTCCGGCAAAAGGCGCTTCCTCCGGCCAGCCCCGGTACCCGTCCCCCACCCGCACCTGGACGTTGGCGTAACCCAGGCGCTTGAGCCTTTCCGCCGCCTGCGCAGCCAGGGTGGGGCGAATTTCGATGGTAAACACCTGGCAGCCCATGGCGGCCAGCACCGCCGCTTGGTAGCCGGAGCCGGTACCCACTTCCAGCACCTTGTCTCCCGGTTTGACCTGCAGCAGCTCGGTCATGAGCCCCACGATGTAGGGCTGCGAGATGGTTTGCCCTTCGCCAATGGGCAGCGGGTGATCCTCGTAGGCCTGGTCGCGGAACTCCTCGGGAACGAAGAGGTGGCGGGGCACCTCCCGGAGGGCCGAAAGCACCCGCTCGTCCTTCACTCCCCGGGCGGCAATTTGCGTTTGCACCATGGCCGCCCGCACCGCCGCCCATCGGGCATCGTCCTGGGGCTTCTTGCCGTCGTTGCCGCAGCTGCCGAAGATGCCCAAAAGCGCCAAAGGCCAAATCACCCACATCCTCCTCACGGCCCACCTCTGGCCACGAAAACGTCGGCCCCACCCACCACCGTGCGCAGCAGGCGGGCCGAAAGCACCGCATCCTCCTCCAAGGCCCGATCAAAGATCGTAAGGTCCGCGAAAAACCCGGGGGCAATTTGCCCCCGCTTTTCTTCCTCAAAAGCGGCGTAGGCCGCCCACTCGGTGAAGCCCGCAATGGCTTCCGCCGCCGAGAGCCGCTCTTCCGGGTTCCAACCTTCTTCGGGCTGGTTTTGCGGGGTTTTGCGAGTCATGGCTGCCCAAAGCCCCAAACGGGGATCGGGGTTTTCCACGGGAACGTCGGAGCCCAAACACAAGCGAGCCCCTGCCGAGAGCAGGGAACGCCAGCGGTAGGCCCAGAGGATGCGCTCGGGTCCCAGGCGGGAGGGAGCCCAGGGCATGTCCGAGGTGCAGTGGGTGGGCTGCACCGAAGCAATGACCCCCAGCTGGGCAAAGCGCGAGACGTCCTCCGGCCGCACGATTTGGGCGTGTTCGATTCGTGGGCGCAGGGAGGCGCTTTTGGCGGCCAAAACCTCCTGGTACACGTTCAAAACCTGGTGCACCGCTTCATCGCCAATGGCGTGGATGCAGGGCTGAAAACCGGCCGCCGCAATCTGCGCCACGATCTCCTTGAGCTGGGCCACCGGCGTCACCGCTAGGCCCATGTGCCCTGGGGCGTCGCTATAGGGTTGGGAAAGCCACGCCCCGCGGGAGCCCAAAGCCCCGTCGGCGTAAAGCTTCACCGCCCGAACGGTGAGCATGCCCCTTTCGTCCCGCTGGATGCCCCTGGCAAACTCCTGGGCGAGAAGCTCCGGGTTGCTGCCGTCCAGCATGACGTACACGCGGATGGGCAGCTTCCCGCTCTGGGCGAGCTTCCGTAAGGAGGCAAGCTCGCTGCTTCCGGTTCCGGCGTCGTGGAAGGCGGTAAAACCTAAAGCGGCGAGCTTCTCTGCGGCCTTGAGCTGCCGGCGGGCGAGGTCTTCCGGGCTGGGCGCGGGGAGGATTCTTTCCACCAGATCGGTGGCGGTATCCACCAGCACGCCGGTGGGTTGGCCCTTTTCATCCCGGAGGATTTGCCCCCCTGGCGGGTCCGGGGTGGCGGCGCTGATACCGGCCAGCTCCAGGGCTTTCTGGTTCACCAGGATGGCGTGGCCGTCCACCCTCCGGGCCAGCACCGGATGCTCACGCACCGCCTGGGAAAGCTCCCGGTGGTGGGGGAAGCTCTTTTCCGGCCAGAGGTTCTGGTCCCAACCCCGGGCCAGGACCCAGCTCCCCCGGGGAAGGTCAGCGGCTTTTTCCGCCAGGCGCCGCACCACCTCCTGAAAGCTCGGGCTGCCCGTGAGATCCACGGTTTCCAGGGCCAAGCCAAAGCCGGTGAGGTGGCCGTGGCTTTCGGTAAAACCCGGGTACACGTGGGCCCCGGCGAGGTTGACCACCTCCTTGGCCTTCTTTTGCCAGGACCGGGCCTGGCTTGGCGGCACGAGGGCCACGATCTTGCCGTCTTTGACGGCTATCTCCACGCGCCGGGCCCCTTCGGGAAGGTGCACGGTGCCCCCTACCAGCAAACGGTCCACCGGAGGGGGACTTCCGCAGGCGGTTGTTAAAAGCAGCATAAACACCCAGAAACCAGCTCGCACCTCTTCACTGTACCCCTTGCTCCACGCCCTTGCAAACCCCTAAGCTTTGCAGCGGAGGTGCCCATGAGCAAAGCCCGAGGCTTAACCCGCAGAGAGGCGCTGGCAGCCATTCCGGCGCTGGCAGCGGCACAAGCGGTCAAACCTGTAGCTCCTCCGCAGCCGCTACCGGTGGCGGTGGCGTCCAGCAACGGCTTGCAGGCGGTGGCGGAAGCCGTCAAGCGCATGGAGCAGGGTCTTCCCCCGGTGGAAGCGGCGGTGGCCGGGGTGAGCCTGGTGGAGGCCGATCCCAACGACGTGACGGTGGGTTATGGGGGGCTGCCCAACGAAGAAGGGGTGGTGCAGTTGGACGCCGCGGTGATGGACGGCACCACCATGCGCGCCGGTGCGGTGGCGGCGCTGGAGGGGATCAAGCACCCCTCGCAAGTGGCGCTCACGGTTATGCGCCGCACCACGCGGGTGCTGCTGGTGGGGGAAGGGGCCAAGAAGTTTGCCCTGGCGCACGGTTTCAAGGAGGAAAACCTCCTCACCGAAAGGGCCCGCAAGATTTGGCTTTACTGGAAGGAAAACGCCGCGCCCGGCGATGATTGGCTTCCCGACCCCAAGGAGCTGGAGGACCCCGACCTTCGCTGGTTCGTGGAAAAGTTTGGGGATGCCTACTTCCGTCCCCAGGGCACCATTCACCTTTCGGCGGTGGATGGGCAAGGGCGGGTGGGGTGCTGCACCACCACCTCAGGCTTGTTTTTCAAGCTCCCCGGCCGGGTGGGGGACTCACCGCTCGTGGGCTGTGGGCTTTACTGCGACGGGGAGCTGGGTTCCGCCGGCGCCACCGGGCATGGGGAGTCCAACATCATCGTGGTGGGCGCCCACACGGTGGTGGAGTTCATGCGGCAGGGGAAAAGCCCGGAAGAGGCCTGTCTGGCCACCCTGCAGCGGGTGGTGCGCAACACCCGGGAGGCCTACCTCAAGGATGCCCAGGGAAGGCCCAAGAACAACCTCACGCTTTACGCCGTGAACCTGCGGGGTGAGGTGGGAGGGGCAAGCATTTGGTCTGGTGCGCAGTTTGCGGTGTGCCGGGCCGGTCAAGCCCCGGAACTGCGCCCCTGCGCTTACCTTTTTGAGCGGCCGCGGCGAACGACTTAGGTGGTCTCAGGGCCCTTGCAAATTCTTTGACGGTTCGCCATTGTAAGTAATGGAAGGTCGGTAGGTGCACCGACCGGGAGGTGTTTATGCCCGTGTACGAGTACGCCTGCCAGGACTGCAAGAAGCGCTTTGAGGTGCGTTCAAGCCTCGAGGAGCGGGAAAAAACCAAGGTGCAGTGCCCCGACTGCAAATCCGAAAAAGTGGAGCGGGTGTTTTCCGCTTTTTACGCCAAAACCTCCCGCAAGAGCTGAGGGGGGCGTTTTCCTTCTTCCTTGAAAGCTCGGGGCAGGTTCGAACAAGGACGCTTGCTCCCCCTGCTGAGGCCCATGGCCGCGGCGCCAGGAAATGCTGCCGTCTGGCCGGGTGTTAGAATCCACAGGCGCGCTTTTCTGGCGCGCGCCGGAGGGGTTTTGAAGAAGCACGGGAGATGGCGAGCGTTGACCCGGTGGAGCTCCTTTTGGGGAGCTCTGCTGGTGCCGCTCCTGATGCTGGTATCGCCGGCCCTTTGCCGGGAAGCCTCGGGCAAGGTGGTGCTGGGGGCCTGGAACGTGGTGTGCTGCATCGAGGAGGGAGCTTGTGCCCCGGAAAGGCCGGCCACCTCAGCGTGGGTTCCCAGCGGCTCGGACTCCTGCTCGGATACGCCGGTTCCGGCGCGGGCGGGGCAAACCCCGGCTGTTGTTTCCGCGAGCTTAGGAGCGTGCCTGGAGGTGGTGCCGCCCCAGCCTCCAGCCTTCCCGGAGCTGCGCACCGCAGCTTTCCTCCTTCCCCCTTGCCGTGCCTGGCGCACGGTGTTCCTTTTGATTTAGACCCCAGCTTTTTCCTTTCAACGCTTTAGCATTTTCCGCAAGCAAAACTCAAGTTTTTGCTGTGAAAACCCAAGGAGGCAGGAATGAAGGTGTCTGTGCTGTCAGCGTGTTTGCATAGCTCTTTGCTTTTGGTGGCGGCCGCTGCGTTTGCCACACCGCCGGTCATTGCGCCGGAGGTACTGGAACAACAGGTGCTGGCCGCTTTTCCGGAAATCACGGCCGCCCAAGCGGCGCTGGAGGCTGCCGAAGGCGAGCTTAAGGCGGCCCGGCTCTTGCCCGATCCGGTGCTGGAGGTGGGGGCTTTACACAGCCGCGAGCGCCTGGGAGCCGCTGCTGCCACCCGCGGTCTTGGGGCGGTGGCCTGGGAGGTGCCGTTGCCCTGGAGCTACCGGCCCGGTAAGGCAGTGGCGGCGGCCGGTGTGAGGGAGGCTGCCGGTGCTTTGGCCCGCACCCAGCTGGAGGTGAGGGCCCGGGTGCGGGCGCTGGTGGTGGAGCTGGCAGCCGCCCAGGAGCGGGTGGACATCGTGAGCCAGCAGCACCAGCTCACCGCCGAATTGGCCCAGCTCATGGCCTTGCGGGTGGAGCTGGGGGAAAGCCGGGAGCTGGAGCGCTTGCGGCTTCTGGTGGAGCTGGAGCGGGTGGGCCGGGAGCTGCAACTGGCTCAGGCGGAGGTGCAGGCCTTGGCCGGGGTGCTGGCCCGGCTGGCCGGTGGGTTGCCCGCTTCCTTCCGGCTGGAGGGTCGCTTAGGGGGGTCGGTGCCGGGTCTTGAAGATCAAGATTTGGTGGCCCGGGCGCTGGCCCAAAACCCCGTACTGGCCGAGCGGGAAGCGCAGGTGGCGGCGGCTCGGGCCCGCCTTTCCCTGGTTTCCGGGGAGCGCAGTCCCACGGTGGTGGCCCGCTGGGAACGCAGCGAGGACGTGGATACCCGTTCCCAGGCCCTCTCTTTGAGCTTCCGCCTACCCCTCTGGAACGCCAACCGCGGGCAACGGGCAGCAGCGGCAGCGCGGTTGCGGCAAGTGCAGGCGGAGCTGGAGGCCAGCCAGCGGGAAGTGGCGGCGGCGGTGCGGGCGGCGGCCGAGCGCCTGAGGGGTGCGCTGCAGGTGGCTGAAAGGCTGCGGCAAACCGCTTTGCCTTTGGCCCAGCGCGCCCAGGAACTTTCTGATTTTTCCCTGCGCCAGGGTGAAACCTCGCTTTTGGATGCCTTAGACGCCCGGCGCTCCTGGCAAGCGGTGGCTCTGGAAGAGCTGGAGGCCCGGCGGCAGCTGCACCTCTGGCGCGTGGAGCTGGAAAGCCTGGCGGCTTTGCCCATGGGCCCGCCGCTGGGGGTGGAGGCTGGGGTGAAAGCCGAAGGCCCAAATGCTTACCAAATCGTTCAGGAGGAAAAGCCATGAAAAAAGCTTGGAAAGCCATAAACGGAACCTTGCTGTTGCTGTGGGCCTTGATGTTGGCCCCGGCCTGTCAAAAGCCAAAGACCGAAAGCGTGGCCGAAGATGAGCACACAAAAACCGAGCTGCCCCCGAACAGCATCCGGCTAAGTGAGCGGGTCATGGCCGAGTCGGGGATCCGCACCTTCAAGGTGCAGCCCATGGTGCTGCCCCACGTGATGGTGCTTAACGGCAGCGTGGGCTACAACGAAAACCGCTTGCTGCACCTGGCCGCCAACGTCAAGGGGCGGGTGGCGGAAATTGCGGTGGATTTGGGGCAGCGGGTTTCCCCCGGGGACCCGATCTTGCGGCTGGAATCGGTGGAGCTGGGGCGGGCCCGGGAGGAGCTGGTGCGGGCCCTGGCCGAGCTCAACGTTGCCGAGCGGGCACTGCAGCGGGCCCGCGCCTTAGCGGAAGCCAAGGCCATTGCCGCCGGTGAGCTGCATGCGCGAGAAGGGGAGTACCTGGTGAAAAAAGCGGCCGCCGAGGCGGCCGAGCGCACCCTGCACCTTTACGGGGAGTCGCAGGAAGCGGTGGACCGGCTGCGGCAATCGGTAAACAGCCACGACCCTGCGCGTTCCTTGGGGGGAGCGGCTTCGCTCACGCTCACCGCTCCTTTTGCCGGCCGCGTGATTGACCGCAAGGTCACCCCCGGGGCGCTTTTTGAGGCGCTGCAGCCGCTGGTCACCGTGGCCGACCTCACTTCAGTGTGGGTTTTCCTGCAGGCCTACGAGAAGGACCTGGCGGTGCTGCGGGAGGGTTTGCCGGTGACGGTGGAGGCCGAGGCCTTTCCCCACGAGAGCTTTGCCGGAAAGGTGGACTTTGTGAGCTCGGTGGTGGACCCGGCCACCCGCACGGTGCGGGTCCGCGCCACCGTGCCCAACCCCCAGGAAAAGCTGCGCCCCGGCATGTTCGTCACCGCGAAGGTCACGGTCCCCCATGGGGAAGGCGGGGAAACCCCGAAGCTGGCGGTACCCCAGGGGGCCCTGCAAACCATGGACTCCCAGCCGGTGGTGTTTGTCCACCTGGGGGGCGGGGTGTTCGTGCGCCGGGCGGTGACCGTGGGCCACAGCTTTGACGGCTACACCGAGGTGCTTTCGGGCTTGGCGGCCGGCGAGGAGGTGGTGAGTGAGGGGTCCTTTGTGCTCAAGTCCGAGTTTTCCCGGGAAGCCCTGGTGGGGGAGGACTGACCATGCTGGCAAGAATCGTGGAATGGAGCTTGAAAAACCGCAGCTTGGTGCTGCTGGCTACCGCCCTTTTGGTGGTGGCCGGGGTGGCGGCCCTGTACCGCCTGCCCATTGACGCGGTTCCCGACATCACCAACGTGCAGGTGCAAATCCTCACCAAAGCCCCGGCCCTGGGGCCTCTGGAAATGGAGCAGTACGTCACCTACCCCATTGAAGCCGCTATGAACGGCTTGCCCAACCTCAAGGAAATCCGTTCGGTCACCCGCTACGGTCTTTCCGCGGTGACGGTGGTTTTTGCCGACCACGTGAACGTGTACTTTGCCCGCCAGCTGGTCTCCGAGCGGTTGGCCCAGGCCCGGGAGCAAATCCCCGAAGGGTTTGGCAATCCCGAGTTGGGGCCGGTGTCCACCGGCCTGGGCGAGGTGTTCATGTTCACGGTGGAAGGGGACTCCTTTTCCCCCATGGAGCGGCGGACCATCTTGGATTGGCTCATTGCCCCCAGGCTGCGGGCGGTGCCGGGGGTTACCGAGGTGAACGTGTGGGGTGGGCTCCCCAAGCAGTACGAAGTGGTGGTGGACCCCCGGCGGCTGGTGGCCTACGGGCTTTCCCTGCGGGAGGTGTTCCAAGCGGTAGCCCAGGGGACCCGCAACGCCGGGGGCGGCTACATCGAGCACAACCAGGAGCAGGTGGTGATCCGCGGCGAAGGGATGGTGGGGTCGCTGGAGGACATTGCCAAGATCGTTTTAAAAACCGATGAAAACGGGGTGCCGGTGACGGTGGGAAGCGTGGCCCAGGTGCGGGAGGGGTCCATGCTGCGCATCGGCGCCGCCACCGCCAACGGCCGGGGGGAAACGGTCATTGGCATAGTGCAAATGCTGGCCGGGGAAAACGCCCTAGATGTGGCCACCCGGGTGCGCAGGGCACTGGAGGAAATCCAGCCCTCTCTGCCCGAAGGTTTAAAGCTTGTGCCTTACTACGATCGGGCTTTGCTGGTGCGGCGGGTGATCGCCACGGTGGAGAAGAACCTGGTGGAGGGGGCTATCTTGGTGGTGGCGGTGCTTTTTGCCTTTCTGGGCCACCTGCGGGCGGGGCTCATTGTGGCTTCGGCCATTCCCCTTTCCATGCTCTTTGCCTTTCTGGGGATGGCCCAGACCCGCCTTTCCGCCAACCTCATGAGCCTTGGGGCCATTGACTTTGGGCTCATCGTGGACGGGGCGGTGGTTTTGGTGGAAAACGTGCTGCGGCGGCTGGGGCAGCAGGGTAGCTCCGAAAAGGACCTCCGGCGGGAGGTGGCCGAGGCGGCCGGCGAGGTGGTTCGGCCCATTGCCTTTGGCATTGGCATCATCATCCTGGTTTACCTGCCCATCCTCACCCTCACCGGTGTGGAGGGGAAGATGTTCAAACCCATGGCCTTTACGGTGCTCTTTGCGTTGGTGGCCTCTCTTTTGCTCACCCTGACCTTGATTCCGGTGCTGGCCTCGCTTTGGCTTAAGAAGATCGCCCACGCCCAGGAACCGCGGTTCGTAAGCCGCCTGCGGGTTCTGTACCTGAAGGCGCTTTCGGGATGCCTGCGGCGGCCGGGCCTGGTGGTGTCGGGGGCGGTGCTTGCGGTGGTGGCGGGTGGGGTGGTGGCGGCGCGTTTGGGTGCTGAGTTCATCCCCCGGCTGGACGAGGGGGATATCGCCATGAACGCGGTGCGCTTGCCCTCGGTGGCGTTGTCCGAGGCGGTGGCCGGGACCACCAGGATTGAAAAGGTGCTCCGGCGCTTCCCGGAGGTTGCCACCGTGGTCACCCGGCTGGGCAGTCCCGAATTGGCCACCGACGTCATGGGCATTGAGCTGGCCGATGTGTTTGTGATTTTGAAGGACCCAAGGCAGTGGCAGACAGCCAAAACCAAGGGTGAGCTGGTGGAGCGGATGCGGGAAACCCTGGAGCGAGAGGTACCGGGGACCGGCTTTTCCTTCACCCAGCCCATTGAAATGCGGTTTAACGAGCTGCTGGCGGGGGTACGCTCCGATGTGGCGGTCAAGCTCTTTGGGGATGACCTGGAGGTGCTTCGGGAAAAAGGGGAGGCCATTCGCCGGGTGGTAGCGGCAGTGCCCGGGGCAGCGGACGTGAAGCTGGAGCAAACCGCCGGCTTGCCGGTCATGCGGGTGCGGGTGGATCGGGATCGCTGCGCCCGCTACGGGGTTTCGGTGGGGGAGGTGCTGGACACGGTAGAGGCCTCCCGGGCCGGCAAGGTGGTGGGAACGGTGTTTGAGGGGCAAAAGCGCTTTTCGCTGGTGGTGCGCTTCAGCGACGACGCTGCCCGCGGCCTGGAGGCCCTGGCCAACCTGCCGGTGGCGACACCTTCCGGAGCCCTGGTCCCCCTGGGGCAACTGGCGCACCTCACTCTGGAAACCGGCCCGGCGCAAATTAGCCGGGAAGCGGTGCGTCGGCGGATCGTGGTGGAGGCTAACGTGCAGGGTAGGGACGTGGCTTCCTTCGTGGCTGAGGCGCAGGAGCGCCTGGCCCGGGAGGTTTCTTTGCCGCCCGGTTACTTCATCCGCTGGGGAGGGCAGTTTGAAAACCTGGAGGCGGCCAGCAAGCGGCTGGCGCTGGTGGTGCCTTTGGTTTTGGCGCTCATTTTTGCCATGCTTTACTTCACCTTTGGCAGCGCGAAACATGCCGCTTTGATTTACCTCAACATCCCCATGGCCGCTACCGGCGGGGTTTTTGCCCTGGCCCTGCGGGACATGCCCTTTTCCATTTCGGCCGGGGTGGGCTTCATTGCCCTGTTTGGTGTGGCGGTGCTCAACGGCGTGGTTTTAATGAGCCAGGTGCGCAGTTTGGAAAAACAGGGGAACAGGTCGGTCTTTGAGGTCCTCCAGGAAGCCTGTGGGGCCCGCATGCGCCCGGTGCTGATGACCGCCCTGGTGGCGTCTCTGGGGTTTTTACCCATGGCTTTGGCCACCGGTTCCGGTGCTGAGGTGCAGCGGCCGCTGGCCACGGTGGTCATTGGCGGGCTTGTCACCTGCACTGCCCTGACGCTTTTTGTTTTGCCTACGGTGTACAGCGTGTTCTGGCGGGTCTTCCAGCGGGCACGGTAACAGAGGCAAAAGCTTCCGGCGTAAAAAAACGAGGGGCGCCGCAGCGCCCCTCGTGGCTTTGCCCGCAAGGGCCTCAGTTTAAGGGTGGATAGGACCACAGGATCTGTCCCGAGAGGGAGATGGCCACCAGGGTGCGGGCCCCGGGGCCTTGCCCCTGGTTCATGCCGCCGTTGCCGTTCATGCCACCGTTGCCGCGGTTGCCGCCCATGTGGCCGCGACCCATACCCCCTTGACCACCCTGGCCACCCTGGTTTCCTCCCGGGTTTTGAGGAGTGGAGTTGGGGCCGGCACCCACAAAGGCGTACACCCGATCGCCGGCGGCGGTGAGGCCGTGAGCCATGCCGGGGAGGTTCAGGCGCCACAGCTCCACGCCGTTGGCCAGGTGCAGGGCCACCAGCTGAGCGTTGGTGGTGGTGTTGTTGTTGGGGGTGAAGAAGCCCATACCCACGGGCACCAGCACCGTTTGCCCAACCACCAAGACCTCACCGAGCCCCGCTTGCGCCTGCCAGGTCCAGAGGACCTGTCCGGCGGGGGAGAGGACCACCAGCTCCATGCCGTTGGGGAACTGCTGTTGATCCAGGGTGGGGCGAACCACCAGCACCTCACCGGTGGGTGCCACCACCGGCTCCATGCCGTCCATGCCCCCTCCCATCCCCATCTGCGCAAAGCCCGTGGCGGCCAAGCCCAGAACCAAGACCGAAATTGCTAGGATTTTTTTCATCTCTGTTGCCTCCTTTTCTAGGGCCCTCAGGCCCGCTTGAGACTTATGCACCTTTCATGCCACAACCCTGCTGTTCCTGGAAGGCCCTTTTGCCGGCTGGCTGGGGCATCCTGCCTCACCCCTGGGGCAAGCTGCCCCTAGGGCCCTCAGTGCCGGTGGGGCCCCATGCCGGTAGGGGGACGGCGGGTGCTGTCACCCATGCCGCCGGGACCGCGTCCGCCCATATCCCCTGGGCTCATACCGCCCATGCCGCCCCCATGCCGCCACATTTCCGGGCTCATCCCTTGCGGCATGGGGCGGGAAAAGGGTTGCCGGGCGGGGGAAAAGGTGCAGAAGTGCCCGGCAGGAACCAACAGCGGCGGGACCTCCGGCAAGATGGAGCGCACCTCCACCGTGCCTTCAAAAACCGCCAGCTCAACGTTGCCGCTGCGGTCCACTTCCAGGCCGTAAGCTGTTCCCCGCACCGCCAGGATGGCCCCGGGTGTGGCCACCAGGCGCTCCTCCTGGCCGGTGATGGCCTCAAAAACCGCCCAGAGCCTGCCGCGCTTCAGCTCGATGAGCACCCCCGGTTGCTCCCCGGCCAGCACCGCCTGGGTGAGGGGGAAAAGCTCGAAGCGGGAGCCGTGGGTGGGAACCTCAATCACCGCCCGGCCAAACCAGCCGGTGCGCACCCGGTCACCGGCCAGGGCCACCGTGCCCACCTGGGCTCGACGTTCCGTTTGGCCGTGGGTGATGATCACCTTGCTTTTCACTTCCGCAAAACGGTACTCCAGCGGCGAAGCGCTGGGCTCGGCCAACAGCAACAAGCAAAGGACACCGGCGTACTTCATGGTTCACCCTCCCCAGCGCTTTCGTTTTCAAAATTGATGCCAAAGCGCTTGAGCTTTCGTGCCAGGGTCTTGCGGTCAATGCCCAGAAGCCGCGCCGCTTGGCTGCGGTTGCCCCCCACCCGGGACAGCACCTCCAGGATGTGGCTGCGTTCGGCTTCTTCCAGCGAGGTGAGAGCAGGCTCGGGGCTTGGGGAGGGTTGGTTGGGGGTTGGGGCGAGCGCCAAGAGCCGTCCCAGCTCCCGGGCGTCGGCCAGGCCCCGGGTGTTGATGAGCATGCGGCGCACCACCTGCTCCAGCTCCCGCACGTTGCCCGGCCAGGGGTGCTGGGCCAGTATGGCGAGGACCTCTTCCGTGGCGGGGAGCGTTTCCCCCAGCCCCAGCTCGGCGGTGATCTTCTGGCGGAAATGCTCCACCAGCTCCGGGATATCGGAAGCGCGGGCGCGCAGCGGGGGAAGGCGGATCTCGTACGCTGCCAGGCGGTAGTACAGATCGGCCCGGAACTTCCCCTCTTTCACCTGGGCCACCAGGTCCCGGTTGGTGGCCGCCACCACCCGCACCCGCACCGGGATGGGCTTGTCGCTCCCCAACGGGCGGACCAAGGAGTCCTGCAAGAAGCGCAACAGCTTCACCTGGAAAGCCGGGGAAACCTCGCCAATTTCGTCCAGGAAAACCGTTCCACCATCGGCGCTGGCCAGGGCTCCCTTGCGGTCGGTGTGGGCGTCGGTGAAGGCCCCCTTCTTGTGGCCGAAGAGCTCGCTTTCCAGCAACGAATCGGGGATGGCCCCGCAGTTCACCGCCACAAAGGGACCGGTGGCGAAGGGGGAGTACTGGTGCAGCGCTTTCGCCACCAGCTCCTTGCCGGTTCCGGTTTCCCCCAGCACCAGTACCGGCACCGGCAGCGGAGCCACCCGGGCAATGGCCTTGTACACCTCCACCATGGAGGGGTGGGAGCCCACAAACAAGCCGGGCATGGGTGGAAGCGCCGGCGCCGGTGGCGGTGGAGGCTGCAGCGCCTTTTCCACCACGGCCACCAGCTCCCGTAAATCAAAAGGCTTGGCCAGGTAGTCGTGGGCGCCCAGGCGGGTGGCGTCCAGGGCGGTTTCCAGGCTGCCCCGGGCGGTCATGAGGATGACCTTGGGGGCGTGGGGAAGCTTCTGGATGTCCGCCAAAAGCTCCAAGCCGTTTTCCCCGGGCAGATAAATGTCGCAGAGCACCAGCGCCACGGTTTCCTCGGCAAGAAGCCGGCGGGCGGAGGCGATGGAGGCGGCGCGCAACACCTGGTGGCCTGCTTTTTCCAAAGCCAAGCTTGCCATCTCGCGGATGCCCGCGTCGTCATCAACCACCAGTACTTTTGCCACGACTTGCCTCCCCGCTCAGCGGTAGGACTACGGTGAAGGTGCTTCCCGAACCGGGGGTGCTCCGCACGCCCACGCGGCCCCCATGCCATGTTACAACCTCCCGCACCACCGAAAGCCCCAAACCCAGCCCGGGCACTTCCCGCGCTGATTGCCCCCGCACGAAGCGTTGGAAAATGCGTTCCTGCTCCTCGGGGGCAATGCCGGGGCCGCGGTCTTCCACCTCCAGAAGCACCTGGTCTGTGCGGGAAAGCCTCACCATCACGGGGGCTTCCGGGGGCGAGAACTTGTGGGCGTTGGCCAGCAGGTTGTCCACCACCCGCGCCAATAGCGAGCTGACGCCCCGCACCGGTGCCGGGCCGTCGCTCTGCCACTGCACGTTTCGCCCGGTGCCGGCCCGGAACAACTCCACCCGCTCCCGAACCAGCTGCTCCAGGTCCACCACCGGTGCATCGGGGGGGAAGGGGCGCAAGGTGAGGTTTTCCAGCTCCAGAAGGGTTTCCACCAGCTCGGCCAAGCGGGAAGATTCCTGGGCCAAAAGCCTTCCCACCCGCTGGTGCTCTTCCGGGGAAAGCTCATACTCGCTGAGAAGCTGGCTCAAGCCTTTAAGCCCCGCCAGCGGGGTTTTGAGCTCGTGGACCAAAAGGCGCCGGCTTTCCGCCGACTGCCGCTCGAGGTCCGAAACGCTTTGCGCCAAACGCAAAAGCTGCGCGACCCGCTCTTCGGGGGAAAGGCGCGGGTGTGCCCGGGTAGTCTCCAACCTTTGGGTGGCCTCCTCGATGTGGCGGAGGATGCGCAAACCCGAAAGCAGCACCACCGAACCCGAGGTCGCCGCCAGCGTGAGCAGAGGCGTTTCCCAGCCCAACCCCAGCAAGCTCGCAACCCCTGCGGCCAGGGGGACCACAACCGCAAGCGTTGCGGTGACCGCCAGGGAAAGGGGAGCCCGGCGGCGCAGCACGGCGCCGGCCCAAACCAGCAAACCCGCAGCCAGAGCGGCCCCCCAGGGGGGGAGCCTTTGCAACAACCCTCCTTGGTACAGGCACTCGGCAAATGCCGCTTGCACCAGCACCCCGGCATCGGGGATTCCGGGCACCGAGGTAGGGGTAACCACCCGGTCTCCCAAGCCGGCGGCGGTAACTCCCAGGAAGACCACCCGCCCCTTCAGGATGCTATGGGAGCCCTGGGCCTCCAGCACCGCGCTCACGCTCACCTGGGGGATGGCCCGGGCCCGGGTGCGGAAGTCGGGCCTTAAGGCACGGCCCACGGGGAGCGAAAGGGAGGGCGCCACCAGCCGCACCGCTTCCCAGGCCAAAGCGGGGAGCATGCGGTCACCCAGTTGCTGGGTGGAAGAAAGCCGCCGCACCACACCATCGTGGTCGCCGGCAAAGGTGGCGTGCCCCAGGCGAGCGGCTGCCGCCAGCGGAGGGCTGGGCCAAAGCCAGCGTTCCCCGCTGTCGGTGGGCGCCACTGCCAACACCGCGGGGATTTGGGAAAGGGCGGAAGCGAGAAGCGCGTCGCCGGGGGCTGGTTCGGCCAGCAGCAGGTCCACTACCAGACCCCGGGCACCCGCCGCCCGGATGGCCTCCACCACCTGGGCCAGGCGCTCCCGGGGCCAGGGGAAGCGTCCAAAACGGGCCAGCGCCTGCTCATCCACCACCACCGCCGCCGTAAGGCGAGGGGGCCGATGGGGGGCCCATGACAACAGAAGATCCCGGAAGGGAAGCTCCCAGCGGTCCGCCAACCTGCTTCCCGCGAGCACCAGCACCACCAGAGCGGCCAGCACGCCCAACCGCACTTCGGGCGGCGCGCTTTTGAACGGTTGCGCCCTGGTCTTTCCAGTGCTGTCGGCTTTTGGCTCCGCCTTGGCCATGGTGACGTTACTATAGCCGGCCGGCCTGGCAAGACCCAGACGCCTTGACCATGGGTTCAGCCGCGTCTGGCCGGCATGTTCTTGACATCCCCAAAAAAGTGTAGGACCTTTCGTCTGAAAGCGAAATGGCGCGCACGCCACTGTCCCTGGTTGTGGATCGCTTCAAGGCGCTGGCCCACCCCGCCCGTTTGCGCATGATGGCCATGCTGGGTTTGGGGGATTTGTGCGTGTGCCAGCTCACCGCCATTTTGCGTCTTGCCCCTTCCACCGTTTCCGCTCATCTGGCCGCCCTTCGCCGGGGCGGGTTGGTGGCTGAGCGCAAGGTAGGCCGCTGGGTGTACTACCACCTGGAGCCGGAAGGGGAAAGGCTTTTGGCCCAGCTCAGGGAGGAGCTGACCGGCGATCCGCAAATTGCCCAGGACGCCGCGCTGGTGGGCAAGCTCCGCAGTATTGACGCGCAGGTGCTGTGCGACGCCGACCTGGACCTCTCCCGCCTGGGCTTGCTTGCCCCTCAGCTCAAGCGCTAGGCAGCGGCGCTTTAAACAAAGTGGCAGTTCGCTTTTTGCCCGCACCACGCCGCGAATACCTTGACTCCAGAGCAAGTAAGATATTCCCGAAATACCAACGGAGGTGTACAGCCTCCCGGTGGAAGCCCGTGGTCGGGGGAGGGGTTATGCGGCGACCAATGGCGGGGCTTGCGGTTTTGCTGGTGCTGCTTTCGGGTTGTGGCTATCAGGGACCAACGGAGGAGCCGGTCCCTCGGGAGGTCAAGCGGGCCGGGGAGGAACTGCCTGATCAAGCCACGCTTGCGGAGGTGCGGGACTACCTAGAGCGGGCGTTCCAGCTGCCGCCGGACCGGCGGTTTCTGCTTGCCGTCACCGAAATGGCACGGCTCGCTCTGGGGGATTCGAAAGCGGACACGACTGCGATGTGGCAGGACAACGGTTGGGCCATTCGCTACGGGGAAACGCCCGTGGGGAGCCTGCCGGCCTGGCCGGTGTTTGAGGATTACTGGCGCCTGTTGCGTTCGTGGGCGCAGCAGTTGCAGCCGAGGCTCGCCCCGCAGCTGAAGAACGACAACGGCAAAAAAGAGGCTTTGAAGCCCGCCCTAAACTTTTTGGAACAAGCCAAGGAGCTTGCTAACCGGTGGCAGCAAGGGCCATCGGCAAAAACACTTGCCGATGCTGCTCAACTGGCGACGGTTTTGGCGGCCCATCATTTGGATTTGCTGGAAACCGGGGATGAAGTTTCGGCCCACGCTTTGGCCCTGGTGGCTCTGGCCGAGGTCTTCGGCCAGGACCTGCCGCAAGAAAGGGCGGTGCTGGCCTTCCGCTTGGGTTACTGGCCGGGGGATGAGCTTTTAAGCAAGCTGGGGCCGGAGCATCCTCTGGTTCTGTTCGTAAACCACGATAGCGACAAGCTGCAAGCTCTCGCGGCTCGCTCCTCGCACCCATTAACGGTGCTTTTTGCGGCGGAAAGCTTGAGCGAGAGCTTGCTTTTCTCCAAAGCCTACGACATGGCCCAGCGCACAAAGCAGGTTGACCCCTGGTCTTTAGTGTGGCTGCGGGCGGTGGGCGAAAGGCACGAAATGCCGGTGGCCCAGGAGGCGGGGCGGCAGGCGCTGGTTGCAGCCATGGCTTGGGCAAAAGGAAGAAAGCCGCAAGCCAAGGAGGAGTTACCGGAAGTTCAGCTCCTTCGCGCCTTTGAGAAGGCTCTGGCGTCCCGCTCCTGGCCTGATAATGCCCTGTTTCCCCGCTCGTGGCACCAGAGCTTTGCCCGGAGCCTGTTTGCCTCGGGTGTGGAGATCCTGGTGGATTACGCTGTTCGTCAGTACGCCGAGGTGAACGCCGCAAGGCAGCTGCGTACAGCCCTGGGAAATGCCAAAAGCCCCTGGGGGAGGGCACTGGAAAAGTGGGCCGCTGCGGTGGTGGGGAGCTTCCTGGGTGAGGGCGATCAGCAAACCCTGCTACGGGTGCTGGCAACCCCCGGGGCGCCGGGAGGCCAGGCCAGGATGGACCTTTTCTGGAAGTTGGAGCGGGCCATGGCTTACGGGGTTCCCGAGCGTCTGGCGGCGGCGCGGGTGGCCTTTTTGTCGTTGGATAGCCGCCCCGTCCATCGTCAAAGTCTGATAATCTTGGCCCGCAACACGCTTCTGGACCTGGAGTTAGCAGAGAAAGGTACAGAGGAGCTTTACCGCAGCTCCCGCCTGCTTTTTCCCCTTGCAGTCGTGTACCACACGGCCGTTGCTGGGGAGCAGAACTTGCTCTGGCAGTGGGTCAACAACCCGCAAAGCCCGCCCCTGGTGCGCCACATGGCTTTGCGGTACCTGGGCCGGCTTCCCGATCAACCGATTCCCGCTTTGGAGGAGGCCTACGAAAAGCTGCGGGACGCCATTCCGGATCCATGGAACCTGGCAGAAGAAATGGCGCGGGTGTTTGTAGCCCGAGGCCATCCGGAAAAAGCCGTGCGGATTTTGGAGGACCTTTGCCAGGGCTTGTCCCAAGGCGGCCTGGAATACGCGGTAGCCCGAGCCCACCTGGCGCAGGTGCTGTTGAAAATGGGGAAAAACCGGGAGGCCTTGACCGCAGTGGAAGAAGTGGTGCCTTCGTACCAGGAGAACGTGCTTTTCGTCTACGTCCGTTCGCTTTTGGCCAACGGGCGAAAGCAAGAAGCCCTGGAGTGGGCGCAGAAGGCTTATGAGCGTTATCCGTTTTCAGAGTATTCCCTGGTTGCGCTTATGGATGTCCATTGGGCCTTGGGCAACTACGCCGCTGCGGCCGAGGCTTTTGCCCGTCACCGGAATACCCTGAGCGCGGAGCGCTGGCGATTCGACCTGGGGCCGGTGTTTGTGCGCCGTTTTCATGGCAAAAGCCAGGAAGCCATCGAGGCCATGAAGGCCTTTGGGCGCAAGGTGGAAGGGGAAAAGCTCATCACCCTTGCCCACGAGTCGGCAAGGTTGGGAGATGTGGAGCTCGCCTTTGTGGTGGCAGAAAAGGCGGTGTGGCCTCCGGGGCGGCCGGATCTGCTTTTCGAAGCGTACCGCTACCTGCGGCAGCTGAAGGGAAAGCGCGCCGCCTTGGAGTGGCTGCAGGAGAGGCTCAAGGTTGAACCCTGGAACCGGGTTTCCTATGAGTGCTGGGATTCGGAAAGCTACGAGGTGCTTTGGGATTTGCTGCCCCCCCAGCCGCAGGGGGACGGGGCGGAGCGGGTTTGGATCCAGCGGGCCGCGGCGCTGGCTTTGGGGTTTGAACCGGGCAGGAAAAACCGGGAGCTGGTGCTGAGCGAGTTTAGCAAGCCCAGTTCCGACCCCAACGGCGCTTTAGTGCGGTATTTGCTGGGTGTGGCCACACCCAAGGAGGAGGAGATGCTCTTTTCCACCAGGTTTTCCCGGCGAGATGGCGGCGAGCTTGCTTATTACTTGGGCTTGAAGGCGCAAGCGGAGGGCCGCTGTAGCGAAGCCGCCCGCTGGTACCGGGTGGCGGTGGAACGGCTGCCCTTTGTTTCCTACCAGTACCGTTGGGCCTACAGCCGGCTTTACGCGTGGTGGAGCTGGGACCTCCCGGTGGCCGAGGCTTGCAAGCACAAAGGCACGCGGTGGATCATTCCGGGGGAGGCTTTGTAAAGCCACTTTTGGCTCGACTTAAAAAAACGCCCCGGCGGGGCCGGGGCGTTAGCGTTTGCGTGGCTAATCTGCTTTACTGGCCCAAGAGCTCCTTGACCAGGAACTCGGCGTCGTAAACCTTCTTCAGGGCTTCGGTCATGCCGGCGGTGTGCACCGCCACCGCACGGTTGGCGGTGATGTCAAAGACAAACCTCCCCACCAGGGACTCGATGTTGCCGTCAAAGATGAGCCCCACGATTTCCCCTTGGCGGTTGACCACCGGTGAGCCGGAGTTGCCGCCAATGATGTCGCAGGTGGAAACGAAGTTTAAGGGGGTGGCCAGATTCAAGGCGTCCTTGCGGTCAAGCCAGCGCTGGGGCAGGTGGAAGGGGGGCTTGTAATCGAAGGAAGCGGCGCGGTCGTAGAGGCCGTAGAAGGTGGTTTTTGAAGGCGCGATGGTGCCGTTGTAGGGGTAGCCGGTGACCGTGCCGTAGGTGAGCCGCAGGGTAAAGGTGGCGTCGGGGTAGGTGTCCTTGCCGTAAATGGCAAAGCGGGCCTTGCCGATCTTTTCGCCGGCGGTGCGCACCACCGACTCGATGGTGTCTTCGTACCACTTGCGCTCCTGGCGCAAGATGGGGTCCACCCGGCGGGCCAGGGCGATGAGGGGATCTTGGCTTTCCGCCACCGCTTCTTCACCGCCCTCCACGAGCTGCTTGCGGAAGGCAGGGTCGGCAAGCTTGGTGCCGGTGATGGCCTCATGGGCTACCTGCTCAGGGGTTTTGCCTGCCAGGGCAGCCTTCACAAACGGGTCTTCGGGCCCCAGCTTCTCCAGGGCTTCCCGCAGGCCATCGGCGAGCAAAACCTCCTCAAACTCGGGGTAAACCGGAGCCGGGGAGAAGAGGCGGAACTTCAAGGAGGGGAGCTGGCTTTCGTGGAAGCCATCCAGCCTTTCCCCGTCGGGCTTTTTCACTTCCGCCACCAGCTGCACGATGGAAAGCGCAACGCCGGGCAAACGGTAACCGGAAAGCCTCCGGTAGCTGTACTCCTTGGCCCGTTCCCGGAAGCTGGCCTGCGCTTTTTCAATGGCCTGCCAGGCATCCCCGTAGGCCTTTTGCCATTCGGGGTTGGCGGCGACCTTATCCCGCAGCTCTTTTTCCTCTTGGGCCTTAATCTGCATGAGCTGCGGGTCCTTCAAGCCCTTGTACTCGCCGGAAAGGGCCTTTTTCGAGTTTTCCAGACCGAAAATCAGGCCAGCCGCTTGCCGTGCCTGCTCCTTGCCGCGGGCGGCATACGCCCGGGCCACCCCCAGGCGCCGCTCGATGCCCTCCAGGCGCATGGGGTAGCTGAGGTCGCGAAGGGTTTCCAGTTGCGCCAGGGTGTAAAGCCGGTTGGTGGAGCCGGGATGCCCGGAAACAAACACCAACTCCCCATCCTTGGCGCCTTCGGGGTTCCACTTGAGGTAGTGCTGCGGCTTGACAGGCTTGCCGTCCTCGTACACGCGGAACAGGGCCATGTCCAGGTCGTAGCGGGGGTAGGTGAAGTTGTCGGGGTCGCCACCGTAAAAGGCGGTTTGCTGCTCGGGGGCAAACACCAAGCGCACGTCGGTGTACTTCTTGTAGCGGTAAAGCCAGTACTCGCCGCCGTGGTAAAGGGTGACCACGTCCGAGCGCAGGCCGGTTTTCTCCATGCTTTCCTTTTCAATGGCGGCAATGGCGGCTTTGCGGGCGTCGTTGGCTTGCTTTTCGCTCATGCCGGGTTTGACGGCGGCCAGCACCCGATCGGTGACGTTTTCCATGGACACCAGCACGTTGAGCTCCAGGTCGGGGCATTTGAGCTCTTCCTCCGGCGTACGGGCCAGGAAGCCATCGGCCACGTAGTCCTTTTGCGGCGAGGAAACCTTCTGCAGTTGCCCCAGGGCCACGTGGTGGTTGGTGAGCACCAGGCCGGTGGCGGAAACGAAGGAGCCGCTCCCGCCGTCGTTGAAGCGCACCGAGGAAAGCCGCAAGTGGTCCAGCCATTCCTGGGTGGGGGTAAAGTTGTACTTTTGCTGGAGCTGCTTCACCGGGGGGTTGTCAAAGGTCCACATGCCTTCTTCCGCTGCGGCCAAGCTCGCCAGACCGCAGACCATGAGTGCAGCAAAAAAGCGTTTCATGTTCCCTCCTTGCGCCGGTTCCCTCCGGCGACCATGGGTAGCTTACGTTGCCGTGAGCCTGCAAGTTTTCTGTGTCCCGGGCGTAGAGCCAAGGTCCCTAGTGTCGCCTGGGGGGGCGACCGCCGCTGCCACGATGGCCCCCACCGCGCCGTTCTTCCCGCTGGCCTTCGCCGCTGGGGGTGGAAGGGGGCGGGGTGAGCAGTGCCTTGCGGGACAGCTTGATGCGGTCCTGGGCGTCAATGCCGATGACCTTCACCGTCACCTTGTCCCCCAGCTTGAGAACATCGGTGACCTCGCGGATGCGCTCGTGGGCAATTTCCGAAATGTGCAAGAGCCCGTCCTGGTTGGGGAGGATCTCAATGAAAGCACCGTAGGGTTCAATGCGCTTGACGGTGCCCTCAAAGATTTCCCCAACTTGCACCTGGCGCGTGAGGTTTTCAATGATTTGCCTGGCCTTGTGGGCCGCTTCCAGGTCGGGGGAAGCAATCTCCACGCGCCCGTCGTCCTCGATGGTGATGCGGGCCCCGGTTTGCTCGCAAATGGCGCGGATGGTCTTGCCGCCGGGTCCAATGACGTCGCGGATCTTGTCGGGGTCAATGTACACGTTGATGATGCGGGGCGCGTAGGGCGAGATGTCAGGCCGGGGAGCCGCAATGGTGGCGGTCATGATGTCCAGAAGCTCCAGCCGCGCCTTCTTGGCCTGCTCCAGGGCCTTTTCCAGAACATCCCGGGTCAACCCGGAAACCTTGATGTCCATTTGCAAGGCGGTGACGCCTTCCCGGGTGCCGGCCACCTTGAAGTCCATATCCCCGTAGTGGTCCTCCTGCCCGGCAATGTCGGTGAGCACCGCGTGCTTTTGCCCATCGGAAACCAGACCCATGGCAATGCCGGCCACCGGCTGGGCAATGGGGACACCGGCGTCCATCAGCGCCAGGGTTCCCCCGCACACCGTGGCCATGGAGGAAGAGCCGTTGGACTCCAGAATGTCGGAAACCACCCGCAGGGTGTAGGGGAAGAGGTCCTGGGAGGGGATGACCGGTGCCAGGGCTCGCCGTGCCAGGTTGCCGTGGCCAATTTCCCGCCGGGAGGGTCCCCGCATGGGCTTCACTTCGCCCACGGAAAACGGCGGGAAGTTGTAGTGGAGCATGAAGCGCTGCTGGGTTTCCCCTTCCAGCGCTTCGATGATTTGCACGTCCTCGGAGGTGCCCAGCGTGCAGGTGACCAGCGCCTGGGTTTCACCGCGGGTGAAGAGCGCTGAGCCATGGGTGCGCGGCAAAAGCCCCACCTCGCAGGTGACCTTTCGCATTTGGTCAAAAGCCCGGCCGTCCAGACGCTCGCCCTTTTCCAAAACCGCGTGCCGGAACTGGTCTTTCACCATGCGGTGGATGATGGCCAACACCCACGGGCCCTTTTCCGCCTGCTCTTCCTCCGGCAAGCTGGCCAGAGCCTGGTCTTCCACCGCTTCAATGGCTTTCTTCTGGTTGAGCTTGCCCTTCACCCGCAACGCCTCATCCAAAGGAGCGGCAAACTGCTTGCGGATGTTTTCTTCGAACTCGGCAGGCCAGGGGTCGGCCGGTGGCACCCAGGTGGGTTTGGGTTTGCCCACCTTTTCCGCCAGTGCCCGTTGCGCTTTGATGAGCTCGCGAATGTGGTGATGGGCCAGGTCAATGGCGTCGAGAATGACCGATTCCGGGACCCCTTGCGCCCCGGCTTCCACCATCACCACCGCTTCTTCGGTGCCGGCCACCACGATTTCCAGCTGCGCCCGCGCCCGCTGGTCGTGGGTGGGGTTGATGACGAAGCTGCCATCCACCAGACCCACCCGCACCGCACCCACCGGGGTGTTAAAGGGGCAGTCGGAAACCATGAGGGCGGCAGAGGCCGCGTTGATGGCCAAAACATCGGGATCGTTGGCGCCGTCCGCGGAAAGCACGGTGCCAATGATTTGCGTTTCCTGGCGGTAGCCCTCAGGAAAGAGGGGACGCAGGGGGCGGTCAATCAAACGCGCGGTGAGGATTTCCTTTTCGGTGGGGCGCCCTTCGCGCTTGAACCAGCCGCCCGGGATGCGCCCACCGGCGTAGGTGTACTCCCGGTAGTCCACGGTGAGCGGCAAGAAATCCACCCCCACCCGCGGTTCCTTGGCAAAACAGGCGGTGACCAGCACCACCGTTTCCCCGTAACGAACCAAGCAGGCCCCATCGGCCTGCTTGGCAACTTTCCCCACTTCCAGTTGCAGGGATCTTCCTTCTAATGTGACGCTTTCAATGACTTCCATGGTGCTCCTTTTAAAAGCCGTGGATACCGGTCCCTCAGCGGCGCAGTCCGAGGCGCTCAATGAGGGCGCGGTAGCGGTTGATGTCCTTGCGCTTCAAGTACTCCAGGAGCCTGCGACGTTGCCCCACCAGCATCAAAAGGCCCCGTCGGGAGTGGTGGTCCTTGACGTGCACCTTGAAATGCTCGGTGAGGTACTCGATGCGCTTGGTGAGCAACGCCACCTGCACCTCGGGCGAGCCGGTATCGTGCTCGTGACGCCGAAACTCGGCGATGATCTGCTCTTTCGCTTGGGCGTATTCCCTTTCCGTCATTCTCGACTCCTTCTTTCCATACCTCTTCCTGCGGGGCTACCCCCACAAAGCACCTTACTCTATCACGGCAAGCCCCGCCACTCAAGGGCGATGGCAAGCCAACGTCCGGGCTGGGGAACCCCCGGGATTTCCTGGTAGCGACGGTCGAAGGCGTTCCACACCGAAAGCGAGAGGTCCCAGCTGGTGGCCAGCGGCCAGCGGGCTTGCAGGTCCAGCAAAAGAAAGCCACCCCGCTGCTGAGGCTTACGGTAGGTCAAAAGCGGCGAGATGAGAAGCCGCCCGTGCTTCCACGGAGCAGTGACCGAGGCTTCCCACACCGGATGGGTGAGGGCGTACGCCGAGCGGGAAGCAGGTACTGGCAAGGATGTGGTGGTGTAGGCCAAGGTGAAGCGGCGGGAGGCGGCATAGGCCCAATCCACCTCAAAGCCCCGGGTGCGCCCAGGCGGCAAGTTAACCGCGTGGTACACACCGGAATCGGCCCGCAACCAGTCAATCAAGCCACGGTTTTCCCGGTGAAAAGCTGACAGCCGCAACGATCCACCCGAAAGCGGAGCCAGAAGCGCGGTTTCCCACGTCCAGGCCCGCTCGGGTTGCAAGTTGGGATCCCCTACCGAGCTGGGCGAAACGTAGTACAGCTCGGTAAAGGAAGGCAAGCGAAAGGAGCTGGCGCCCAGGATGGTCCACACGAAGCCCCGGGGCAGGTGGAGGGTCACGCCGGCAGCTGGCGAAAAGCGCGCTTGCGAGGAAAACCAGTCCTGGCGGGCTTGGAGGTGGAAGGTGAGGGGTCCGGAAGCAACGGAAGCCTCCCCAAAGAGGCCCAGGCGGTTGCGGCTGTGGTGGCCCAGGCGAGACGAGGCCAGCAAGGCCCGTTCGCCCTCAGCTCCCAAAGCCCAGGAGAACGGCCCGTGGGAGCCGGTGAGGGTGAGGGAAGCGGTTCCCAGGCGGGTGCGGTGGCGGTTGCGGTACCAGGAGGGGCGGTGCTTCTCCAAGAGGTACACATCCCGATGCTGGCGCAGGCCGGCATGCAGCTGCAGCTTAACCGTTTGGCTTAGTTCCCTTTCTATGTCGGCCGTGAAAAGACCGGTGGTGGTGCGCTCCCGTTGGTGGGGAAAACGCGAAGAGTAAAAGGTCCAGGCCCCAAACTGCTTGGAGCCGGCGGACAAAAGCCACTGCCCCTTCCAACCCTTGGGGCTCCAAGAGCCGGTCAGGCTTGCTTGGTTGCTCATGAAGTCGGCATCGGGGCGAAAACCCGAACTTTCCTGGCGGGAAAAAGAAAAGCCTCCCCCCTTGCCCCAGGGAACGCTCAAGGAAAAAGCGGAAAGGCTGTGGCTGCCAGCCTGGATGGAAGCGGAAGGCTTTTGCGGCTGGCTGGTGGTAATGGCAATAACGCCTCCGGCTGCGCCCGCACCAAACAGAGCCGAAGCCGGGCCGGTAAGCACCTCGATTTTTTCGATGCTTTCCAGGGGCAGCGGTACGTCTAAGTGAAAATGGCCGGTTTGCGGATCGTTCACCCGCACGCCGTTCACCAGCACCAGCACCCCTTCAAAGGTGGTCCCCCGAAAGCTGGCATCGGCTTGGATGCCAAAGAGGCCCCGCCGGGCAATGCCGGTGCCCGCCACCACCCGCACCAAATCCTCCAGGCTGCGCACCGGAAGCCTGGCCACTTCTTCCCGGGAAAGCACCAGCACCCGCCGCACCGGCACGGCAGCGAGCCGGCTTCCGGTCACCGTCACCTCCTCCAGAAACTGACCGTATGCCCCGTTGACCACCCCCACCGCCCATGCCACCAGCCCCCAGCTTGCCAACCTCATTTCTCCTCCCTTTCGAAACTTAAGTCTGTGGGGAACAGGGCTACACACGTCAATGCAAAAAACTTCTGATAAGTCGTTTGAGGGGAGACTACAATTGCTTCAGCTAAGAGCAGGTCCAGTGAGTCTGCGAGTAGTAGGACAGCGGATTATTTCTTTGTCATGTTTTCGCCGGGCAAACACTCGACAGTGCTGTAAACCACTCTTATACCCGCCAGGAAAGTTTGAAGATGCCACAACTGGTGGCAAGCGAGACAAGTCGCGCGCTAAATTACGGCGCTCGGTGATTGCCGCAAGACTTGCGTTTATGATCTCATTGTTTAATGTATTCTAGCGTAACTTGAGAAGGGCATCCATAAGTGTCGGATTGGCACTTCTGACAATTGTAAAGGTTTTCTGCTCACAAACGGGAACATTTTAGCAACGTCACACAGTACAACGAGCCATTCCGCTTGGCTCGCGGATTTCGAACTGCCTTTCCATCCCTGTAGCTGCTTTGCGCCTCGACAGGCCGAGCATTTGCTTCCGCAACCTAGCTGGGCGGCGAACAAAGCACTTTCAAAGATGAATCAGCGTTTCTCGATCTTCTTGTGCTAGATCAAATCCGAGAAAACTGAAAAGCCGAATAGATTTACTGTCTTCGCGACTATCCCCGAAGTAATCCAGGGGAACAAGCGGTCACGAGGTGAGCTCGCATAGCAAACCGCCGGTAGGGTGATTAGGACAGTACCGACCCATTTCCTTTTCAGGCAACGTAAATGGCCAGAGCGAACAAAAGTACATGCGAGGGAGTCAATCACCGCCGGCGCAGTACCCGGGAGGCCGGATGGGCAGCCGGGGCCATCAGAGAACCGAGACCCGGGGTGCAAATGAAGGCCTCACCAACGTGTCGTTGATTCCGTTGATCGGCGCTCTTAGGAATAAGGTGCAGAATGATCCTACGGATTGGGTGGGATCGGCGATGAAGGAAGGCGAAGGGATTCGCTCCCCCGATCTAGTCGTTGTCTTCGAAGCCTTCCACCGCGTTCGGACATGCCGCCTACCTCAAGCGGCCGCCAAATGCTCAGCGATGCAGCTTCTCCTTACGGTGCAGGGAAAGCCGCTCCTCGCGGCCCGAGTTTACGGTGCGGGACCGAGCCTGAATAGGTGGCGCCCCTCGGTGTGGCCCGCTGCATGAAGCCAAACTCCGTTCCACCCGTGGCGCACCGGGTTTTGTTGCCCGTGGTTGTGCTCTTCCGGCCCAGGGAGTGGCGGGCTCGAGAAGTCCCTACGCGCGGTGCGTGATGGCGTCGGCAATGGCCGCAGCAACCCTTTCCACCAAGGCTTCGTCTGGCGAGCTGAGAGCCTCCCGCTCGCCGGAGGCCAAGGACAGGACCAAATGGTAGGTCGTCTTGGCCGAGCCAGACCACAGCACACCTACCGCGAACATGCAGGCGCCAAACAAAACATCCATTGTTACCTCGCTATCCATTTTGGTAGCCATACCCTTCACGAGTGCCGCGAACAGGGAGCTCACACCAAGTACAATCAAAAGGACCGAACAACCGCGCTTTGCTGGCGTTATTCTCTTCGA
>FWWM01001690.1_pt1 | contig 65346 bp, 74 predicted proteins | sample 2228351 | NCBI WGS metagenome assembly FWWM01 (sample SAMEA103939774, study PRJEB20133) | metagenome
GTTTAAAGTTTTATAAAGGTTTATAAAGGTTAAAGTTAGAAGTTAGATGTTTAAAGTTAGAAGTTTAAAGTTAAATGTTTAATGTTTAAAGTTTAGCGTTTCACATTCTTTTAATAAGACTTAAGATTTAAATTACTATTGACTTTTTTAAGATTAATAGTTATTATTTAATAAGCCTTTTTATATTAAAGGCAATTTAATTTATTATTAATTTTTAAATTTAAAAAACTATGGCAGAAGGAATTTTTCAAAGAACTAAACCTCATCTTAATATTGGTACCATTGGTCATGTTGATCACGGAAAAACCACTTTAACTTCCGCGATCCATTATGTTTTATCAAAAAAGGGTAAAGCAAAATTTTTAAAATACGAAGAAATTGATAAGGCTCCAGAAGAAAGAGCTCGAGGAGTCACTATTAATCTTCATCATTCAGAATACGAAACTGATAAAAGACATTATGCTCATATTGATGCCCCAGGTCATGCTGATTATATTAAAAACATGATTACTGGTGCTGCACAAATGGATGGAGCCATTTTGGTTGTTTCTGCTCCAGATGGACCAATGCCACAAACAAGAGAACATATTTTATTAGCTCGTCAAGTTAATGTACCAGCTATTGTAGTCTTCTTAAATAAATGCGACATGGTTCAAGATAAAGAGATTATTGATTTAGTTGAGATGGAGGTAAGAGATTTATTAAATAAATATAAATTTCCAGGCGATCAAGTCCCAGTTGTAAGAGGCAGTGCTTTAAAAGCTTTACAAGATGATCCAGAAGCTGTTAAAGCGATTGAAGAATTAATGGCTAAAGTTGATGAGTATATTCCAGAGCCAGTAAGACCAGTTGATCAACCTTTTTTAATGCCTATTGAAGATGTTTTTACAATTTCTGGTCGAGGTACAGTAGTTACTGGAAGAGTTGAAAGAGGAACAGTTAAAACTAATGAGGAAGTTGAAATAGTTGGTATTAAGGAAACTAAAAAAACTGTTGTTACCGGTATTGAGATGTTTAGAAAAACATTAGATACTGCTCAAGCTGGTGATAATGTTGGGTTATTATTAAGAGGAATTGAAAAAACCGATGTTTTAAGAGGTCAAGTAATTGCTAAGCCAGGTTCAATTACTCCTCACACTGAATTTGAGGCAGAGATTTATGTATTAACAAAAGAAGAAGGTGGACGACACACACCATTTTTCAGTGGTTATCGACCACAATTTTATATTAAAACTACTGATATTACTGGAGAAGTGACTTTACCTTCAGGAGTAGAGATGGTAATGCCTGGTGATAATGTTAAGATTACCGCTAAATTAATTTATCCGGTTGCTTTAGAGGAAGGATTAAAGTTTGCTATTAGAGAAGGTGGTCATACAGTTGGCGCTGGAGTTGTCACCAAAATATTAAAATAAATAAGATTTTATAATTTTTTAGCACCTTAATATGCCCAAAGGAAAGATTAGAATTAGATTGAAATCATACGACTATCGATTGATTGATGATACCTGTCAAAGAATTGTTGATACAGCAATTCGCACAGGAGCATCGATTGTTGGTCCGGTTCCTTTACCGACAAAAAGAGAGATTTATGTTGTTAATAAATCAACATTCATTGATAAAGATGCCAGAGAACATTTTGCTTTGAAAATTCATAAACGATTGATTGATATTGTTAATCCAACTAATCAAACAATTGATTCTTTAATGCATTTAGATCTTCCTGCGGGTGTTGAGGTAGAAGTAAAAATGTAGTTATTTAAGTGATTGACGTTTTATATTAACTATTGTATAATATCTATAAATGATTATTGTCCTAATGGACAAAAAAATTTTTATAATAACAGAAAAATAATAATTAACCAGATTGGTAGCAATAGCCCCAATCTGGGGCTATTTTTTTTACTATGAAAAGTTTTATTTTAGGTTTAAAAGAAGATCAAACTCAACAATTTAATTCTCAAAAAATTAGGATTCCTATTACTTTAATAAAAACAACTCCTTGTTATTTAGTAAATATTAAAACGAGCGATAAATATATTCATTTTAAGCTCTCTTTTGGAACTATTAAAAATATCAAAAAACCTGTCAAAGGAGAGTTAGAGAAAGCGGGGATAAAAACCCCGCTTCGTTTTTTAAAGGAATTTAGAGCTAATATTAATGAGTTTAAAATAATTGAAAAAAATGGAAAAAAAGGAGTTGAATTGTTAGATAAAAAAATATTTGTTGGTCAAGAATTAACTCCAGAATTATTTTTTAAACCTGGAGATAAAGTAAATATAACCGGTATAAGTAAAGGTAAAGGATTTCAAGGCGTGGTTAAAAGGCATGGATTTAAGGGAGGACCAAAAACTCATGGACAATCTGATAGATGGAGAGCTCCTGGTTCAATCGGAATGACAACTACTCCGGGTAGAGTTTTTAAAGGAAAAAGAATGGCAGGAAGAATGGGAGGAAAAAGAGTAACTATTAAAAATTTAGAAGTAATAGAAGTTAATAAAGAAGGTTTAATAGTTAAAGGGTTAGTCCCAGGAGTTAAAAAAGGTTTATTAGAAATCAAAAATTAAATAGAAATAAATTATGCCAAGAAGTAAAAAAACAAACAATTTGGTATTAAAAAAAGAAAAAAAAGAAAATAGTAAATTGTTAGTAGACATTTACAATCTTAATGGAGAAAAAAATAAAATAGAATTATCAGAAAAAATTTTTGATATTGAGGTTAAGCCAGAGTTATTAGCTTTAGCAATAAAAGTTTATTTAGCTAATCAAAGACAGGGAACTGCCTCAACTAAAAATCGAGGAGAAGTAACTGGCTCAACTCGAAAAATATATCGACAAAAAGGAACTGGAAGAGCTAGACATGGAGATATCAAGGCACCAATTTTTGTGGGTGGAGGTATTGTTGGTGGACCAAAGCCAAAAGATTATTTTTTATCTTTAAATAAAAAGCAAAAACGTTTAGCCTTATTTGGAGCATTAACTCTTAAAAGAAAAGAAAATAATTTATTATTATTTGATGATTCATTTTTTAAAATCAAACCTAAAACTAAAGATTTCATATTAATATGGAGAAAATTAAATTTTGACAATGTGAAAACTTTAATTATTTTACCAAAGATTGAAAGAAATAATTTAATTTTAGCGATTAGAAATCTTCCTTTTATTAACTTTATTGATAGTCAAAGTTTAAATACATATAAAGTTTTATCTCATAAAAAAATTATTTTTTTAAAAAGCGCATTATCAGTTTTTGAAAGTCATTTTTTGAAAAATGAAAATAAATGACATTTTATTAGAGCCTATATTGACAGAAAAAGCAACTAATTTAGCCAAAGAGAAAAAAATTTATATGTTTAAAATCAATACTAAAGCTACTAAAAACCAAGTTAAAAAGGCTTTAGAAAAAATTTTTTCTGTAAAAGTAGATAAAGTAAGAATCCAGATTAGAAAAGGAAAAATTAAAAGAACAGGAAAAAGATTAATTCCTAAAAAAACAACTAATAAAAAAATAGCTTATATAAAATTATCTAAAGGAGAAATTGATATTTTTCCGACCAATTAATAGTTATTGTTAAAAATGAAAAAAGAAATAATTGATAAAAAAGCTGAACCAATAAAAAAATTAAGAGTAATTCTAAAAAAACATTCTGGAAGAGATAATAGTGGTCAAATTTCTGTACGTCATCAAGGAGGAAGACAAAAAAGATATTATAGAATTATTGATTTTAAAAGAGATAAAAAAGACATTGAGGCAGAGGTGATTAGAATTGAAAAAGATCCTAACAGAAATGCTTTTATAGCTTTAGTTAAGTATACAGATGGAGAATTAAGGTATATTCTTCAACCTTTAGGATTAAAACCAGGAGATAAGATTATTTCAAGTGAAACAGCTGAGATAAAAATAGGTAATTGTTTGCCATTAAAAAATATTCCGGTAGGAATAATGATTCATAATATTGAAATAATACCAGGACAAGGTGGAAAAATAGCACGAGGAGCAGGAGTTGGTGCAATGGTAGTCGCTCACGAAGAAAAGTATACTCAAGTAAAATTACAATCAGGAGAAATAAGAAGATTTTTAAATAGTTGTTGGGCAACTATAGGTCAAGTAGGTAATATTGAACATAAAGATCAAAAAATCGGTAAAGCTGGAAAGAAAAGGTTAATGGGAATAAAACCAACAGTTCGTGGTACTGCTCAAAATCCAAGAAGTCATCCACATGGAGGAGGAGAGGGTAGAACTGGTGAAGGTATGCATCCTAAAACTCCTTGGGGAAAACCAGCCCGAGGTAAAAAGACTAGAAAAAATAAATTAACTGATTATTTAATAGTTAAAAAAAGAAAATAATTATGGTTAATGAATCAAGGACTTATATAAAAAATTTACCGATTTCGCCAAAAAAATTAAGATTTTTTCTTGATAGTATAAAAAGACATTCACCCATTCAAGTTTTAGATTATCTTTATTATAGTAATCAAAAGGCAGGTAAAATATTTTATCAAGCAATTAGATCAGCTATTGCTAATGCGAAATCAACTTTAAAAGTACCTGAAAATTTGTTAAAATTTAAAGTTTTAACAGTAGAAGAAGGATTAAAGTTAAAAAGATATCAACCAAGAGGAAGAGGAATGGTTAGTCCATATATTAAAAGAAGAAGTCATATTAAAATTATTTTAACCTCTAATAAAGAAAAGAGTAAAAAAATTGAAGTTAAAAATATTAAAGAATCTAAAAAAGAAGTTTTAAAACAAGAAGTACAAAAGTTAAAAACAACTGTTAGAAAGTCTACTAAAGAATTAACAAATAAAAAATAAATTATGGGTCAAAAAGTTCATCCAAAAGGTTTAAGATTGGGAATAGTTTTTAATTGGAGTTCTCGGTGGTTTTTTGCTGATAAAAAACTATATCGAGAATTTCTAATTAATGATATCAATATAAGAAAAACACTAATGAATAAATTAAGTTATGCTTCAGTTATTCAAATTGATATCGAAAGAGCTATTAATAAAATAACTTTAATTATTTATTCAGTAAAACCAGGGATGATAGTTGGTAAAGGAGGAAAAGGATTGGAAGAAATTAGAAAGATAGTGTTAGATTTAATTAAACCTAAAAAAGATAATAAAAAAGACATAAAAATAGAAATTAAAATTGAGCCAGTAAAAAAACCATATTTAAGTGCTTATTATGTCGCTCAACAAATAGCAGAGAAATTAGTAAGAAATTTTCCTCATCGAGCGGTAGTTCATAATGCAATGAAAAGAGTGATGGAGGCTGGAGGAAAAGGAGTTAAAGTTCAATTGGGAGGAAGAATTGCTGGAACAGAGATTTCAAGAAGAGAAAAATATTTTGAAGGAACAATTCCAACTTCAACTTTAAGAGAAGAAATAGATTACGCTACCTATCCAGCATTAACTAAATCAGGTTATGTAGGAGTTAAGGTTTGGATTTGTAGATAATTAAAATTAACAATTAAATTAAATAAAGTTAAATGTTAGCACCAAAAAGACAAAAACATAGAAAACAATTTAGAGGAACTTATCGAAGAATTGCTACTAAAGGTGAAGAATTAGTTTTTGGTCAATATGGTTTAAAAGCGTTACAATCGGGAATTATTAAAGATAGACAAATTGAAGCAGCGAGAATAATTTTAGCTAGAGCTACAAGAAAAATTGGTAAATTTTGGATAAGAATTTTTCCTGATAAGCCATATACTAAAAAACCACCAGAAGTAACAATGGGTGCAGGTAAAGGAGATGTAGTTTATTTTGTTGTTCCAATTTCACCTGGAAGAATTTTATTTGAAATTGACGGTCTAGAAAAAAACGAGGCAGAAAAAACTCTAAAAAATGTTGGATCAAAGTTATCAGTGAAAACAAAAATTGTTCATAAATTAGTATGAAAAAGAACATTAAAAAATATCAACAAATGGATATTAAAGCGTTAGAAAAGGAGATATTAAAATTAAGAGAAGAAATTGCTAGGTTAAGGTTAACTTTTAAAATATCGCCACCAAAAGATACTAATTTATTAATTAAAAAAAGAAAAGAATTAGCAAGAATGTTAACAGTTTTAAATGAAAAAAAGTTACATATAATATGAAAACTTTATTAGGAAAGGTTGTTTCTAATAAAATGCAAAAAACAGTTGTTGTTGAGGTCGAAAGAAAGTTTCGTCATCGTAAATATAAAAAAGTAATATATAGACATAAAAAATACAAAGCTCATAATGAAGACTTAGATTTAAAAATTGGTGATATTGTAGAAATAGTTGAAACGAGACCAATTTCTAAAGACAAACATTTTAAAGTAGTTAGAAAATTAATAAATAAAAAATAAATATGTTGCAATTAAGATCAATATTAAATGTAGCTGATAATACTGGGGCGAAAAAAGTTTATATGATTGGAATAGCGAAAAAAGGCAATCGACGATACGCATATTTAGGTGAAGTTATAAATGTAGTAGTTGAAGAAGCAATTCCTTTTGGATCTGTTAAAAAAGGAGATAAGTTAAAAGCTGTTATAGTAAGAACTCGTAAAGAAAAAAAACGTTCAGATGGAAGTTATATTAGATTTAGTGATAACGCTTGTGTTATATTAGCAGGATCAGAAACTAAAGATCCAAAAGGAACAAGAATTTTTGGTCCAATCGCAAAAGAAGTTAAAGATAATGGATTTAATAAAATTGCTAGTTTAGCGGAGGAAATTTATTAATTAAACTATTTTTTATTAGATATGAAATTAAAAAAAGGTGATAAGGTTAAAATAATTAGCGGTAAAGACAAAGGAAAAGAAGGAAAAATAGAAAAAGTATATAAAAAATCTAATAAAGTTTTAATACTAGGTATTAATATGTACAAAAAACACATAAAAAAGAACGAAAAGTTGTCTCAAGTTGGAATAATAGATGTACCAAGACCAATAATGATTTCTAAAGTAATGTTAATTTGCCCAAAATGTAATAATTCAACCAGAGTTGGTTACAAAATAGAAAATAAAAAAAAGGTTAGAATTTGCAAAAAATGCAAAAGTAATATTTAAATATGAATTTTAAAGATTTTTACAATCAAAAAGTAGTTAAAAAAATTGCTGATGATTTAAAAATTGATAATTTAATGGCTGTACCAAGAATTAAAAAAATTGTTGTTAATGTTGGAGTAGGAGAAGCTTTGACAAATAAAGAAGCTTTAAATAAAGTAAAAGAACAAATATCTTTAATTACTGGTCTAAAACCTGTTATTACTAAAGCAAGAGTTTCTGTTTCAGCTTTTAAGTTAAGAAAAGGAATGCCAATTGGAGTAAAAACAACTTTACGAGGAAAAAAAATGTATTATTTTCTAGAAAAATTAATTAAAATAATAATTCCAAGATTAAAAGATTTTAAAGGGATACCTGAATCTTGTTTAGATCAACATGGGAATTTAAATTTGGGTTTTACTGAACAAACAATTTTTCCTGAAATTGATTATGATAAAATTGATAAAATAAGAGGTTTACAGGTGACAATAGTTACTAATACTAAAGATTTTCAAAAAGGAAAAAAACTTTTTGAAACGTTAGGAATTCCATTTAAGAAAAAATAAAATATGGCTAAAAAATCTGATGAGGTCAAGTTTTTTAAAAAACAAAAATATCAAATTAGATATCGAAATCGATGTCCGTTTTGTGGACGAGCAAGAAGCTACATGAGGAGATTTGGTATGTGTAGAATTTGTTTTAGAGAAAAAGCTTTAAATGGTGAAATTCCAGGAGTTAAAAAAATTTCATGGTAGAATTATGAGCAGATCATTAAAAAAAGGACCATATATTGATAAAAAATTATTAAAAAAAATTTTAAAACAAAAAAGACAAGGAGTAAATACTCCAATTAAAACTTGGGCTAGAGATTGTCAGATAGCCCCTGAATTTGTTGGTCATCGTTTTGCAGTGCACAATGGAAAAAAATTTATAGAAGTTTATATTACTGAATCAATGGTGGGTCATCGATTAGGAGAATTTGCTCTCACCCGAACTTTTAAAGGACACGGAAAAGTTACAAAAAAAATTGTTGAGCCAACATAGTTAATATGGAAAACTCTTTTATTGATTTAATTATTAGATTAAAAAATGGTTATCTTGCAAAAAAAGAAATAATTTTATCTTACTATAGTAAATTAAATGAAAACATATTAAAAAAATTAGTAAATTTAAGATTTATTAAATCTTATCGAATAATAGGAGATAAAATAAAAAAGATTGAAATAAAATTACTTTACAAAGGAAATATTCCTGCTTTAAATGATGTAAAAATTTATTCTAAACCAGGAAGAAGGTATTATGTTTCATATAAAGATTTAAAACCTGTTTTATCGAATTACGGCTTCTATATTTTATTAACTAATAAAGGTGTCTTAACTAATAAAGAAGCTCAACAATTAAAGATTGGTGGAGAATTATTATTTAGTATTTGGTAATTATGTCAAAAATCGGTTACAAACCAATATTATTAACTGATAAAGTACAGGTTGAAATAAACCATAATAATGTAATGATAAAAGGTTCTAATGGTCAAATAGCTATTAATTTGCCAGAAAAATTAGAATTAATTAGAGAGAATAATAGTTTAGTTTTAATAAGAAAAGCAGAAGATAAAAAAACTAAATCTTTGCATGGACTCTATAGACAATTAATTAATAATGGAATTATAGGCGTAGAAAAATTATGGGAAAAAAGATTAAAGATAAATGGAACCGGTTATAATGTTAAATTAGAAAATAATAATTTGATTTTTAAAGTTGGTTATTCTCATCCAGTAATTTTTAATTCAGTTGAAGGAATTAAATTTCAAGTTGAGGGAAATAATGTAGTTATTGTTCAAGGGGTTGATAAACAAAAAGTCGGTGAAGTTGCTTATCAAATAAGAATGATTAAAAAACCTGATGTTTATAAAGGAAAAGGTATTCAATATGAAGGTGAAAAATTAAGAATTAAACCCGGCAAAAAAGCAAAAACTGCCGGTAATCAATTATGAGAATAATAAATCACAATAAAAAATTAAGAAAAAAAAGGCGAATTAGCGCTAATATAAAAGGAACATCTGAAAAACCAAGAATATCAGTATATCGCTCAAATAAATATATTTATGCTCAAGCAATTGATGATGTAAATAGAAAAACACTAGCAGCTTTTTCTAGTCTAAAACTAGAAAAAGAAAAAAAATCATTACAAGCTAAAAAAGTTGGTTTAGAATTAGGAAAGATTTTGTTAGAGAAAAAAATAAAACAAGCAGTGTTTGATCGAGGGATTTATTCATACAAGGGAAGAGTTGCTAAATTAGCTGAAGGATTAAGAGAATCAGGTTTAAAAATTTAATATTAAAAATTAGTTTTTTTATATGGAAGAAAAAAAATTTGAAGAAAAAGTTGTTTTAATAAGAAGAATTTCTAAAAAAATACCAGGAGGTAATTATATAAGTTTTTCCGCGCTAGTTGTCGTTGGAGATAAAAAAGGTCAGGTGGGTATAGGTTTGGGAAGAGCTTTAGAGGTTCCTCCAGCAATTCAAAAAGCAATTAATAAGGCTAAAAAAAATTTAGTTAAAATACCGATTAAAAATAAAACCATTCCTCATGAGGTAAAATTAAAATATAAAGCAGCGAAAGTGTTATTAAAACCTGCTCCTGAAGGAACAGGTTTAAAAGTAGGAAGCGTTGCCAGAATAATTCTAGATTTAGCAGGAGTAGAAAATGCATCTGGAAAAATAATAGGTTCAAGAAATCAAATAGTCAATAGTTATGCAATAATGAAGGTTTTACAAAAGTTTTCTCGTAGAAATTTATTTACAAAATAAAAATATGAAAAATTTTTTAAGTTCTTTGCCAAAAATTACTAAAAAAAATAAAAAAAGATTGGGTCGAGGTTTAGGAAGTGGAAAAGGTGCAAAATCAGGAAGAGGTATTACTCGACATCAAAAAACAAGAGAAGATATTCTAATACATTTTGAAGGTGGTCAAGGAAGAATAGTAAAAAAATTTCCGTTACTTAGGGGTAAAGGAAAAAATAAACCTTTAATAAGTAAAAAATTAAAAAAGAAACTTTTTTATGAAAAAAAAACTGGAAAAAATTAAACTACTTTTTCAAGATAGAGATTTAAAAAGAAAAATTTTTTTTACTTTGATAATATTTTTAATTTTTAGATTATTTGTTTTTATGCCGATACCAGTAATAGATTTAAATAAATTAAGAATATTGTTTTCTTCTAATCAGTTTCTATCTTTGTTAGATATCTTTTCTGGAGGAACTTTAATTAATTTTTCAGTGATGGCTTTAGGTTTAAATCCTTATATTAATGCCTCGATTATATTACAGATGTTAACAATGGTTATTCCTACTTTAGAAAAACTTTCAAAAGAAGGTGAATATGGTCGGTTTAAAATCAATCAATATACTCGATTATTAACTTTACCTTTAACAGTCATTCAAGCAATTGGAATATTTATTTTATTGAAAAATCAAAATATAATTTTAAATTTATCTTATCTAGAGTTTATTTCTTTTGTTTTTACTTTAGTTGTTGGTACTTATATATTGGTTTGGTTTGGTGAATTAATTTCTCAATATGGTTTAGGTAATGGAATTTCCTTAATTATTTTTGCTGGTATAGTTGGACGTTTGCCAGTGAATTTAAGTAAAACTTTATTGATTGTAAATTATGAAATGATTTTTAATATTGTTTTATTTATTATCTTAACAATAATTGTTATTGGATTAATAGTTTTTATTAATGAAGCGGTGAGAAAGATACCAATTTATTACGCAAAAAGAATTAAAGGGAATCGAGTTTATCAAGGAGTAACAAATTTTTTACCGGTTAAACTAAATCAAGCAGGTGTAATTCCAATTATTTTTGCGGTGTCTTTTGTTTTGTTTCCTCAGTTATTAGGTAGTTTTTTAGTTAATTTAACTAATAAAAATCTAATTTCAATTGGTCAATTTTTATTAAATTTATTCTCTCCTAATGGATTTTTTTATAATTTCTTTTATTTTTTATTAGTAATAGGATTTACATATTTTTATACAATTATTGTTTTTAATCCACAAAAAATTTCTGATGAAATTCAGAAATATGGTGGTTTTATACCAGGAATAAGACCAGGTTTAGCGACAAAACGATATTTAGAGAATATTGTCTATAAAATTACTAGTGTTGGTGCGATTTTTCTAGGTATAATAGCAATTTTACCAGCAATAGTTTCTCGTATTACTGGAATTAATAATTTATTAATAGGAGGAACAGGAATTTTAATAGTCGTTTCTGTAGTGTTAGAGACTTTTAAAAATATCGAAGCTCAATTAGTAATGAAAAATTATGATAAATTTATTTAATTATATTAAAAATTTATTTTAATAAATATGGCAAAAAAAGGTGCCAGAATAATAATTGGATTGATTTGTGAAGTATGTAATAATATTAATTATTTAACAACAAAAAATAAATTGAATAAAACCGAAACTTTAAAATTAAAAAAGTATTGTCCAAAATGCAAAAAACATCAAATTCATAAAGAAATTAAAAAATTAGATTAAAATTTTTTTTAAATAAAATGAAATTAGTACTTATTGGTATTCAAGGCTCTGGAAAATCAACCCAGGGCAATTTATTATCAAAACAATTAAATATTCTTTACTTATCTACTGGTCACATTTTGAGGCAAATGGCTAAGGAAAATACAAAACTAGGGAAATATATTAAATTAATTATTAATAGTGGAATACTTGTCCCAGACGATAAAATGATTGATATTGTGAATAGTTATTTAAAAAGATCAGAATATAAAAAAGGTTATATTTTAGATGGTTTTCCTCGAACTTTAGAACAAGCGAAGAGATTTTCTAATAATATTGACAAAGTAATCTTTTTAGAAATTCCTGAAAAAGAAGCAATTTATCGACTAGTTTATCGAAATAGCGAAGGAAGAGAAGATGAAACTATTCCTGCTATAAAAAAACGAATTGAACAATTTAAAAAATACACTTTACCTGTTTTAGATTTTTATCGAAAAGAAAAAAAATTATTAGAAATTGATGGAACTCAATCTATTGAGGCAGTTAATCAAGAAATTTTAAAAAAATTAGGAAAACAATTAATAAGAAATAAAATTACTTCTTGGAAGATTAAAGAAAAAAAAATAATAGCCTTAGTTGGTTTACCTGGTGTAGGTAAGACAGATGCGGCTAATTATTTTAAAGAAAAAGGATTACCAATGATATCTTTTGGTGCTGTAATAAATGAATATATTGAAAAAAATAAATTACCTCATACAGAAGAAGTTCATAAGCAAGTAAGAACTAATTTAAGAAAAAAATATGGAATGGAAGCGTTAGCTGTTTTAAATTTTGATAAAATAAAAAAATTATTAAAAAATAATATGGTATTAGTTATTGATGGTTTAAGATCTTGGGAAGAATATTTATATTTAAAAAACAATTTAAAAAAAGTAAAGATTTACTTATTGGCTATCTATGCAGATAAAGAATTAAGATGGAAAAGATTATCTGAAAGAAAAGAAAGAAATAAACTTTATGGAGAACAAAGAGATTTAGACGAGTTAATAGGAATTAATATGGCACCAACAATTGCTTATGCAGATTATTTAGTTAAAAATAATTTTTCAAAAGAAGAATTTCATGATAAATTAGAAGAAGTTTTTAGAATTATTTACTATACATGAAAATAAATTTAAAATCAGAAAAAGAAATTAAATTGATGATTGAAGGTGGTAAAATATTAAAAAAGGTTGTAAAAAAATTAAAAAATTATATAAAAGAAGGAATATCAACAGAAGAAATAGATCGTTTAGCAGAAAAATTTATTTTAGGTTTTGGAGCAGAACCTTCATTTAAAAAAGTTAATAATTATCGATGGACAATATGTGCGCCAGTTAATGAACAAGTTGTTCATACTCCTCCTTCAAAAAGAATATTAAAAAAAGGTGATCTATTTACTTTAGATATTGGAGTTTTTTATAAAGGTTTTCATACCGATTTTGCCGAAACTTATTTAATTGGTGATTTGTATGATAAAAAAAAGAAGAAATTTTTAGAAGTTGGTAGAAAAACCTTGAATAAGGCTATTGAAAGTTGTCAAGTGTATGGTAGATTAGGGAGTATATCAAAAACAATTGAAGAAGAAATATATAAAAATGGTTATTTTATATTGAAAGATTTGACTGGTCATGGAATAGGAAAAGATTTGCATGAAGATCCATATATTTTTGGATATTTAAATAAACCGATAAAAAAAACAATAATTTTAAAACCGGGATTGGTAATAGCGATTGAAGTGATTTATTCAATGGGAACCGAAGAAATTGAATATGAAAAAGATAATGATTGGTCTGTAGTAACTAAAGATAAAAGTCTATCAGCCTGTTTTGAACATACAATAGCTATTACTAAAAAAAAAGTCTTGGTTTTAACTTAAATTTATGGTAAAATATTATTTTTATGAATAATCAAGTATTAGTTGTTGAAGGAGAAGTTATAGAAAATCTTCCCAATACCTTATTTAAGGTAAAATTATTAAATTCAGATAAAGTAATCTTATGCTATTTATCTGGTAAAATGAGAAAAAATTATATTAAAATTTTACCTGGAGATAAGGTAAAGTTAGAAATTACCCCATATGATTTAAATAGGGGAAGGATTATTTTTAGATTATGAGGGTTTTAGCGTCAGTAAAAAAAATTTGTTCAAAGTGTAGAATGGTTAAAAGAAAAGGAAGATTATATGTTATATGTTCGAATGTTAAACATAGACAAAAACAAGGATAAATATGGTAAGATTATTAGGAATTACATTACCAGATGAAAAAAAAATTGATTATGCTTTGACTTTAATATATGGTATTGGTTGGAAAAATGTTTACCAAATATTAAAAACAGCAAATATTGATAAAAATAAAAAAGTTAAAGAAATCACTGAAGAAGAATTAAAAAGATTGACTCAAATAATTGATTCAAATTATAAAGTTGAAGGAGATTTAAGAGAAATTATTGGAGAAAATATTAAAAGATTAAAGGAAATTGGTTGTTATCGAGCAATTAGGCATATTAGGGGGTTACCAGTTCATGGTCAAAGAACTAAGTCAAATGCAAGAACTAAAAGAGGAAAGAGAAAGACAGTAGGAGCTTTAAAAAAAGAAGCTTGGGCTAAATTAGAACAAACTCAACAAACAAAAACACAAAAAAAATAATAAAATTATTAAATTAATTTAATTATGATAAAAAAACAAATAAAAAAAACAGTGGAAAAAGGAAGAATATATGTTGTTGCTACTTTTAATAATACGATAATTACAATTACTAATGAAAAAGGAGAACCTATTATAGTTGAAAATTGTGGAATGCATGGATTTAAAGGAACAAGAAAGTCAACTCCGCATGCAGCGACAGTTACTACAGAATCGGCTTTAAAAAAAGCATCAGAAAATTTAAATTTTAAAGTAGCAGATGTTTTTATTAAAGGTATTGGCCCAGGAAGAGAAGCGGCAATAAGAATTATTAAGAGTTCAAATATTGATATTAATAATATTATTGATGTAACTCCTATACCTCATAATGGAGTTAGACCTCCAAAGGTTAGGAGAACTTAATTTTTTAAAATATGAGATATACAGGTCCAAAAAATAGAATAGCAAGAAGAGAAGGTGTAGATTTAGGCTTAAAAACACCGGGAACTAAAAGTCATAATCGTTTATTAAAAAAACTAAACATTATACCCGGTCAACATGGGGTAAAAGGAAAAAGAAAACTATCAGAAAGAGGTATTCAACTAAGAGAAAAACAAAAATTAAGATTTATTTTTGGAATAACGGAAAAACAATTAAAAAGATATTTTAAGTTATCGAGTGAAAAAAAAGGTAATACCAGTTTATATTTAGCAATGTTTTTGGAAAAAAGATTGGATAATGTTGTTTATCGTTTAGGTTTTGCTCCAACAAGAGCAGCGGCAAGACAATTAGTTAGTCATGGTAATATTTTAGTTAACAATAAAAAAGTTAAAATTCCATCTTATCAAGTCAAGCTTAATGATACGATTACATTTGCTGATGAAAAAGTTGTTAAAATTTCTTATATTGAAAAAGCAATTAATGATAAAGATATTATTATTCCATCTTGGATGGAAAGAAGAAATTTAATTGGTAAAATTATAGCTGAACCAAATCAAGATGATATTGCTAAACAATGTAATTTAAGATTAATAATTGAATATTATTCAAGGTAATTAATATTAAAAATTTATTTTAAGTAATTATGATTAAACCAAATTTTATCACTCAGGTAACTGAAAAAGGTAATTATGGAAAATTTATTTTGGAACCTCTTCCTTTAAGTTATGCACATAGTTTAGGTCATGCTTTAAGAAGAACTTTGCTTTCATCGTTAAAAGGAGCAGTTGTTACTCAGATAAAAATAGATCGAGCTCCTCATCTTTTTACAACAATTGATGGTATTAGAGAATCAGTTTTAGATATTGTTTTAAATATAAAACAATTAAGATTCTCGGTAGATAGTGAAAAAAAATATAAATTAAATTTAGATATTAAAGGTATAAAAAAAGTTTATGGCCAAGATATAAAGGGAGAGATTCAGCCGGTAAATAAAGATTGTTATTTATTTGAATCAACAAGTAAAGATACTAAATTAAATATAGATTTGATAGTTGAATCTGGTTATGGTTATGTCCCATCTGAAGAAATTAATAAAGAAACAGGTTATATAGCTTTAGATGCTTCTTTTTCGCCAGTAAAAAGAGTTAACTTCAAAGTAGAAGAAGCAAGAATTGGAAGAAAGACTAATTTTGAAAAATTAATATTAGAGATTGAAACTGATGGTTCTATTACATCAAAAGACGCTTTGAAAAAAGCTGCTTCAATTTTATCTGAATATTTTAATTATATTTTAACTGAAAAAAATAATTCGAAAAAAGAAGACTCAAGACTCATTTTAAATAATGAGCAAGATAATAAATTTTCAGAAATAATTATTGATGAATTAAATTTACCTTCAAGAGTAATTAATACTTTATTAAGAGAAAAAATCGAAACAGTAGCTGATTTAATAAAAACAGGTAAAGATAAATTAGCAAAAATGAAGGGTGTAGGTAAAAAATCAATAGAGCTTATAAATGAGGAATTAAAAAAATTAAATATTAATTTAAATTAATTTAATAGAATGAGACATCGAGATAAAAAAATAAAATTTAAGGGTGGTTATGATGCTAATAGAATGTTATTAAGAAAATTAGCAAAAAATTTTTTAAATAATGGTTATTTAACAACAACAATAAAGAGAGCTAAAATTTTAAAAAGTCATTTAGATAAATTATTAACTAAAACAAAAGAAAAAACAGAAGCTAATAAAAATTATTTATTAAAATATTTAGGAGATTTAAAATTAATTAACAAATTATTTACTTTAATTGGTCCTCAATTAAAAGATATATCTAGTGGTTATGTTAAAATATTAAAATTAAATTTTAGAAATAATGACGGTGCTTTATTAGCAAAAATAATTTGGTCAAAACCAATATTATATAAAGAAAATAAAAATCAAGAAATTAAAGAAAATTTAAATAAAAACAAATAAAAAATAGTTAAAAATAAAACAGTTAATAAAAAATGAAAAAAAAATTGACAGAGCAAACAAAACCAATTAATGAAAGAAATATTAAAAGAAGATGGTATTTAATTGATGTTGGAAATAAAATTTTAGGTAGAGTTGCTTCAAAGATTGCTTTATTACTACAAGGAAAAAATAAAGTTAATTACGTATCTTATTTAGATAATGGTGATTATGTGGTAGTTATTAATGCAGAAAAAGTAAAATTTACCGGTAGAAAATTAGAGCAAAAAGTTTATACTCATTATTCGGGTTATCCTGGTGGATTAAAAATTATTACTTTAAAAGAATTAATAAATAAATCTCCAGAGAAAGTTATTAGAAATGCAGTTTCTGGAATGCTTCCTAAGAATAAATTAAGAGATAAAAGATTAAAAAGACTTTTTGTTTTTAGAGGTGAAAATCATTCATTTAAAAATATAAATTTAATAAAAATTAATTAAATAAATTATAAATAAATTATGATAAAAAAACAAAAAAATATAGAATATTATGAGGCGGTGGGAAGAAGAAAAAAATCAATAGCTAGAGTAAGATTATATATAAAAAACATTCAAGATATAAAAAAAGGAGAAATTTTTGTAAATAAAAAAAATATTAATTTGATTTATCCTGATTATAAAGTTAATTTTTTAAAAAAACCCCTTGAGATTACAGGTAATCTTGATAGATTTGCCATTTCTATCCAGGTTAAAGGAGGAGGTGTTAATGGTCAATTAGAGGCAATGATTCATGGAATTAGTAGAGCTTTGGTAATGGTAGATGAGAATAATAAAAAACTTCTTAAGAAGTATGATTTATTAAAAAGAGATCCTCGAAAAAAAGAAAGAAAAAAAGTTGGTACAGGTGGTAAAGCACGAAGAAAAAAACAGTCACCAAAACGTTAATTATGATAGATTTATCAATAATCATTCTTTCATTTAATACTAAAAATATTACTAGAAAGTGCCTTATTGATTTAAAAAAGAATTTTAAAAAACATCCTCTAAATTATCAAATTATTGTAGTGGATAATGCTTCTAATGATGGTAGTGTTAATATGTTAAAAAAAATTAGTAAAAATTGGTCTGAGTTAAAAGTAATTTATTCAAAGGTAAATTTAGGATACGATAAAGGAAATAATATTGCTTTACCTTATGTAAAAGGAAAATATGTTCTTTACTTAAATTCTGATGTTTTTATAGATAATATTGATTTTAAAGATTTAATTTATATTTTAGAAAATTATGAAAACATAGGAGCTTTAACTATTAAACTTCTATTACCGACAGGAGGTATTGATCCGGCTTGTCATCGAGGTTTTCCAAATTTATGGAGATCAATGTGTTATTTTTTAGGATTGGAAAAGTTATTTTATAAATTTCCTTTATTAAATAGGATTTTTGGGGGTTATCATTTAGTCCATTTAAATTTAGACGAGATTCATTACGTTGATTCAATTAGTGGCGCTTTTTTTCTCACTCGTAAAAAAATATTAGACAAAATAGGTGGTTTTGATGAGGATTATTTTGCTTATGGTGAAGATATAGAAATGTGTTGGCAGATAAATAAATTAGGTTTTAAAATTTTATATTATCCTTTATGGACAGCAGTTCATTTAAAATCAGTTTCTGGTTTAAAAAAGAAAGACGTCAAAATAAAAAAGAAAACTAGTTTTTATTTTTATCAGGCAATGAAGATTTTTTATAAAAAACATTATGAAAAAAAATACCCTTTTTTTATTAATAAATTAGTATATCTAGCAATAGATTTAAAAAAATTCATAGATAATCGATGAAAAAAATAGGGATTGATGCTCGATTGTATTCGCAAACAGGTGTTGGTACTTATTTAAAAAATTTACTTTTTTATTTAGATAAATATAATTATAAGGATAGTCAGTATTATATTTATTTAATAAAAGAAGATTTTGATAAAATAAATTTTAAAAGCAAAAATATAATTAAAAAATTAGCTAATTATCACTGGCATAGTTTTTCAGAGCAGATATTTTTTTTGTTTAGTTTATTAAAAGATAATTTAGATTTAGTTCATTTTACTTATTTTGGATACCCAATATTATATTTTAAAAAATTTATTGCAACTGTCCATGATTTAACACCAATATATTTTAAAACTGGTAAAGCTTCTACAAAAAATAAATTTATTTATAATATAAAACATTTATTTTTTAGGATAATTTTGTTTTTACAGGTTAAGAATGCTTTAAAAATAATTGTTCCAGCGAAAACTATAAAAAAACAATTAACTAATCTTTATGGATCTAATATTAGTAATAAAATTGATTATATTTATGAAGGAATTAATTATCAATTATTAAAAAATAAAGAAAATAAAAATTTAACTAGAAAATTTTCTAATTTTTTTATATATGTGGGAAATTTTTATCCTCATAAAAATATTAATAGATTAGTAGAAGCTTATTTTAAAATTAAAACTAAAATTAAATTAATTTTAATAGGTCCAAACGATTATTTTACTAAAAAAATGGAAGATTTTTTAAAAAAAATTAAATCGAAAAATGTTTTGGTTATAAAAGAACCAAAAATAGAAGATTTATTGTTTTTTTATAAACATACAAAGGCAATTATTCATCCTTCATTATCAGAAGGCTTTGGACTTACTTTGGTTGAAGCTGCTTATTTTAATAAACCTATAATTGCTTCTAATATTGATATATTTAAAGAGTTATGGGGAAATAAAATAATTTATTTTGATCCTTATAAAACTGATGATATAAAAAATAAAATAGAAAATTTTATTAAAAATTCAACAAAAATCGATTATTCTAAAGTTCTGAAAAAGTTTTCTTTTGAAAAAATGACAAAAAAAACTTTAAATATATATAATCAATTTATATGAAAATAGCTATAGTTTATGATTGGTTTGATAAATGGGGTGGAGTTGAAAGAGTTTTGTTAATTTTTAAAAAAATTTTTCCTAAAGCAGATTTTTTTACAAGTTATACTGATAAAAAAAAATCTTGGTTTAATGATTTTAATATTAAAGAATCTTTTTTAGGAAAGTTTCCTGACTTTATAAAAAAAAATCGTATTTTATCTCTTCCTTTTTATCCTTTAGTTTTTGAATCTTTTGATTTTTCTGATTATGATTTGGTAATTTCTATAACTGCTTATTTTGCCAAAGGAATTATTACTAAACCAAAAACAAAGCATATTTGTTATTTATTATCTCCACCTAGGTTTCTTTGGACTCATAATAATGTTTATTTTGAGAATAAAGAGTTTAAGTTTATTTTTAATTCATATTTGAATTATTTAAAAAAATGGGATTTTTTATCAAGTAAAAGGTCAGATAAAATAATTTCAATATCAAAAACAGTACAAAAACGTTGTTTTAATTTTTATAAAATAAAGAGTCAGGTAATTTATCCTCCTTTTGATTTAGATTATTGGCAAAAAGTTAAAGATCGATTAATTAACAAAAATGATTTTATTTTAAAAAAAGTTATTCCAAAAAATTATTATTTAATAGTATCGAGATTAGAACCTTATAAAAAAGTTGATTTAGTGATCGATTTATTTAATAAATTAAATAAAAACTTAATTATTGTTGGTGAGGGTAGTTTATTAAAAAAATTAAGAAATAAATCAAAAAAAAATATTATTTTTTTTCAAAATTTAACTGATTTACAACTTGGTTTTTTGTATACAAATGCTTTTGGATTAATTATGCCTCAGGAGGAAGATTTTGGATATGTTTCTTTAGAAAGTCAGTTTTTTAATTGTCCAGTAATAAGCTATAAAAAAGGAGGAGCTTTAGAAACAGTAGTAGAAGATAAAACAGGAGTTTTTTTTGAAGATCAAAAAGAGGAAAGTATGTTGAAATCAATTGCAAGATTTGAAAAAATAAGATACAATTTAAAGAATAATTTATCAGTTAGTAAAAGACATTTAGAAATTTTCAGCTTGAATAATTTTATAGATAATTTTAAGAAAAATATATGAAAGCTATAATTTTTGCTGGTGGCACTGGAACAAGATTATGGCCAGTATCGAGAAAAAAATCTCCAAAACAATTTGAAAAAATAATTAATAATAAATCAACTCTTCAACTAACAGTAGAAAGATTATTGCCTCAGTTTAAATATGAAGATATTTTTATTTCTACCAATTTAATTTATAAAAGATTGATTTTTAATCAATTAAAAAAAATACCTAAAAAAAACTTTATTTTTGAGACTGAAAGAAGAGAAACAGGACCAGCAGTTTTATTAGCTGTATCTATAATAAATAAAATATATCCTAATGAACCAGTTTTAATTTTATGGAGTGATCATTTAGTTAAAAATAAAAAACATTTTAAAAAAATTATTAAAAGCACAAAAAAAATGATTATAAAAAATCAAGATAAAATAATTTTTATAAGTCAAAAACCTAGATTTGCAAATCCTCATTTAGGATATATTAATTTTGGTAAAAAAGTTGATAATATAGATAATATTAATTTTTATAAATTTAATAGTTTTAAATATAATCCTGGAAAAAAATTAGCTGAAGAATATTTGAAAAAAGGTAATTATTCTTGGAATTTAGGTTATTTTGTAGCAATGCCTAATTTTATAATTAATGAATATAAAAAAAACAATCCAGAGACATTTAATAAGATTAATGAAATTATAAATTTTTATAATAAAAAAGAATATTTTGAAATTTTAAAAAGAAATTATTCTCAGTTATCTTCTTCAACTTTTGATAATGATATTTTAGAAAAAATAGACAAAAATCAAGCTTTGGTTATAAACGAAGATATAGAATGGAGTGATATTGGAAGTTGGGATGCGTTAAAAGAAGCTTTGGAAAAATTTAAGTCACAAAATATAATTAAAGGACAAGTTTTTTTAGAAGATGTAAAGGATTCATTGGTTTATAATTTATCAAAAGACAAATTTTTAGTAGTTATAGATCTTGAAGGGATAGTTATTATTAATACTGAAGATATAATATTGGTCACTAAAAAAACTTCTATGGCAAAGTTAAAAGACACAATAAAAAAATTAGAGAAAACAAAATATAAAATTTACATATGAAATATGAAAGGAGAATTTTATCTAAAATATATAAAAAGAATAGTAGATATTTTTTTATCTTTATTGTTATTAGTAATTTTTTTCCCAATAATAGTTATAATATCTTTATTAATAAAGTTAGATTCTCCTGGACCTATTCTAGCAGATGTTCCTGAACGAGTTGGTCAAAACGGTAAAAGATTTAAGATGTATAAATTCAGATCAATGATAGTTAATGCTCATTATTTATTAAGAAACGATCCAAAATTTAAAAAATTATATGAAGAATATAAAAAAAATAGTTATAAATTAAAAAAAGATCCAAGAATAACGCTTATAGGTAAATTTTTTAGAAAACATTCTTTAGATGAAATTCCTCAACTTATTAATGTTTTAAAAGGAGAGATGAGTATTGTTGGTCCAAGAGCATATTATCCTGATGAATTAGAAGAACAATTAAAAAAATATCCACATACAAAAAAATTATTAAAAAAAGTTCTATCTGTAAAACCTGGAATAACTGGTTTATGGCAAGTTAGTGGGCGATCAGAAGTTAATTTTGATAAAAGAATTGAGATTGATTTTAAATACGTAAATGAGATATCTTTAATAAATGATATTAAAATTATTATAAAAACACCATTAATAATGATTACAGGAAAAGGAGCGGTATGATAAAAAAAATTCAAAATTCAAAATTAAAAATTAAAAATTTATTAATTGTTGTTTTAGTGGCTGTTATTTTATTTTATTTATTTATTTTAAAGCCAGTTTTGGAGATTAAAGAGAAAACTGAAATTCTAATAAAAAAAACAAAGAACCTAAAAACAAGCTTTTTTCAAAACGATTTAGTATTGTTAAAAAACAATTTAAATGATTTGAAAAAAGAATATTTAAATTTTCAAATTTCAGCTAAAAAAATTTATTGGTTATCTTTTATTCCTTACGTATCAGATTTTAAAAATATTATTTTAGCGGGTGATTATTTGTTAAAGGCTGGTTCAGAAACAATAGAGGTTATTGAACCTTATGCTGATTTAATAGGTTTTAAAAAAGGTGAGTCTTCTTTTATAGAAAAGTCAGCTGAAGAAAGAATTCAGACAGCGGTATTAACCTTAGATAAAATGGTTAGTAAAATAGATCCAATATCTTTAAATATAGAAAAAGCAATTAATTATGTTTTTAAAATCAATCCTAATAGATATCCTAATAAGATTGGGAAATTAATAATTAAAGATCGAATAGTTTTACTTAAAGAACAATTTCAAGCAATTAATTCTTTATTTGTTGATGCAAAACCTTTAGTAAAAAAATTACCAGAAATTTTAGGTGTAGGTAAAGAAAAAACATATTTAATTTTATATCAAAATGATAAAGAAAGAAGAGCCACTGGGGGATTCTTAACATTTTATGCTATTATTAAAATTAAAAATGGAAAAATAACTATTTCCAGATCTGACGATATTTATTCATTAGATAATAGCATTACTAGTCATCCTAAAGCACCTAGAGAAATACTTAGTTATCATAAAAAAGTTAATTATTTTTATATAAGAGATAGCAATCTTTCTCCTGATTTTAAAGAATCAATAAAAATTTTTGAGGATTTATATAAAAGAAGTTCTTTAAAAATAAACTATGATGGAATTATCGCAATGGATTCAAAAGTATTTGTTGATATGTTAGATATTTTTGGTGATACTGAGGTTAACGGAATAAATTTTTCATCAAAAATTGACTCTCGATGTAATTGTCCACAAGCAATTTATACTCTTTTTGATATTGTTGATCGACCTGTAGGTTATATTAAAAAAGATCGTAAAGGTATATTAGGTAGTTTAATGCAGACATTATTTTACAAAGCAGTTGGTTATTCTCCTTCTAAATATTGGGGAAGATTGATAAAAACAATGTATAAAAATTTAGAAGAAAAACATATATTACTTTATTTTGTTGATGAAGAGACACAAAAAGCAATTGAGCAAGTTAATTTCGCAGGAAGAATAAAAAATACTGATAAAAATTATATTCATATTAATAATGTTAATTTTGCTGGAGCAAAATCAAATTTATTTGTTAACGAAGAAATCACTCTAGATATTAATAATAATAAAGCTAATTTAAAAATTGTTTATAAGAATCCATATCCACATTCTGATTGTAATTTGGAAAGAGGTGGACTATGTTTAAACGCGACTTTAAGAAATTGGTTAAGGGTTTATGTGCCAAAAAATTCAAATTTAATTAGTTTTAAGGGTTCAAAAAAGAAAATTCAAAGTTATATTGATTTAGATAAACAAGTTTTTGAAGGATATTTAGAAGTACCAACTCAAGGAAGATCTGAAGTAAATTTAAATTACGAAATTTCTAAAAGTATAAATAATGATTACTTATTAATTCAAAAACAACCGGGGGTAATAAATCAAAAATGGACAGTAAAAATAAATGGAAAATTGATTTATGATAATTACTTAAATAAAGACATTCTTATTAAGATAAAATAATGTATAAGAAATTTAAAACAGAAGCAATAATTCTTAAAAAAAAAGATTTATTGGATAAAGATTTATTAATTTCTGTCTTTACAAAAGATCAAGGTAAATTAAAATTATTTGCTAAGGGAGTTAAAAAGATTACTTCAAGAAGACTTTCTTATATTCAAACAGGAAATTTAGTAAATTTGGTAATAGAAAAAAGAAAAGATAATATTTATTATTTATTTGAAATTAATTTAATTTCAGGTTTTTTAAAAATTAAAGAATTTAATAAAAAAATAAAAATATTATTTCAATATTTATTTATACTAGATAAATTATTACCTGAAAATCAAAAAGAAGTAATTGCTTATGATTTAACAAAAAAATTTTTTATTGATCTATCAAACGGAAAAAATATTGAAGAATTTTTAGAAAAATTATTAAATGATTATTTAAATAAATTATTAATATCATTAGGTTATATTAATAAAAATTATTCTTATAAAGAAGTAATTGAAATTATTCAACAATTAATAAATGACAGAATTATTAATTTTGATATATTATAATAGATATTATGAATAATAAAATGAATAAGATAGTTTCTTTATGTAAAAGAAGAGGATTTATTTTTCCTGGTAGCGAAATTTATGGTGGTATTAATGGTTTTTGGGATTATGGACCTTTAGGAGTCGAATTAAAAAATAATCTTAAAAAAATTTGGTGGAAAAATATGGTGTATGAGCGAGAAGATGTGGTTGGAATTGATGCAGCAATTATTATGAATCCGAAAGTGTGGGAAGCGTCTGGACATACTCAAGCTTTTACCGATCCATTAGTTGAATGTAAGAATTGTCATCATAGATTTAGAGCTGATAAAATTGAAACGAATTATTGTTCTGATTGTGGAGGAGAACTAACAGAACCAAAAAAATTTAATCTATTAACAGAGGTTTATATTGGCACAATAGAAGATGCTAAAAGAAAGACATATTTAAGAGGAGAAATAACTCAAGGAGTATTTGTTAATTTTAAAAATGTTATTAATTCAACAAGAATAAAGATACCTTTTGGGATAGCTCAAATTGGTAAGGCTTTTAGAAATGAGATTACTCCTGGAAATTTTACTTATAGATCTAGAGAATTTGAACAAATGGAATTGGAATATTTTATAGAACCAAGAGAAGAAGAAGGAGAAAAATGGTTTAATTATTTTTTAGAATTAAGATTAAATTGGTATAAAAAATTAGGAATAAAAGAAAATAATCTTAGAATAAGAGAACACACTCCAGAAGAAAGAGCTCATTATGCAAAAAAAGCAGTTGATATTGAGTATAGAGCGCCATTCGGTTGGAGTGAATTTGAAGGAATACACCATCGTGGAGATTGGGATTTAAGTCGTCACAACATAAAATATCAAGATAAAATAACTAACAAAGAATATTATCCATGGGTTATAGAAGCTTCAGGAGGTGTAGATAGGGCTGTTTTATTTTTTTTAATTGATAGTTATCATGAAGAAGATCAAAGAATTTTACTAAAGCTTAATTATAATTTAGCGCCAATAAAAGCTGCTGTATTTCCTTTATTAAGAAATAAATCTGAACTTGTAAAAGAAGCAAAAAAAATTTATAAGAGCCTAAAAAATAATTTTGTAGTTATTTTTGATGATCGAGGTAATATAGGTAAAAGATATCTATATCAAGACGAGATTGGAACTCCTTTTTGTGTGACAGTTGATTTTCAAACATTAAAAGATGATACCGTAACAATAAGAGATCGTGATACTACTAGTCAAATTAGAGTAAATATTAGTAAAATAAAAGATTTTTTAAAAATTAAATTAAGTTAATTTTTTTAAGTATGTTATTAAAAAAAAATATATTTTTTTTATTCATTATTCTTTTATTACTATTTATTTTATACATTCTTTTTTTTAATAATAAAAAAGAGTTAAAAAAAAATGATAAAGTTGAACAAAAAGAATTAATAATACCAACAGTTGATAATAATGTTAAAGTAAGTTTAGAAAAAATTAGAAACGGAGAAATTAAAATAATTGTTTATAATGCTTCTTTAAATACTGAGAATATTGATTTTGAAATCAGTTATTTAGTAAAAAATACAGATCTTGAAGAAGGAAATGAAAACGAGATGATTTCTCAAGGAGTTTTGGGTAAATGTTATTTAGAAAAAGATAAGTGGTATTGTGGAACAGGGTTGGGAACTGATAAAAAAATAGTTTTAGGAACATGTTCTTCAGGAGTTTGTCGTTATCATAATATAGTAGGACCAATAAAATTAAATTTAAAATTTTCAGGAAGTTATGGTATAAGAATTTTTGAGAAAGATTATCAATTATAAATTAAATATATTTAGAAAGGAGGTAGAAAAAATGCCAGTTACTAAGTCTGCAAAAAAAAAGATGAGACAGGATAGAAAAAAAACATTAATAAATAAACGATATATTATTAAATATAAAAAATTATTAAAGGAAATCAAAAAAAGCACTCAAGAGAATTTAAAAGAATTAATTAGTAAATTTTATTCTGTAGTAGATAAAGCAGTAAAAAAGAAGGTGATTTATAAAAATAAAGGTAATCGATTAAAATCAAAAGTTAAAAAATATTTAAAAAAATAAAATGAAGTATAAAATTAATCTTTTATTAAGAAAAGAGAAGAATATTTTAGATAAGACTTATATTTTTTTAGTAAATTATTTGAGATATATTATTGTTATAACCCAGCTAGTGGTAATTGGAGTATTTTTTTATCGTTTGCAGGTTGATCAAAGAATTATCGATTTGAAAGAATCAGTAAATCAAAAAAAAGAAATAATAGAAATAGTTTCGCCACTGTTAAGAGAAGCTAAATATATAAATAAGAGATCTAAAGAAATAGAGACTATATTAAAAAAACAAAATAAATTAGAAGTTAAATTAGATTATTTAGTTAAAATTTTTCCTGATGGTGCTTATTTAAAAAATTTAATTTTGAATGATAATCAAATAGAAATGGATGGTTTAATAGAAAATATTTCTTATTTGCAAGCTTTTATTAATAAATTAAAACAAGAGAAAATATTTAAAAATATAGAATTAAAATCAGTAAAAAAAACTGAGTTTGGTTATAACTTTTTTTTGAGTTTAAATTAAATGAAAATAACAAGTGAAATTTTTTATAAAAAAGTTACCGATTATACTTTTATTGTATTATTTTTATTAATTTTTTCTATTTTCATATTTTTTGCTATTAGACCTTCTTTAAAAACAGCTTTTTCTTTAAGAAAAGAAGAAAAAGATTTAGTTGAAATCGATTCTTTATATGAAAAAAAAATAGTTTCGGTATCATTAATACAATCAGAATTAGAAAAAAATCGTAATGATCTTTATTTAATTGATAATGCATTGTCAAAAAACCCAAATGTTAATAAGATAATAGATGATATAAAAATAGCAGCAGATAAAACCAATTTTTTTATAAATAAAGCTAATGTTTCTGATATTAATTTATTACAAGTTAAAGAAAAATTAGGAAAAGTTGAAGTTATTTTAGAAGGTTATTCTTCTTTTCCAGATTTGTTATCCCTTATAAAAGAGATTCATAATCAAAGACGATTAAAAACTATTGATAATTTACAAATTAGTAAAAGTAAATCAGGTACTGATTCTTCTAATTTATCTATTAAAATTAACATTGTGGGTTATTATTTATGAATAAAAAAGAAATTTTAATTTTATCAATTTGTGTTTTTTTAACTGTCATTGCTTGGTTAGTGGCTGATTTATACCGAGCAAGTAATGAAAGTAAAATAAAAATGAAAATAGAATTGCCATTAATAGAAAACTATGAGATTAAAAAGGAAATTTTAGAAATTTTAAAAAATAAAATAGAATGATTTATTCAAATTTATTTACTAATTACAATCAAAAAAGAATTCCCAATTGGTTAGTGTTATTTTTTATATTTATTTTTACTATTATTTTTTTTGTAGGCCAAATTAATAAAACTGTTATACAATCAAAAGCTGATAGTAATAACATAAAAAGATTAGAGATTGTTAACTTATCTCCTTATGAAGCTACTATTTATTGGCTTTCTGAAAATAAAGAAACCGGGTGGTTAGTTTATGGTGAAAAAGATAATTTAATAAATAAAATAGCGTTAGATAATCGTGATGTTGATAATATTAGAAATAAATATCGTAATCATTATGTTACTTTAAAAAATTTAACACCTAATAAGACTTATTATTTTAATATAATCTCAGAAAATAAAAAATTATCTTCATCGGATAATAAGCCTTTTATTTTTAAAACTCCGCAAAAAATGCAATCAAGAACAAAATTAGATCCAGTTATAGGAAAGATTATTAAAGAAAATTTTGAACCTGTTAATAATGCAATAATAATTTTATATGTAGAAAATAATATTTATCCATTATTGGCATTAACTAAAAAAAATGGTGAATGGTTAATACCTTTAAATTATTTTTTAAGAAAAGATAATTTAGAAGAAGTTATTTTAACCGGTGAAGAAAAAGTTACTATAGAAGTTTTAGATGAAGAAGAAAATAAATCAATAATAACCGATAAATTAAAAAATATCTCTTTAAAAAACGAAACTTATTTTATTGGTAGAAATTACGATAATTATAGTTCTAATAATGTTTTATCTTCATTTACAAATTCTAATATTAATTTAAATAATGATTTGTTAATAATTATTTATCCACAAGAGGGAGCTTTAATTCCAGGTAATAAACCATTAATAAAAGGGAAGACTCAACCTTTTAAAGAGGTTTTTATTAATATAGATTCAGTAAAAAAAAATTATTCTGGAAAAGTAATCTCTAATAATTTAGGAGATTGGCAATATTATCTTAATGAACCATTAACAAAAGGAAAATATTTTTTAACTGTTGAAGTTTTTATTGATAAAGATAAATTAATTAAAAAATCAAGAACTTTTAATATCATTGGTAATGATGCTATAGAAGGAAAAGTTTTAGGAGAGGCAACTGGAGAGCCTACAACTGTTTATCAAAGTCCGACTTTAACACCAACAAAAGTTTTTTCAAGTCCTACCAAAATAATTTCCCCAACTCTTTATGAAGCTGGAATTTCAGAAGGTCTACCTTTATTATTAGGGATTGGATTTTTTATTTTGGGTTTTGGAGTATTTATATTATTTTAATAAAAAAATAAATAAAAAAAAAATGAACTTATTTAATTTATTAACATACTTAAATAGAATAAGTTTAATAATTTTTTTTGGATTAATTATTTTTATTGGATATCAAATTTATTTAATAAAAAAAGAATATCAAAAAGAAGATAGTAATATTATTATTCCTGATTTTGATGAAAAGAATTTTCAAGGAGTAAAAAACTATACTAGTTTGAGTGAAAGTTTAAATAAAAAAAATTTAATAAAAAAAGAAAATAACCAATATATATATATTTTAGCAGCTTTATCTTTTATAGTTTTAATACTGTTTTTTTTGATAAATGCAAAAATTAAATCTTTTGAAGAAAATAAATTAGATAAATTTAATAAGCCTACATTATCAATAAATAAAAATCAACTAACTAAAAATGAAGAAACTACTGTGTCGACAAAAACTGTTTTATCGCCAACTCAAATAATATCGTCTTCCTTCTTATCATCAACGATTTTTTTTAGTCCCACTTTTACTCCAGCAAAAGAAATTATAGTTGATTATATAAGTCCGACAACTTCAAATATAATTATTTCTCCAACAAAGATATTTATAGAATTATCATCAACAACTTCTAAGATAGTTAATCAGTTACCAATGATGGCAGATTTAAGAAGTATATATATATTTTTAGGAAGTTTATCTCTAATTATATTAGCTATTTTGTTTTAGAGCTTTTCTTTAATGTATTTTTGAATTAAACTATAGTCTTTATTTTTTGGTATTAAAACCCACATTCCATCATAGTCTTCGGTATTAGGATTAAAAAATAAATTTTCTTCCAAAACAATTTTATTAATTTTAAAATTTTTTTTAAAAATAATGTTTTTAAGAATAATGGCAATTTGTTGATTAGTAATATCTCTCTTGATATTTTTATCTAGAAATTCATAAAATTGTTCATAGTTTTTAAGTTTAAAAGTTTTAATTAGTTCAATTATTTTTTTTTGTAAAGCTTCAATTACTTTTTGTTGTCTTTTAATTCTGGCAAAATCAGTACCCTCTTTTCCTTCAGCATGTCTTGATCTAACAAATTTTAAAGCAGTTCTTCCATCCATATGAGTTAAACCTTTTTTGAAACTTATGGTTTCATAGCGACATGAGTATTCTGGATCACCATTACATAAATTATTTTCTTTACCTTGAATTGGATATTTTTTATCAATAAATGAATTTTCGACCTCTACATCAATTCCTCCAAGAAAATCTATTAAGTTAACAAATTTATTAAAATCAATAACTACAGCATATTGAATTGGTAGCCCAATAATTGCTTGAACTTCAGCTTTGGCTAAAACTATTCCTCCTTTATTTGGTTTTTTAGTTTCGCCGAAAGCATAAGCTGAGTTAATTTTATTTTTTAAGATATCGCTCCAAATATCACGAAGAATAGAAATAATTGTTAATTTATTTTTTTCAAAATTATAGTTAGCAACGGTTATTGAATCCGATAAATTAGGTCCTTCATGATTACCTCCTGCAATTCCTAGAATAAGAATATTAACTTGGTTATTATAAGTTTTAAGATTATCTTTACCAATTAAAGTTTTAATAATTGAGATATTAAGTTTATTATTGATAAATTTTTTATACGGAGCTACCAAATAATAAAGAATAAAAAATAAACAAAATATTAATAAGTATTTTATATATTTTTTCATCTTTTTATAATCTATAATTATACTTTATGGATAAAAAAAATCCTATTGAATTAAATAGTCAACAACAGCAAGCAGTTAATTGTGTAGAAAATCATTCAATAATTTTAGCTGGTGCGGGAAGTGGAAAAACAAGAGTATTAATTGCTAAAGTAATAAATTTAATAAAAAACTATCAAGTAGACCCAAAAAAGATAGTGATGATTACTTTCACTAATAAAGCAGCTTCAGAAATGAAAAATAGAATTGGAGAAAAATATCAACTAGGATTTATAGGAACCTTTCATTCTTTTGGTTTATTAATTTTAAAAAGAGAAGGTAGATTTTTAACTTTAGATAGGAATTTTGTTATTTATGATGAGAATGATCAGTTAAGTTTAATTAAATTAATTTTAAAAGAAAAGAAAGTTACTAATAAATATTCTCCTAGTTATTATTTAAATAAAATTTCCGCAGCGAAAAACTTATTAATAACGCCTGAGAATTATTTATTAAATTTTAATCATTATAATAATGAAGAAGTTTATCAAGTATATGATAATTATCAAAAAGAATTAGAAAAAAATAAAGCTTTAGACTTTGATGATTTAATTAATTTACCAATTAAATTATTTTTAAAAAATAACGAAATTAAAGAAAAATATCAAAAACTTTTTCCTTATATTTTAGTTGATGAGTTTCAAGATACTAATTATTCTCAATATCAATTATTAAAATTATTAACTGGAAAAAGTTCTAAAATTACTGTAGTTGGAGATTTTTCTCAAAGCATCTATTCTTGGCGAGGAGCGGAAATCGAAAATTTAAACCGATTTCAAAAAGATTTTCAAAATGTAAAAACTTTTCATTTAGAGGAGAACTACCGATCAACACAAAAAATTTTAGATTTTGCTTATAAAATAATTTCAAAAAACACCTATCATCCAGTTTTACAACTTTATACTAAAAATAATCAGGGAGAAGAAATTGATTTTTATGAGGCTAATGATGAAGAAGATGAAGCTTATTATATTGTTAATAAAATTAATAGCTTGAAAGTTATTTATGATTTAAAAGATATGGCGGTTTTATATAGAACCAATGTTCAATCACGAATTATTGAGGAAGTATTTTTAAATTATGGATTGCCATATGTTTTGATTGGTGGTGTAAGGTTTTATGAGAGAAAAGAGATTAAAGATATTTTAAGTTATTTAAGATTATTAATTAATCCATTAGATAAGATTTCTTTAGAAAGAGTAATAAAGATAGGAAAAACAAGATTTAAAAGTTTTCAAGATTATTATAAAAAAAATAAAGATAAATTATTAGAAAAACCACCTATAAATCTTATTGAGGAAGTTTTTTCTGCAACTAAATATTTAGATTTATATAATTTAGATGATGAAGATGATTATTCAAGAATAGAAAATATTAAAGAGTTAAAATCAGTGGCAGCTAGTCATAAAAATTTAACAGATTTTTTATATCAAGTATCTTTAGTCGAATCAGAATATTTTCAAAGCGAAAAAAAATCTTCTAATCATCAAGGAGTAAAATTAATGACTCTCCATCAATCTAAAGGATTAGAATTTTCTGTTGTATTTATTGCTGGAGTTGAAGAGGGAATATTACCTCATTCTCAATCATTATATGATCCATTTTCAATTGAAGAAGAAAGACGATTATTTTATGTTGGGATAACTAGAGCAAAAAAGAAACTTTTTATAACATATACAACTAAAAGATTTATTTTTGGTTCAAAAAAATATTCAGAAAAATCAACATTTTTAAAAGATTTAGAGGTATAATTAAACTATGTTTAAAGATAAACAAGGTAATCAATTATCTTTACAAGAAGTTTTAGAAAAAGTAATTAATCGAATTAAAAATATTTTATTAGAGTTTGAGGTTTATTTACTTCATTTGATAGGCTGGATACCTAGTCATCATATAAGGAGATTTTTCTATCGTTTAGCAGGTATAAAAATAGGAAAAGGATCAACAATTCATATGGGTACAGTTTTTTATGAACCGAAAAATATTATTATTGGCGAAGATACAATTATTGGTGAAAAAGTAGTTTTAGATGGAAGAGATAAATTAATTATAGGCAATCATGTTGATATAGCTAGTGAAGTAATGATTTATAATTCAGAACATGATATTAATGATGATTATTTTAAACCAATTATTGACAAAGTAATTATTGAAGATTATGTATTTATTGGTCCAAGAGTTATAATTTTACCAGGGGTGAAAATTGGCAAAGGAGCGGTGATAGCAGCTGGCGCGGTTGTTACTAAAGATATTCCTCCTTTAGTTATCGTAGGTGGTATTCCAGCAAAAATTATTGGAGAAAGAAAAAATAAAAAATTAAATTATAAATTAGGTCGAGCTCGTTGGTTTAGATAAAATGACCAAACCAATTCTTCTTAGTCGATCAAAAATTGATTTATTTTTAGAATGTCCTCGTTGTTTTTATTTAGATAAGAAACTTGGTATTCGTCGTCCAGGCATACCAGGATTTGCTTTAAATAGCGCAGTTGATGTTTTATTAAAAAAAGAATTTGATTTACTAAGAAAGAAAAAAGAAAAACATCAATTAATGGTTAAATATGGAGTTAATGCTATTCCTTATGATCATCCTGATTTGTCAATATGGCGAGACGATATTAATAGAAAAAAAGGTATTTCAGTTGTTCATAAACCAACGAATTTAGAGATTTTTGGTATTATTGATGATGTTTGGATTAATGAAAAAGACGAGTTGATTATTGTTGATTATAAATCAACTAGTACTTCATCTAAAATTAGTTTAGATAATGAATACAAGCAGGGTTACAAAAAACAAGTAGAAATTTATCAATGGATTTTTAGTCAAAAAGGTTTTAAAGTTAGTCAAACTTGTTATTTTGTTTATGCGAATGCTTCAAAAAATCGAGATAGATTTGATGGCAAATTAGAATTTGATTTAGAAATTATTTCTTATATAGGAAATTATGATTGGGTAGAACCTTTAATTTATAAAATTAAAAAAGTTTTAGATAATAATCAGATTCCTAATTCAAGCTTAAAATGTCAATATTGTAAATTTATTGAAAAACAAAAAAAATTATTTTAAAAATATTTAATTTTTGTTAATCGCTTGTTCCTATTAAATAGATCGCTTGCCAAGGACGATAATAAGAATAAATTTTTTCATCTATTATTAATTCATTGTTTTTATATACTTTATAAATAAAATAAACTTTTGCACCCCACGCTGGAAAATCAATTTGTTTTATAATTCCTTTTTTTAAATTTGGTTCTTCTTGATATTTTGGTTCAGGTGGAGCAATTACATCCCAAATAATGGGTTGAGAAATTTCTATTCTTCGATTATCTTTTTTTCCGTAAAGCTTAAATTTTAAAAAATAATTGTTTTTATCAACTTCAGTTTGAATTAAGATGTAATTATTAGTGTTGTTTTTAATTTTTAAATCAACAAATGGCGCGAATACCGAAGCATCAAAACCAGGCTTCATATCATTTTCATAATAATGAACTCGATAAGCATGAGGATATCTTTCGACAATTTCTAAACCAGCATTTAACGCAGCGCGAAAAAGCGTGGTTGAAACTTGACAAACACCACCACCATCACCTAAAATAGTTTTACCATCTTTGATAATATAAGCCGGTTTGTAACCAGTTAAAGAAGAAACTTCTCCCAAGTTTTCATTGAATGAAAAAACTTTATTTGGAGGAATTAATATTCCATGAAATTTAGAAGCTGCCAAGGTTAGATTGTGAATTCTTTCAGGAGTAGAACGACTAAAATCGGATTGACCAGTGGCAATTAATTCTTCAATGCCAAAATTATTTAAAGAATATAAGGTGATTTCTGGTTTAATTTTTTTTAACTCTAATTTGATAAAATAATTTTTTTTTCTTTCTTTATTTTGAATTAATAAATTAAAAAAATTTTCTAGATCATTAAAAAACTTTTTTTCGTTAATTTCTTGACCAAATTCTTCTTTTCTAAAACTAACAACACGATTTTTTTTAAATTCAAATAAAGCGTTTTTTGCTGGTTTGTTATAGGAATCTTTAATAGTTATTAACCAATCATTTAACAATGAATTGTTATAAAGAATATTTGATTTAATTTGATATTTATTTAAACCTGTAGAAGCAGTAATAATTTGTAAATATTTTAAAAATAAAATTTTAGATCGGCCAATTAAGTAGGCTGTTTCAGCAATTGTTTCGCTATCATATTTTAAATTTAACATTTTACCTGAAAAAGTAGCAATAGGTTGATTATTTAAAATAATTTTTAAACTAATATTTTTTAATAGTTGATTTTTATTTTCATAGTAATTAATTATTTCTTTTTTAGTTTTGTTTTCGAAATTAAGATTATCAATATAAACATTAGGATAAATTTTATTTTTAAATCGAAATTCAAGAGTTTTTATAGAATAAAAAAAAATCAATACGAAACCAAAAAGACTTCCAAATATTATATGTAATAAACTTAATCGCCAGGAATCTTTTTTTGTTATCATAATTATATGGAAGTTAATAATGATAATAAAGAAAAAATCGAAGAAATGCAACCAAAATTTGAGACTATACCTGTTGATGAAAATAGCAAAAAACAACCTTTAGTTGAAGAAACCCCAGAGGAAGTAACTACTCCTGAAGAGTTAACCCCAATAAATGAAACACCAGTTTATAAAGAAAGTGTTAGTCCACCATTTTTATTTATAGGATTAGGAATTGTAATTTTTATTTTTTTATTATTAATATTTTCTAGTTTATTTTCTAGTAAAAAAACTAAAAAACCTATTAATTTAATCTATTGGGGACTATGGGAGGAAAAAGAAATATTTCAACCATTAATTGATGAATATCAAAAGAAGAATCCTAATATTAAAATTACTTATCAAAAAATGTCTCCAGAGAACTATAGAGAAAAGTTAATAGTTCGCAGTAAAAACAATCAAGGACCAGACATTTTTCGTTTTCATAACACTTGGATACCGGAAATAAAAGAAGTTTTATCGCCATTACCATCATCAGTGATGACTAATAATGAGTTTGAAAATACTTTTTATGAAGTTTATCAAAAAGATTTAAAAGTAGGTCGATATTATTATGGTATTCCTTTATATATTGATAATTTAGTTATGATTTATAATCGAAGTTTATTTAAAAAAGCTGGTATTCTAAAAGAACCATCAACTTGGGAAGATATTTTAGATATTGTACCAAAGTTAACAGTTAAAGATTTACAAGGAAATCTAATTACTGCTGGCATAGCTATTGGTACGGCTAATAATATTGAGCATTTTTCCGATATTTTTGCTTTATTTTTAATACAAAATGGTGCTGATTTAAAAAATTTAAATACTCAAGAAGCCGTCAGTGCTTTAGAAGCTTACAGAAAGTTTGCTGAGCCTCCTAATCAATTTTGGACTGAGGATATGCCTAATTCAATAAATGCTTTTATTCAAGAGAAAGTGGCAATCATTTTTGTTCCCTCTTGGCAGATTTTAAATATAAAAGTAATGAATCCAGAATTAGATTTTAAAGTGACAACAGTACCAGTAATACCTGGGGGGAAAAATGTTTCGATAGCTAATTATTGGGTTGAAGGAGTTTCACGTTTTAGTAAAAATCAAATTGAAGCATGGAAGTTTTTAAAATATTTATCAGAAAAGGAAAATTTAACTAAGTTATATGAAATTCAAAGTCGATCAAGACTTTTTGGAACTGCTTATTCAAGAAAAGATTTAGCTAATCTTTTAATTCAGAATGAATATTTAGGACCGGTTATTAAACAGGCTGATAATTTAATTTCAATTTCTTTAATTAGTCGAACATCAGATAATGGTTTAAACGATAGTTTAATTAAATATTTAGAAAATGCTATTAATAGCACTATTCAAGGAGTTTCATATCAAGAAGCTTTAAAAACTATGAGTCAAGGAGTTAATCAAATTTTTAATCAGTATAATATTAATTAATTATGGATATTCCTTTTTTTTCTCATAAAAAAAATTTAAATAATAATTATTTAGGAATTCTCTTAAAAGAAGAAAAAGGTGAGTTATTTATATTAAATTTAGAAAATAATAAAGTAAAAATAAAAGAGCAAAAAAGTTTTGTTTATACTAATAGTTGGGAAAATTTGACTAATGATATCGATGATGGAATATATGAATATGAAAAATATTTCGGTAAAGAGAAAATAAAAACAATATTTTTTCTTTATAGTCATTTTATTCATGAAAAAACCAATACTATTAAACAACCTTATTTAAATAAAATTAAAGAGTTTATTGATAATCTTGATCTTGAGGCAATTGGTTATATTGAATGTTTTGAAGGGGCAATTTATTTACTACAAAAAAAAGAAACTGATTTATTAAATGCGATTTTTTTGGAGATTGACCAGAGTCAATTAACCGTAATTTTTTATAAAGGTGGAAAACTAGATTATAAAATAACTTTATCTAGAACTGATAATATTGCTGAGGATCTACTGGAAGCAATTAAAAATTATCCATTAAAAACGATTTTGCCTTCAAGAATAATTATTTATGATTCTAATAATTTAGACGATATTGCGAAAATGATGATTACCTATAAATTTGATAAAAAATATTTTGTTCAAGCACCAAAAATTGATATTTTAAGATCTCAAGATATTTATCAAAGCTTAATTGAGATATTTAATAATCAATTGATTGAAGAGAAAAAGGTTAAACTACCAGAGAATAATGATAATCAATTTGGTTTTTATATCGGTAAAGATATATCAAAAGAAAAAGAAATGTTAAATAAAAAAAAGAGTTTTTTTCAGCTTAATTTTAAAATTCCAAAATTAAATTTTAATTTTTTATTTAGTTTTTTTAAATTTGATTTGAATGAAAAATTTTTATTAATAATTGGTTTAATTTTAATAATTAGTAGTTTGTTAATTATTGAAATATTTTTTCATAAAGCTCAATTAATTATTTATATTCCTTCTAAAAAAATAGAAAAAGACGTAAATAAAATTATTAATTATCAAAAGAAAAAAGTTACTGTTGACAGAAGGGAAACAATTGAAGCGACTGGTGAAAACTTCATAGGAAATAAGGCTAAAGGACAAGTTACAATTTATAATTTTGATGATAAAGAAAAAACATTTTTAAAAGGAACAGTAATTGAAAATAATGGTTTAAAGTTTTTATTAGATAATGATATTAAAGTTGCTTCAGCTACTTTAACACCTGATGGAAGCGCAAAATTACCTGGTAAAGCTTATGTTTCAGTCACAGCTGAAGAGATTGGGGAAAATTACAATTTAGCGAATAATCAAAGATTCAAGATTGATAATTTATCTTCAACGGTTTTTTTTGCTATTAATGATAGTGGTTTTACTAGTGGATCAAAAAAGAAAATTAAAACTTTTTCTATATCAGATAAAAATAATCTAGAAAAAAAACTATTAGACAAAATTAAAAGCGAAAATAAACATCCGAATTTAGATAAAAATCAAGCTTTTATTTCAGATTTAACCTCTATAAAATTAATAGAAAAAAAATTTTCTAAAGAAATTGGAGAGGAAGCACAAACAGTTGAATTAAAAGCAAAAGCTGAAGTAGTTTTTATTATTTATGACAAAACAAAATTGATTGAAGATTTAAAAAAAGATTTATTTAGAGAGTTAGATAAAGATTATCAAATTTTAAACAATAATTTAAAAATCGAAATAAAAAAAACAGAGATAAAAGAAGATCAATTAAATTTAGGTTTAAAAGTTTTAGCAAAAACATTTTTAAAGATAGATAAAGATAAATTAATATCAGAAGTTTTAGGAAAAAACAAACAATTATTAGAAAAAAAATTGAAAGAAAAATTTCAGATAAATGGTTTTAATTTAATAATTAATACTAATATACCTTTAATTAAAGACTATTTACCTTGGTTAAAAAATAATTTAGATTTAAGATTTGAAATTCAATAAAATGGCATTAAAAATTTATAAAAAAATAAACAATACATCTAAAAGAAAAATAATATCTTTTGTTTCATATATTTTTTTAATAATAGGTAGTTTATTTTTATTTTATTCTATTTATCCAATTATTTCTTTTGAGATTTATTCAAGATTATTTTTAGAAAAACAAATAAAAAATCCTCTAATTTCAAAAGATAATCCAAAACCATTAAAAGAAGCTCAAAATGTTCTTGGTGTTTTTAATATTTTTTCAAATAATTTAAGAGATTACACTAATGCAAGTTTATGGTTTCCTTCGGTGGCGGCTTATGATAAAAATTATGAAACTATTTCTTTTAAAGAATATAGTTTATCAATACCAAAAATAAATATTAAGAATGCGAGAGTGTTGGTTGGAGGTAATGATTTGGAAAAAGGATTAGTTCATTATGCACCTAAAAGTATGCCTGGAGAATATGGGAATGTGGTGATATTTGGTCATTCTACCTTACCTCAATTATATAACCCAAAAGATTATAAGACCATTTTTACATATTTACCTGCATTAGAAAAAGGTGATTTAATTATTATAAAAATTAAAGATGTTGAATATACTTATGAAGTTTATGATATGTTTGTTGTTAATCCAAATCAAGTTGAAGTATTAAATCAACAGAAAGATAATGCTTATTTGACTTTAATAACATGTGTTCCTCCAGGAACATTTCTAAAGAGATTAGTGGTGAAAGCGAAAATACGGTTGATTTAACCTATAGTATATGATATAATCATAGAATGAGTAATTGGTTAAAAAGATTTGAAAATTGGTTTTTTAAGGTTTTTTATTATTTAGTTAATTTTTTTATTTTTATTGGTGATTTAATTCAATTATTCTTTTATCAGATTTTTATTTTAATAAAAAATATATTTCGATTAATTTTTTATATTAAAAAAACAATACTAGCTGTTTTTTTTAAAAGTTTATATATTGTTTTTAAAAAAATATTTTTATTTTTTTATAAATTTCATTTGAGATTAAAATATTTTTTTAAGAAAATTTTTAATTTATTTAAAATAAAATTTGTTTTTACAAAAAAACGATTATTCAAGATTAAAAACTATACTGATCTAAAACTCAAAGAAGGTTTTCAAGTGAAAATATTTTTTTCAAATGAATTTTTAGTTAAAATAAAATTTTTTATTTTAGGAAGTGTTTTTAGTTTATTAATTTTATTAATTATTCAAAGTTATTATTTTGTAAAATCTTTACCTTCACCAGAAAATATAGGTAAGATTAATTATTCTTTATCAACTCATATTTATGATCGAAATGGGATTTTATTATATGAAATTTATCGTGAACAAAACCGAACTCCGGTAAATTTAAAAGAACTACCTAAGTATTTAATAGAAGCAACGATTGCTATAGAAGATAAAAATTTTTATCGTCATAATGGTGTTTCTTTATATTCTGGTATTTTAAGAGCTATTAAGGAAAATTTGTTTAATAGAAAAATTCAAGGAGGTTCAACAATTACTCAACAATTGGTAAAAAGCGCATTATTAACTAATGAAAGAACGATTGAGAGAAAAATTAAAGAGATTATTTTAGCTTTATGGACTGAAAGAATTTATACCAAAGATAAAATTTTAGAAATGTATTTTAATCAAGTACCTTACGGAGGAGCAACTTATGGGATAGAGGAGGCCGCAAAAATTTATTTTGGAAAAAAAGCTAAGAATTTAACTATAGAAGAAGCAGTCTTTTTAGCTGGTTTACCACAAGCACCATCAATTTATTCACCTTATACTAATCCTCAATTAGCATACAAAAGAAGAGATGAGGTATTAGAAGCAATGATAAAACAAGGTTATTTGTCAAAAGAAAAAGCTGAAAATATTAAAAAGAAACAACTTAATATTCTTCTTCCTAATACTTATATTAAAGCACCCCATTTTGTTTTTTATGTAAAAAATCAATTAGAAGATTATTTTGGTGTCAGACAAGTAGAGGAAGGTGGTTTACGAGTTATAACAACTCTGGATATTAATATTCAAGAAGAAGTAGAAAAAATTTTAAAAGAAGAAATTGAAAAAAATCGTTATTTAAATATTACTAATGGAGCAGTTTTGGTTACCCGACCTAATACCGGAGAAATTTTAGCAATGGTTGGATCAGTTGATTATTTTTTACAACCATGGGGTGCGTATAATGTTACCACTGCTTTACGTCAACCAGGAAGTTCTTTAAAACCCTTGCTTTATGCATTGGCTTTAGAAAAAGGTTATACAGCAGCGACATTAATTGATGATTTGCCAGTAAGTTTTAAACTTGAAGATGGAAGTTTTTATAAACCAGTTAATTATGATGGAAGATTTCACGGTAAGGTTCCTTTGAGATATGCTCTAGCAAATTCATTTAATATACCAGCGGTTAGAGTAATTAATGATTTAGGGGTTAATAATTATATTGACTTTGCTGAAAAATTAGGAATAAAGACCTGGATAGATCGAGGTCGCTATGGATTGTCATTATCTTTAGGAGGTGGAGAAGTAAGAATGATAGATGTTGCTAAAGCTTTTGGCGTATTAGCAAATTTAGGTTATAAGGTTAATTTAAATTATCAATTGCAGATATCCGATAGCGCAAATCGGATTTTAAAAGAAATTTCGCCTTTTAAAATCAAAGAACTTGATAAAGGCATAGCTTATATCATTAATGATATTTTAGCTGATAATTACGCGAGAACTTGGGCGTTTGGATCCAATTCATATTTAGAAATACCTGGTTATAAAGTTGCTGTTAAAACTGGAACAACTAATGATAAAAGAGATAATTGGACAGTGGGTTATACACCAGAATTTTTAGTGGTTGTTTGGGTGGGAAATAATGATAACTCACCAATGAATCCATATTTAACTTCTGGTATTACAGGCGCTGCACCAATTTGGAATCGCGTGATGAGTTTTTTATTAAAAAATTATTCCCAAAAAGAAAATTATTGGTATGAAAAACCAGATAATGTTATTGAAAAGTATTGTTATTTTGGAAGGAAAGAGTATTTTATAAAAGGAACAGAAAATAAAGTTAATTGTCATCAAAGTTTTTTAGTAACTCCTACGCCAAAGCCGTGAAAAAAATAAAAAATCAAATATCAAAAATCAAAAACATATAGGAAAATCCAAAAATAATAAAACATTAAATAAACTCAAAACTTAAAGCTTAAATCTTAAATCCACAATTTAAAACTATAAAACTTATTATTATTAGTAGATTAAACAGTTTTAAGCTTTGAGTTCTATTCTCTAATTCGTAAAATATAATTTTAAATTTTTAATTTATTATTTAATTTTGAGTTTTAACTTTTGAGTTTTGAGATTTTTATATGTGGTTTTGAGTTTTAAGTTTTGAGATTTGAGTTTTTAATGTAATAGTTTATTTTTTTTCTATTTTTTCAAATCCAACTAAAGGTTGGAGAACTTTTGGAATTAATACGCTTCCATTTTCTTGTTGATAATTTTCTATTATTGCTATTAAAATACGTGGTGAAGGAATAGCTGTGTTGTTTAAAGAATAACAATAATCTTTGGTACCGTCTTTTTTGCGATATTTAATGTTTAATCTTCTGGTTTGAAAATCTCCCATGATTGAGTTAGAGGCTATTTCTCCATAGTTATTACGATATGGCATCCAGATTTCAGTATCATATTTTTTAATTTGTGGTTCTCCCATATCACCGGTACACATGAGCATTCTTCGATAGGGAATTTCTAAATCTTCTAAAATTTCCTCTGTGTTTCTTTGAAGTTCTTCATGAAGTTTTTTAGCTTCTTTGATATTATTTTTAGCGATAATTACTTGTTCGACCTTCCAAAATTCATGAAGTCGATATAAACCACGAGAGTCTTTTCCATAACTACCAGCTTCTTTTCTAAAGCATGGTGAAAAAGCAACAAATTTTTTTGGTAAATCTTTTTCATTTAAAATTTCATTAGCATAGTAAGCAGTGACAGGTACTTCAGCAGTTCCGGCTAAATAAGCATCTTCATCATTGAGTTGATATACTTCTTCTTTACCCCAAGGGAATTGACCAGATCCAAAAAGAGTAAAACCTTTAACAATTGATGGAGCAATTATTGGTGTATAGCCTTTTTTAACAAGTTTTTGAAAAACATAAAAAAGAATGGCAAAATGAAGAATAGCCGCTTGATTTTTTAAGAAATAACCGCGAAAACCAGAGATTTTAGCGCCTCTTTCTAAATCAAAAATCTCTAAGGAAACACCTAAATCAATATGCGATTTTGGAATAAAATTAAATTTTTTTGGTTCACCCCAAGTTTTTACCACCAGATTTTCTGAAGAGTCTTTTCCAATCGGAACTTCATCTAAAGGAACATTAGGAACATGAGATAAAAGATTATTTAATTGTTCTTTAAGTTTCACTAATTGATTTTCAAGATTTTTTATTTTTTCTTTAAGTTTTTTTCCGAGATTGATAATTTCTTGATTTGGTTTTTCTTTAGCAATTTTATTTCTTTTTTCTCTTAATCGTTGAATTTTTTCTGTAAGAATACGTTTTTTGTTATCGAGTAATAAAATTTTTTCAATATCTATCTCTCGGTTTTTATTTTTTGCTGCTTGGATAACTTTATTTTTGTTTTTTCTTATAAAATCTAAAGATAGCATAATTATAATATCATAACAAATTTTTTATTTTTTGAAAAAGTTTTTTTAAAGCAATTAATCGGTGATTTAACTTCAAATGTTCATCTTCAGTTAACTCATCATAATATTTATCAAATTTTTTAACAATAAATAGTGAACGAAATGGATATCCTGGTTTAATATTTTTTGAAGTTTGAAAACCAATATATCCTTTAATTTTTTCAGTCTGCGTTTTAATAATTTTTTTTTGAGGATGAAAAAAGGTAAGAGTTATTTTTAAATAAGCAGTGCGATTTTCTAAAGAAACGTTTTTTAGTCTTTTTAAAGTATAGTCTATTAATTGTTGATCAGAAGTACGATAACCTAGCCATCGATTAGATCTAACTCCAGGCTCGTTATTTAAATAAGGAATAATTAATCCACCATCATCAGCTAGAGTAGGTAGGTTTATAATTTTTCCATAATATTTAGCTTTTAATATTGAGTTTTCTTTAAAAGTTTTTCCTGTTTCTTCAGGCTCATTCTCTACTCCAACGTCGTTTAATGTAAGTATGTTTATTTTTAGATTATTTTTTTGAAATAATTTTTTTAAACCAAAAGAAATTTCTTCAATTTTGGCAGGATTATGAGTGGCAATTAAAAGTTTTTTTATCATGATAAAATTTTATTAAACTGAATATCAAAAATCAAAAATCAAATATTAAAAATCAAATATTTAATAAAAAACACAAACCAAAATTTAAAAAAAATAAAACAATAAATAAATTCAAAATTCAAAGCTAAGATCTCAAATCTATAACTTAAAATATAAAACTATAAAATTGATTATTATTATTTTATTATTTTATTTTTAGATTAAACAGTTTTAAGTTTTGAGTGTGGTTTTGATTTTGAGATCTAAGTTTTAGTTTTTATTATGGTATAATTTTTTATATGAAAAAACCAACTATTAACTTTAATGATTTTGATAAGTTAGATATTCGGGTTGGTGAGGTAATTGAGGCGAGTATACCAGCAGGTTCAAGAAATATGATTGAAATGAAGGTTGATTTTGGTGAAGATTATGGCATAGTAACAATTCTTTCTGGAATTGCTAAATATTACAAACCAGAAGATTTACAAGGTAATAAATATCCTTTTATTGCCAATTTAGAGCCAAAAAAAATCATGGGTAAAGAATCACAAGGAATGCTTTTGGTTACTGATGCACCAGAAAGATTTTTTTTAATTCCTCTTGACAAATCTTTAAAAAACGGTACTCTTATTAGATAATAGTAATTAAAAATTTAAAATCATAATATGAAAAAAAGAAATTTAAGCAAAGAAAAAAAAATAGAAACATTGACTGCAGTTTCTAATAAAAAAATTTATTTTTTTATTGGTGCTGTTTTAATTGTTGGATTAATAAGTTTGATTAGTTTTTTTAAAACTTCTTCTATTGAAAAAAGAGTAAAAACTCTTGAAGGTTATTTTCCTACTCCTCAACCAACAATAGCTTTGACAAAAGACTCTTTAAAAAAATTTTTCACTAACGATTTTATCCGATTTGGTGATGATAAAAGAAAATTGTTAATAATTGAAGTTTCTGATCCAAGTTGCCCTTTTTGTCATATAGCAGGTGGTCATAATCCTGAATTAGCTGTTCAAGTCGGCGATAGATTTAAATATCAATCTCAAGGAGGTAGTTATATACCACCAGTACCTGAAATAAAAAAATTAGTTGATGAAGGTAAAGCATCTTTTGCTATTATTTATTCTAATGGTCATGGTAATGGAGAGTTAGCAACTCAAGCAATGTATTGCGCATATGAAAAAGGAAGATTTTGGGAAGTTCATGACAAGTTAATGACGAATGAAGGCTATAACTTAATTAATGAAGAGATTAAGAATGATTCACAAAATATTGGGAAATTAGTAAATTTCTTAGCTAATGAAGTTGATGGTCAATTTTTAACTCAGTGTTTGGAATCTAAAAAATATGCTGATAAATTAATAAGAGATCAACAATTATCACCAAGTTTAGGATTTCAAGGAACACCTCATTTTGTTATTAACGGTAAGCTTTTCCAAGGAGCATATAGTTTTTCAGAAATGAAGTCAGAGATTGAAAAATATTTATAAAAATTATTTAAATAAGTTTAAAAATAAGGTTATAAGAGTGCTAATTATTAATGAAGTAGCAATTGGAAAATAAAAGGTAAAATTGTTTTTTTGAATAAAAATATCTCCGGGTAATAGAGGTATATTAATTTTTGAAAAAAAATTAATTAAAAGACCAGTTATAACAATAACTATTCCTGTTAATATTAAAAGATTGCCCATATTTTTTGTTTTGGAATTTTTGTGCTCCCAAGGGGATTCGAACCCCTGATTTACAGGTTGAGAACCTGTTGTCCTAGGCCGCTAGACGATGGGAGCAGATAGATAAAATTTGACATTAATTTATTTTTTTAGTATTATTTTATCAGTTTATCCCCATAAAAACAAATTAAAATGGGGATTTTTTATTAATTATGAATTCAATAAAACTAACTAAACAAGGAGCAGAAAATTTAAAAAAAGAGCTTGAAGAGTTAAAAAATCAAAAAAGACCAAAAGCAGTTGAAAGGTTAAGTAAAGCTAGAGCAATGGGTGATTTATCGGAAAATAGTGAGTATAGCGCAGCTAAAGAAGAACTTGCTTTAGTTGAAGGAAAAATTCAAGAAATCGAAGAAGTTTTAAAAAATGCTATTATTGTTGAAATTAATTCAAATGAACAGATAGTTCAAATTGGTAATACAGTAATTGTTGAGGCTAATAAAGAAAAAAAACAATTTCAAATTGTTGGTGAATTTGAGGCTGATCCTTTAAATAATAAACTTTCTAATAATTCTCCTATTGGTCAAGCTTTAATTGGAAAAAAAGTTGGAGATATAGTTGAAGTAAATATTCCAGCTGGAAAAGTGTTTTACAAAATAATTGAAATTAAATAAAAAATTTGTTATAATTTTAAATTAAAAGCGTTTTTAGAAAGGACCCTTGATTATTTTCAATCAAGGCAAGACCTTTCGATGCTGCGGGAAGAAAGTCTTGATAAATTATCAGGATAAGTAGAACCCGACGGGATTTGGCCCGTAATAGCCATAACCTTAATTAATAAGGTAAGAGGGATACTGACGAATATTTAAATTAAGCAGTATTCAATCAAGGTGGTACCGCGGTTAATAAACCGTCCTTGAGAGATTGTTATAAATTAACAGTTTCTAAAGGACGGTTTTTTTATGGTAACTCCATCTGAAATAAACGGTAGATTTGGTCCAAATTATAAACCTTCACATGAAAATTATTCAAGTATTGGTCCATCTTGGCCTCCTGAAAAATCTAGTCATAAAAGAATAAAAGGTTTTTATCCTCGTTTGATTGACAGTTATAATCAATATTTAATCTTTTTAGATGAATTCAATCAATTTATAAATTCTGAAATTTTTGGAACTGAATTTACCAGAATTAGTTTCAGATGTATGATAAAAACAGATTTTTTATTTAATTCTCCAGAAAACCTAAAACCATTTGTTGAGGCAATAATATCACTTGAAGGCACAGGAGACTTTGATGATTATTGTTTAGTTTATGTTGGACAAAATCACCAATCAAGAGATTCTAGACATTCAATTGAAAAAGATATGGAGAGACTTCAAAATGCACTTCAAAGAGAAGTTAAAAGACCAGAAGAAATTTTAACAGAGGTTCAAAATAAAGGTTATGATATTAGAGTTTTAATTAGTTCAGAAATAGACGATCGAATAATAAATCAAATTCATCAATTAATTGAAAGATTTGGATATGATTTAGAGACTACAAGAAGAATGTTAAAAGATCCTAATTTTACCGTTGGTGTTGCTTTTAAAGATGGAAAAGTTGTTTCTGTTAGTTTAGCGGAAAAAAGTGTTCAGGTGATAGATGGTAAACCATTTGTTTTAGTTGAGTTAACTGAAGCATCGACCGATAAAGAACATTTAGGTAAGGGACTTTATACAGCAGTTTCAACAGGAATGTTAAAACATTTAGCAAATAAATCAAGAAATAGTGATCCTATCCATTTAGTTTTTGGAGAGTGTAATGGCGCTGCTCAAGGGGTTTTAAATGCCGCAAGATCTCAAGGAAGAAGATTTGCTTATGAGAATGTAAACACTTTTGGTTTTTCTTTAGGTTTCTTACCAAAACATGTTCCTATTCTTGATCCTAATGAAAGTAATATATCAGAAGAAATGAATAATTATAATAATTTATTTCCGGCTTATTTAACAAGAAAAAAGCTAGAAGATAATTTTTAATTTAAAATTTAATTATTATGAGAAAAGACTTAATTAATTTACTAAAAAAAACTGTAGCAATAAATTCTATTTTTCCAAATGAGCAAAAATTAAGTGATTTTATTTATAAATTTTTTAAATTAAAAAAATTTAAAGTTTACAAACAATTAGTAGAAAAGAATAGATTCAATATTTTAGTGGAAAAAGGTCAAAGTAAAAAAGCTATTTTACTTTATTCACATTTAGATACTGTAGGGATTGTTCAAAACTGGAATACTGATCCCCTAAAACTTTATATAAAAGATGACAAAGCTTATGGTTTAGGGGCTTGGGATATGAAAGGTGGAATGGTTATTAATATTTTATCTTTTTTAAATTTTAATCCTAAAAATTATCAACTAAAATTAGCTTTTTGCGTAGATGAAGAAAATATCTCTAAAGGTGCTTATAAATTAATTAATTCCCATTTTTTTAAAAATGTTGATTTAGTTATCTCTACAGAACCAGCTTTTTTTTATGGAAATCAAGGTATAGTAATAGGACGACCAGGAAGAGCAGTGTTTTTAATTAAAATTAATTGTCAACCTAAACATTATGGTTTTTATGAAAAAAAATATGATATTAATCTATTTATTAGTCAATTAATTAAAGATTTAAGTAAGTTTTATAAAAAAAATAAAGCAAAAAAACAATTTGTTTTTGTTAAAAAAATAGAATCAAAAACAGTTGGACTATCAACTCCTTATGAAGTTAATTTACAAATAGATTCTTCAATTATTCCTCCTTTAACTAAAAATCAGTTATTAGATCAAATTAAAGAAAAAATAAATTATCTAAATAAAAAATTTAATAATTTTTTTGAAGTTAAAGTCGATTTTTATCCTCGAGAAACTCCTTATTTGGATGGATATGAAATATCTATGGATAATTTTTATTTAAAAATATTAAAAAAAACAATCAATGAAGTTACTCAAAAAAAAGCGATTCCTTATTTTCGATCATCAATTGCTGATGAAAATTTATTTGGATCTATAGGTAAAACAGTATTAGGAATAGGTCCTGCAGGTGAAAATGCTCATTCGCCAAATGAATGGGTTGCTCTAAATTCTTTAGAAATTTTGTATAATATCATTATTAATTTTTTAAAAGATATAGATCAATATGATCTGGGCTGATCGAGAAGCAAAACGATTGAAAGAAAGAAATTTATCTTTAGAGTGGGTCGATGATATGAAGACACCTTCGGGAAGAATTCATGTTGGTTCACTTCGAGGAGTGATTATTCATGATATGCTTTATAAAGCTTTACAAGACATAGGTGTTAATGCTCAATTTTCCTATGTTTTCAATGATATGGATCCAATGGATGCTTTACCTTTTTATTTAGATAGGAATCAATATAAAAAATATTTGGGTTTTCCTCTTTATAAAATTCCTTCACCGATTAAAGGTTTTAAGTCATATGCTCAATATTTTGCTCAAGAGTTTATTGAGGTTTTTAATAAATTAAATTGTTATCCAAAAATTATTTGGTCAAGTGAGTTATATAGAGAAGGTAAGATGAATGATTTGATTAGAACAATTTTAGATAAAGCCGATAAAGTAAGAAAAATTTATAAAAATATTGCTAAAGCTGAAAAACCGGATAATTGGTATCCATACAATCCTATTTGTGAAAAATGCGGCAAAGTTGGTACAACCAATGTTTATAAATGGGACGGTAAATATGTTTATTATCGTTGCGAATATCATATAGTTGATTGGGCGAATGGTTGTGGATTTGAAGGTAAAATTGAGCCAATTAATGAAAATGGAAAACTACCATGGAAGTTAGATTGGCCGGCTCATTGGAAAGCAATCAGTATTACTATTGAGTCATCAGGTAAAGATCATATGTCTTCAGGTGGTTCATATGATGTTTCTTCTCATATTGCTAAAGAAGTTTTAGACTATAATCCTCCAGATGCTTTTGGTGGTTATGAGTGGTTTACTGTTGGTGGCAAAAAAATGTCATCTTCAAAAGGAATTGGTACATCAGCTAAAGAATGTTCGGAAATTTTATCAGCTAATCTTTTTCGTTTTTTAATTGTTCGAACTAATATTAAAAGTCATTTGGATTTTAATCCTTATGGAGACACTATTCCTCGACTTTTTGATGAGTATGATCGATGTCTAAACAGTTATTTTTTAAAATTAGAAAATAATTTACCAGAGGGTAAACAAGGGGAAGTTTGTAAGGATTTAGCAAGGATTATTGAGTTTTCAGCTGTGTCTGAACTTCCAAAAAAAAGATTATATTTACCACGTTTTAAAACAATAGTGAGTTTATTAAAACAAGATAAAACTGATTTCAAATCATTTTTTGAAAATCTCAAAAAAGACAAATTAACTAATGAAGAGATTGAAATATTAGAAGAAAGAGTAAAATATGGAAAAATTTATTTAGAAAAATATGCTCAAAATCAGTCAAAATCAACAAATCAAACTTTGAAAAATATCATTCTTGATGAAGATCAGCAAAAATTTTTAGAAACTTTTGAAAAAGAATTTAAAAAACTAAATCATGAAAATCAAACAGAAAATACTTATCAAAAATTTTTTCTCGAATTGATTAATAAAATTGGTATTCAACCAAAAAAAGCTTTTCAAGGATTTTATCTTAAATATAAAGGAAAACCTTATGGAGAAAAAGTAGGAAAAATTATGATAAATATGTATAAAGAATAAATCAAATTTTTCCGCTTAAAAGCTTTAACAATTTTGCTGTTCTTATTACTGATTTTAATTCTTCTTTTTCATTGTCTTTAAATATTTCTTTCCAATTTGTCTACCTAAAAATCTACTGATAGTTCTTTGAATAACTTGTGATTTCATTTTATTTTTAGGATCTAAAACGATTAAATATTGATGATCTTGTTGAAAATATAGATAAGAACAAAGTGCTTTGCCACCAAAAAAATTTATTATATTTTTGGGAAATACTAAACTAGTTGTATGATCATTTGATGATGATATATATTTTTCCTAATCTTAAAGCACTTTTCAAAATGTCTCGGAAATATCTTGTAATATCATATCCTATATACCTTAATTAGATGAACATGTGCATAATAAATTGATTGATGATTAAATCCTCTATTTATAGTTTCATGTTCGAAGATTACAAAAACTCCAATTAGTTCTTGGTTTTTTATCATTAAATTATAAATTTCATGATAGCTTTCTATAGGTAATTGAGTAGTATTAAAAATATAAAGTCTTTAGTAGTAAATGAAGACCATCAGAATTAACCGGTAGAGTGTTAGGTTTAACTCGAAAAAATTTAGTTTGTAAAATTGGATATGAAGAAATATCAGGAATTAAGCCAAATTTTTCAAAATTCTTTCTAATCTAAGTTGGCAAAAACTACAAACTCTTTTTGATTCTAATAATTCCATAGAATGTTTATTTTTTTCATTTTTTATAAGTTTTTTAACTTTTAATAATCATTTTTTTAAATTTTTAACTTTTTCCAATTGATTAATTAATTAATTTAATAATTTTTCATATATTAAGTGTAAATAATCGGGTTGTATTTTTATTTTTGGTTGAAGATAAATCTTTTTATTTTGTATTCATAATAAAGATTAAGAACTTTTTTATTAATTGTTTTTTATTTATTCTAATTTTTCAAAAATTAAGATATTAGTTGCTAAGAAATGAAGTAGAGCGTAACGAACTGATTGACCAATAATCTCTTGTCAAAAATTACTAGTTGATAATAGTTATTTGATAAAAAATTAATGATTTTTTTCTTAAAATCGTTAAATTCTTTAATTAATTCTAAAAGCAAGTGACGTGTTTTTTGGAAATTAATAGCAAAGACTTTCAATTATTGGATATTTATCGTGAAATAAATAAAGATTTTTAAAATTATCGACTATTAATTTTTTAATTTTTTCTCAATTTGACAAAAAATATTCATAAATTTAAAAAATCTCGCCTATTTGGCGTGACATTAAGGCCTAGAAATTTTAATTTTTTTTATTTTTACACTTCATTTTTCTTTTTAAAAAAATCCGATTTTTTTTGATTGGAAATTTATTTTTAAGAAATTTAATTACAGATTAAAACATAAAATAAAAATTTGTCAATGAATATATTGCTCTATGAAATTAATTACGATAAAAAATAATATTTTAGATTATTATAAAAACAAAAACTCTATAAAAAATTTCTGATACAAAATTTTCTTTAGGTTATTATATAATAAAAAACAAGACGAATAAAATAATAATAGTTATCAATTATCACCGGTTCTATAGGGAATTTTAACAAAATTTTAAAAATAAAAAAAAGTTTTTTATTTATATAATTAATTATCCTATTGGTTTTAATTTTATCTATAATTTTGTCACTGTTAATGATATAGAGTCATTTATATAATTTGATAAAAATTAAAAATTATAATTAAATAACATTATCATCTCTGTATAAGCATTAATCTATTATTAAGCATAAGTAGATTATGAATTTCTGTTTTTGCAGAAAAAACAGTATTTTTTATTTGTCTTTGTGAATCGCAGGTGAAAAATCTCAAATGAAATTTTTTGAGGTGGTTAAGAGTTTGGACACCCTTAGTATAACAGAAATAAAAATTGATACTTGAAGTTTGATGTTTAAAGTTTGTTAATAAAAATTAAAATGTTTATATAATTTACGTGTTACACGTTATGGGTTACGAATTAAAATAATTAAAAATTAAAAATTTAAAATTAACTCATGAATCAGATTGGCCTATGGCGAAATGATTCAGAGTTAATTTTTATCAAATGATACACCAGTGAAATTACAATTTAAAATTAAAAACCAATTAAAGAAACTCAAAATTCAAAATTCAAATATCAAAGCTTTACGTTTCAAATCGGATAATGCAACTTAAGATTGTAAAATTATAAAATTGATTATTAGTTCATTATCAAATTAAACAGTTTTAAGTTTTGCGTTATATCCTCTGACTCGGAAGATAAAATTTTGAGTTTTAAAATTTAAAATTTAAAATTATTCAACGTTACAGTTTTACGTTTTATGTTTTATGTTTTTTTTGAATTTTAGTTTGTATTTTTTGTTTTTGATATTTGATTTTTGATTTTTTAATGTTTTATTTTATTATTTTATTTCGCATAAACTCGGTATAAATTGCTGCCTATTTTTTCAAATTTAAAAATTTTAATCTGACCAATTTCTGAGGTGTTTTTTACATGAGGACCTCCACAAAATTCTTTTGAGTAATCTCCAATAAAATAAACTTTTACTTTATCTGGATACTTTTCTCTGAAAAAAGATTTAGCTCCAATTTTATAAGCTTCTTTTTTAGGAAGAATTTTAAATTCAACTGGAAGAGATTGGTTAATTTTTTCATTAATAATATTTTCAACTTGTTGAATTTGTTCTTGAGTGAGTTTAATCGGTGAAGAAAAATCAAATCTTAGTCTTTCACCTGTTATATGAGAACCTTCTTGACGAATTCCTTCACCTAAAACATCATATAAAGCTTGATGAAGAAGATGAGTAGCAGTATGATATTTTATAGTTTGTTCACTATGATCTGCTAAACCCCCTTTAAACATTCCGACTGAGGCAGTTCTTGAAAGTTGACGATGTTTTTCAAACTCTTCATCAAATTGTTTTTTATCAAAATTTAAACCTTTTTCTTTTAAAAGTTCTTCTGTTAGTTCTTTCGGAAAACCGTATGATTGATATAAATCAAACACTTGTTTACCAGTAGGTTTTTCAATTTTTTGTAAAATTTTTATACCTTTATCTAAAGTTTTATTAAAACGATTAATCTCTTCTTTAATTATTGAATGAATAAAATCTAAATCATTGTTTTGAAAGTAAATATTTTCATATACTTCTAAAATAGATTCAATTGATGATTTAAAATCTTCAGCTTTAATGGTTTGATTTTTTAATTGTAGCATTTTGACAGCTACTCGACGAAGTAATCGTCTTAAAAAATAGCCACGTTCTTTATTGCTTGGGTAAATTCCAGCTTTTATTAAAAAGACAGCTGCTTTTAAATGATCGGCAATCACGCGGAATTTTGATTGATTTTTTTTGTAGTGATAACTTTTTTCAGTGATTTTTTCTAAAGTTTTAATAATTGGTAAATAAATATCAGTTATAAAAACATCTGGATTATTATTTAAAGCTGCTAAAATTCTTTCTAAACCACCGCCAAAATCAACATTTTTTTTTGGTAATTCTTCAAAGCCTGTTTTAGTTTTTTTAAATTGCATAAAGACCGAGTTTCCAATTTCCATAAATCGTCCACAATCGCAATTAGGATGACACTTTTCACCAAATTTAGGATCATGTGAGATGTGAGTAAATTCAAAGAAAACTTCAGAATCAGGTCCTCCAGGTTCTCCTTCAGGCATATTATCAGGAATACCAGCTCTCGACCACCAATTTTTTTCTGGTCCATAATGAAATATATGATTTTCTGATAATCCTAATTCAAGCCAGATTTGATAAGATTCATTATCTTTAGATAAATTATTTTTTTTATCACCGGAAAAAATCGTTACATAAAGTTTTTCTTTTTGAAATTGTAAAACTTCTGTTAAAAATTTCCAAAACCATGCTAATTGCTCTTTTTTGAAATAATCACCTAAAGACCAATTACCCATCATTTCAAAAAAAGTAGTGTGGCGGTTATCGCCGACTTCTTCAATATCTTGCGAACGAAAACAAGGTTGAATATTATAAAGACGATTACCTAATGGATGAACTTCTCCTAATAAATAGGGAACTAATTGTTGCATTCCACTACCAGTAAAGAGAGTGGTTGGATCATTTTGAGGAACAAGGGAAATAGAAGGTACTTCTTGATGATGATTATTTTTCCAAAATCGAGCAAATTGTTTTCTTAAATCTTTATGAGTCATAAAGTGATAAAATTATAATATGGTTAAATTAAGAATTCAAACTAAAAATTTTGATGAAATAAAAAAAATTTTTAAGGAAAAATTTAAAATAACAAAAGCGGACTCTCATAAAGGTCAAAATGGGAAGCTATTAATTATTGGTGGGTCTTCTCTTTTTCATGCAGCAGTTTTGTGGTCGGCGGAGGTAGCAAGTCATTTTGTTGATATGGTACATTTTTTTTCAACTAAAGAAAATCAAGAGATTTTTTTAAAATTAAAAACGATATTTCGTAATGGAATGGTTGTTTCCAATAAGTATTTAGAAGAATATCTAAAAGAAGATGATGTGATTTTGTTAGGTAGTGGAATGTTAAGAGAAAATAAATTAAAAATTAAAAATTTAAAATTAAAAATTAATGAAATATTTAATTTGAAAAATGAAGGAGAAAAAACTTATTTTTTAACAAAATATTTATTAGAAAATTATTATGAAAAAAAATTTGTTTTAGATGCTGGCGCTTTACAGATGATGAATAAAAATTGGTTATTAAATTTAAAAAATCCAGCAATTATTACTCCACATCTTAAAGAGTTTGAGAATATTTTTGGAGTTGATTTAAATAATATTAAGTTGGAAAAAAAAGAGGAAATAGTATTACAAATGGCGAAAAAATACAAAACAGTAATTTTAATGAAAAACGTTCAAGATATTGTCTCTGATGGAGAGGATATAATTACAATTTCTGGTGGTAATCAAGGATTAACTAAAGGTGGTACAGGAGATATTTTAGCAAGTTTAACAGGGTGTTTTTATATTAACCATTCAGCTTTTGATTCAGCAATTTTAGCTTCTTTATTACTAAAAAAAACTGCTGATATACTTTTTCTAGATTATGGGTATTGGTATAATGTAAATGATATAATTAATTCTTTGCCTAAAGTATTAAAATTATTGACTGTATGAAAAAAGAAACTTTGATAGCTGTTTTTTTAGGAGCTATCCTTGGAGTACTAATGGCTATTTTTGTTCTTTTTAAGGCTACTGATATTAAATTAGACAAGAATAAAAAAGTAGTTCCTAAAATTTCGACTCAAGTAATTAAAAATGTTGAAATAAAAAAACAAGAAATAGTACCTTTTAAGATTTTTGAACCAAAAGATGGTTTTTTAGTTGAGAAAAACTCAATTTTGGTAAAAGGAAAAGCGATTAAAAATTCTTTAATTATTGTTCAATCACCAATAAAAGATTTAATTATTAAAAATGAAAAAGAAGAGTTTTCTTTTGATATGCCATTAGCTTTAGGAGAAAATGTAATTAATATTGTTGTTTATCCCGGAGGAGAGGTAACTAGTCAAGAAAAAATTTTAAAAATTTATTATTTTAATGAAAAGTTATGAAAAAGAAATTAATATTAATCTTAATTATTTTTATTTTTTTACCTTCAATAGTTTTTGCTGTTGTTTCAACGGAGACACCAACAATAAACAAATCTACAAGTTCAACAATAGATGATCAGTCAATTAAAAAATTAAAAGAAAATATTGCTAATAAGGTTGAAGAAATAAGAAAGAAAAATAATAGAATAATTTCTGGAAATATTAAGGAAATAAAAGACGATTCTTTTAAAATTGAATCAGATAAAACTTATTTAATTAAAATTCAAGATACTGGTTTAACTACTTTTTATAAAATAACTTCTGGACAACAAAAAGAAATTAATAAAAAAGATTTTAATGTCGGAGATTATGTGATTGTTTCTGGATTAATAGATGGGTCAACAATAACAGCTAATTCAATATTTAAAGATGAACAATATTTAATAGTTAGTGGAAAAATTGTTGAAATTAATCGAGATAATTATTATTTAAAATTAGTGACTAGTGCTAAAATAAATTATTTAATTAATATAGAGACTTATACTAAACAATATCTTTTAAACATTAAGATATTAGAGAAAGAAAGAATCGGTTTTTCTAAACTTAAAGAAGGCGACTTTGTTCATGTAGTAATAAAAATTAATGAAAGAAAAGATAAAAATGAGTATTCTGCTGAAAGATTGTTAGTTATACCTCAAGAATATTTTTTAAAATAAGTTATGATTTTTAAATTTTTAAAAAAATTTTTTGATTTTAATGAAAGACAGTTGAAAATCTTTCGCGAAAAGGTTATTGAAATTAATAATTTAGAAGATAAAGCAAGAAAATTAAAAGATGAAGATTTTTCTAAAGAAACAGAAAGATTAAAAGAAAAAATTAATGGTAAAAAAGAGAGATTAGATAAATATTTACCTTGGGCTTATGCTTTAACTCGAGAAGCAGCTAGAAGAGTTTTGGGTCAACGACATTTTGATATTCAGTTAATGGCTGCTGTAGCCTTACATCAAGGAAAAATCGCTGAGCAAAAAACAGGAGAAGGAAAAACTTTATCTGCTGTGCCAGCTTTATATTTAAATGCTTTATTAGGTCGAGGATCTCATTTAGTTACTGTTAATGATTATTTAGCACGAAGAGATTGTGGTTGGATGGGTCAAGTTTTTTATTTTTTAGGTTTAAAAACAGCTGCTATTATTTCAGAAAGATCTTTTATTTTTGATCCAAATTATCAAGATAAAGAAGCATATGATTGGCGATTGGTTAATCTCAGACCGATTTCGAGAAAAGAGGCTTATCAAGCTGATGTGACATATGGAATAAATAGCGAATTTGGATTTGATTATTTACGTGATAATATGGCAAGAAGTGTTGATGAATTAGTACAAAGAGATTTTTATTTTGCTATTATAGATGAAGCGGATTCAATTTTAATAGATGAAGCAAGAACTCCTCATATTATTTCTGCTCCTTATGAAGAAGAAACTTCTAAATATTATCAATTTGCAAAAATTGTTAATCAATTAGAAGAAGCTGACTATATTGTTGATGAAAGATCAAAAACAGTGAATTTAAATGAACAAGGAATTAAAAAAATTGAAAATCTCTTAGATGTTGATAATTTATATGAAAAAGATTTTGATAGTCTTTATCATATTGAAGCTGCTTTAAAAGCAAAAGTATTGTTTAAAAAAGATCGAGATTATATAGTTAAAGATAATGAGGTTATTATTGTTGATGAATTTACAGGAAGATTATTATATGGTCGAAGATTTTCTGAGGGATTACACCAGGCTATTGAGGCAAAAGAAAATGTTCCTATAAAACAAGAATCGAAAACTTTAGCAACAGTTTCTTTACAAAATTACTTTCGCATGTATGAAAAATTAGCTGGCATGACAGGTACGGCAGTGACTGAAGCAGAAGAATTTCATAAAATTTATAATATCGATGTAGTTGTTATACCAACTAATTTGCCTACGATTAGAAAAGATTATCCAGATGCTATTTATAAAACAGAAAAAGCAAAATTTAATGCAGTAGTTGAAGAGATTATTAAAAATTATCAAATCAGCCGACCAGTTTTAGTCGGAACAACTTCTATCGAAAAAAATGAATATTTGTCTTCTTTATTAAAAAAACGAGGTATACCTCATGAAGTTTTAAATGCCAAAAATCACGAGAAAGAAGCAATGATTATAGCTAAGGCAGGAGAAAAAGGTGCGATAACAATCGCTACTAATATGGCTGGTCGAGGAGTTGATATTATTTTAGGTGGAGAACCACCAAATAAATTTAATATCAGAAATGCAAAAATAGATATTAAAAAAGAAGAAGAAAGATGGTTAAAAAAACATGAAGAAGTAATTAAATTGGGTGGACTTTATGTAATAGGAACTGAAAGACATGAATCAAGACGAATAGACAATCAATTAAGAGGTCGTGCTGGTCGACAAGGTGATCCAGGAGAATCAAGATTTTTTGTTTCTTTAGAAGATGATTTAATGAGAATTTTTGGTGGTGATCAAATAAAAAACTTAATGACGTTTTTGAATTTTCCAGAAAATGAAGCGATATCTCACCCAATGGTAAGTCGAGCGATTGAACAAGCACAGATTAAGGTTGAGGGTTTTAATTTTGATATTCGAAAACATTTAGTTGAATATGATGATGTTTTAAATAAACAAAGAGAAATTATTTACCGACTTAGAAGAAATGTGTTATTAACTCAAGATAAAGATAAATTTTATGAAATTGTTTATAAAATTCTTTATGAAGGAATAACAGGGTTATTTAATAGTTTTTTAGCTATAGAAGAATCTATTAATAAGGAAATTATTGAAAAATTAAATTATGAATTAAAAACTATTTATCCTTTAAATTTTGAGGTAAAAACATATCAAGATATAGAAAAAGTAAAGAAAGAAATTAAAAAGCTTTTTAAAGATAAAGAAAAAAAATTTGGCGAAGAGATTTGGATGGATTTGGTTAGACAATTATTTTTAGAAATAATTGATAGGCATTGGATGGATCATCTTACTGGTATAGAAAATTTAAGAGAAGGAATTAGTTTACGTGGTTATGCTCAAATTGATCCATTGGTAGCTTATAAAAATGAAGCATATTCAATGTTTGAAAAATTAATTAATGAGATAAATTTTGAATTAATAAGACGAATTTTAAAATTTGATTTATTTGATGAAAAACAGATGACTAACTTATTTCAAAATCAACCAGAAAATGTTATTTATAAGCAAGCTTCAGGAGTTGATCCATTTAAAAAACAAGAAGAAAAAGAAGATAAAGTTTCTTCAACTAATAATCAAGTATTAAAAAAACATAAATTAGGACGTAATGATCCTTGTTGGTGTGGAAGTGGGAAAAAATATAAAAAATGCCATTATCCTAATTGATTATGAATAGTCATATGAATAGTCAATTATTATCTCTATTTTTAATTTTTTAACAGTTTTTAGAGGAGGTAGATTACCAAATTTTTGTAAAAATAGGAGTTAAAGAAATTTCTTTATTATTATAAATTTTTAAGATTTTTTATTATTTTATTATTCTTATTTCCATTTGTTTTTAAAGATTTTAAAAAAAATAATAATATAGTTTTTTCAAAATTATTCTTATTTTCTTTTAGTGTCAAATTAACTCAAGTAATAGTGGGGGACAATTTATTTATTCGTTTGTTTCTATTTTGTTTCTATATTGACTGTTTTGATTTCTTTAATATTTCTAAAATTAAAAATTAAAAAGATTAATTTATTAGGTATATTAATAGATTTTTTAGAATTGATGTTTTTAATATTTATTTCATTAGTAAATAATTTTCAGGTATCTCTATTATCTACTATTGGTAATATTTTAATATTAGTCGGAGCAGTAAGTTATTTTTTTAGACTATTTTTTTCAAAAAAAATTCAACAAAATTACTCTTCTTTATTAATTACATTTAAATAATTATGATTTTTAGCTTACTCTTTTTTTTAAATGATATTTTTACAACAATTTTTCGCTCTTTAATTTAAATCAGGTTACGGTTTTTTTTGTTATATGTTGGAATTTTAGGAAGTGCTGAGTATTATTTTTTATATCAGCAAGCAATAAAAAAAGGAAATTCAGTGATTGCTTTATTAACATTATATTTACAACCTATATTTACTTATTTTTGGACAAATTATTGTTAGATAAACATTTAACAATAAACCTAGTTTTATGAGCAATTTAAGTAATTTTTGGTTCTTTTTTGGCATCTAAATAAAAATATTGTATAATTAAATTATTACTTGTTAGTTTTTTACTAACATGTTAAAAGAGACTGTTGGGGAAATACCAACAGATATAGTTTGGTCTTCTTTATTTTTACTTTTATTTGTTCCTTTTTTCGCTTTAATGAACAAATGAACCATGAAACATAACAACGTAGAACGTAAAACAATAAAATTTAAAAACTTTATAAACTCATAAACCAGAACAAGTTTGGTTCAGTGCAGACTTTCTAATTTTTAAACTTCATAATTTAAATTCTAATTTCCAACTCAAGAGTAAATACTTTTATTGTTAAATTGCTAAATTGTTAAATTATTTAATTTTTAATTTTTTTACTTATATTTGAATTTTAATATATGGTTTTGATTTTTGAATTTTGGATTTTGATATTTTTTAGCTTTATTTTGTTTTATAATATAATTAATGTGCGGAATTTTTACGGTTTTAAATGATAAAAATAATCAAGCTGCGGAAACAGTGTTAGAAGGATTAAAAAAGCTTGAATATCGGGGATATGATTCTTGGGGAATTGCAATAATTGATAAAAATATTATACAAACAGAGAAACATATAGGAAAAATTATTCAGAAAAAAACCAGTCTTTTTAAAAGTAAAATTGCTATTGGTCATACTCGTTGGGCAACTCATGGAGGAATCTCTGAGAAAAATGCCCATCCGCATTTAGATTGTTCTAAACAGTTAGCTGTCATACATAATGGTATTGTTGAAAATTATTTAGAGTTAAAAAATGATTTAATTAATAAAGGTCATAGATTTATATCAGAAACTGATACAGAAATAATTCCTCATTTAATTGAGGAAAATTATAAGAATAATCCAATTGATAAGGCAGTTTTTAAAACTTTCAATCAATTAGTAGGATCAAACGCGATTATTGTTTTAGATAAAAAAACAGAAACTATTATTGGTTGTCGATATGGATCTCCATTAGTTTTCGGTATAGATGAAAAAAATAATCAATATTTTTTAGCTAGTGATATACCAGCATTATTAAAACATACTAATAAAGTCTATTTTCTTAATGATTTAGAGATGATTGTTTTAAGAAAAGATTTTTATGAAATTTATGATTTAAAGACTTTTAGAAAAAAAACATTTAAATTTGAAATAATTGACTGGCAACAAGAAGAGGCAGAAAAATCAGGATTTTCTCATTTTTTAATAAAAGAAATTTTAGAACAACCAAAAACTATTGAAAAAACCTATTTATCAAATAAAGATAATTTAGAAAGATTAGGTAAAGTTTTATTAAAAACAGAGATAATTTTTACAGGTTGCGGTAGTGCATATCATGTTGGATTATTAGGAAAATATTTTTTTGCAAAAAATGGAATTAAAACTGATGTTTTTCCGGCTAATGAGTTTGAACATTTTTCGTCGTTAATTAATAAAAATACATTATTAATAGCAATTTCTCAATCAGGGGAAACAGCTGATACAATTTTAGCAGTTAAAAAAGCTAAAGAAAAAGGAGCAAAAATTTTATCTATTTTAAATAGTCGAGGATCAAGTTTAGAAAGGTTATCAAATTATGTAATTCCCATAAATGTTGGTCCGGAGATTGCGGTTGTTTCCACTAAAGCTTTTTTAAGTCAAGTAATCGTTAATTATCTTTTAAGCAAAATTATTAATTTAAAAAATAAACAAATTGAAGAGATTGTTAATCAATTAATTTTTAATTTAGAAAATTTTTTAAATAATGAAAAATTAAAACAAATAGAAAAATTAGCAAAAAAACTTTCTCAAGAAAAACACATGTATTTAATTGGAAAGAATATTGATTATCCAGCTGTATTAGAAATGGCTTTAAAAATTAAAGAAACGGCTTATATTCATGGAGAGGGATTTGCTTCTGGAGAACTAAAACATGGAGTAATTGCCTTAATAGAATCCAATACTTTTTGTTTGGTGGTTGCAAGTCAAGAAGAAGTAAGAAATGATATTATATCAGCAGCAATTGAAGTAAAATCTCGAGGAGGAAAAATAGTTGGAATATCAGTGTTTGATTCAGAAGTTTTTGATGTAAAGATTTTAATTCCAAAAATAAAAGATTTATCAGTTTTATTCGCAATTATAATTGGACAACTTTTAGGTTATTATATAGCTATTTTTAAAGGATTAGATCCGGATAAACCACGAAATTTAGCAAAAAGCGTTACGGTTAAATAAATAATTAAAAATTAAAAATTATAGTTTAAAATCAACAATTAAAAATAAAATAAAATAATAATTTAACAATTTTTATTTTTTGTCATAATTAACTTGTTTTAACATCTTATTATATTTTTTGCCATAATAAACTTGATTTGAGTATTTTATACAGACAGCATTCGATTGATTTCAACAGGATTCCGAAATAAATTCGAAATGATAGTTTTTAACAATTTAGCTATATTTTTATATTCTACGTTCCAAGTTCTACGTTCTAGATTTTATATTTTATATTTTATATTTTATATTTTATGTTTTATTCTTACAGTTTCATTCTTGGAATACGGTCAATTACATTGATGTTTTCTACATAAAGATTTTTTTTAGCTTTAAAGTAAGCTGCTACTCCGATCATAGCCGCATTATCACCTGATAGATATTTATAAGATGGAAACAAGACTTTTCCATTAATTTTATCTGCTAAATTTCTAAATCTTTGTCTTAAATTCATATTAGCCGACACTCCTCCAACAACAATAATTTTTTTTATTCCAGTAGTTTTAATAGCTTTTTCTGTTTTTTTTAATAATGTGTCAAAAACTGCATTTTGAAATGAAGAAGCTAAATAATTAAGATTTTTAGCAATTTTATTTTTAGGAAGTTTTTTTAAAAAATAATAAAAAGCAGTTTTTAATCCTGAAAAAGAAAAGTTAAAATCTTTACTATCAATCATTGGTCTTGGAAATTTAAACATGTCTTGGTTTTTTACTTTTAAAGATAATTTTTCTATTACTGGTCCAGCAGGATAACCAAGACCTAAAAGTTTTCCAGCTTTATCTAAAGCTTCACCAGCAGCATCATCTAAAGTAGATCCAATTGTTTCATATTTAAGATGTTTTTTAAAAATAACTAATTCTGTATGACCACCAGAAATTATTAAAGATAAATATGGAAAATCAAAATTAATTTTTGGATTACCATTTTTATTTTGTACAAAAGGTGAATAAATATGGCCTTCTAAATGATTTACAGAAATTAATTTAGTTTTTAATTTATCAGCCAATTCTTTAGCTTTTTTTATTCCTACTTCTAAAGCCACAGCTAATCCTGGTCCTTGAGTGATAGCAATTGCATTAATTTTAAATTTTTTCATAGCTTTATTAATAACAAAATCAATTCTTTCTTCGTGAGCTCTTTTGGCAATTGAAGGAACCACTCCTCCCCATTTTTGATGAAGAAAGATTTGTGAATATATAACATTTGATAAAACTTTTCTTTCTTCGGTTACCGCAGCAGCGGTTTCATCACATGAAGTATCAATAGCTAAAATTTTCATATTAAGTTAAAATTTTAAAGTAATTTTTCTTTCAGTTTCTGAAAGATATTCTAATTTTAAATATAAAAGATAACCTTTTTTTGCTAAAAGATTGAAAAATGATTGGCTTTTTTCGCCCCATTCAAATACTAAAATATTTTTTTCTTTAATTAATTTATTTATTTTTAATTGTTTAAATTCTTTTTCATCTTCAATATTATATAAATCAAAATGATAAAAATTAATATTTTTTTTATTTAATTTTCCTTGATATTCATAATAAATAACAAAGCTTGGTGAAACAATATCAAAAATCTTAAAAAAACTTGCTAAACCTTTGACAAAAATAGTTTTTCCAACCCCTAAATCTCCTTCTAAAATAAAAATTAATGGTTTTTCCAAAGATTTTCGATAAAATTGATTGATTATTTTTTTTGCTATTAATTGAGTTTCTTCAGGAGATTTAGAAATAAATGATTGTTGATTTTTTAAAAAATAAAAATCTCCTTGTCTTAAGATTTTTATTTTCGGTAGAGAAAGATCAATCACTGTAGAAGGTTTGTTTCTTGGTAATTTTCCTGCATCTATTATTAAATCAATCATTTGTTTTTTATAATTAGGTAGTTGGTTTAAAAGACTATCAATTGAATAATGAGGAGGTTTTCCGCCTAAATTAGCAGAAGTCGCAGTTACAGGATTTTTATATTCGTTTAAAAGCTGATTAATTAAAGGATAATCTATTAGTCTAATTCCTAAAGTTTTTTTTTCTGATTCAAGTAAATGACTAACTTTGTTTTTAGAAGGTAAAACAACTGTAAAACAACCTGGTAAAATTTCTTTTAAAATTTCTTCTTGATATGTGTTGATATAAACCAAATCATTAATCATATATAAGTCTTTAACAAAAACAGATATAGGTTTTCCTGGTGGTCGATTTTTAAAATTAATAAGTTTTTTAACTGCTTGTTCACTTTTTGCATCTACCAATGCTCCGTAAACAGTATCTGAAGGATATATAACTAAACCATTGTTTTTTAAAACATTAATTGTTTCTTGAACAATTTTTTTAATTGAGTTTTCACTAGTTTTTAAAGTCTTCATGAAAATATTATATCAAGTTAAATCAATCTGAAGTTTAAAAAGTAAAAAACTTTAAAAATATTGAAATCCTAAAATCAATTTTGAACTAAGACAGAGCACAGTTCAGAATATTTTTTATTATTAACTAAATAAAGAGTAAAAGAGTAAAACTCAAAACCACATAATAAATTATCAACTCTCAAATCTCAAAACCATAATTTAAAACTATAAAATGTTAAAACATTTATTAGTTAGTTGTTAT
>FWWM01000987.1_pt1 | contig 65070 bp, 66 predicted proteins | sample 2228351 | NCBI WGS metagenome assembly FWWM01 (sample SAMEA103939774, study PRJEB20133) | metagenome
GGCGCGCGGGCCGCCGCCGTCGCCCTCCTGGCATTTGTCGCCGCGTTTGCGCCGTTTGCGGCGGCGACCTTCGCCCCGGGCACCGAGTACTTGCGCGGCCGGCTGCAGGGCATGGGGGTGCTGGCCCCCGACCCCACCGCCGTCGCCGCCAGGATCCTGGGCGCGCTGGCCGTCTACGCGGGCCTGTTCGCCCTCTTGGTGACCGGAGCTGTCCTGTCGCCCCCCGCCCGCCGCACCGGACCCGGCGGCAACCGCCGTACCCGCAGGGAGCTGCTTGGCCGCTGGCTGGGGCTGGCCCTTGGGACGCTGGCGGGAACGAGCCTGTGGCAGTGGCTGGCCGCGGCCGCACCGCCCGCTTCGGGCATCTTCGCGCGCATCCGCGGGCTGCCCCCGGAGGTCACGCCCACCGACCGGTTCTACGTGGTGAGCAAGAACCCGCCGGGCTTCGACCCGGTGCTGCGGGAGGACCGCTGGCGGCTGGAGGTCGCCCTGCGGCCGGACCGTCCGCTGGTGCTTCGCCTCGAAGACCTCAAGGCCATGCCCTCGGTGCGCCGGCCGCACACCCTGGAGTGCATCAGCAACGAGGTGGGCGGCGACCTGATCGGCAACGCCTACTGGCGGGGCGTCCGGCTGCGTGATGTGGTTGCCAGAGCCGGGGGCCTGCCGCCTGCCGCCGTCAAGGTGGTCTTCCGCTGCGCCGACGGCTACACGGAGTCTCTGACGGTGGCCGATGCCCTGCACCCCGACACCCTGCTCGTTTACGAGATGAACGGCGAGCCGCTGCCACCCAAGCACGGCTTCCCGCTGCGGCTGCTGGTGCCGGGGTTGTACGGGATGAAGAACCCCAAGTGGATCACCCGGATCGAGGCGGCCGACTTCGACTTCCAGGGGTTCTGGGAGCGCTCGGGGTGGAGCGACCAGGCGGTGGTGCAGACCATGTCCAAGTTCACCATCCCCTCCCCGCTGCGGGCGAGGGCGGGGGAGGAGGTGGGCCTGGGCGGGGTGGCCTACGCCGGCGCCCGGGGGATCCGGGCGGTGGAGGTTTCAGTGGACGACGGCAAGACCTGGCTTCCGGCGCAGGTCAAGGCGCCGCTGGGGCCGTATACCTGGGTGCTGTGGGCGATGGAATGGAGGCCGGCGGGGCCGGGGGAGTACCGGGTGCGGGTGCGGGCCCGCGACGGCACAGGGGCGGTGCAGACGGCGCAGCCCTCGCCCCCGCTGCCGGAGGGGGCCACCGGCCACCACGCCATCCGCATCCGTGTGGGGGTGTAGCTGATGCCCGAACCCTATGATCTGGTGGTCATCGGCGCAGGGCCTGGCGGCTACGTGGGGGCCGTCCGCGCCGCGCAGCTTGGGCTGCGCACGGCGCTGGTGGAGCGGGACAAGGTCGGCGGCACCTGCTTGCACTACGGCTGCATCCCCACCAAGACGCTGCTGCACGTCGCGGGGATCCTCGACGAGCTGCGCAGGGGGCGGGACCTGGGCATCGCCGCTGGCCCTCTGGCCCTGGACCTGACCGCGGTGCACGCCAGGAAGCGCCGCGTGGTGGAGAAGCTCCACAAGGGCACCCAGTACCTGCTGCGCAAGAACCGGGTCGACGTCTTCCACGGGGAGGCCCGGTTCCTCAGCAGCACCGAGGTGGCGGTGGCCCTGGCGGACGGGTCGGAGACCTCGCTGCGGGGGAAGCACTTCATGATCGCCACCGGCTCCGCACCGCGCAGCGTACCGGGGATCGCCATCGACAACCGGCGCATCATCGACAGCACCGCGGCGCTGGGACTGGAGGAGGTGCCGCGGACCATCGTCATCCTCGGCGCCGGCCCGGTGGGGGTGGAGATGGCCAGCGTCTTTTGCGCCTTCGGAGCGCAGGTGACGCTGGTGGAGCTGCTGCCGACGCTGCTGCCCCTGGAGGACGAGGAGATAGGCCGGCAGCTGCAGCGCAGCTTCGAGCGGCGGGGCATAAAGGTGCACACGGAGACGACCGCGGAGCGCGCCGAGTACGGCGGCGAGGGTCTGGTCATCACCCTGCGCAAGGGGGACGAAACCACCACCATCACCGCGGACTACCTGCTGGTGGCGGTGGGGCGGGCTCCGGTCTACCGGGAGCTGGCCCCCGAGGAGGCGGGGGTGGCGATCGACCGGGGGGCGGTGCAGGTGGACGAGCGCCTGCGCACGTCGACGCCGAACATCTTCGCCGTGGGGGACGTCCTGGGACGGCCCTTCCGCCTGGCGCACGTAGCCTCCGAAGAGGCGGTCTTCGTCGCCGAGTCCATCGCCGGCGTCTCCCCGCCCCCCATCGACTACCAGGCCGTCCCCCGGCCGACGTTCTCCATCCCCCAGGTGGCGACCATGGGGCTGAGCGAGCAGCAGGCCAGAGAGGGCGGCCGCGAGGTGAAGGTGGGGCGCTTCCCCTTCCAGGCCAACTCCAAGGCCACCATCGAGGACGCCACCGAGGGGCTGGTGAAGGTGGTCGCCGATGCCCGGGTGGGGGAGATTCTGGGCATACACATGGTCGGGTTCGGCGTCACGGAGCTGCTGGCGGAGGGCGTGGCCGTCAGGTCGCTGGAGGGGACCGTCCACGAGCTGGGGCGCGCCGTGCACTCTCACCCCACCCTGGCCGAGGCGCTGAAGGAAGCGGCCCTGGACGCGCTGGGCCGCGCCATCCACATCTGACGGGGGGAGCGTCATGGCGGTGCACGAGACCAGGACTGCAGCCCGCCACATATCCCTGGGCCTGAGCGACCAGGACGTCCTGGAGATGTACTACTACATGGCTCTGGCCCGGGCGCTGGACGACCGCATGTGGGTCCTGCAGCGGGCGGGCAAGGCCATGTTCGTCATCTCCGGTCCCGGCCACGAGGGCTGCCAGGTGGGCGCCATGTGGGCCATGGACAGGCAGCGCGACTGGTTCGTGCCCTTCTACCGGTCGGTGGCCGCCTGCCTGGTCAAGGGGATGACGCCCAGGGAGATGCTGCTGGCGCTGTTTGCCCGCGCCACCGATCCCAGCAGCGGCGGCCGCCAGATGCCCGGTCACTACGGCCACCCGCGTCTGAAGATCCTCTCCACCAGCAGCCCCGTGGGCACCCAGTACCCGCACGCGGTGGGGATCGCCTACGCGGCAAAGCTGCGCAGGACGGGGGAGGTCACCATGGTGGCCATCGGCGACGGCGGTACCAGCCAGGGCGACTGGCACGAGTCGTTGAACTGGGCGGGGATCTACAGGCTGCCGGTGATCTTCGTGGTGGAGAACAACTTCTATGCGATCTCCGTCCCGTTGCGCAAGCAGGTGGCCGGGGAGAACATCGCCGCTCGCGCCGCCGGGTACGGGATGCCGGGCGTGGTTGCCGACGGCAGCGACGTGCTGGAGTGCTACCGCGTGGCAAAGGAGGCCCACGAGCGGGCAAAGCGCGGGGATGGCCCCACGCTCATCGAGTACCGCGTCCAGCGGCTGGGGTCGCACTCCAGCGACGACCAGCAGGAACGCTACCGCCCAAAGGAGGAGATCGAGGCCGCCCGCCAGCGCGATCCCCTGTTGACTTTCCGGGCCTACCTGGAGAGCGTCGGGCTGCTCAACGAAGAGCGCTACCAGGCCCTCGCGGCGCGGATCAGGCGCGAGATCGACGAGGCCACCGACGCCGCCGAGGCCGAGCCGCTTCCAGACCCAGCCACCGCCGGGCAGCACCTGTTTGCCACGCAGCGCGATCCCGCCTTCTACCGTCCCGAAGACCAGATCCCCGGGCCGCACCCTCCGCATCCCTGGCTCTCTTCCGGCGAGGGCGGCGCGGCGGCGCGAGGGGGTGGGGGCGATGGCTGAGCTGCGCTACGTCGACGCCCTGAACCAGGCCCACCACGAGGAGATGGCCCGCGACGAGCGCGTGGTCGTCCTGGGGGAGGATGTGGGGCGCAAGGGCGGCGTCTTCGGCGTGACCGCCGGGCTGTACGAGAAGTTCGGTGAGGAGCGGGTGATCGACAGCCCCCTGGCCGAGTCCTCCATCGCCGGGGTGGCCATCGGCATGGCCGCCAACGGCCTGCTGCCCATCGCCGAGTTCCAGTTTGCCGACTTCATCCACCCGGCCTTCAACCAGATCGTCAGCGAGGCGGCGCGGATGCGCTACCGCTCCAACGGCAGCTACGGCTGCCCGGTGGTCTTCCGCGCGCCCTACGGCGGCTCCCACGGCACGGCCCTCTACCACTCCCAGTGCATCGAGTCGTTCTACGCCCACGTCCCGGGGCTGAAGGTGGTGGCGCCCTCCACCCCCTACGACGCCAAGGGGATGCTCAAGAGCGCGGTGCGCGACCCCGACCCTGTGCTCTTCCTGGAGCACAAGCGCGCCTACCGCATCGTCCGGGGGGAGGTCCCCGAGGGGGACTACACGGTGCCCATCGGGCCCGCCGTGGTGCGTCGCCAGGGGACGGACCTCTCCGTCTTCGCCTTCGGCTGGATGCTGCACGAAGCGCTGCGGGCGGCGGAGGCGGTGGCGGCGGAGGGCATCAGCGCCGAGGTCGTGGACCTGCGCACCCTGAAGCCCCTGGACAGGGAGACCATCCTGGCCTCCGTGGCCAGGACCAATCGCGCCCTGATCGTCTACGAGGACAACCGCTTCTGCGGCTACGGTGCGGAGATCGCCGCCCTGATTGCCGAGGAGACCTTCGACAGCCTGGACGCTCCGGTGATGCGTCTGGCCGGGCCCGACGTGCCAGGCATCCCCTTCAGCAAGCCGCTGGAGGAGTGGTTCTTCCTCGACCAGGCCCGCATCGCCGCGGCGATGCGCCGGCTGGCCGCGTACTAGGCATGGATGCCGCGGCGCCTACATTCCCGGCGAGAGGAGCGTTCGATGCCGGTAGAGGTCAAACTGCCCCAGCTCGGTGAGTCCACCTTCGAAGGCACCGTGGGCAGGTGGCTGAAGCGGCCCGGGGACCGCGTGGAGCGCTTCGAGCCCCTGGTGGAGATCATCACGGACAAGGTCAACGTGGAGATGCCCTCGCCCTACAGCGGGGTCCTCAAGGAGATCCTGGTGCCGGAGGGCGAGACCAGGAGCGTGGGCACCCCGATCGCGCTCATGGAGGTGGAGGAGGGAGCGGAGCAGCCCGCCGCTGCGGAGGCGGCCCCGGCCGCAGCCCCCGCCCCCGAGGCCCCGGCGGAGGTCTCCACGGCGCCCGCACCGGCACCCGCACCGCGGCGGGAGGCCGGCGCGCGCCTCTCGCCCCTGGTGCGCCGGCTGGCGGAGGAGCACGGCGTCCCGCTGGAAGAGGTCGAGCGCCTGGTCGGCAGCGGCAGCGGCGGCCGCGTCACCAAGGACGACCTGCTGCGCTACGTCGAGGAGCGGAAGGCCCGGCGGGCGGCTCCAGAGGCAGCCCCGGCTGTGGCTCCCTCTGCGGGTCCGACGGTACCCGCAGCGGAGGGCGCGGCCGTCCCCGGCGACCGGCTGGTGAAGCTCACGCCGCTGCGCCGCACCATCGCCCAGCGCATGGCCCAGTCCAAGAGGGAGATCCCCCACGCCTACGGCGTGATCGAGGTGGACATGACCGAGGTGGTGCGCTGGCGCGAGGCCTGCAAAGAGGAGTGGCGTCGCCGCCACGGGGTCGGCCTGACCTACACGGCGTTCTTCGTGCGCGCCGCCGCCGCGGCGCTGCGCGCCTTCCCCATCGTCAACTCCACCTGGACCGAGGAGGGCATCCTGCTGCGGGGGCGGGTGAACATCGGCGTCGGGGTGGCCATGGAGGACGGCCTGATCGTCCCGGTGATCAAGGACGCCGATCAGAAGTCGCTGGTGGGTCTGGCCCGGGTCCTGGAGGACATCAGCCGCAGGGCCCGTGAGGGGAAGCTGACCCTCGAGGACGTGGAGGGCGGCACCTTCACCATCACGAACCCCGGCGTCTTCGGCTCGATATGGTCGATGCCCATCATCCTCCCCGGTCAGGCGGCCATCCTGGCCACCGACGCCATCGTCAGGCGACCCGTCGTGGTCCGGGGAGGTGGCGGCGATTCGCGCGCCGAATCGCCTCCATGGGGTGAGGCCATCGCCATCCGTGCCATCATGCACATGGGGCTCTCCTTCGACCACCGCGTCTTCGACGGCGCGGTCGCCGACCGGTTCCTCAACCACATCAAGGCCCAGCTGGAAGGCTTCCGCGGCGGAGACGCCGCGGTCACGGATCTGTAGCCGTGGCCACCCGCAACGCCCCTCCCCTCCCGCCGGCTGAGGTCCCCACTTCAGTCCCCCCGCCTGACGGCGCGCGTCGCCCCGAATGGCTCAAGGTCCGGCTGCCCGGAGGCGGCGCCTACCAGGAGCTGGTGGGCATCATGCGCACGCAGACCCTCCACACCGTCTGCGAGGAGGCCCGCTGCCCTAACATCGGCGAGTGCTGGGGGCGCCGCACCGCCACCTTCCTGATCCTGGGCAACCTCTGCACGCGCAACTGCGCCTACTGCGCCATCGCCCACGGGCTGCCCACCGAGCTGGACGTGCAGGAGCCGGAGCGCGTGGCCCGCGCCGTGGCGGCCATGGGGCTGCGTCACGCCGTGATCACCTCTGTGAACCGCGACGACCTGGCCGACGGCGGCGCCGGCATCTACGCGCAGACCATCCGCAGGATCCGCGAGTTCCTCCCCGGCTGCACCGTGGAGGTGCTGGTTCCCGACTTCAAGGGGGATGCCGCCGCGTTGCGCACCGTGCTGGAGGCCGACCCTGAGATCCTCGGCCACAACATCGAGAGCGTCCGGCGGGTGTTCAAGATCGTGCGCCACGGCGGCAGCTACGACCGCTCCCTGGAGCTGCTGCGCCGCGTCAAGGATTGGGGCTACACCTGCTTCACCAAGAGCGGGATCATCCTGGGCATGGGGGAGACGTGGGAGGAGCTGCTGCAGACCATGGACGACCTGCGGGCCGCGGACGTGGACGTGCTCACGCTCGGGCAGTACCTGCGCCCCGGCCCCGACTATCATCCCATCGAGCGCTACTACACCCCGGAGGAGTTCCGGGCGTTGAGGGACGAGGGCCTGCGCCGAGGGTTCAAGTACGTGGAGTCGGGTCCGCTGGTGCGCTCCTCCTACCACGCCGACCAGCAGGCCCGGGCGGTGCTGGCCTACCGGAACGGACTGCGGGCGGGCATTTCAGGCTGACGGCGGCACCGGGCCGGAGGGTGCCCTCCCTTCCGCGGATCGAGCACGCAGACGATAGCAGGAGGTGATCGTTATGAGGACGCGGTCCCTGCTGGTCGGGATTGTGGTCGTGGTCGTGGCGGCCGTCATAGTGGTGCTGGTCGCCCGCACCCGGGCGCCGGCGCCCGCGGTGATCCGCATCGGGCTGAACGCCGAGCTCACCGGAGGCATCCCGGTGGTGGGCGCCTCCTGCAAGAACGGTGCGGAGCTGGCCGTGGAGGAGGTCAACGCGGCCGGCGGGCTGGAGGTGGGCGGCCGGAAGTACCGGGTGGAGCTGCTGGTGGAGGACAACGAGGACAAGGCCGAGTCCGCCGCCGCCGCAGCCCACAAGCTGAACACCGCCGGCGTGCTGCTCATGATCGGTCCCAACGCCAGCCGGAACGCCATCCCGGCCGCGGAGGTGGCCGAGTCGGCCAAGATGCCCATGATCAGCCCGTGGTCCACGGCGGTGAAGACCACCATCGACGCGGCCACCGGCCAGCCCAAGAAGTTCGTCTTCCGCGCCGCCTTCATCGACGACTTCCAGGGCGTGGTGGCGGCCAAGTTCGCCCTGCAGGAGCTGAAGACCACCAAGCCCGCGGTGCTCTACGACGTGGCTTCGGAGTACAACAAGGGCATCGCCGAGGTGTACAAGAAGACCATCGAGGCCGCCGGCGTCTCCGTGGTCGCCTTCGAGACGTACACCACCGGCGACAAGGACTTCTCCTCCCAGCTTACCAAGATCCGCGCGGCGGGCGCAGACTCCCTCTTCCTGCCCAACTACTACAGCGAGGTGCCCCTGCAGGTGCAGCAGGCCCGTCGGCTGGGCTTCACCGGCATCATCTTCGGCAGCGACTCCTGGGGAAACCTGGAGCTGATCACGCTGTGCGGCAAGGACTGCGAGGGGCTGTACTTCACCACCCACTACGCCACCGACATCGCCACGCCCAAGGCGCAGGCCTTCATCAAGGCCTATGAGAGCAAGTACGGCAAGACCCCCGACGACGTGGCGGCGCTGACCTATGACTCCTTCGGCCTCGCCTTTCAGGCCATTCGCGCCGCGGGGCGGCTGGACCGCCAGGCGGTGCGGGACGCGCTGGCCGGCATCACCCAGTACGAGGGGGTGACCGGCGTGATGCAGTTCAAGGGGACCGGAGATCCGGTGAAGAGCGCGGTGATCATCCAGATCAGGGAGGGCAAGTTCCGCTATCACTCCACCGCACAGCCGTAAGGAGAGAGAGGGGGGCTCCCCCCTCCGGCGCGGCCGGCCGGGGGAGCCCCCCGCCGCGCGCGGGGAACGGTAGGCAGGCGCCGTGGGCCTGGCCGTCCAGTACCTCCTCAACGCCCTGCAGGTGGGCAGCGTCTACGCGCTGATCGCCCTGGGCTACACCATGGTCTACGGCATCCTCACCATGATCAACTTCGCCCACGGGGACATCTTCATGGTCAGCACGTACATCGCGTTCTTCGTGGGCGCGGCCCTGCTGGGGACGGCGCTGAAGCTGGGGTCGGTCTTCGTCTTCGTGGCCACACTGCTGGCCGCGGTGCTGGGGACGGCGACGCTGGCGGCGGTGATCGAGCGTGTGGCCTACAAGCCGCTGCGCCGGGCGCCCCGGGTCTCCGCGGTGATCACCGCTCTGGGCGTGGGGCTTTTCCTGGAAAACTTCACCCTGGCCACCATAGGCCCCGAGCCGCGGTTCCTCCCGCCGCTGGTGCCCGTGGGCCGCATCGTCCTGGGCGGGGTGGTGGTCTCCACCGTCCAGGCCCAGACCATCGTCCTCTCGGCGCTGGTGATGCTGCTGCTGGACACCATCGTGCGCCGGACCATGACGGGGATGGCCATGCGGGCGGTCTCCTGGGACAAGTTCACCGCGCCGCTCATGGGCGTCCCGGTGGACCGGATCATCACCCTGACCTTCGCCCTGGGGGCGTCCATCGCCGCCGTGGGCGGGGTCCTCTACGGCATGGCCTACACCATCGACCCGTACATGGGCATCCGCATCGGCTGGTGGGCCTTCATCTCCGCGGTGGTGGGGGGCATCGGGAACATCCGCGGGGCGATGATCGGCGGCTACATCCTGGGGGCGGTGGAGATCTTCACCCCCATCCTCCTGCCGTCCACCTACCGGGACTTCGTCGCCTTCTCCCTGCTGCTGGTCTTCCTGATCTTCCGGCCGACGGGCATACTGGGCCGTCCGGTGGCCATGAAGGTGTGACGGCCGGTGCGGCACTGGCGCGGCTTCCTGGTCGCCCTGGCCTTCCTGCCGCTGGGGGTGCTCCTCCCTCGGTGGGGGCTGCTCAACCTCTACCAGCAGCAGGTCCTCATGTACGTGGGGATCAACATCATCCTCACCGCCAGCCTCAACCTGGTCAACGGCTACATGGGGGAGTTCTCGGTGGGGCACGCGGCGTTCATGGCCGTGGGCGCCTACGGGGCCTCCCTGATGACCCTGTGGGTCTTCCCCCGGGAGTGGGGACCGCTGGTCTTTCCGCTGTCCGTGGTCGCCGGCGGCCTGGCGGCCTCCCTCGCCGGGCTGGTGGTGGCGGTCCCCTCATTCAAGACCCGCGGCGACTACCTGGCCATCGTCACCCTGGCCTTCAACATGATCGTGAAGAGCGTGCTGGAGAACATCGACGCCGTGGGCGGGCCGCGGGGCCTGATGGGTATGCCCCGGCTCACCAGCGTCACCTGGGTGTACGTCTGGGTGCTGTTGACCCTCTTCGTCCTGCGCAACTACATCTATTCCAACTTCGGCCGGGGGACGCAGGCCATCCGGGAGGATGAGACCGCCGCGGCGCTGGTCTCCGTGAACACCCGCCAGGTGAAGGTCATGACCTTCATGCTCTCCTCCTTCTTCGCCGGGGTGGCGGGCGGGCTGTTCGCCCATGTCCTCCAGTTCATCAACCCCCGCTCGTTTGGCATCCTGAAGTCCACGGACATCCTGGTCATGGTCTACCTGGGCGGCATCGGCAGCCTCAGCGGGTCCATCCTGGGGGCGACGACCTTCACCGTGGTGCTGGAGCTGCTGCGGCCGCTGCAGGTGTGGCGGTGGGTGGTCGGGCCGCTGCTGCTGGTGCTGCTGATGATCTTCCGCCCGCGGGGCATGATGGGCCTGAGGGAGGTGAAGTTCCTCGTGCCTCCCGAGGAGCGCCCGGAAGGGATCCGGGCGGCGCTGGCCCGGGTGATGCCGGCCCGCGCATCCGAGGACCATACACCGGCCGCCAGGCCTCCTGCGGCGGGGGTCTCCCCGGCGGGAGCGCCGGGAGGGCCCGCATCTGCCCCCTCGATCCACGTCCCCGCCGCCGGCGGCCAGCCCCTGCTGGCGGTGAGGGGGCTGACCCACTACTTCGACGGACTGCGCGCGGTCTGGGACTTCAACCTGGAGGTCTTTCCCGGGGAAATCGTGGGCATCATCGGCCCCAACGGCGCAGGCAAGACCACGGTCTTCAACCTGATCACCGGGGTCTACCGGCCCACATCGGGCAGCATCCTCTTCCGGGGGGAGGAGCTGGTGGGCCGGCCGGCCCACGAGATCATCCGCGGGGGGATCGCCCGGACCTTCCAGACCATCCGACTCTTCAAAGACCTCTCCGTGCTGGACAACGTGCGCATCGCCCGCTACGCCCGCGTGGGCTACCCGCTGTGGGCGGCCGCGCTGGGCTCCGCCGCGGTGCGGCGTGAGGAGGAAGAGGTCCGCCGCCGGGCGCTGGAGCTGCTGGAGGTGTTCCGCCTGGGCCGCTACGCCGAAGCCCCGGCCGGCGGCCTCCCCTACGGGGAGCAGCGGCGCCTGGAGATCGCCCGCGCCCTGGCCTGCGAGCCCGTCCTGCTGCTGCTGGATGAGCCGGCAGCCGGGATGAACCCCAGCGAGATCGACGCGCTGCTGGACCACATCCGCTGGGTGCGGGACCGGTTCGGGCTCACCGTGGTCCTGATCGAGCACCAGATGCGCGTGGTCATGGGGATCTGCCAGCGCATCACGGTGCTGGACTTCGGGGCGACCATCGCCCGGGGCTCCCCGGCGGAGATCCAGCGCGACCCCAGGGTGATCGAGGCGTACCTGGGCGAGGCGGTGGTGGCCTGATGGGTGCATCTCCGGTGGCCGCCTGATGGGCGGCGCATCCCCGCTGCTGGTGGTGGAGGACCTGTGGGTCTCGTACGGGAACATCCGCGCCGTCCAGGGCATCTCCCTGCGCGTCGAGGAGGGACAGGTGGTCACCCTCATCGGCGCCAATGGCGCCGGCAAGTCCAGCACGCTGCGGGCCATCTCGGGGCTGGTGCCCGTCGAACGGGGGCGCATCGTCTACGCCGGATCGGAGCTCAAGGGGATGCCGCCCCACCAGATCGTCGAGCGGGGCATCGCCCACGTCCCCGAAGGCCGGGGCATCTTCGCCAACCTCACCGTCCTGGAGAACCTGCGCCTGGCCACCTGGGGGCGGCGGGACGCGGCTGGGGTCGCCGCCGACCTGGAGCGGGTCTTCACCATCCTCCCCAGGCTGGCCGAGCGGCGCCACCAGCTGGCCGCCACCCTCTCGGGCGGGGAGCAGCAGATGCTGGCCCTGGGCCGGGCGCTGATGCGCCGCGCGCGGCTCATGCTCCTGGACGAGCCGTCCATGGGGCTGGCCCCGGTCCTGGTGCGCAGCATCTTCGACGTCCTGGTCCAGATCAGCGCCGGGGGCACCACCATCCTCCTCGTGGAGCAGAACGCCCACATGGCGCTGCGGGTGGCGCACTACGCCTACGTGCTGGAGACCGGTACCATTGCCCTGGAGGGGCCGCCGGCGCACCTGGTAGCCGATGAGCGGGTGCGCAGGGCTTACCTGGGTGGTTGAGCTTTCCCGCCCGGGCGGCAGGCATCGCTGTCGGCACAGGCTGCGCGCGGCGATCACAACCCGGCTACGGGGTGGCGAAAGGAGCGGGAGCGGTGTCAGGGCTCGCCTACGTCAACGGCACCATCAGCAGCATCGAGGAGGCCCGGGTCTCGGTGGAGGACCGCGGGCTGCAGTTCGGCGACAGCGTCTACGAGGTCGTCCACTGCGAGCGCGGCAGGTTCTTTCGCCTGGGGCCGCACCTGGAGCGGCTGGCCCGCAGCCTGCAGGCCATCGACCTGGCCCCGCCGCTGCCGATGGAGCAGATCGCCGCGGAGGCCAAGCGGCTGCTTGCCGCCGCCGGCCTGACCGAGGGCGTCCTCTACATCCAGGTCACCCGGGGGACCGCGCCGCGGCAGCACGCCTTCCCCCGGGAAGCACGCCCCACCCTGATCATGACCCTCCGGGAGGCCCCGCCGGCGGATGAGGAGCTGGCGGCCCGGGGAGCGCGCCTGATCACCCACCCCGACCAGCGCTGGGCGCGCTGCGACATCAAGACCACCGCGCTGCTGGCCAACGTGCTGGCGCGGGAGCAGGCGGCGCGGGCGGGAGCTGAGGAGGCGCTCCTGTACAGGCCCGATGGAACCATCACCGAGTGCACCGCCGCCAACTTCTTCGCCGTCGTCGACGGGGTGGTGCGGACCCATCCCGCGGACACCTGGATCCTGCAGGGGGTGACCCGCGCCGCCGTTCTGGACCTCTGCCGCACACTGGAGATCCCCTGCCGCGAGGAGGCGCTTCGCCTGGGCGACCTGCCGGCGGCCGCTGAGGCGTTCATCACCGGCACCGGGATCGAGGTTCTGCCGGTGGCTCAGATCGACCGGGAGTGGCGCCGCGCCCCCGGACCGGTGACCGCCAGGCTGCGGCAGGCCTACCGGGAGCTGGTGCAGCGGGAGACGGGGCAGGGATAGCAGACGGGAGAGAGACCGGCGGCTGCGGTGGTTTCTTGACACCCCTTTTCGGCGTCTGTCATTGTAGTCTCTGCGAAAGATGAGCGCGCAGGTACAGAATCGGCAGGCGCCACTGCTCTCCCGGGAGCAGATGGACCGCTACTCCCGCCAGATCATCCTGCAGGAGGTGGGCCTGGCGGGGCAGCGGCGCCTCCTGGAGAGCCGCGTCCTTGTGGTGGGGGCCGGCGGGCTGGGCAGCCCGGCGGCGCTGTACCTGGCGGCGGCCGGCGTGGGCACCATCGGCATCGTCGACGGGGACCGCGTCGAGCTCAACAACCTGCATCGCCAGATCGTGCACGCCACCGAGGACCTGGGCCGGCCCAAGACCCAGTCGGCCGCGCGCACGCTGCAGGCGCTCAACCCCGACGTACGGGTCGTCCCGTTCCAGACCACGCTCACCTCGGAGAACGCGCTGGAGATCATCCGGGACTTCGACCTGGTCGTCAACGGCAGCGACAACTTCCCCACCCGCTACCTGGTCAACGACGCCTGCGTCTTCCTGAAGAAGCCGCTGGTCGACGCCAGCATCCTGAGGTGGGAAGGGCAGGCCACCACCTTTCTGCCCGGGCACGGGTGCTACCGCTGCCTCTTTCCCTCACCGCCGCCGCCGGGCGCCGTCCCCTCCTGCGCCGAGGGGGGCATCCTGGGGGCGCTGGCCGGATTCATGGGCACACTGCAGGCCACCGAGGCGGTGAAGATTCTGGTGGGCCGCGGGCGGACGCTGGTCAACCGCCTCCTCCTCTTCGACGCGCTGGAGAATGAGTTTCGCGTCGTCCGCTGGGCCCGCAATCCTCAATGCCCGGTCTGCGGCGACCACCCCACCATCACGGCGCTGATCGACTACGAGGCCTTCTGCGGCCTGCCCGGCCGGCATGCTGCCTGGGCGGGCGACGGCGAGGTGGTCCCTGAGGTGGAGCCCGAGGAAGCCTACCGCCTGCTGCAGCAGGGGGCGCAGCTTATCGATGTGCGCGAGCCGTGGGAGTGGGCGCTGGCCCGCGTCCCCGGCGCCGTGCTCATCCCCAAGGGGGAGGTGGCGCAGCGTCTTACGGAGATCGACCCGCAGCGCCCGATCCTCGTCCACTGCGCCGTCGGCCCGCGCAGCGCGGAGGTGGTCCGGCTGCTGCGCGGCGCCGGGTACAGGGAGGCGTTGAACGTCCGCGGCGGTATCATTGAGTGGATGAACCAGCAGCTTCCCGTGGAGACGGGGGACGGGTAGCCCCGTTTGCGTCAGGCGGTCCTGAAATCCCCGCGGGTGATCACCATTGAGGAGCGGCCGGTGCCGCGTCCTGGCCCGGGCGAGGTGCTGCTGCGCGTGCGCGCGGCGCTCACCTGCGGCACCGACCTGAAAACCTACCGCCGCGGACATCCCCGCCTGCCGGCGGGCCCCTTCGGGCACGAGTGCGCCGGCGATGTGGTGGCCGTGGGCGCCGGCGTGGACGGCGTCGCCCCCGGCGATCCCGTCATGCTGGTGCCCACCGCGCCCTGCGGCGGCTGCCGCGCCTGCCTCGCCGGGGCGGAGAACCACTGCGAGCGCCTCTTCCGGGACATCGTACTGGGCGCCTACGCCGACTACCTGCTGATCTCCCCCCCGGTGGTCGCGCGCCACCTGTTGCCCAAGCCGGAGGACCTCTCATACATCGAGGCGGCCTTCCTCGAGCCCCTCGCCTGCGTCCTCCACGGGTGGAGGCGGCTGGGGCTGTCCGCCCCATCCACCGTGGCGGTGGTGGGTCTGGGGGCCATCGGCCTGCTGCAGGTGCTGACCGGCCGCCTCCTGGGGCACCGCATCGCTGCGGTGGGGCGGCGGCCGGAGCGGCTGCGGCTGGCGGCGGGACTGGGCGCGGCGCCGGTGGAGATCGAGCAGGGGGAGATCCCCCTGCAGGTGGAGGAGGCGCTGGGGGCGCTCCCCGACGTGGTGGTGGAGTCCACAGGAACCGACCACATCTGGGAGCAGGCACCGGAGTGGGTGCGCCCCGGGGGAAAGGTCCTCCTCTTCGGCGGGCTGGCCGGCGGCAGCCGCGTCACCTTCGACGCCGCGCTGCTGCACTACGGCGAGGTGGACCTTGTGAGCGCGTTTCACTACACGCCCGCCGACGTCACCGAGGCCTACCACTGGCTGGCCGGGCGGCGCATCGACGTCCGGCCCATCATCAGCGCCGTCCGGCCCCTCGACGAGATCGTGGGCGTATTCCAGGAGCTCGACCGCGGCGGCCCCGTAAAGGTGGCCATCATGCCCGAGGCGGCTGAGTGGTGCTGACGCTGCCCGCCGTCACCCGCGCCGCCGTCTTCCACGGCCCGGAGGACGTCCGGCTGGAGACCGTCCCGCTGCGGGCCCCCGGCCCCGGGGAGGCGCTGGTACGCATCCGCGCCTGCGGGCTGTGCAGCAGCGAGGCGCTGGCCTGGTACATGCAGCGCAAGGCTCCGGTGGTTCTGGGGCACGAGCCGGTGGGCGAGGTGGTGGCCGCCGGGGAGGGGGTGGCGCTGCAGCCGGGTGCGCGTGTCTTCATCCACCACCACGCGCCCTGCCTGCGCTGCCGCGCCTGCCGCCGGGGCCACTACGTGCACTGCCTCACCTGGCGGCGCACGCGCCTTGTGCCGGGCGGGCTGTGCGAGTACGCGTTGGTCCCCGGAGAGATCGCCGCCGCCGACATGCTGGCCCTGCCCCCGGAGGTCGGCGACGAGGCGGGGGTCTTCGTGGAGCCGCTGGCCTGCGTGGTCAAGTCGCTGCGCCGCGCCCGGGTGGGCGCGGGGGACCGCGTGGCCGTCATCGGCCTGGGGGTGATGGGGCTGCTGCATGTGCTGCTGGCTCGCCGCCTGGGCGTGGAGCGGGTGGTGGGGGTGGACCTGTTGACGGAGCGGCTCGCCGCGGCCCGCTCCGCCGGAGCTGACGAGGTGCTACCCGCCGGCAGCGATGCCCCCGCCCGCGTACGCGAGGCGACAGAGGGGGGCGCGGACGTGGTCTTCGTCACACCGGCCTCGTTGCAGGCGGTGCGGCTCGGCTACGAGTGCGTGGCTCCAGGCGGCCGCCTGGTGATCTTCACGCCCGTCCCCCCGGAGGAGCTCTGGCCGCTACCGCTGCACGACCTCTTCTTCCGTGAGGTGGAGATCCTCCCCACGTACTCCGCCGGCCCGGACGACACGCGGGAGGCGCTGCGGGCCATCGCCGGGGGGCTGCCGGTTGAGGCGTTGGTCTCGCACCGCCTGGGGCTGGAGCAGGTCGCCCAGGGCTACCGGCTGGTGGCGGAGGGGCGGGCACTTAAGGTGGTGGTGCGTCCGTGATCGACCCGAGGGTACCTTTGGCGGTGGTGCGTCGGTGAGCGGAACGAGGGCTCCTATCCCCGCGTCCTCGTGCGAGGTCCCGGAGACGGAACCACGCCCCCCGCTTCGCCTGCGCCGCTTCGACCCGGCGACGTTCTCCTGGGAGGGGGTGCCGGCGCAAGCGTACAAGCCCGCGGTGGACAGCGCGCTGGCCTGGGAGGGGGTGGTCCGCCACGTCCTGCTGGGGGCCGCCGGCGAGCCCGTCGCCTTCCACCTGCGCTACTTCGAGATCGTCCCCGGGGGGTTCAGCAGCCTGGAGCGTCACACTCATGCCCACGCGGTGCTGGTGCTGCGCGGGCGCGGGCGGGTGAGGGTGGGCGGAGAGACCTTCGAGGTGCGGCCCTTCGACATGGTCTACGTCCCGCCGGGGGAGGCGCACCAGTTCCAGAACGCCGACCCCCAGGAGCCCTTCGGCTTCCTGTGCTCCGTGGACGCGCAGCGCGACCCGCCGCGCCCGGTGGAGGCGTCGCGCTAGGCCCTAACCGCTCACCCCCTGGGCGTCGGCCACACAGCTCCCGTCCGCGAGGAGATTTCCTCGCCGGTATCCAAACCTAATGAGGGCCGGCTCTTCACACTCTCGATGCCTCCTCACGGCCGGGACTATCGACCACTGATTGGAGGAAAAGGCTGTGCGTTCCGTGGAGATGATGCGGACAGCACGGATGGTTGTCGGCGAGTGTGCGGCCGTGCGGCCGGGAGAGCAGGTGGCCGTCGTCGCGGACACGGAGACAGTCCCTATTGCCGAGGTGCTGGCGCAGGCGGCACACGCCGTCGGTGCCGAGGTCGTCGTCTGCATCATGACACCCCGGGAGCAGCACGGGAACGAACCGCCCCCCGTTCTCGCCGCCGCCATGCAAGCCGCCGACGTGATCCTCATGGCAGTCACGCACTCCATCACACATACGCGGGCGCGGAAGGCTGCCAGCGCCCGAGGGGCCCGAGCCGTGGTACTGCGTAGCGTCACCGTAGATACCATGATCCACGGAGCGGCGACCGCAGACTACCGTGCGGTTCACCTGCTCACGCAGGAACTGGTGCGGATGTTGAATGCCGGTCGATCCGTGCGGGTCACATCCGCTGAAGGGACAGACCTCACCCTCAGCATAGAGGGACGGCAGGCCCTCGGCCTCGACGGCTTTGCCACCGAACCCGGGACCTTCACCACGATTCCCAGCGGGGAGGCCGCCATTGTGCCTCTGGAGGGGACCGCAGCAGGCGTGATCGTCTTCGACCACGCCATCGACAACGTGGGGGTGCTGGATGCACCCATACGGGCTGAAGTGCGGGAGGGGCGGATCGTTCGGGTGGAGGGCGGCCGGTCGGCCGAGCGGCTGCGACGTCTGCTGGAGGCCGATGAGAACGCCCCCAACATCGCCGAGTTTGCTATTGGCACTAACCCCAAGTCCCGTCTCCTGGGTAACATGGCCGAGGACAAGATCCTTCTGGGGGCGGTGCACATCGGCATCGGCGACAACCACACCATCGGCGGTGTAGTGGAGAGCCGGATTCACATCGACGGGATCTTGCTGAATCCAACCGTCGACCTGGACGGGCGGCGCATTATCGACCGGCGCCGCATGCTCGTCCAGGTATGAGCGGAAGAGGGGAGGGGGGCGAAATGCGCAAGATCTGGCGCAGCGCGCTGGCTGCGGTCATTGCCGTCAGCCTGATCGCAGCGGCAGGCCCGATTCTGGGGCAGGTTTTCCCCAGCCGGCCGATCGAGTTTGTCGTTCCATTCGGCGCCGGGGGCGGCAGCGACATCCTCGCCCGGGCTATCTCGAAGGTCATAGCAGACGAGAATCTTCTTCCGGTGCCGCTCGTGGTCACCAATCGCCCCGGCGGTAGCGGTGCAGTAGGGTGGTCCTACGTCCTGAGTAAGAAGGGCGACCCGTACTTCCTAACGACGGTCAGTGGAAGCTTCTGGACGACGCCACTCCTCGGTCTCGCCCCGTTTAAGCCTGCGGACTTCACGCCAGTGGCAGGGATCGCTCTGGACACCTTCTTCTTTGTGGTCCGCGCCGAATCCGCATACCGGACGTTGCGGGACGTGGTCGAGGTGGCCCGGAGGTCGCCGGAGCTGATTACCGTCGGTGGGTCGGCCGCCGCTTCCGACGATCGGGTGTCCACAGCACTGCTGGAGCGGGCCGCCAGGGTCAAGTTCAACTACATCGTCTTCGGTGGCAGCGGACCGGCCCTGACCAACCTGCTGGGTGGTCACATCTCCACGACCTGGCTCAATCCCGGCGAGGGACTGGAGCAGATCCGGGCAGGCAAGATCCGTCCGCTGGCCGTGACCTCAACCGAGCGGCTAAAAGCGTTCCCTGATATCCCTACGTTCCGGGAGCTGGGGTACGACGTCGTCTGGGAGCAATACCGCGGAGTAGCCATGCCCCCCGGCGTCCCGGCCGATGCGGTCAAAGTGATGGCCGACGCTTTCATGAAGATGTGCCGCTCACAACGGTGGCAGAAAGAGTACATCGAGCGCAACCTGCTGGTGTCCATCTGCCAGGGACCAGAAGCCTGGGGCAAGACGATCGCAACGGTCAACGAGCGCTACGTGCGCATATTCCGCGAACTGGGGATCATCAAGCCATGAGGAGCTGAATCTCGTGAGCCTGGGGGGGCCTGGGCGCGTCCGCTGGGATCGCCTGGCGGCTCTGCTGCTGCTGATCTTCGCTCTCTACGTCATCGTAGAGGCGCGGAAACTGAGCTACACGCAGGGTCGCGTGCCCGGGCCGGGCTTTGCACCCTTCTGGATCGGCGTGGGGATGGGGGTGGCGGCCCTGGCCATTCTCGCGGAGACGTGGAGGCCCCGGCCGGGATATCGTGCTGAGCCCGTCCCCCAGCCAGAGCTGCCACCCCCGCAACGGGTGGGCTGGGGCACGCCACTGGCTATGGTCGCGGCCATGGTTGCTGCAGTGGCGTCAGCAGAGCGCCTGGGGATCTTGACGGCATTGGGCCTGATGCTGCTGGTCCTTGTCCGGATCCTTCGAGGTTCTTGGTGGGCCGCTGTAGCGACGGCCCTGGGGCTGCCCCTGCTTTTCTACCTGCTCTTCGCGTTGTGGCTGAAGGTCCCGTTGCCGCGCGGTCCCTGGGGGTTCTGAACCACCATGGAGACGCTATGGCTGCTCGGCCAGGGGCTCGCCGCGGTCATGCAGCCGCTCAACCTGGCGGGCGCGGTGATCGGCGTCCTGATCGGCCAGTTCATCGGCGTACTGCCGGGCATCGGCCCTGCCTCGACCATCGCCATTCTCCTGCCTGTGACTCTCGGACTCAACCCCACCACCGCCATGATCATGTTCGTTGGCATCTACTACGGCGCGATGTACGGGGGCACAATTACGTCCGTCCTGTTCCGAATCCCGGGCGAGTCCTCTTCTGTCATCACCACCATAGACGGGTATGAGATGGCCCGCCGGGGGAGGGCGGGGCCGGCGCTGGGCATCGCGGCCTTCGGCTCCTTTCTTGCGGGGACGCTGGGTGTCGCCGCTCTGATGCTGCTTGCGCCCTCCCTGGCCCGCGTAGCCCTGGCCTTCGGCCCGCCCGAGTACGCAACCCTGCTGTTGCTCTCGCTGAGCCTCATCGTCTACCTGACGGGACGTAATCCGGCGAAAGGGGCGGCGGCGGCCCTGCTGGGCCTGTGGCTCTCGGTGGTCGGAGTGGACCTGATCACGGGCAAACCGCGTTTCACCTTCGGCCAGCTCAAACTGCTCAGTGGCGTAGAGTTCGTGCCAGTGGCTGTGGGTCTCTTTGGTCTGGCCGAGGTGCTGCTCTCGGCGCAGCGGAGGGCGGCCGAGAGCGTGAAGACCGATCTCCGCCTGCGTGCCGTTCTCCCCACGGTCGCAGATTGGATGGCCAGTCGGTGGGCAATCCTGCGTGGGACCTTGATCGGTTTCTTCGTCGGCATGCTTCCCGGCGCAGGAGCCACAGCGGCTTCCATGATTTCCTATGCGACGGAGAAGCGCTTCTCTCGTCATCCCGAGCGGTTTGGCTCGGGGGCCATCGAGGGAGTGGCGGGTCCGGAGAGCAGCAACAACGCCGCGGCGGTCGGGGCCATGGTTCCGCTGCTAACGCTGGGTATTCCAGGATCGGCCACCACGGCAGTGATGCTTGGCGGACTTTTGATCTTCGGTCTTCGGCCCGGGCCGCTGCTATTCCAGGAGCACGCGCCGTTTGTGTGGGGGGTCATCGCCAGCATGTATGTGAGCAACGTACTGCTGGTGCTGCTCAATGTCTTCGCCATCCCCGCCTTCGTGGCTGTTCTCCGGCTTCCCCGGGCGGTGCTGCTGCCGGCGATTACCGCGCTGGCCGTCATCGGCGTCTACAGCCTGGAGAACAGCGTCTTCGAGGTCTGGGTGGCCCTGCTGTTCGGAGTCGTCGGCTACGCCATGCACCGGCTGGACTACCCGCCGGCCCCGATGGTGTTGGCGCTGGTCCTTGGCAAGACCTTCGAGGAAACGGTGCGACAGTCGCTGTTGATCTCGCACGGCAGCCTGGCGATTTTCGTCACCCGGCCGCTGGCGCTGGCGTTTGTCGTGCTGACGGTGGCGCTGATGGCGCTGCCGGTAGTGGCACAGCGGGTCTTGGTACGCCGGATATTTCCCGTTGGGAAGCCAACCTGAACGGACATCACGTACATTCTACCGGGAGGTTTGTGGCCTATGCGTATTACCACCGTGAAGGCAAGTGTCCATGATGTTCCCGCGCCCGTGCCGCTGCTGGACAGGCCAATCCACCGCCCCGTGGTTTTCGTCCGGGTGGAGACCGACGAGGGAATCACGGGCTTCGGCATGACGGGCGGCATCCTGCGTTTCGCCACCCGAGAGTTCATCAACCGGGAACTGGGCCCCTTCCTGGCAGGGAAGGATCCGCTGGCGACGGAGCGACTGTGGACGGAGATGTACTGGGCGTTCAACCAGCGGGGGATGTCCGGAGTAGTGCAGTACGGGATCAGCGCCGTGGACATCGCCCTCTGGGACATCAAGGGCAAGCATCTGAATACGCCGGTGTGGCAGCTGCTGGGCGGCCACGCCCGGACGGTGCCCGCGTACATCACTTTCGGGCTGCTGGAGTACACGCGAGAACAGCTTGTGGAGGTGGCGAGGGACTTCGTCAGGCAGGGACAGGACAAGCTCAAGATGGTGGTCGCCATCGAGCGCGACGGCCGCAAGGACATCGTTGAAGATGCCGCCCGCGTTCGCGCGGTGCGCGAAGCGGTCGGACAAGGTGTCGAGCTGATGGTGGACGCCAACCATCTGTTCACCTTCCTCGAGGCGAAGGCCCTGGCAGAGCTCATTGAACCTTATCGTATCGCCTGGTTTGAAGAACCAGTCTACGCCAACGACACACGGCACCTGGCGCATCTGCGGCAGAGCACCACCATCCCCGTCGCCGCCGGGCAGAACGAAGGACACCGCTGGCGCCATCGGGAGCTGATCACCAGCGGAGCCGTGGACATCGTCCAGCCCAACGTCGTGTACGTCGGTGGCTACACGGAGGCGCTGAAGGTGGCACACATGGCGCAGGCATTCAACTTGCCGGTGGCCAATGGCGGCGGCTGGCCCCACGTGAACATGCACTTGATCGCCGGTGTGGCCAACGGCTGGCGCGTGGAGTTCCACGTTCCCATGTGGCGCACTGGCGAGGTGATCTTCAAGAACCCTCCGCGTCCGGAGAAGGGATGGGTCACGCTGCCCGACCTGCCGGGGCTGGGGCTGGAGCCCAACGAGGACGGCCTCAGAGAGTTTGAGGAGTCCTAGAGGAGGAGGCCGGGATGGCCTTTGACAGATTCCGCTATACAATTTATTCTGTAACCGTCGATTACGTCGTAACTAACGTGGACCGTGGCCAAGTCAGTACCCCTGAGCATCCGGTTGAGCCGTGAAGGCTACGAGGCGGCCCGGGAACTTGCACGCCGGCTTTCGCGCCCGCTGGGCAGCCTGGTGGCCGAGCTGGCCGAGGAGGCGCTCCGGATGCGCCGTTTCCCCGGCATCGTCTTCGCAGGACCCCCAGGCAACCGGCGAGCCAGGATCGCTGGCACAGGACCCGACGTCTGGGAGGCCGTGCTTGTCCACCGCTCCTGCGGGGAGGACGTCGAGCGAACCCTGCAGTTCCTCGGGCAGCTCTCCCACCGCCAGCTGGAGATGGCTCTTAGTTACTACAACGCCCACCGGGAGGAGATCGACCGGTTAATCGCGGAGAACGAGCGGCCAACGGAAGCGTGGAAGCGCTTGTACCCCCACATTGGACGCACCACCTGACCGCGCCGGATAGCCCCCGGAGCTGTGCGCCTGTGGCTCGATGAGATGATTTCCGCCGAGGTGGCGCGCCGGTTGCGGGAGCTCGGCCACGACGTTCAGGGGGTTCAGGAACCCGAAAACCGGTGGGCCTGGGCGCTCGATGACCCCGAACAGCTGGAAGCCACCTCTGCCCGGGGTCGTATGCTGGTGACCTACAACCTGAGGGACTTCGTGCCCCTCTCGCGGGAGTGGGCGGAAGAAGGGCGTCCTCATGCCGGGATCCTGCTCATCCACCCGCACACCGTTCCGCCATGGAACATAGGCGAGCTTGTGCGGCGGCTGGATGCCTTCCTCCGCTCCCATCCCCGGGAAGGCGCGTTGGCGGACTCCGTGGTCTTCCTGCCGTGAGCCGCCGCGCGGACCCGGAGACCTGCACCCAGGCAGCGGGTTGAACGCGGCGGTCCAAAGGACCAAGTCGTCCATGCCGGGTTCGGCGCCGAGCCAGCAGGCATCGGGAGGTGTCCAGGAGCGCGCCAGGGAAATCAACCGCCTGCAGAAAGTGCTGGAGGGCGCCAATATCAAGCTGGCCTCCGTCGCGTCCTCGATCGTGGTGAGGCGGGCGCGGCTGTGGAGATTGGTCTGTTTGACAGGCCGAAACCGCCGCAGCTAGAATGAAGCCACCATGGCCATCACGCAGGAACCCGTGGTCAGCATCAGCGTTGCCGCCGCCGCCAAGGTGAAGGAGCTCCTGGCCCAGGAGCCGGAGGGGACGCACCTGCGCCTCTTCGTCAGCCGGGGCGGGTGCTCCGGGTACACCTACGGCATGACCCTGGACACCCAGGTGCAGCCGGGGGACCAGGTCGTCGACCAGCACGGCGTGCGCCTGCTGCTGGACGGGCTGGCGGCGCGTCTTCTGCGCGGCGCGCAGATCGACTACACCCGGTCGGTGATGGGGGAGGGCTTCACCCTGCGCAACCCCAACGCCATCTCCACCTGCGGCTGCGGTCACTCGTTCACCACGGCCGACGACCCGGGGGAGGCCGACCCCTGCGACGAGGCACAGGCCGCCGGCGGAGAGCAGACCTCCTCCGGGCGGACTTAGGAGGCTGCCATGTCTGATGCCATATCCGCGGTCAACGGCGGGGAGGCCGCCGCCGACACCGACCGGACGCTGCGCGCCCGGGTGGAGGAGGTGCTGGATATGATCCGCCCCGCCGTCCAGGGTGACGGCGGCGACCTGGAGCTGGTGGACATCGTTGACGGCATCGTGCAGCTGAGGCTGGTGGGCGCCTGCGTGGGCTGCATGTACTCCATGATGACGCTGCAGGCGGGGGTGGAGCGGATCCTCAAGGAATACGTCCCGGAGGTCAAGGCGGTCGAGGCGATGCCCTTCTAGGTGCCCCGCACGCCGCGATCACCGGGCCCCTCATGGGAGCATGAGGGGCCTTTTCATCGGCGGGAGACTGCTGGAGGGAGCCATGAGGGAGGAGCTGCGCCAGGACGTGGAGGAGGCTGCGGAGCGGGCCGGGCGGGTGCCCTGGACCCGCCTGCTGCGAAAGATCGACGACTACCGCTGGGAGATCCCCCGCACCTACAAGCCGGGGATGCGCGTGCCCGGCCTGGTCTTCGCCGACGAGCGGATGCTGCGCCAGATCGCCGAGGAGCAGGCGCTGGAGCAGGTGGCCAATGCGGCCACCCTGCCCGGCATCGTCGGCTATTCGCTGGCCATGCCCGACATTCACTGGGGCTACGGGTTTCCGGTCGGTGGCGTGGCGGCCTTTGACCTCGACGAAGGGGTCATATCGCCGGGGGGCGTGGGCTACGATATCAACTGCGGCGTCCGCCTGATCCGCACCAACCTGCGCGAGGAGGACGTCCGTCCCCACCTGGAGGAGCTGGTCAACGTCCTCTTCCGCGCCGTCCCCTCCGGGGTGGGCGCCACCGGCCGCCTCAAGCTGGAGGCCGCCCGCCTGGACGGCGCCCTCAGGGACGGGGCGCGGTGGGCGGTGGCCCAGGGCTACGGCCGGCCGGAGGACCTGGAGACCTGCGAGGCCGGCGGCGCGCTGCCGCAGGCGGACCCGGACAAGGTGAGCGCGCAGGCCAAGTCCCGCGGCAAGGCGCAGGTGGGGACGCTGGGCTCGGGCAACCACTTCCTCGAGGTCCAGGTGGTGGATCAGGTCTTCGACGCGACGGCGGCGGAGGCACTGGGGCTCTTCCCCGGCCAGGTGGTGGTCTTCATCCACTGCGGCTCCCGCGGGCTGGGCCACCAGGTCTGCACCGACTACCTGCGGGTGGCCGAGCGGGCCAACGCGCAGAAGTACCGCATCCACCTGGTGGACCGGCAGCTGGCCTGTGTCCCCTTCCGATCGCCAGAAGGGCAGGACTACTTTGGGGCCATGTGCGCCGCAGCCAACTTCGCCTGGGCCAACCGCCAGTTGATCACCCACTGGGCACGGGAGGCGTTCGAGCGGGTCTTCGGGCGCAGCGAGCGCGACCTGGGCATGGACCTGGTCTACGACGTCGCCCACAACATCGCCAAGGTGGAGGAGTACGAGGTGGAGGGACGTCGCCTCCGCCTCTGCGTGCACCGCAAGGGAGCCACGCGCGCCTACCCTCCGGGCCACCCCGAGGTGCCCGCCCGCTACCGCGCCATCGGGCAGCCCGTGCTCATCCCCGGGGACATGGGCCGTTACTCCTTCGTCGCCACCGGCACCGAGGAGGCCATGCGCCTCTCCTTCGGGTCCACCTGCCACGGCGCCGGGCGGGTGCTGGGCCGCAAGGCGGCGGTGCGCGCCCTGCGCGGCGTGGACGTGGCCGACCAGCTGCGCCAGCGGGGGATCATAGTGCGGGCGCAGGACCGCTCGCTGCTGGCCGAGGAGGCCTCGCCGGCCTACAAGGACGTGGCCGACGTCGTGGATGTCTGCCACCACGCCGGGATCAGCCGCCGCGTGGTGCGCGCCCGCCCCATCGGCGTGGTAAAGGGCTAGACGGCGTGGACTTTCAGCTCACGGACGAGCAGCGCCTGATCCACCAGACGGTGCGCGACTTCGCCGAGCGCGAGATCCGGCCTCACGCGCGGGAGTGGGATCGGGAGGGGAGATTCCCCCTGGAGCTGGTTCCCAAGCTGGCCGCGCTGGGCCTGTGGGGCATGGCCGTGCCCACCGACTACGGCGGGGCGGGCCTGGACATGCTGAGCACCGCCCTGGCCATCGAGGCGCTGGCCTGGGGCGACGGGGGCATCGCCCTGGCGGTGGCCTCGCACAACTCCCTGTGCACCGGGCACATAGTGCACTTCGCCGACGAGGCGCAGAAGCGGCGCTACCTTCCCGCGCTGGCCTCGGGAGAGGCCCTGGGGGCGTGGTGCCTCACCGAGCCCGGCGCCGGCAGCGACGCCGCCGCCATCCAGACCCGCGCCGTCCGCCGCGGGGACTACTGGTACCTCAGCGGGACCAAGGTCTTCATCACGCAGGGCTCGGTGGGCGGGATCTACGTGGTGCTGGCGGTGACCGACCCGCAGCGGGGGCGGGAGGGGATCTCCGCCTTCATCGTGGAGCGGGAGACCCCCGGGCTGCGCGTGGGAAAGAAGGAAGACAAGCTGGGCGTGCGCAGCAGCGACACCGCGGAGGTGGTCTTCGACGAGTGCGAGGTCCCCGCGGAGAACCTGATCGGCCGCCCCGGCGAGGGCTACCACCAGGCGATGCGCACCCTGGAGCGGGGGCGCATCGGCATCGGCGCCATGGCCGTGGGGCTGGGACGGGCGGCGCTGCAGGCCAGCGTGGAGTACGGGCGGGAGCGGCGCACCTTCGGCCGGCCCATCGTAGAGCACCAGGCCATCGCCTTCATGCTGGCGGACATGGCGGCGGAGCTGGACGCCGCCTGGCTGCTGGTGGCCCGCGCCGCGGTGCTGGCGGATCAGGGGCTCCCTTTTCGCCGGGAGGCGTCCATGGCCAAGCTTTACGCCTCCGAGGCCGCGGCCCGCGCGGCGGCCCGGGCGGTGCAGATCCACGGCGGGTACGGCTTCATCAAGGACTACCCGGTGGAGCGCATCTACCGCGACGTCAAGCTCACGGAGATCGGCGAGGGAACCTCGGAGATCCAGCGAATCATCATCGCCAAGTCGGTCCTGGGGGAGTAGGACGTGGGGAGCGGGTCGGCACCGGGGCATAGGATGTCCGATCAGCCACCAGAGAGCTTCCAGGAGCGCCTGGAGCGCGGACCCCTGCTGGCGGACGGCGCCATGGGCACCATGCTCTACGCCCGCGGCGTCCCCTTCGACCGGTGCTTCGACGCGCTGAACCTGGAGCGGCCGGAGCTGGTGCGGGCCATCCACGATGAGTACCTGGCCGCCGGTGCGGAGCTCATCGAGACCAACACCTTCGGGGCGAACCGCATCAAGCTGGGCTCCCACGGGCTGGCGGAGCGCGTGCGGGAGATCAACCTCGCCGGGGCGGAGCTGGCCCGCCAGGCCCGGGAGGCCGCGGGGCGCTGGGTCTGGATCGCCGGCTCCATCGGTCCCATCGGCCGCCCGCTGGCTCCCCTGGGTGCGGTGAAGCCCTCCGAGGCGCGCCAGGCCTTCGCCGAGCAGGCCAGGGCTCTGGAGGAAGGCGGCGTCGACGTTCTCATCTTCGAGACGTTCAGCGACCTGCAGGAGCTGGCGGAGGGGGTGGCCGCGGCGCGGGAGGTGACGGGCCTCCCGGTGATCGCGCAGATGACCTTCACCCACGAGGGGCGGACGCTGCTGGGGCACACCCCGGCGGAGATCGTCGCCCGGCTGGAGGCGCTGGGCGCGGCGGTGATCGGGGCCAACTGCAGCGTCGGCTCCCAGGGCGTGCTCGAGGTCATGGAGCAGATGGTCCTCGCAAGCCGCACGCCGCTGTCGGCCATGCCCAACGCCGGCTTCCCCGCCTACGTGGAGGGGCGGATCCTCTACTTCTCCACCCCGCAGTACATGGCCGACTACGCGCGGCAGATGGTGGAGCTGGGCGTGAGCGTGGTGGGCGGGTGCTGCGGGACGACGCCCGAGCACATCAGGGCCATGCGGGAGGTCCTGCGCGCCGTCTCACCCCCGCCTCCTCCACGCCTGCGTCCGCGCGTCACCATACCCGCGGCGCCGCCCCCGCCCCGGCCGGCGCCCTCCGCCCTGGCCGCTCGCCTGGGCCGCCGCCTCGTCCTCAGCGTGGAGGTGGCGCCGCCCCGCGGCACGCAGGAAGGGCCGGAGCTGGAGGCCTGCCGCCTCCTGCGCCAGGCCGGCGCCGACGCCATCAACGTCCCGGACAACCCCATGGCCCGCCTGCGCATGAGCCCGTGGGCCATGTGTCTGCGCATCCAGACGGACGCGCGCATAAAGACGATCCTCCACTTCACCACCCGCGATCGCACCCTGCTGCGCATGCAGTCGGACCTGCTGGCGCTTCACGCCCTGGGCATCCGCAACATCCTGGTGCTGCGCGGCGACCCGCCCCAACTGGGGGACTATCCCAGCGCCGCGGCCGTCTCCGACGTGAAGCCCTCGGGGCTGATCCGGCTGGTCAAGCAGTTCAACGAGGGGCGCGACCTGGCCGGCGGGGAGCTGGGGCAGGCCACAACCTTCCTCGTGGGGGCCGCCCTGAACATGGGGGCGCGCGACCTGGACCGCGAGCTGCGGGCCCTGGAGGCCAAGCTGCGCGCCGGCGTGGACTTCCTGTGCACCATGCCCATCTTCGAGCCCGCCACGCTGGACCGCGTGCTGGACCGTGTGGGGAGGCTGCCCGTGCCGCTGCTGGTGGGGATCCTGCCCCTGCACGGGCTGCGCCATGCCGAGTTCCTGCACAATGAGGTGCCGGGGATGTCCATCCCCGCGGCGCTGCGCGACGCCTTCCGCCAGGCCTCCCGCAACGCCCGCGAGCTGGGACTGCGCCTGGCCGAGGAGCTGGTAGTGGCCGTCCGTCCGCGGGTGCAGGGCTTCTACCTGATTCCCTCCTTCGGGCGCTACGACCGGGTGCTGCACCTGGTGCAGCTCCTGCGCCGCGAGGCGCCCGCGCCCCTGGACCCGTGACCGGTCCGTACAGCCGTGGCCCGGCCCATACACCCCTGATCCCATCCGTCCGCCCGTGGCCCGTCCCATCCGCGTAGAGCGGCAGCGCAGCATCCGCGCCCCGCAGCAGCGCGTCTACCAGCTGCTCAGCCGGGTGGAGGGCCTGCCGCGTTTCGCCGACACCTGGCTGGTGGCGGACGTCCTGGAGCGCAGCGGCGGCCAGGTGGTGGCGGAGTTCCGCGGCTACTTCGGCGGGCTGCCTGTGGAGTCGGTGCAGCGGGTGAGCCTGCGCCCGCCCGGGCGGCTGGAGTTCCGCCAGCTCCGGGGGACGTTCAAGTCCCTGCGCGGGGAGTACCTCATCGAGCCGGAGGGGGCGGGAGCGCGCCTCACCGCCCGGGTGGAGGTGGAGGCGGGCATACCCATGCTCGGCGACCAGGCGGTGCAGATGGCCTTGAGCGCCACCGTGGAGCGCATGCTGAACAAGGTCAGGGACGCCGCCGAGCGGGACCTGCCCAGGCTGGTGCCGGCAAGGCGGCTCCCGCAGCCGGCGGAAGCGTCGGCCGAGCCGAAGCGCCCGGCAGCGGAGCCGGAGACCACCGCCGTGCCTGAGGAGGCCGCCGCGGGGGAGGCATCACGGCGTCGTCCTGGCCGGCGCCGCCGACGCCGGGGCCACCGGCGCCCCTTGGGGTCATCGCCGACCCCGCCGCCGGGTCAGGGGAGCAATCCTCCGGCAACGGGAGGAGGGGTCATCCGGTGAGCCCCAAGATGGTCACGCCCGTCGAGGTGGGCAGCGTCGTCGAGCCCGCCCTGCGCATCGTCTGGTCGGACGGGCATCGCTCCGTCTACGGCTGGCGAGCGCTGCGTCTGCACTGCCCCTGCGCCGCCTGCAGGGGCGAGTGGAACATCCGCCGCGACCTGGATCCGGCCTCGGTCCCCGAGAACGTCAGGGCGCTGCGCATCGAGCGGGTGGGCGCATACGCCCTCCGCCCCGTGTGGACGGACGGCCACAGCACGGGTATTTACACCTTCACCTACCTGCGCCAGCAGATCTGTGAGTGCGTGGAGTGCACCGCCCACCGGGGCATGGGCGGGACGGAAGGCGCACCTACGGGAAGAACACCCTGATCAGGATCGGTACGAGTATGGCCACGGCGATGCCGTAGAGCAGGGCGTGGACCCGCCCGCTCAGGGCCTCGATCTTCCGGTCCAGATTGGTGGCTGTGGTGTCGATCTTCCCATCCAGACGGCCTGCCACCTCGTCGAGCTTCACCTCGACGCGCCCCAGCCGGTCCTCGATCGAGCCGAGGCGCCGGTCGATCTGCTCGTAGCTCCCCTCCAGCCGGGCAAGACGGACCTCCACCGATTCCATCTGCGCCGCGACCTCCTCGTGAGTGCATCATACACCAGGTATCGGCAGGCCGACTCGGGCTTCCAGGGGGCGCGAGGTCCGTGTGCTAGTATGAAATGGTGGCGTGGGGGAGGCCGAACCGATGGATCAGGTGAGCCGGGAGCAGGTCCTGCAGGCGCTGCGGGAGGTCCAGGATCCGGAGCTGCACAAGAGCATCGTGGACCTGGACATGGTCAAGGACGTCCGCATCCGGGACGGCGTGGTCTCGGTGGAGGCCCTGCTCACCATCGGCGGCTGCCCGCTGCGCGAGGCGATCCAGCTCTCCATCGAGGAGCGCCTGCGGCGGCTGCCCGGGGTGCGCGGGGTGCAGGTGACTCTGGGGGTGATGAGCGACGCGCAGCGGCAGGCCCTGATCGGCAAGCTGCGCGAAGGCACCGCAGGCCCGCAGCAGCGCTCCGCCTTCCTCACCCCGGAGTCCCCCACCCGGGTCATCGTCGTGGCCAGCGGAAAGGGAGGCGTGGGCAAGTCCACCGTCACCGTGAACCTGGCGGTAGCCATGCGCCAGGTGGGGCACCGCATCGGCATCATCGACGCCGACGTCTACGGGTTCTCCATCCCGCGGATGCTGGGGCTGGACGGGCAGCCCACCGTGATCGACCAGATGATCATCCCCCTGGAGAAGGACGGCATCCGCGTCATGTCCATCGGCTTCCTCCTGCCCGACGAGGGGGAGGCGGTGATCTGGCGCGGCCCCATCCTGCACAAGACCATCACCACCTTCATCGGCGAGGTGCACTGGGGGGACGACCTGGACTACCTGCTCATCGACCTGCCGCCCGGTACCGGCGACGTGCCCATCACCCTGGCCCAGACGCTGCCCCAGGCGCACATGGTGGTGGTGACCACACCGCAGCTGGCCGCGGTGAATGTGGCCCGGCGGGCCGCGCGGATGGCGGAGAAGGTGAACATGGAGGTGCTGGGGGTCATCGAGAACATGTCCTGGTTCAAGGCGGATGCCCCGCCGGTCTACGTCTTCGGCCGGGGCGGCGGGTTGCGCCTGGCGGAGCTGCTGGGTGTGCCCCTGCTGGGGGAGATCCCCCTCGACCCGGCCATCCGCGAGGGCGGCGACGCCGGGGAGCCCATCGTCACCACGCATCCGGAAAGTGCGGCGGCGCGCGCCTTCCACCGGGTGGCCGCCCGGGTGGTGGAACGGCTGCCGGCGCGTGTGGGCTGATCCTCTCGAGGTGATGAGATGAGCACGGTCGAGGTGGCCACCTACAAGAACTACATCGGCGGGGCCTGGGTGCCGGCCAGGTCGGGGCGGGTGATGGAGATCATCAACCCCGCCACCGGCCAGGTGCTGGGGATGGTCCCCCACTCCGGCCCCGAGGACGTGGAGGACGCGGTGCAGGCCGCCGCCCGCGCCTACCCCTCCTGGCGGCGGGTGCCGGCACCGCGGCGTGCGGAGATCCTGTTTCGCGTCGCCGAGCTGATCGTGCGGCGCAAGGAGGAGCTGGCCCGCCTGATGACCCAGGAGATGGGCAAGGTCCTCACGGAGGCCCGCGGCGACGTGCAGGAAGCCATCGACATGTCCTACTTCATCGCCGGGGAGGGGCGGCGGCTGCACGGCTACACCGCCCCCAGCGAGATGCCCCACAAGGCCGCCTACTGCGTGCGCGCGCCCCTGGGGGTGGTGGGCGTGATCACCCCGTGGAACTTCCCCATGGCCATCCCCTCCTGGAAGATCCTCCCGGCGCTGGTCTGCGGCAACACCGTGGTCTTCAAGCCGGCGTCCTACACCCCCCTGCTGGGGTTGAAGTTCGTCGAGCTCTTCGAGGAGGCGGGGCTGCCCCCGGGCGTGCTCAACATCGTCACAGGCCCTGGCGGGGCGGTGGGGGAGGCGCTGGTGCAGCATCCCCAGGTCCGCCTCATCTCCTTCACCGGCTCCACCGAGGTCGGGCTGTCGCTGGCGGAGAAGTGCGGACGGCTGGGGAAGCGCATCTCCCTGGAGATGGGCGGGAAGAACGCGGCCATCGTCCTGCCCGACGCCGACCTGGGACTGGCCACCGACGCTTTGATCTGGAGCGCCTTCGGCACCACGGGTCAGCGTTGCACCGCCTGCAGCCGGATCATCGTGCACCGCGACGTGCGGGCGGAGCTGACGGAGCGGCTGGTGGAGCGGGCGCGGCACCTCCGCCTGGGCGACGGGCTGCAGCCGGAGACCGACGTCGGCCCGGTGGTCAGCGAGGCTCAGCTGCAGCGCGTCCACCAGTACGTGGAGATCGGCAAGGCGGAGGGGGCCCGCCTGCTGACCGGCGGGGCGCGCGTCACCGACGGGGAGCTGGCGCGCGGCTTCTTCTACGCCCCGACGATCTTCGACCAGGTGCGCCCCGGGATGCGCATCGAGCAGGAGGAGATCTTCGGGCCGGTCACCGACCTGATCGAGGCGGCCTCGCTGGAGGAGGCGGTGACCATCCTCAACGGCACCCAGTACGGGCTCTCCGCCTCCATCTTCACCCGGGACATCAACGCCGCCATGGAGGCCATCGACGACATCGAGACCGGCATCGTCTACGTGAACCACGGGACGATCGGCGCCGAGGTGCACCTGCCGTTTGGCGGGACCAAGAACACGGGCAACGGCCATCGGGAAGGCGGCGAGCAGGTCCTGGACGTCTTCAGCGAGTGGAAGGCCGTCTACATCGACTACAGCGGGCGGCTGCAGCGGGCGCAGATCGACCGGGAGTAGGCCGGGCGGTGCGCCGCGGCCTCCGGGTAGCGCTGCCGCCGGCGTTGCTGCCGGTGCTGCTGGCACTGTGTGGGACCGTACAATCCGGTTTCATGCCCGCCGCCGCTTCCGGGTCGGCTCAAGCGGCCGCAACCTCCCCCGCGCCCGAGCCCACCGCCGCCCCCGGCGCCACCGCCATCACCATCACGGCCGACGAGCTGACCGCCGACGCGGACGGGGTGATCGTGGCCGCCGGCCGCGTCCGCATCTTTGACGGGACCACCGCCGCCGAGGGCGCCCTTGCCCGGGTGGACCTTAGCCGTCGCACCGTCCTCCTTCTGGCCGGGACGGTGCGCGGCCCCCAGGGGGTGCTCCGCGGGCGGCGCGTCAGCGCGCGGTACGCCGCGGCCCGTATCACCGAGGTGCGGGCGGAAGGCGAGGCCGTCCTGGAGCTTTCCCGGCAGGCCGTGCGGGTTGACGCCGCCTCCGCCGGCCTCCGCCTGGCCGATCACGTCGCCTCCGCCTCCGGGGACGTCCGCGTCTGGGCGGGGGCGGACCTCCAGGCACGCGGCCAGCGCCTCCACTACCGCATGAACGCCGACATCCTGACCATGGCCGGGCCCGTGCGCGTGGAGGCCACACGGGGCGTGGCCGAGGGGGATCGCCTGGAGGCCCGCGTCGGTCGCCGCGAGGTCACCCTCTGGGGGACCGTGCGGCTTCGGGTGGACGAGGTGGCCGCGACGGCGGACCAGGTGCTCCTCCTGCTCCCGGCGCAGCGGGCCGTGCTCACCGGAGGGGTGCAGGTGACGCAGCGCGGCCGCACCCTCTGGGCCCGGCGCGTCACCGTGGATTACGGGAGGGGACGCGTGGTGGCAGAAGGTCCGCTGCGGCTGACCATCCCGCAGGAGGAGGCGCCGTGAACCGCGGCGATCCGGGCGGCGGCCCGGGAGCCCGTGGCGGCAGCGCCCCGGGTTCAGGCGGGGGGAGCCACGCCGACCCCTTCGCGCCGCTGCGGCCCCACGTCCACAACGTCCTGCCTGCGGTGCATGCGCCCTGGGCGGCGGGGGTGCTGGGCAGCCATCCCTCGCTGTACTCGCGCAGCCCCCTGCTGTGGAACGCCGCCTTCAGGGCACTGGGCCTGCCCGCGGTCTACGCCGCCTTCGACGTGGCACCCGAGAGGCTTGAGGCGTTCCTCTCCGCCTGCCGGTCCTCCACCTCCCTCCTGGGGTTCAGCGTCACCGTGCCTTACAAGGAGCGGGTGCTGGCCTTTCTCGACGGCGTCGAAGCCGACGCGCACGCCGTCGGTGCCGTGAACGTGGTGGTGCGCACGGCGGAGGGGCGGCTGATTGGCGCGAACACGGACGGGCCGGCGGCCCTGGAGGTGCTGCGGCGGCTGGAGGGAAGCGCGCCTGCGGGAGGCCGGATGCGTCCGGTGCTCCTCCTGGGCGCGGGCGGGGCGGGGCGTGCCGCAGGCGTGGCGCTGGCCGCCGGGATGCCCGGCAGGGGCGTCCTCCTGTGCAACCGCAACCCCGACCGCGCTGAGGAGACGGCGTCTGTTATCCGCCGGTCCGGAGCAGAGGTCCGCCTCGTGCCTCCTGAAGGGCTGGACGAGGTGCTGCCCGAGGTGGGCGCGGTGGTCAACACCACCAGCGTGGGGATGTCCGGTCCCATCACCACCGCCGCAGGGGTGACGTGGCTGGAGCCGTTCTCGCCTCTGGGCCCCGCCGACCCACCGCTGCTCCCGCACCCCGCCGTCGTCGGCCCTGTCCCCGCCACCGCCGGCCCTGGCCCCGCCGTGCCGGCCGTCCCGCCCGCCGCCTGGTGGGAACGGGCCTGGCCGGGCATCGTCCGCAACCTGGAGATCTCGCTGCGCCGGGCCATGCGCCTGAGGCCGGAGGCGGTGGTCCTGGACCTGATCTACGCGCCGCCGGAGTCGGTCCTGCTGAAGCACGCGCGCTGGACGGGGCACGCGGTGGCCAACGGCGAGGGCGTCCTGATCGCGCAGGCGGTGGAGGCCCTGCTGCGGATGTGCGCCCCGCTTCTGGCAGCGCAGCCCGACGCCCGGGAGCTGGTGCGGCGGGCCATGCAGGGCGCCGCCACTGCGCAGGCCGGCTGAGCCGACCGCCCGCCGGCGCGCCTCATCCCGCTTCTGTTCCGAAGGCCGCTCCCCATGCCCGCACCGTCCCGGGTTTGACATCGTGCAAATGAATTGCATAATATGTAACCGCCCCTCACCATGGCCGACTTCGCGGAGCGCCTCCAGCACGTGCGCCGGTGGCTCGCCCCCAGCCTGGCTGAGGACTGGCCCTGCCTGCCCGTCCTGCGCGCCGCCGGCAGCTACGTCTACACCACCGACGGCCGCCGCCTCCTGGACTTCGTCTCCGGCATGGCCGCCTGCAACCTCGGGCACGGCCACCCGCGGGTGGTGGCCGCGGCCAGAGCGCAGCTGGAGGCGCTGATCCACGGCCCCCTGGGCGTCTACCTGTACGACTCCGTCCTGCGCCTGTGCGAGGAACTGGAACGGGTCATCCCCGGCGGGCTGACCGCGTTCTTCTGGAGCAACGGTGGGACGGAAGCCGTGGAGGGCGCCCTGAAACTGGCCCGGTACACCACCGGCCGGCCGGCCATCGTGGCATTCATCGGCGGGTTCCACGGACGCTCCTACGGCGCGGCGTCGGTGACCACCTCGTCGGTCAAGTACCGCCGCCACTACGAGCCGTTCCTACCCTCCGTCTACCACGTCCCCTATCCCTACTGCTTCCGCTGCCCCCGCCGCCCGGCGCAGGGATGCTGCGACGAACCCTGGGTCAGCCTGGAGCGGCTCTTCGCCCACGTGGTGGCCCCCGAGGAGGTGGCCGCGGTGATCGTGGAGCCCATCCTGGGCGAGGGAGGATACGTCGTCCCTCCGCCGGACTTCCTGCCGCGGCTGCGGGAGCTGTGCAGCCGGCACGGCATCCTCCTTGTGTTCGACGAGATCCAGACGGGGTTCGGGCGCACGGGGGAGATGTTCGCGGCGCAGACCTTCGGGGTGGATCCCGACATCATGGTGCTCTCCAAGTCCATCGCCTCCGGGTTCCCGCTGAGCGCCGTGGCCGCACCACCGGATCTGATGGCCCGCTGGCCGGCCGGCGCCCACGGCACCACCTTCGGCGGCAATCCCGTGGCCTGCGCCGCGGCGGTGGCCACGCTGGAGGTCTTCCGGGAGGAGGGGGTCCTGGAGAACGCCCGGCAGCGGGCCGCCGAGGCGTGGGGGGCGCTCCTGGACCTGGCGCAGCGCTCACCGCACATCGGGGAGGTGCGGGGGAGGGGGCTGATGGTCGGCATCGAGTTGGTGGATCCGCAGCGGGAGGGGCAGCCTTCGGGGGCAGCGGTGCGGGCGGTCCTGGAGGGCTGCCTCCGCCGCGGGCTGATCCTCTACCCGGCGGGCTACGCCGGACACGTCATCCGCTTCATCCCCCCGCTGACCGTCAGCGCGGAGGAGCTGGCCACCGGGCTGGGCATCCTCGCCCAGGCCGTGGACGACCTTCAGCACCAGGGGGCGGAGGCGCGGTGAGGACCCGCGTGGTCATCCTGGGCGCCGCCGGGCGTGACTTCCACAACTTCAACGTGTGCTACCGCGACCGTCCGGAGTACGAGGTGGTGGCGTTCACGGCCACGCAGATCCCCAACATCGCCGGCCGCCGCTACCCGTCCGAGCTGGCAGGCGCCCTCTACCCCCAGGGCATACCCATCCTCCCGGAACGCACGGGGAGATGGGCTACGGTGCGGGGACCCTGGCGGCCCGGGAGCACGGGGCGACCACGGTCGACCCCCGCCCGTGGGCGGTGGGCTCCATCGCCGAGGTCTACGCCCGCTACGCGCACCTGGGGTCGGTGCTGCCGGCCATGGGCTACGGCAAGGAGCAACTGGCGGACCTGGCCGCGACCATCGACGCCGTCCCCTGCGACGTCGTGGTCTGCGCCACCCCGGTGGATCTGCGGCGCGTCCTGCCCATCGCCCGCCCGGTGGTGCGCGTGATCTACCAGCTGGAGGAGCGGCCCGCCGGAGCGCTGGCGGACCTGATCCTGCCCCGCCTGGCCGCCGTCCGGGCTCGCAGCCCGCGTCCGCCCGCGGCTCCCGGGAGCGGGGGGGAGGTGGCGTGGTGAGCGGGCCGATCCAGTCGGCCGACCGCGCCCTGAGAATCCTGCAGGTGGTTGCCGACCACGGACAGCCCCTGGGCCTGCTGGAGGTCAGCCAGCGCGTCGGCCTGCATGCCAGCACCACGTATCGGTTGCTGGCCACGCTGCGCCAGCGCGGCTTCGTGGAGCAGGAGAGCGCGGGCGGCCGCTACCGCGTGGGCATCCAGGCCTTCCGCGTGGGAAACGCCTTCCTGGCCGCGGCAGACCTGAGGGACCGGCTGCGCCCCGTGCTGGCCACCCTGGCGGCGCACTCGCGGGAGACGGCCAACCTGGTCATCCTCCACGAGACCGAGGCGGTCTACATCGATCACGTGGTGGGCGTGAACATCGCCAAGCTGTTCACGCAGATCGGGCAGCGCGTGCCCCTGCATTGCACCGCGGTGGGGAAGGTGCTGCTGGCCTACGCGCCCGACCCGGAGGGGCTGCTGCGGCGGCTGCGCCTGCGCCGCTTCACCCCGTACACCATGACCACTGCTGCGGCGCTGCGGCGGGCCCTGGCCGCGGTGCGCGCCGCCGGGTGTGCGGTGGACCGGGAAGAACACGAGCTGGGGGTGGCCTGCGTGGCCGGCCCGGTGTGGGATGCCGCCGGCCGGGTGGTCGCTGCCGTGGGCATCTCCGGGCCGAGCGCCCGGGTCCTGCCGCGCCTGCCCCACATGCGGCGCCACGTCCGGGCCGCGGCGTTGGCCGCCAGCCGCCTGATGGGAGCGCCAGCCGCCGTGCTCCGCCCTGGCGGCGCGGAGGCGATGCGGGAAGGAGGTGGGCGTGACGGGAGACGGATGACGCGCCGCCAGCGGCGGGGCCCCGCGGCCTGAGCCGCAATCGGAGGTGAGCGATGTCGGAGATACTGGTGGAGCACCTGACCTGGCCGGAGTTCGCCGCGCAGATCGGCCGGCGCATCGTCCTGATCCCGGTGGGCTCGGTGGAGCAGCACGGACCTCACCTGCCCCTGGGCACGGACGTCTTCATCGTCTGGCACCTGGCCCGGCGGCTGGCCCGGCGCCTGCCCGCCCTGGTGGCTCCCCCCATCTGGTACGCGGCCGCCTCGGATCCGGCCAGCGGCGGGGGCCAGCGCTTTCCGGGCACCATGAGCCTTCGTGGGAGAACCCTGCTGCGTCTGGTGGGCGACGTCCTGCGGGAGTACTTCCGCCACGGGGCCAGACACCTCGCGCTGCTGAACGGCCACTTCGAGAACACCGCCTTCCTGGCGGAGGCCGCCCGCGAGCTCCTGCCTCCCGACGACACCTCCGGCCGGCGCATCGTGCTGGTGAACTGGTGGGAGCACGTCTCCGAGGCCGTCCTGCGCGAGCTGTTTCCCGAGGGCTTTCCCGGGTGGGAGGTGGAGCACGCCAGCCTGACCGAAAGCTCGCTGATGATGGCGCTGGCCCCCTCCCTGGTGCACCCGGAGCGCATCCCTCCGCCGCCCGAGGAACGCCGAATCCCGCCCCGGCACAAGGTCTTCCCGGAGCCCCCCGACCAGGTCCCGCCCAGCGGGATCCTCTACACGGCGGCGGGCGCCTCGCAGCAGCGGGGGGAGGCTCTGGTGGCGGTCCTGGTGGAGACGTTGACCGCCCTGCTGGCCCGGGAGTTTCCGCAGGAGGCGGGGGAGGCAGAAGCTTCAGAACGGCGGGCGGGGTGAGTGCAACGCAGGTTGACATCATGATGCAGAAATCCTAGCATCATGATGTGCGCACCACGCTGACCTTGGAAGAGGATGTGGCCGCCGCGCTGAAGGCCGAGGTGCGCCGGACGGGGCGGCCTCTCAAGGCCGTGGTCAACGAGCTGCTCCGCGCCGCCCTTCTCCTCCGGCGGAAGCGCCCGCGGGTCCCCCCGTTCACCGTGCGGGCCCGACCCCTGGGGGTGCATCCCGGCCTGGACTACGATCGGATCTCTGAGCTGCTGGAGCAGTTGGAAGGGCCGCTCCGGCGGTGATCGTCCTCGACGCCAGCGTCCTGCTGTACGCGTACAACCCCTCCTTCCCGCAGCATGGGGTGGCGCGGGGCTGGCTGGAGCGCACGCTGCGGGGCCCCGCGCCCGTGGGCCTGCCCTGGGTCACCATCACGGCCTTCCTGCGCGTCGGCACCAACCCGCGCGCGTTCCCCCGGCCGCTTGCCCCGGGCGAAGCCGTTGAGATCGTCGCCGCGTGGCTGGCTCACCCCACGGTGCTCGTCGTCGAGCCGGGAGAGCGCCACTGGGAGATCTTGAAGGGGTTGCTGCTGGCGGCCCGGGCGCGCGGGCCCCAGGTGATGGACGCCCACCTGGCTGCTCTGACCATCGAGCACGGCGCGGTCCTGTGCACCACCGACCGGGGCTTCCGTCTCTTCCCCGGCCTGCGCACGCTCAATCCCTTGGAGGGTTCCCCATGAAGGCGGCTGGAGGGTTAGCCATGAAGGCGGTACGCATCCACGAGCACGGCGGTCCCGAAGTCCTGCGGCTGGAGGAGGTGCCGGCGCCGCAGCCCGGCCCGCACCAGGTGCTGGTGCGGGTGCGGGCGGTGGCGCTCAACCACATCGACCTGTGGCTGCGCCGCGGCCTGCCGCGGCTGCGCGTGGAGTTCCCGCACATCCTGGGGGCTGACGTCGCCGGGGAGGTCGCCGCCCTCGGCCCCGGCGTCACCGGATGGCGGGAGGGGGACGCGGTCCTGCTCCACCCGGGTGTCTCCTGCGGCCGCTGCCCGGCCTGCCTGGCGGGCCTGGACACCCGCTGCCCGGAGTTCTCCATCCTGGGCGAACACATCCCGGGGGGCTACGCCCAGTACATCGCGGTGCCCGAGCAGAACCTGCTCCCCAAACCGGCCCACCTCTCCTTCGAGGAGGCGGCGGCCATGCCGCTGGTCTTCCTCACCGCCTGGAACATGCTGGTGACCAACGCCCGCCTGCGCTTCGGCGAGGAGGTGCTCATCTGGGGCGCTGGCAGCGGGGTGGGCAGCGCCGGGATCCAGATCGCCCGTCTCTTCGAGGCGCGGGTGATCACCACGGCGGGCGCGGCCTGGAAGCTGGAGCGGGCGCGGGAGATCGGCGCCGACGTGGCCATCAACCACCGGGAGCAGGACGTGCTGCAGGAGGTGCGCCGCCTCACCGGCCGCCGCGGGGTGGACGTGGTGCTGGACCACGTGGGCGCGGCCACCTGGGAGACCAGCCTCAAGGCGCTGGCCCCCGGAGGGCGGCTCACCGTCTGCGGCGCCACCAGCGGCCCGCAGACCCCGGTGGACATCCGCTACATCTACGCGAGGCAGCTCACCATCACCGGCACCTGGGTGGGCACGCAGGCGGAGATGCGGGAGGTCCTGCGGCTGATCGAGCGGCGTCGCTTCTTCCCCGTGGTCTTCACCGTCCTGCCGCTGGAGGAGGCGGCGGAGGCGCACCGCATCATGGAGGAGAGCCGGCACTTCGGCAAGATCGTGCTGCAGGTTACGTAGGTCGGGCAACGGCCCGTCCGGACGGGGTCGTGGACTGCGCTCCAGGCCCGCCGGCTATCCTCCCGAGCCGACCCACTCCTCGCCGTCGCTCCAGACCTCCTTCTTCCAGATGGGGACGCTTTGCTTCAGGGTGTCAATCACGTAGCGGGCGGCGGCGAAGGCGTCGGCCCGGTGCGGGGCGGCCACGGCGATGGCCACGCTGGTCTCCCCCACCTCCAGGTGGCCCAGGCGGTGCACGGCGGCCAGGCGCAGCACCGGCCAGCGTCGCGCCGCCTCCTCGGCGATGCGGCGCATCTCCCGCTCGGCCAGGGTCTCGTAGGCCTCGTACTCCAGGAACCGCACGTCGCGGCCGCGGGAGCGGGCCCGCACCGTGCCGCAGAACAGCGCCACCGCTCCCGCCTGAGGATGCTGCACAGAGGCGACCAGGGCGGCCGCCTCGATGGGTTCGCGCACCAGGCCCACGCGGATCTCCGCCGCCGCGGGTCGGACCGCAGAACCGTCCTCGCCACCGCTCACCGGGGGGATGAGCGCCACCTCGTCGCGGTCCGCCAGGGCCTGCTGCGGCCCGACGAACTCGTCGTTGACCGCGAACCGGGCGGGTGGGGGAAACCGTTTCAGGTCCGGGTAGCGCTCGGTCAGGACGGCCCAGACCTCTCCGGGCGTGGCGCCGTCCGGAAGGTCGAGGGTGAGCTCGCCCTGCCCGATGGCCTGCCGGTAGGCGGCAAAGGTGCGGACGGCGATGCGCATGGCCGGGACCGCCGTCATTGTACCCCAGGGGCGAAGAGGGGTGCTATGGTGGTCTCGAGAGATGGAGCACCGTGATCCCCGGATGTGGAGCACCATGATTCCTGAATTTTGAGGGCAGCCATGGCGCCCGGCGCTTCTCCAAGGCTGATTACCCTGGCTGTGGTTCTGACGGCTCTTCTGGTGACGAGGGCGTTCCCACTGCCCGCCCGGGCCGCCCTGATCAGCACGCAGCAGGAGATCGCCATCGGTCGGGAGGCGGCGCGGGACCTGGAGGGCCGCTTCGGGGTGGTGCGCGATGCCGCGGCGACCGACCGCCTGGCGGCCATCGGCGCGCGGCTGACTGCGCTCTCGGACCGGCGCGACCTGCCCTGGACCTTCCGCATCCTGAACCAGCGGGCGGTCAACGCCGTCTCCCTGCCGGGGGGGTTCATCTACGTCACCCGGGGGATGCTGGATTTCGTCCGCTCCGAGGACGAGCTGGCCTTCGTCCTGGCGCACGAGGTCGCCCACGTCAACCAGCGCCACCACGTCAGCCTGCTGGAACGGCACTTCTTCATGGGCATCGTCATCTCGCTTTTGTTCGGCGGAGACCCCACGGCCACGCAGGTGGCCAACTTCGTGGGGTTCCTCCTCAGCCGGGGCTTCAGCCGCAGCGCCGAGTTCGAGGCCGACCAGGTGGGCGTGCGCCTCACCCACCGCGCCGGCTTCCGCGCCGATGCGGGTCTGCGGTTCATGGAGCGGCTGCGCGCGGCGGAGGGGCGGGATCCCTCCCAGTTCGAGGTCCTCTTCCGCACGCACCCCGCGCTGCCGGACCGCATCCTCCGGGTGCGGGAGGAGCTGCGGCGCCTGGGATACCAGGCCAGGGCGCGGGAGCGGCTGCGCCCGGCGGCCTGCCGTGTCCGGGCCGTCCTTCAGGCGCCCTGCGCGGCCTGAGGCATCTCCCACCCGCCGTAGAGGACGTAGCCCCCGTCCACGCGCAGCACCGCCCCCGTGATGTGGCGCGCCGCCGGGGAGAGGAGGAAGCAGACGGCGGCGGCGACGTCGTCGGGCTCGGCCACGCGGCCCAGCGGGGTGCGCGCCTCGATCCGCGCCCCCTCCCGCGACAGCAGGTGCGCCACCTGCTCCGTGCGGACGAAGCCGGGCGCCACGGCGTTGACGCGGATTCGCCAGGGAGCCCACTCCACCGCCAGGGTGCGCGTCAGGTGGTCCACCGCCGCCTTGGACGCGGCGTAGACGGCGCGCCCCGGGACGGCGGTCTGAGCGTGCAGGGAGGAGATGTTGACTATGGCCGGGGCGTGGCTGCGCCGCAGGTAGGGCAGTGCCGCCTGGCAGGCGAAGAAGGTCGCCCGCACGTTCACCGCGAACTGCCGTTCCCAGTCCTCCGCGCTGAACGCCTCCGCCGGCTGCACCACGGCCAGCCCGGCGTTGTTCACCAGGCCGTCCAGGCGCCCGGTTGTCCCGCCCGCTGCGGTGATCACCGCCCGCACCCCCTCCACCGTGCTCAGGTCTCCCCACACGGCGGTTCCCCCGGCGATCTGCCGGGCCGCGGCCTCCGCCTGCGTCCGTTCCCTGGCGTGCACCATGACCTCCGCCCCCGCCTGTGCCGCCCGGGAGGCGATGGCCAGACCGATCCCTCGCCGCGCACCTGTGACCAGGATGACCTTCCCCCGCAGGGAGACCGTGGCGTCCTCCGCCCTCGTTGACATCCGCATCGACCTCCTCTATGCTGTTGGGCAAGTGATCTGATCACCTGAACACTTGGTTTTCCCCATGGCCCCAGGCGCTCCTCCCACGCGCGTCATCGCCAGCCGCCTCTCCGACGAGGTGGTACAGCGCCTGATCGCCCAGATCCGGGAGGGGGCGTTCGCGCCCGGGACGCGGCTGCCCCCGGTGCGCCAGCTGGCCGCCCGCCTGGGCGTCAGCCAGTCCACGCTGCGGGAAGCCCTGCGCACCCTGGAGGCGATGGGCGTCGTCTCCATCCGCCACGGCAGCGGGATCTACCTGCGGCGCGGCGACCCGCTGAACGGGGTCTGGTCCAGCCGCTGGATGCAGTGGCTGCTGCAGCACGCACCGTCGCTGCTGGAGGTGCTGGAGGTGCGGGAGGCGGTGGAGGCCCAGGCCGCCGGCCTGGCCGCCGTCCACGCCACCGTCGCGGACCTGCGCCGCCTGGAGCGCGTGCTGGCGGAGGGGACCGCCCTTGTGGCCGGCCGCCGCGGCCGTCCGCTGGACGAGGGGCTGCTGGCCGCCTACGTGCGCCTCGACGAGGCTTTCCACGAGACGCTGGCGCAGGCGGCGCGCAACGACTTCCTCCGCAGCCTGCTGCAGGGGCTGGCCTCCGCCATCGTCGAGAGCCGGGAGGCCACCCTGGCCATCCCCGGCCGCATCCAGCGGTCGATGCGCGAGCACTACGCCGTCTTCCGGGCGGTGCGGCGTCGCGACGCCGAGGGGGCGCGGCGGGCGATGCAGGCGCACGTCCGCCGCGTGGTGGAGGAGGTGCGGTCGCTCAAGCGGCGAGGGTCGCGCCGCGGCGGGCGCCGGGGAGGGTGATGGTGGAACGGCACCGGCGGCTGCGGCAGGCGATGGACGCCCGCGGGGTGGACGGGGTGGTGGCCAGCTCGCCGGACAACGTGGTCTACAGCGCGGGCTTCACGGTCCCTTCCCACCTGAGCAACCGCTTCCGGCGCACCCTCTGCCTGACGCCGCGCGAAGGTCGCCCCGCTCTGGTGGTGGTGAACGTCGAGGAGAGCCTGGCCCGCGCGCAGGCGGGCGACATCGACCTGCTCACCTACAACGAGTTCACCGAAGACCCTGTGGCCCTGCTGGCGGGCCTGGTCGCGGAGCGCGGCCTGGCCGGCGGGCGGCTGGCCGTGGAGCTGGACCACCTCCCGGCGGATGACTACCTGCGCCTGGCCGCGGCGCTACCGCGCGCGGAGCTGGTGCCCGCGGCGGACCTCTTCTTCGAGGCCCGGCGCATCAAAACCCCGGAGGAAGTCGCCGCCATCCGCGACCTGGCGGCGCTGGCCTCCCGCGCCCACGGCGAGGCCTTCGCCCGGGTGCGCCAGGGGATGACCGAGCGGGACCTGGCGCGCCTGCTGGTCGACGCCTGCCCGGGCACCGACTACTGCCGCCCCATCGTCGGGGCGGGACCGCGTAGCGCCCACCCCAACGCCGCCCCCAGCGACCGCCCCATGGCAACGGGGGATGTGGTCCGCGTGGACCTGATCGCGGGGCGGGCCTGGTTTCATTCCGACGTGGCGCGCACGGCGGTGGTGGGTGCACCCACCGCGGAGGCGGTCCGCATCTGGAGCGTGCTGGTGGACGCCTACCGCCGCGTGCAGGAGCGGCTGCGCCCGGGGGTGCGCACGGCCGAGCTGCACAGGCTCTACCTGGCCACCCTGGCGGGTCGGGGGCTGGAAGCCTCGCTCACCTTCCTGGGCCACGGCCTGGGCCTGACCATCCACGAGGAGCCCTACATCAACGCCCACGCCGACGGGGTGCTGGAGGCTCGCTCACCTTCCTGGGCCACGGCCTGGGCCTGACCATCCACGAGGAGCCCTACATCAACGCCCACGCCGACGGGGTGCTGGAGGCGGGGATGGTGCTGTGCCTGGAGCCCATGTACCTGGTCCCCGGGCGGATGGGGTTCCACATCGAGGACGAGTTCCTGATCACCGACGAAGGCTTCGAGCTGCTGAGCCCGGGGACGCCCAACGAGCGGCTCATCGAGGTGGGAGGGTAGCGGCATGGGGGACGCCCGGGTGCGCTTCTCCTTCACCCGCGTCCCCGCCGGGCCGGTGGGCCGGTTCGTGGACTTCGCCCGCTACGGGCGCGACCTGGGCTTCGACCGCCTCTGGGTCCCCGACCAGACCTACCATCCGGACCCCTTCGTGGTGCTCACCGCCGTCGCCGCCGCGGTGCCGGGGCTGGAGACGGGGCTTGCGGTGACCAACCCCTACACCCGCCACCCCGTACAGATCGCGCGGGCGGCGGCCACCGTGGCGGAGGTTTGCGGGGGGCGGTTTCTCCTGGGGCTTGGGGCCGGCAACCGCAAGCACGTCCTCGACCGCCTGGGGATCGACGGCAGCGGCGCGGCCGCCCGCGTGGGCGAGGCCACGGTTCTCATCCGGCGGCTGCTGCGGGGGGAGAGGGTGGAGCACGAGGGGAGCTGGACCCTGCGCGGCATCCGTCTTGAGCGGGAGGGCGCGGTGGATGTCCCCATCTTCATCGGCACGCGCAACCCGCGCATGCTCCGGGTCGCCGGCGAGGTGGCGGACGGGCTCATCCTGGAGGCGCTGGTCACCCCGCAGGCGCAGGCCTACGGGCTGGAGGCGGCCGCCGCCGGGGCCCGTGCCGCCGGCCGGACGCTGCAGGGGATGGAGGTCGTCGCCTGGCAGAGCGTGGTCGTCACCGACAACAGTCCGGCCGCGGTGGAGGCGGTGCGCGGGTGGGCCGCCTACCTGCTGGGGATGACCACCCGGGAGGTGGCGCTTCGCATGGGCATCCGGCCCGAAGTGATCGATCCGCTGCTGCAGGCCTTCCACCAGGGCGGGACGGAGGCGGCGCGGGCCTTCGTGGGGACAGAGGAAGTCGACCGGGTGGCGGTCGTGGGCGACCCGGAGGCGGTGGCGGCGCGGTGCCTGGAGCTGGCCCGCGGCGGGGCCACCGACATCACGGTGCAGGTGTGGTCCGACGATGCCGCCGGCCGCGAGACGCTGCGCCGATTCGCGCAGGAGGTCCGCCCGCTGGTGGCGTCCGCGCTGTAGTGCGGAGGACATGACGAAAGGGGGAGTGCATGATGCAGGCAAGGTGGCAGGTCGTGCGCGTTGTCCTGGCTGCGGTCCTGGTGGCCGTGCTGGCCTCCGGGCCCTGGGCGATGGCCCAGGAGAAGTTCCCCAGCCGGGAGATCACGCTGATCGTCCCCTGGCCGGCGGGCGGGGGAAGCGACATCAGCATGCGGCTGGTGGCGGAGTTCGCCCAGAAGCAGTTCGGCGTGCCGGTGGTCGTGGTGAACAAGCCGGGCGCAGCCGGCGCCATCGGCCACCGCGAGATCGCCAGCACCCGGCCGGACGGCTACACCATCGGCATGTTCGGCTCGGGGGCGGTCGCCCAGCAGTACATGATTCCCAACCCGGTGAAGCTGGAGGAGCTGCAGCCCATCGTCTTCTTCGGGAACGAGCCGGGAGCGCTCAGCGTGCGGGCGGATACCCCCTGGAGGACGCTGAGGGAGTTCGTGGAGGCGGCGAAGGCGCGGCCCAACAGCATCAAGAACTCCAACGACCCGCCCGGAGGCGCCTCGCACCTGACGGTGCTGGTCTACGAGAAGAAGCTGGGGATCGTCCTGAACAAGGTGCCCTACCAGGGGTTCGCGCCCAGCGTGGCGGCGCTGCTGGCCGGCGAGGTCCAGTCCACCACCGTGCCCGTGCCCGACATCATCCAGGCTCACCGGGCGAAGCAGGCGCGTATCCTGGGGGTCTCGGACACCAGGCGGCACTTCCTGGCCCCGGACGTCCCCACGTTCAAGGAGCGGGGCTTCGACGTCGTCTACGGATCCTGGCGGGTGATCGCCGGACCCAGAGGGATTCCGGCGGAGCGGCTGCAGGTGCTGGAGGAGAAGCTCCTGGCGACGCTGCGCGACCCGGCCTTCGTCGCCCGGGCTCAGAAGGCGGGATTCAACGTGGACCCCATGGGCGTCCGCCGCACCGAGGCCTTCCTCAAGGCGGACGACGCCCTGACGTACGCCGTCCTCTTTGAGCTGGGCCTGGTGAAGAACCCGAAGTAGATGGAGCGGGCGCGGCGGGCGCTCGGCGACCTCTTCGCGGGGGCCGTCCTGGCGGGGCTGGCCGCAGTGGGGCTGGTCTCGCTTGCCGGAAACCCCGACCTGGCCGCCTACGAGTTCGGCGCCGACCCCGGTCCCGGGCTGTTCCCGCGCCTCCTCCTCTGGGCGCTGCTGGCGGGCGGTGCCGCGCTGGCCGCCGGCGCCGCCTGGAGCCTGGCCCGGGCGCGCCTCCACCCGGCGCAGACGCCCCCCCGCGAGCCCTGGGTGGTCGCGCCCGGGCGCTTCGCCCTGCCGGCGCTCTTCGTCGCCTCGCTGGCCGCCTACATCGTCGCCCTGCGGCCGCTGGGGTTTCGCGTGGCCACGGCGGCCTTTGCCGCGGCCTGGATCTTCGTGCTGGCGCGCCAGCAGGAGGGCCGCTGGTCTGCCCGCTGGGCCGCGCTGGCGGTGGCAGGCGGCGTGCTCACGGCCGCCGCCGCCTACACGGTGTTCAAGGTGTTCGTCAAGGTGCCGCTTCCCTAGAGGAAGGCCGTGTTCGAGAGCATCTTCGGCGCGCTGCTGGCGTTCCTGGGCTCCCCCCGGGCCATGGGGCTCAGCCTGGTAGGCGTCGTGGTGGGCATCATCTTCGGGGCGCTCCCGGGCATCAGCTCCACCATGTCCCTGGCTGTGCTCATGCCCCTCACCTTCGGGCTGAGCGCCACAGATGCCATGATGCTGCTCATGGGCATCTTCAACGGCAGCGTCTACGGCGGGTCCATCTCGGCCATCCTGGTGAACATCCCCGGGACTCCGGGGGCCATCGTCACCCAGCTCGACGGCCACGCCATGGCGCGGAAAGGGCGCGCCGGCGAGGCCCTGGGTTTTGCCACCCTGGCCTCCGGCTTCGGCGGGTTTTTCGGCCTGCTGGTCTTTATGACCCTGGCTCCGCTGATCGCCCTGATCGGCCTGCAGTTCCGCAGCCCGGAGTTCACCGGGCTGGCCCTGCTGGGCCTGGCCAGTCTCTCCGCGGCGATGCCGGGGTCGACCTTCAAGGGCATCCTGGCCGGGCTGGTGGGGCTGCTGCTGGCCACCGTCGGGCTGGACCCGCTGACCAACGTGCTGCGCTTCGACTTCGGCAACCGCTACCTGCAGGCGGGGATCCCCATCATCCCCCTGGCCATCGGCATCTTCGGCCTGGCGGAGGTGCTGAACAACCTGGAGGGCGGCCTGGGCCGCTGGGAGGTCATCCGCACCATCCGTCGGGTGATCCCTCCCTGGAGCGAGATAAGGCGCACGATCCTGCCGGCCGTCCGCGGCGCCATCGTGGGGATCATCGTCGGCATCATCCCCGCGGCGGGGTCGGCCATCGGCGTGGGCTTCTCCTACGTGCAGGAGAAGCGGCTGTCGCGCCACCCCGAGCGGTTCGGCACGGGGATCCCGGAGGGGATCGTCGCCCCCGAGTCCAGCAACAACGCCGAGGTCGGCGGCGACCTCATCCCCACCATGAGCCTGGGCATCCCCGGGGACAGCATCACCGCCGTGCTCATGGGCGCGCTGCTCATCCAGGGGCTGCGCCCCGGGCCGCTGCTCTTCCGCGACCACCCGGACTTCGTGGCCGCGGTGTACGTGGCCCTGGGGGTCGCCGTGATCCTGACCACGGTCCTGGGTCTGCTGGGCGCCCGCCTCTTCGCCCGGGTGCTCTCGGTGCCCAAGCCGGTGCTGCTGGTGGTCATCGCGGTGCTGTGCGTCGTGGGCGCCTACGCCGTGGACAACTCTCTGTACGATGTGACCGTCATGCTGGTCTTCGGCGTCGCCGGCTACCTGATGCAGAAGGCCGGCTTCCCTGTGGTGCCGCTGGTGTTCGGCCTGATCCTGGGGCCGCTGTTCGAGGAGAACCTGCGACGGACGCTGGTGGTCAGCGGAGGCGACTGGCTGGTCTACCTGCGACGGCCGATCAGCCTGCTGCTCCTCCTGCTCTCCCTGGCCACCGCCGCCTACCCCATCCTCCTCGAATACCGCCACCGCCGGCGGGCGGCCGCGGCCCTGCCCGCGGCGACCGCGGACGCGCTGGGAGGGGAGCGATGAGGATCGTCGACATGGAGGTGATCCTGGTGGGCCTGCCCACCCGGCGGGTTCACCGGTGGGCGGGGCTGCGGGGGCCGATCGGCCGCTACGTGGTGGTGCGGCTGCGCACCGACGAGGGACTGGAGGGTTGGGGGGAGACTCAGTGCCTCCCCGACTGGGGCGGCGCCTACGGGCGGTACTACGGGGAGACGCCGCACACCGTCCGCCACGTGCTGCTCGACCTCCTCCTCCCGGTGCTCCGGGAGGGGGACCCCTTTCAGATCTCCGCACTGCACGTGGCCATGGACCAGGTGGTCAAGGGGCACCCCTACGCCAAGGCGGCAGCCGACATCGCCCTGCACGACCTCAAGGGGCGCGCCCTGGGCGTGCCGGTCTACGAGCTGCTGGGTGGGCGCGTCCGCGAGTGGGTGCCGGTGGGGCACTCCCTGGGGCTGATGGAGGTGGAGCAGGCGGCGGAGGAGGCGGCGCAGGCGGTGCGCGAGGGGATCCGGCACATCAAGGTCAAGGGCGGCCCCGACCCGCACCGGGACGTGGCCGCCGTGGCCGCGGTAGGGCGGGCGGTGGGCGAGGAGGTGGAGATCCGTCTGGACGCCAACCAGGCCTACACCGTCCCCGTGGCCATCCGCACCATCCGCGCCATGGAGGGATCAGGCCTGAGGATGGCGGAGCAGCCGGTGGAGGGGATCGACGAGCTGGCCGCGGTGGCCCGCGCGGTGAGCGTCCCCCTGATGGCGGACGAGAGCGCCTGGACGCCGCGGGACATCCTGCACCTGCGGGAGGCGGGAGCCGCCTCCTACGTCTCGCTCTACGTGACCAAGCCGGGCGGGCTCTACCCGGCGCGGCAGATGGCGGCGGTGCTGGAGGCGGCGGGCCTGGAGGCGGATGTGGGCGGGTCGGCGGAGTTCGGCATCGGCAACGCGGCCAACCTCCACCTGGCTGCGGCCTCCCCCGCCGTCACCGTCCCCGCCGTCATCCCCGTGACCACGCTGCGCGACCGGGAGCAGACCACCGTGGCCGGCCGCATCTACACCGACGACATCATCGCGGAGCCGTTCCCCTACCGCGAGGGGCGGCTGCTCGTGCCCGATGGGCCCGGGTTGGGGATCACCGTGGACCCGGAGAAGCTGGAGAGGTACCGGGTGCCCTGGGACTGAGAGGAGGTCCGATGGCACGGGGGGAGCGGATCGACGTGGCGGTGCTGGGCGCGGGCAACGGCGGGGTGGCCGCGGCCGCCGACCTGGGCGCGCGCGGCTTCCGCGTCGCCCTGGCCAACCGCTCGCGGGAGCGGCTGGAGCCCTTCCTCCGGCTGGGGGCCGTGGAGATGACGGGGGCACTGGGGGAGGCCACCGTCCCAGTGGCCCGTATCACCACGGATGTGGCCGAGGCGGTGGCGGGAGCGGACGTGGTGATGCTGACGGTGCCGGCGCCGGGGCAGGCCTACTACGCGGAGGCGCTGGCCTCCTGCCTGACCCCCGACCAGGTGGTGGTGCTGAACGCCAGCAACACGGGCAGCGCCCTGCATGTGGCCCGGATCCTGGCGTCGGGCGGCGCTCCGCCGGTGGCGGTGGTGGAGCTGAACTCGCTGACCTACATCTGCCGCATGGCCTCCCCCACCCGTGTGAACATCACCGGACCCGCGCGCACGGTGCGCATGGGCGTGCTGCCGCAGGCGCGGGCGGAGGAGGCCGCGGCGCGCTTCCGCCGCTACTACCCCCAGGCGGAGCCGGTCCCCAGCGTGCTGGCGACCTCGCTGACGAACCTCAACGCCGTCCTCCACCCGCCGGGGATGCTGCTGAACGCCGGCTGGATCGAGCACACGGCGGGGCAGTTCTTCTACTACTACGAGGGGACCACGCCCGCCGTGGCCCGGGTCATCGAGGCGGTGGACCGGGAGCGCCGCGAGGTGGCCGCGGCCTACGGCTTTGAGACCCCCGGCTTTCTCGACTTCTTCTTCCGCGCCGGATACACGTCGCGGCGGGCCTGGGAGGCGGGGTCGGTGCTGGAGGCCCTGCGGGACAGCGTGCCCAACCGCTACATCAAGGCGCCTCCGAACCTGGAGGGGCGCTACATCCAGGAGGACGTGGGCTTCGGGCTGGTACCCCTGCGGGCGCTGGCCCAGGCGGCGGGTGTCCCGGTCCCCACCGTGGAAGCGCTCATCCACCTGGCCTCGGTGGCCACCGGCGTCGACTACCTGGAGCAGGGGCTGAACGCGCGGCGCATGGGCATTGCCGGGGCGAGTAAGGCCGAGGTGGAGCACCTGGCCGCGACCGGACCCTGGCAGGAAGGAGCGTGGCGATGAGCGAGCAGGCCCCCCACCCCGACGCCGCGGTGCTGCGCCGGGTGCGCGAGGGCATGGCCCGCGTCGGGCTGGACGCCGTGGTGGCCATGTCCCAGGACAACACCACCTACCTCCTGGGGGTGGGCGTGCCATCGCACCGCCTCATCCGGGAGCGGCGCGTGGCCGTGCTGCTGCCCGGAGACGGCGACCCCGCGGTGGTGGCGGTGACCGTGGAGGAGTCGTTTCTGCAGGCCAACCTGGACGGCGTGGAGATCCGCCCCTACGACGAGCACACGCAGACCGCCATGCAGGTGCTGGCCGCGGTGGCCCGCGACCGCGGCCTGGCGGGAGGGCGGATCGGGGTAGAGATGGACTTCATCCCGGCGGAGGACCACGCGGAGCTGGGGCGCCTGCTGCCGCAGGCAAAGCTGGTGGACGCGGCGGGGCTGTTCAAGCAGGCCCGCTGGGTGAAGACGGCTGCGGAGCTGGCGCGCATCCGCCACGGGGGGCGCATCGCCGACGAGGCCGTCCGCGAGGCGTTTGCCGCAGCGCGCGCCGGGATGAGCGAGCGCGACCTGGCGGTGCGCATGACTGAGGCCTTCCTGCGCCGCGGGGGCGACGAGGTGCGTATGGTGGTGGTGGGGGCGGGGGAGCGCAGCAGCCACCCCAACGCCCCGCCCACGGACCGGGCGCTGCGCCGGGGGGACATCGTCCGCGTCGACTTCCTGGGCTGCGTCGGGGGATACTACACCGACTGCGCCCGCACGGCCGTGGTGGGGGAGCCCACCATCGAGCAGCGCAGGATCTACGAGGCCATCGTCGCCATCCACCGGGAGGTGCTGGGCCGCGTCCGTCCCGGCGCGCGCACCCGCGACCTCTACGCGCTCTACCACGCCCGCGCCCGGGAGCACCGCCTCAACCCCCTGCGCTTCCTCGGCCACGGCCTGGGGCTGGGGCTGCACGAAGGGCCCTTCATCGACGCGCACACCGACGTGGCGCTGGAACCGGGGATGGTCTTCGCCATCGAGCCGGTGCACTTCATCCCCCACGAGGTCGGCTTCCACCTGGAGGACGTGCTGGTGGTGACGCCGCAGGGCCACGAGGTGGTCACGGACGCCACGGACACCGGCGCCCTTTTGCCCATCGCCGGGTGAGGCGGCCGGTCACCCGGCTCCAGGTCGGCCCCAGTACTGTTTCTTGCCTGACCGTCCTCGCCTAGGCGGCGACAAGCCAGACAAGACGCACGCCGGCTTCCAGCCAGTCGCGCACCTTCTGCTGCAGGTCGGCCGGGTTGTCCGATGGGGAGAGGACCTCGACGACCAGGTCCGGCGCGCCACGCACGAACCCCCGGGGCAGTTGACCTTCGGGGAGCCTGGCCGTGGAGATGAGGGCGACATCAGGAGCCCGTACGCGCTCGGGATCGTAGGGCAGGTTGAGGACGAAGCCGACCTCGCCGACAAGCACCTTCCCGGCGCCGTGGCGGTCCACGTGCTCGGCGAGGCGGCAGTATGCCCTCCCCACGACCTCCCCGTGCGCGCCCCCCACCGGCGGCATCTCGATTACCTGGCCGTTGACCAGTTCCCGCCGGACGTCGCCTTCGCCGAGCCGCCAGAGTTCCTCCGCCGTCACGCGGGGTTTAACGCTCATCGGGTCCTCCAATGGTTCGTCATGTACGCTACGCCGCCCCTGCCGCCACGTCAAGCTCGGGGGGTGCCGGGGTGGCACTTTAAGGAGGGAAACTGGCGACGCTCGGGAATAACTGGCACAGGTGGGTACCAAAGACTTGTGACACTGAACTCTTATGAACAGCACACTCCGTCGCGAATCCGCCGGTCTTCCCCGAACCCCGGGCGAGTTCCCGCGAGACTATCAGGCCATGCTGAATGAGGTGACGCAGCACGTCGCCCGCACTTTGCGGGCAAGCTGCGTCCTGTGGCTCCTGTCGGAGGACCGCGGGTGGCTGAATCCCGCCGCGGCCTCCCATCCCGACCCTGATACTCTGGCGAGGCTGCAGGAGCGGCTCGCGGCCGTCCGCCATCCTGTCTCGCAGGGGCCGGCCGCGCGCGTTCTGCAGTCCGGCCAGGCCGTGCTGCTGACAGACCTGCCGGCGGAGGATGCCCGCACTCTGGCCGATCCGGACTGCGGGCTGTTTCCGGGGCTGTCCGGGGTCCATAGCGTGATGCTGGCCCCGTTGCGCGTGGAGCACCGGACCGTCGGCATCCTGGGGGCGGCGCGCGATGGCCCCGGTCGTCCCTTCACGGCGAACGACCGCCGGCTGCTGGAGGACCAGGCCGGCCGGGCGGCCCTGATCGTCTCCGCCGCCCGTCTCTACAATGACAACCTCCGCCGGCTGGAGACCCTCACCGCGCTGTATGCCAGCGCCGGCAAGCTCTCCCACAACCTGGACCTGGAGCAACTGGCCAGGGACATCACCCGCACCTGCGTGGAGGTCTTCGGCGCGGCCCTGGCCTGGGTGGGCCGGGCGGAGCCCGACGGGAGCGTGCGCATCCTGGCGCACCACCCCGTGCGCATCGGCTACCCGCTGCTGCTCAGGGTGCGGTGGGACGAGACCCCCGAAGGGCAGGGCCCCAGCGGCAGGGCGATCCGCCGGGGCTTTCCCGAGGTGGTGGCCGACGTGGCGGACCTGCCGCCCGACGACCCGGTGAGGAGGCGCCTCGAGGCGGAGGGTTTCCGCTCCGCGGGGGCCTTCCCGCTGCTCACCCGGGGCCGGGCGTTCGGCAGCCTGGCGCTCTACAGCCCGGAGCCCGGCTTCTTCACGCCCGAGCGCGTCGAGCTCTTCCAGGCCTACGCCCACCAGGCCGCCGCGGCGCTGGAGAACGCCCGCCTTCTCAGGGAGACGGAGCGGCGGCTGGAGCACATCAGCACGTTGCACGCGGTGCAGACCGCCATCAGCAGCAGCCTGGACCTGCGGGCGATCCTGACCGTGGTCGTCGACCAGGTCATCGCCCACATGCGCGCAGACGCCGCCGGCATCCTGCTGTTGAACCCGCGCACGCAGGCGCTGGAGTTCGCCGCCGGGCAGGGGTTCCGCACGCGGGCGCTGCAGCACACGGTGCTGCGGCTGGGCCAGGGGTACGCAGGGCGGGCGGCCACGGAGCGGCGGGTGATCCTCGTCCCCAACCTGAGGGAGTCGCCCCAGGAGTTCGTCCGCTCCCCGCTGCTGCTCCAGGAGGACTTCGCCGGCTACTGCGCCGTGCCGCTCATCGCCAAGGGCCGGGTGCAGGGCGTGCTGGAGGTCTTCACCCGCGCGGCACTGCCGTCCGACCCGGAGTGGATGGAGTTCCTCGAGTCGCTGGCCGGGCAGGCGGCCATCGCCATCGACAACGCCTCCCTCTTTGAGGAGCTGCAGCGGGCCAACGCCAGCCTGGTTGAAGCCTACGACGCCACCCTGGAGGGGTGGGTGCGCGCCTTGGACCTGCGGGACCAGGAGACGGAGGGGCACACCCAGCGGGTGACGGCGCTGACCCTGCGCCTGGCCCGGGCGATGGGCGTCCCGGAGGAGGAGCTGCTCCACATCCGCCGGGGGGCGCTGCTGCACGACATCGGGAAGATGGCCGTCTCCGACACCATCCTCCTCAAGCCCGGGCCCCTGAGTGCCGAGGAGTGGGCGATCATGCACCAGCACCCCAACTACGCCCGCGACCTCCTCTGGCCGATCCCCTACCTGCGCGCGGCCCTGGACATCCCCACCTGCCACCACGAGCGGTGGGACGGGAGCGGCTACCCCCAGCGGCTGCGCGGCGAGGAGATCCCCCTGGCGGCACGGATCTTCGCCGTCGTGGACGTCTGGGACGCGCTGACCTCCGACCGGCCCTACCGCCGCGCCTGCTCGCGGGAGGAGGCGCTGGGGTACCTTCGGCGGGAGGCGGGGCGCCTGTTCGACCCTCAGGTGGTGGAAGCGTTCGTCCGGCTGATGGCGGAGGAGGCGGAGGAGGCTGCCGGGGGTTCCGCCGGTGGAGACCGCGGGAAAAATTTAGCCCGAATGGGGGAGGGGGCAGCAGGAAAATCGATAGATGCCGGATAATTATCCGCGCAAGGCTTCGGGTCATCGGTCTCACGGGAGCACGACGCGCAGTGCAAATCCAGGGGGCTGTCTTCCCGGCCGGAGGGGGTTGAGCCAGCCGAATTAGCCTATTTGGAGGCGGGGGCAGTGAGCTTCAGCGCTTTCTGGTACGCAATACAGTCAAAAGCGCGCGCTGAACGAAGAGTCGCCGACTACCTCGCCAGCAAGGACGTCGAAGCGTTCCTGCCCTGCCTCCTGGTGCGCCACCGCCACGGCTCGCGCCGCTGGGAAGCCCCCGAGCCGCTCTTTCCCTGCTACCTCTTCGCCCGCTTCGAGCCCACTCCGCACCTCTTCTACCAGGTCCGGTGGGCGCCGGGCGTTCGCCGGCTGCTGGGCGACGAGGACGGGCCCACCCCGGTGGCCGACGAAGTCATCGAGTACCTGCGGGCCCGGCAGGGGGAGCAGGGGTTCATCGTCCCGCGTCAGCCCTTCACGCCGGGGACGCGGGTGCGGTTCCGCCGCGGGCCCTTTGCGCTGTTGGAGGGGATCATCGACCGTCCGACCTCGCGCGCGGATCGCGTGCGCGTTTTGCTGATGCTGGTGCACACGCCCGTGACCGTCGAGGTGCACGTCGACGAGCTCGCGCTGGCGTAGACTCGGGGTTCCGGGGCGCCCGGAGCCCTGAAACACAATGCATCTTCTGCCACTGCCCGGACCGGCAGGTCCGCGGGGGTCACCTGGATGTACCCCGATGGCGGAGCTGTGCTCTGCCCGGAGGGTGGGTCTGTATCCCGGCTAGCCGGCGGAACCGCGCGGTGGTCCCGCAGGGGAGCCGGGCCCGGTTCAACAGCGGAAGGGAGGGAGACCTGCGGTGGCTGGGCCCGAGGGAACGGCTTCTGCTCGTGATGGCGTCCGCGGCAGCCCGGGGGCGGCGGTCCGACCGGAACCCACCCTCCGATCCTGCGAAGCCAAGCTGCTCTCATACATCCGCAACCACTGGGCGGTGGACTTCGGCACCCGGGAGGTGCGCCTGGTCATCGAGTACCAGGACGGCGTGCCGGTGCTGATCCGGGTCACCGCGAGCCGGGTGACGGAGGAGAAGCTGCGGTAGGATTTTATGCCCATCTACGAGTACCGCTGCGAGGAATGCGGGACGAAGTTCTCCGTCTTCTTCCTCCCGCCGGAGCGGCCCGACCCCCGTTGCCGGCGCTGCGGCAGCGCGCACGCCCGCCGGGTGCTGTCGCGCTTCGCCACGGTGCGCTCGGAGGAGGACCGGTTAGAGAGCCTGGCCGACGACGCTTCCCTGGCGGACGTGGACGAGTCCGACCCCCGCAGCGTCGCCCGCTGGATGCGCCGCATGGGCAAGGAGATGGGGGAGGACCTGGGCGAGGAGTTCGACCAGGCGGTGGAGGAGCTGGAGGCCGGCGGGGGCGCGGGGGAAGCCGGCGAGGATCGGGAGAGCCCAGACGAGGAATGATCGCTGCAAGGCCACCGACCGCTACGGAAGCAGGTCGCTCACCGGGATCTGGGATGTGGGGACGGCCAGAGGCGCGATGCTCTGGCCGGGTGCGAGACGCAGCGTCGTCCCGTAGGTGGATTCCTGCGGATCTCGGTAAACCTCCAAGACATGGTCCACGAGGTTGACCACCCAGTACTCCGGGATGCGCGCCCGGGCGTAGATCGCCTGCTTGCGCGTGCGGTCGAACTCCAGGGTGGTGTCGGCGACTTCCACGACCAGGACGGCCGTCGCCGGGTGGTGCTGGGCACGGGTTCGTGGAGGGCCCGCGACCACGGCCAGGTCGGGCTCCGGCTCGGAGTCGGGTGAGAGCGCCAGGGGCATTTGGACGCGGACGCGGTACTCCGGTCCCAGTGTCTGCAGGGCGCTCTGCGCCAGTTCCACGGCGGCGGCATGCGCGGCGCTCTGAGGTGTCATCTCCACGATCTCTCCCTGAACGAGCTGGACACGGGCTTCCGGGGGAAAAGCTCCGGCCGCAACCAGCCGGTCGTACTCCTGAAGGGTCCACAGCTTCGTGCGCACGCCTGCGGCCATCCTCACGTGGTCTCTGTCACGGACGAAAAAGTTCGCATATGCATCATACGGATCCGAAGAGTGAGCGGCAAGAGGCCTCAAGGCGCGTTGCGGGCCAGTCGGCTGCGGGGGTCCAGATAGTCACAACTGCATAGGGACGCGGGTCCCTGACCCGATGAGACGGGAGGGGGCCGGCTGGTCGCGGCTTGAGGCTGCGACCCGTCGGCCCCTTTTTCTTTTGCCGTCAGGCGGGTGTGAGCTGATCAGAAGGGCGTCCGGAGACGGCCGGCCCCCGTCAATGGCGGAACGCGGCGGGGTCGACCCGGCTGAGGTCAGGCAGGCCATCGAAGTGCCGGTCAGCCGAGATGATGTGGGTGAGGCCATGCCGGAGCATGATCGCAGCGTGAAGGGAGTCTCTGGCCTGGAGTTGAGGAAAGCGGAGGTGGAGATCCAGGGCCTGCTCGACGACCTCTCGGGTTACCGGCAACACATCGGGGACCACCTTGAGGAACAACCGGCAGACATCCACCGCGCGCGCCCGCTGCTCCAGGGCGGTATAGCGATGCAGCATCTCCTGCAGCACCTCCGCGTCGGTGACGGCCCTGATCTCGCGCCGTGCCACCGCCTCCAGGACGGCCACGCAGGGGGTCTTGAGCGGGTGCTCGTCACCGGCTGCGTACATCGGGATGTTGGCGTCGATGAAGTAGGTCACCTCAGCCAAGGGCGTTCCCCGGCATGGATTCCCGCTCCATTTGTTCCCACCCGGCGACCGGGAGCCGGAGGGCGGCCAGATCCTGCACGGCCCGCATTCGCTCCGCCTCGTCGGGTTGCAGGAAGGCTTCCTGAATCGCCTGCCGGATCAGGGCGCCGACAGAGACACCGCGCGCGCGTGCGAGGGTTTCGAGCCTTTCGTATTGCTGCGGGGACAGCATTACCTGGACGCGGCGGGTCAGGGTTCCCACGGGACCTCCCCATGCTTATAAGTATGCACATGTGCATCATACAAGACCTGGCTGCCCGGCTCAAGAGGCAACAAGGGCGCCCGTTCATGGGCCGATGCGAGCGCCAGCTTGCATGGTCACGGACCTTCAGGAGGCAAGCGCGGCCGGGCTGAGATAGCGACAACCGCATAAGGGCTCGGGTCCCTGACCCGATGAGACGGGAGGGGGCCGGCTGGTCGCGGCTGAGGCTGCGACCCGTCGGCCCCTTTCTCTTTGCCCGAGGTCCTTCTTCAGCACCGTGGAACCGCCTGCAAGGAGGCGAGGAGCATGCGCACGCACAGCACATCCCGAGGGATGCGCCGCCCAGCCGCGGTCATCCTGGCCGCGGCCCTGATCGCGCTCGTCACCGGCCCGCCCGCACTGGGCCAGCAGGCCGGTTACATTCTGGGGCCCGAGGACGTGCTGGAGGTGACCGTCTGGGGCTACCCCGACCTCACGCGCGTCGTCACCGTCCGCCCCGACGGCAGGATCAGCCTGCCGATCGTGGGCACGGTGACCGCGGCCGGGCTTTCCGTGGAGCGGCTCACCCAGATCCTGACCAGGGCCTACGCCGCCTACATCCGCGACCCTCAGGTAACCGTGATCGTCCGGGAGTTCCGCAAGATCCGCGTCTCGGTGCTGGGGCAGGTGGCCAAACCCGGAACCTACGTGCTCCCCCCGGGCTCCAGGCTGCTCGACCTTCTCTCCGCCGCCGGCGGGCTCACCGAGGTGGCCTCGCTGAAGGAGGCGCAGCTCATCCGCCCCGGGCAGCCGGCGACGCCGGTGGACCTGGAGAGGCTGCTGGCCGGCGACCTTGAGGCCAACGTCGTGCTGCGGGGCGGGGAGACCCTGGTGGTCCCTGAGGATCTGGTGAACATCGTGAACGTCCTGGGCGAGGTCGTTCGGCCGGGGCGCTACCGGCTGAAGGGCGAGATGCGGGTGCTGGACGTCTTACTGGTAGCAGGCGGTCTCACCGAGAAGGCCTCGGTGACAGAGGCCCGGCTTGTCCGCGCCTCCCGTGAGACAGGACGGCTGGGCCTCGACCGCCTGCTATTACATCAGGATATGTCCTACAACGTCCGGATTCAACCGGGGGACACCCTGATGATCCCCGAGGAGACAAACAACAAGGTCTACGTGATCGGCGACGTGAACAGCCCCGGGGTCTTCGTCCTCAAGACCCCGGTGACGCTGCTGCAGGCTATCGCCATGGCCGGCGGCCCGGTCCCTCGGGGGGTGGCCACCGCCAAGACGGCGCACGTGGTGCGGCGAAGCGGCAACACGGAGAACCGGATCGTCGCCGGGACGGCCAGGGTGGAGCCGTTGCCCGGCGGCGGGGCCCTGATCACCGTGGACCTGCAGGCCCTGCTTCGCGGGGGCGACGTCACCCGCGACGTGGCGGTGGAGCCCGGGGACGTGGTGGTGGTCCCGCAGTCAGGCCTCTCCGGCTTCCAGGTGATCCTGAGCATCCTGGCGGGGCTGGTGTCGATCTTCAGGTAGCAACGCCGTGCGGGGCCTCGCCCTCACATGCCTCCTCGCCCTGGCGCTGGTCGCCGTCCCGGCGAACCCCGCCTCCGCCGACCCCCGGGAGGTGCTCCCCTACAACCACTGGGCCTACGCCGCCCTCTACCGTCTGGCCGCCTCCGGCCTGGCCCCGTTCTGGGCGGCTTCCGCCCGCCCCCTCTCCCGCGGTGAGGTTGCCGTGATGGTGGCCGAGGCAGTCGAGCGCGCGGGAGCCGCCGGCCCGGGAGAGGGCGACCTCCATGACCTCCAGGCCCTGCGGGCCGAGTTCGCCGAGGAGCTCCAGATGCTCGCGGCCGGCCAGGCACCTCCCTCCGGCCCGCGCCTGGGGCTGGGGGTTACCGGCTGGCTCTCCTCGGGGCCGCCTTCGCGCGACAGCCGCCGCGGCGACAGTGGTGCGGAGCTGAGCCGCCTCTACCTGGCCTGGAGGCCGGGGGAGGCGCCGTGGCGCCTGGGGGAGGTCGCGGCGCGCCTGAACGTCGAGGGCCAGGTCGGCCGCGAAACCCTCCGGTGGGGGCCGGGATACCGCGGCGCCTTCCTCCTCTCCGACAACGCCGGCCCCCTCGACATCCTCCGCCTCTCCGCCACCGGGGAGCGCCTCCGCTTCACCAAGCTCATCGCCCCCCTGCCCGACCCCGAGCGCTGGCTGTACGCCCTGCGCCTGGACTGGCGGGCCGGCGACACCCTGCGGCTCGGGCTGGGGGAGGTGGTGGTGGGCCAGGGCGGGCCCTACTGGCTCTACGCCCTCAACCCCGTCCCCGGCGTCTCCTACGCCGCCCTGGTACACCTGCGCAACCGCGCCGGGTTCAACGACAACTACAACCTGGCGCTGGACTTCGACTGGGCCCTGCGGCCGGGCGTGGTCCTCTACGGCGAGCTCTACGCCGACGACCTCATCCTCACCCCCGACAACCCCTTCCCCCACCGCGTGGGGGGGACCGTCGGCCTGTTCCTCCGCGACCCCTTCGGAGGGGGGCGCACCGCGCTGCGGCTCGAGCACAGCCGTGTCACCAACTGGGTCTACGCGGTCACCGGCCACACCTCCGACTACATCAAGGCCGGCCGGCCCCCCGGCCACTGGTGCGCCCCCGACTGCGAGCTGTGGTCTGTTTCGGCGGCCCGCCTCTTCGCCCCCGACCGTACCCTGGAGGTCGGCTACGACCTGATCCGCAAGGGGCAGGGGGCTTTGGGCGACCTGTGGACCGACGCCGCCGACGCCCGGGCCCGCCTGTACCTCTGGGGCGTGGTGGAGACCACGCACGCTCTGCGCGCCGCCTACACCTTCGCCCGGCCGCGGGGCTTCAGCCACACCGTGGGCGTCACCTACAGCACCGTCGCGAACGCCGGGCACATCGCCGGCGCCTCGCGCCAGGACTGGTTCCTCATGTGGGAGGCCTCCTATGGATTCTGAAGTGCGAGTGGGTCCCGACGCGCGCGTCGACCCGGAGACCTACGCCCCCGAGGGCGAGCCGGGGCTGCGCGACTACCTGGACGTCTTCCTGCGCCGCTGGTGGCTGGTGGCCGCCTGCGCCATCATCGCCGGGGCCACGGCGCTGGGGTTCAGCATATCCGCCCCGCCGGTCTACCGCGCGCAGGCCTCGGTGGTGGTGGACCGGGGCGGCTCCGCGCTGGGCCTGATCCCGGACATCACCGGGATCAGCCAGCAGACTTTCGTGGACACCCTGGCCGAGATCGTCAAAAGCCGGGCGGTGCTGACGCTTGCCGTCAGGCTGCTGGGTGTGGACCCTCTTGAGGAGGAGGAGGCCCTGGAGCGCCTCCGGAAGGGCCTCCAGGTGCGGCGCACCCGCAACACCGACCTGATCCTCATCCAGGCGGAGGGCCCCACCCCCCAGGCCGCCGCGGACAACACCAACGCCATCAGCCGCGCCTTCATCGAGTGGCACCTGGGGGCGCGCCGCTCCCAGGCCCGCGCCGGCAAGGAGTTCATCGAGAGGCAGCTCTCGGCCCTCAGCGGGGAGCTGCGGGCCGCGGAGGACGCGCTGGCCCGCTACAAGGTGGCGGGCGGGCAGGTCTCCCTCTCCGAGCAGACCACCCTGGCCCTGGAGAAGCTGGCCGACTTCGAGGCGCAGCGCAGGGCGGTGGAGGCGGAGCGGCAGGGGGTGGAGGCCAGCCTCCTGCGGGCCCGCGCGGCGCTGAAGCAGCAGGCCCCCACCGTCGCCGCCACCATCCTCCAGGGGGAGGACCCCGTGAGCACCCAGCTGCGCAGCGACCTGGCCAGGCTGGAGGTGGAGCTGGTCGGCCTGCGCAAGCAGTTCACCGACCGCCATCCTCAGGTCATCGCCACGAAGGCGCGCATCGAGGAGGTGAAGGGGCGCCTGCGGCAGCAGGCGGCGCAGACCCTGCTCTCGCGCCAGATCACCCTGAACCCCCTGCGCCAGGACCTGGCCGCGCAGGTGATCAAGCTGGAGGTGGACCGGCAGGCCCTCCAGGCGCGCGAGGCTGCCCTGTCGGCGGCGGCCGCCGCCTACGCCGGGGACCTGAAGGCCCTGCCGCCCAAGGAGGTGGAGCTGGCCCGGCTCACCCGCGACGTCAAGGTGGCGGAGGAGACCTACCTGCTGCTCTCCCAGAAGCTGCAGGAGGCCCGCATCGCCGAAGCCTCCATCGTCGGCGACCTGCGCATCGTGGACGCCGCGGTCCCGCCGGCCTCCCCGGTCAAGCCCCGGGTCAGGCTGAACACCATCCTGGGCGGGGTGGTGGGGCTCATGCTGGGGATGGGAGGGGCCTTCCTCAGCGAGTCGCTGGACACCACCTTCAAGACGGCCGAGGAGGCCGCCAGGTACCTGCGGCTGCCGCTTTTGGCCGCGATCCCCTGGGTCCGCCGCCGGCGCAACAACAACCGGGACGACCTCCCCCTGCTCACCACCTCGAAGCCGCGGTCCCCCTTTGCCGAAGCCTTCCGCCACCTGCGGACCAACCTGCTGTACACAAGCCCCGACCGGCCGCTCCGCCTGCTCTTGATCACCAGCCCCGGCCCCGAGGAAGCCAAGAGCACGGTGGCGGTCAACCTGGCCGCGGCGATGGCTCAGGCCGGACGCCGGGTGTGGCTGGTGGAGGCCGACCTGCGCAGGCCCTCCCTGGCCTGGACGCTCGGGCCGGAGGGCACCCTGGGGCTGACCGACCTGCTGGTGGACGGGGTCCCCGTGGACCGGGCCCTGCAGGGGACGGAGGTGGACAACCTCTGGTTCGTCCCAAGCGGCACCATCCCCCCCAACCCGGCGGAGTTGCTGGGCAGCCAGAAGATGCGCGCCCTGCTGGAACAGGCGCGGGGCCAGGCAGACGCCGTGGTGATCGACGCACCCCCCGTCCTCCCGGTGACCGATGCCGCCGTGCTGGCCCCCAACGTGGACGGCGTCCTTTTGGTGGTGTGGCTGGGCCGCACCCCCCGTGAGGCAGCCCGCCGTGCCCGTGAGCGCCTGGCCGCAGTCGGCGCCCGTGTAGTCGGCGTCGTCGTCCACGGCGTCGAATCCGGCCGCCGCGACGGCTATTATTACTACTCCCACTACTACGGCCCGGACGAAAAGGCAGAGAAACGGGCGCCCGCCACGCCCGCAGATGACCACTCGGCGGTACCGACTCCGCGCACATGAGCGGTGATACCCCGTTTTGGGCCGTGATTCTGACAGCGGCCACCGCCTTCCTGGCCGCGGTCGGGCAGCTGCTGTTCAAGGACGGTGCGGGCATCGTCTCTGCGCGACCCCTCTCCTGGCTGCTGAATCCGTCGCTCCTGCTCGGCCTGGCGCTGCACGGCGTCGGGTTCGTGCTGCTGATCATCGCCCTCAAGCACGGGCGCCTGTCGGTGCTCTATCCGGTGCTGGCGACCAGCTACATCTGGGTGGCACTCCTGTCGGCCCGCTTCCTGGCCGAGCCTTTCCCGGCGCTCAAGTGGGCGGGGGTGGGCCTCATCGTCGCGGGATTGCCATCATCGTGCGATGACCCCAGACGTGACGGATTGCGTCTACCCGGGAGAAGAGCTGACGGCGCTTACACACGCGCATCGCTATTACAAGTGGATCCTGTCCTACTTTCGACCCCATCTCGGGCCAACTGTCATCGAAGTGGGGCCCGGCATCGGCACCTTCTCCGAGTTGCTGCTGCGCGAACCCGCAGCAAAACGACTCTGGCTGGTGGAGCCAGCAGGGAACCTCGTTCCTGTCCTGCGGAATCGGTTCGCCAGGGACGAGCGCGTCTGCATTCTTCATGGCTACCTTGAAGATATCGGGCTTGAGCAAACGGCTCACGTAGTAGTCTGCGTGAATGCCCTCGAACACCAGGTGATGTGCTAAGTTTCCTGTAAAAGTTGACGGCCTGGGCTACTCTGGTGTTGTTGACGACACCAGCTCCCAAGGGGAGCAGAGAGGAGCCCAGACCTATGCCCAGGGTAGCACCAAGCCAGCGTGTTCGGGAAGAGATTGATCGCGTCCTCAGAGACGGCGTCCAGGGTAAGGCTGACGTGACCAGCACCCTGCTGCGCCTGGGCGCCCAGCGCCTGGCCCAGGAGCTGCTGGAAGAGGAGGTGACCGACTTCCTGGGGCGGGAGCGCTACGTCCGCCACCGCGGCATCCAGCCGCATCGCGGGTACCGCAACGGGTACGAGCCGGGGCGCGTGCGTACGGCCGAAGGCGAGATCCCCCTGCAGGTGCCCCAGGTCCGGCAGACGCCGGAGCCCTTCCAATCCAAGCTCCTTAGCTTCTTGCGGGGGCACACGGATGTGCTGCAGCGCCTGGTCTCCGAGATGTACGCGCGAGGCCTGAGCACGCGCGACATCGAGGACGCCTTCCGCGATGGCACCGGCCAGTGCCTGATCAGCGCCAGCGCGGTGAGTGAGCTGACGGACCGGCTGTGGGAAGACTACGAGGCGTTCACCAAGCGGGATCTGTCGGGCTTCGCGGTCGAGTACCTCTTCCTGGACGCCATCTACGAGTCGCTGCGACTGCAAGGCGGCCCGGCCGAAGCCTTGTTGTGCGCCTGGGCCATCCTGGCCGATGGGCGCAAGGTCCTGCTGCACCTGACCCTGGGCAATAAGGAGAGCTACGAGGCCTGGCTGGCGATGCTGCGGGACCTGGTGCGCCGCGGCCTGCGGACGCCGGTGAGCGTTACCAGCGACGGCGCCCCGGGCCTGGTCCGGGCGGTGGAAGAGGTGTGGCCGAAGAGCCTGCGGCTGCGCTGCTGGGTTCACAAGATGCGCAATGTCCTGGACAAGGTCCCCGAGTACGCCCGGGCCGAGGTGAAGGCCTACCTGGCCAGCATCCGTGACGCCCCAGCTCCCGAGGCCGGCAGGCAGGCCCTGCAGGCCACCCTGGCGCGTTTTGGACGGGAGTTCCCAGCCGCCATGGCGTCGCTGGCGGACGATCCCGACGCCACGCTGGCCCACCTGCGGCTGCCCGCCGCGCACCGCAAGCACGTGCGGACGACGAATCTCATTGAGCGTAGCTTCCTGGAG